>Ga0315286_10000933_pt1 | contig 25788 bp, 16 predicted proteins | sample YL17G10_0_MG_FD_205038 | JGI IMG/M metagenome (GOLD analysis project Ga0315286, IMG submission 205038) | Sediment microbial communities from Yellowstone Lake, YNP, Wyoming, USA - YL17G10_0 | ecosystem: Environmental > Aquatic > Freshwater > Lake > Sediment | place: USA: Wyoming | collected...
CTCGGCCACTCTTCCCTGGTGGAGCACGATGCCGCCGATGAGTTGCACGTCGAAAGGGCGCATGGCCACGGTGCGCTTGGCGGCTTCCCGCGCCGCTGCAAAGGCTTCGGCCAGGACGTCGTTCAGCGTCGCGCCGGCAGCCAGGCGCGCCCGGAACTGGTCGGTGAGGGCGCGCAGCTCAGCATCGGTGCGGCGCTCCATTTCGGGCTCGCGGGCGTTGATGGCGTCCACGAGCGGCTGCAGCTTTCGGATCTCGCGTTCGTTCGAGTCGCCGACGACCCTGCCTAGCAGTCCTCTTAGCATGGTAAGCTTGCGTCCATTCCGTTGGGATGGGTTCTATTCGTTGAACAGCTCCCCCACCGACTCGCCCAGATGGATGCGGTGGATCACCTCAGCCAGCAGATCGGCCACCGACAGGATCTTCAGAAAGGGCTTGAGCGCCTCGCGTTTTTCGGGGGAAATGAACACGGAGTTGGTGACCACCAGCTTTTTCAGCCCTGCCGCCTGCATGTTCCGCACCCCATCCGGGGGCGAAAGGAGGGGGTGGGTGGCGCAGGCATAGATGTCGTGAGCGCCGCGCTCGCGCAGGAAAGCGGCGGCCTTGGCGATGGTGCCCCCCGTGTCGATTTCGTCGTCAAAGATGATAGCGTTTCGGCCCTCAATGTTGCCGATCAGGTTGAACTGGCGGATGTCACTGCCATCGGCCTGGCGCCGCTTTTCGACGATGGCCAACGGCAGGTCGAGGGCCTCGGCAAAGTTGCGCGCCCGGCGGCTGGCGCCAATGTCGGGCGCCACGACCACAGCATTGGGCACGGCTTTGTTGTGAAAATACTCGATCAGGAGGTGGCGCGCCGTCAGCTCATCACCCGGAATGCTAAAGAATGCCTGGATTTGGCCGGCATGCAGGTCCAGAACCAGGAAACGGTTGGCCCCCGCCACGCCGACGACGTCGGCCATCAGCCGGGCCGTGATGGGCACTCGGGGTTGATCCTTCTTGTCGGTGCGGCCGTAAGCAAAATAGGGTACCACCGCGGTGATCCGCCCCGCCGAGTCCCGGCGCAGCGTGTCGATCAACACCAGCAACTCTATGATGTTGTCGTTGACCGACGCTGGCGCCATTTCGACTTCGCCGGGCGAAAGTTGGGCCAGCTCCTTCGGGTCGATGATGCACTTGCCCGACTTGAGCCTGCGGTAGCGGACGCCCGCGCAGGTGGGTTGAATGAGGAATACGTCCTTGCTACGAACGCTTCTTTCCAGCTTGGCGAACACGTTCTGATTGGCGAACTGCGAGATGGTCACCGCGCTCAGGCGCTTGTCCAGCCTGTCTGCAATTTCCTGGGCCAGTTCTGGATTGGCCGTGCCGCTCAGAATCGCCAGCGGCCCATACAGGCCGTACTGTTTCTTTCGGTCCCGTTGTCTGCTAATCGCTTTCATCGTCGCCGTCATGTCTTCCCCTTGCCTGCCCGGCGTCCCTCCGATTTGGGCCAGGACGGTGGCATTATACCACGCCAGGGGCTGCCCATCAAGTGACAGGGGTGGATAGGCCATTCGGGTACAACGCCGGTGGCGCGTTTGCAGCCAGGTCTCCAAGTTGGCCGATAGCACTTGACAGCGACGATCCTCTGTGCTACCATCTCCGTGGACGGAGCGAGTTTTTCCGGCTTGCTTCATGCCTTCGCTCCGGATCGAAACCAGATCTTGGGGGTGGATGTGACCAAGACAATCGCGGTGGCGGGCAAGGGCGGGACGGGCAAGACGACCCTCTCGGCCCTGATCATAGACTATCTGGTGCGCAAAGGACGGGGGTCGGTGCTGGCCATCGACGCCGATCCCAGCACCAACCTCAACCTGGCGCTGGGCGTCCCGCTCACGGACACGGTGGGCGACGTGCGCGAAGAGACGGCGACGGCGGTCGGTGGCAGCCGCGCCCTGGGTGGGATGAGCAAGTGGGACTATCTCGACCTGCGTATCAACGAGGCACTGGTGGAGGAGCGGGGCTTTGACTTGCTGGCCATGGGCCGGCCGGAGGGTCCGGGCTGCTACTGCGCCGCCAACAACATCCTGCGCACCTCAGTGGACCGCCTGTCGGACGGCTACGATTACGTGGTGATCGACAACGAGGCTGGCTTGGAGCACCTCAGCAGGCGCACGACGCGGGATGTGGACCTGCTCCTGGTCGTCTCGGACCCGACGCTGCGGGGTATCGTGGCTGCCGGCCGGGTGGCAGAGGTGGTGAACGAGCTCAAGACGGACGTGGGCGCCATCTATCTGATCGTCAACCGGGTCACCGGCGATGCGCTGCCCGAGCTGCTGATGAAGGCCATCGACGACTTTAAGCTCAAGCTGGCCGGCTTCATCCCCGCCGATCCGGCGGTGAACGATCTGGACTCCCACGGGGAGCCGATCGTCAAGCTGCCCGCCGATGCCCTCAGCCGGCGGGCGCTGGAGACAATCCTTGCGGCGGTGGATGGGGAGCTCTGATCGCCAGGCGGCTCCAATCTCGGAGACTGGCGCCGTCTGGAGAGGCTGCTTTCGAGGTGCGGAATGAAGGAAGCGCTGCTCTACTTGAGGCTGGATGACCAGTGGGTTCGCTGTGATCTGTGCGCGCACCGCTGCGCCATTGCGCCGGGGCGCAAGGGGGTGTGCCGGGTCCGCGAGAACCAGGGTGGGACACTCTACACGCTGGTGTACGGCATTCCCCTGTCCCAGGCCGTGGACCCCGTGGAGAAAAAGCCGCTCTTTCACTTCTATCCCGGCAGCACAGCGTATTCCATCGCCACGGCCGGCTGCAATTTTCGCTGCGACTTTTGCCAAAACGCCGACATCTCGCAGATGCCCCGCGACCAGGGGCAGATCCGCGGCTACCCGGCAACGCCAGAAGAGGTAGTTCGTGCTGCGCAGTGCCATGGCTCCCGGTCCATCGCCTATACCTACACAGAACCGACCATCTTTTTTGAGTATAGCTACGACATCGCCCGCCTGGCCCACCAGGCCGGCATAGCCAGCATCTACGTGACCAACGGCTACATGACGCGCGAGATGCTGGAGCTGTTCCAGGGGCGGACCGAGGCCCACGAGCCGTGGCTGGATGCGGCCAACGTGGACCTGAAGGCTTTTCGCGACGAGACGTACCGCAAGGTGTGCGGCGCCCGGTTCCAGCCGGTCCTCGATTCCCTGAAAAGCATGAAGGAGTTGGGGGTGTGGCTGGAGGTGACCACGCTGGTGGTGCCGGACATGAACGACTCTGATGGTGAACTGAGGGACATCGCCCACTTCATCGCGACCGAAGTGGGCCTCGGCACGCCTTGGCACGTGAGCCGGTTCCATCCCGATTACCAGATGCACGACCGCGGGGCGACGCCCGCGGGCACGCTGCGCAGGGCCTACGAGCTGGGAAGGGAGGCAGGGCTGCGCTACGTGTACGTGGGCAACCTGCCCGGTGCGCACCTCGGGGACACGCTCTGTCCGAGTTGCGGCCAGACCGTGATCGGCCGTTGGGGGTTCCAGGTCACGCAACGGCACATCCTGGATGGCAAATGCACCTCGTGTGGCACCACCATCGACGGCGTAGGCATGTAACGCCGACAGGATTCCGGGATTCGAGTCATGCGCGTTTTGTTTGTCGAGAAGCAAAGCGATTACGAGCTGCTCGTCCGAGAGGCGGGCATGCAGCGTCTCACCACCAACATGCTCGGGCTGCCCGGTGGAACGTCGGAGCATGATTTCGAAACCTTGGCTCTGAACCAGGCCTGCCGCCCGCCTAGGCCAACGCCTTTCTCTACCAGTCCTATCCACGCACGGAATTGGGTGAGTTTGCCCGCGAGCACGGGTAAGCGCAAGCCTTGCTCGACGACATCGATGCCTCTGCCTGGGAGCGGTCGGTGCTCCGCTTCTCGTCAGCCGCAGAGAAGCGCCAGATCGAGGGTCTGAACAAGCTTTTCGCCCTGGCGGTGGAGTGGCCATGGCTGACCGGCCTCGTGCGGCGGCTGATCAGGTGGCCACCTACTCCGCTGTTCCGCCTGGCGTTCAAGCTGTGGAAGGGCTATGCGGTCAAGAACCGTATCCATCCGTACCGGCCGACCTTCCGCGAGTTCGGGCAGACGGTGCAGCGGTTCATGCAGTTCGACTAGGCACCTATACCTTGATCGTTTTCCAGCGCCCCCCACGAAAGCGTAACACGGTGAGCACCCCGCGCACGGTTATGTCTAAGGCCATGGCGCCCCAGGCGCCCATCAGTCCCCAGCCCAGGTTGAGTGCGAACAGGTAGGCCAGCGGCACGCGCACCAGCCAGATGCCCACACCCGTGACGACCATGGGAAAACGGGTGTCGCCCGCCCCGCGCAGTGCCCCGGAAAAGATCATGCAAGCCGCCGAAATGGGCTGGAACAGGCCAACCATCCGCAGCGGCTGCGTGCCGAAGGCGATGACCTGCGGATCATTGGTAAAGAAGCCCATGATCTGGGCCGGGAAGCCGATGAAGAGCAGGCCGATGGCCGTCATCAGGCCGGCCCCGATCCAGTAGGTGGTGTACCCTCGCCGCTCGGCCAAGCCGGGTTCCCCGGCTCCCAGGCTCTGCCCCACGAGGGTGGTGGCTGCGATGGCGAATCCAAAGCCCGGCATGAAGGACAGGGACCAGCCGTTGATGGCCACCTGATTGGCCGCATATACGACAGTCCCCAGCTCAGCCAGGACCCGGGCAAAGAGCATGTGACCCGTGCGGAACAGCATCTGTTCCATGCCGGTGGGCAAGCCGACTCGCAGGATGCGGCGGATGAGGTCTCCGTCGGGCCGGAGGCCGCTCAGCCTGAGCTTGAGATTCCCCCGCCCTCTGAGCAGGACGGCGATGACCAGAATGCCCCCCACACCCTGCGCGGTGGTTGCCCCCACGGCCGAGCCGATCACCCCCATCTTGGGCAGCCCGAGGTGGCCGTTGATGGCGCTCCAGGCGACCAGGATGTTCAGTGCATTGACCACCGCCATGACGTACATCGGCGTCCGGGTGTCGCCAGCACCCCGCAGACACGCGTTGCCAATGAACATCAGGTTGTTGAGGAAAAAGATGCACGCCACCAGCCTCAGGTACCTGGTGCCCATCGCCGCCACGTCGGGCTGAGCCCCAAGCAGCTTGAGCGCCGGGCCCGCCAGGGTGACGCCCAGGATCGTCGCTCCCAGTCCGACGAACGCCCCCAACAGCACCGACTGACGCAATACCTGGTTCGCCTCCTTGGGGTCCTGAGCACCAATGAGGCGGGCGATCAGGGCGGTGGATCCGGTGGCAATCGCACCAAAAAAGGTGGCAGCCAGAAATACCCATTGAGCGGCCAACCCAACCGCTGCAAGCGATGCCGCGCCCAGGTGACCGACGAGGAAGGTATCGACGATGCCGACCATCATGCTCAGCAACTGCTCCATCGTCGCCGGCAGGGCCAGGCGCAACACGTCGCGGTAGAGGGACTTCTGGGCAGGCTGGGGCCGAACCCAGTCAGTGATCCTGCTGCGGATTGGTGATGCCTTTTGACCCATACCGCTCACACGAACGACCGGAGGGCCTCGGCCGCCCGGAGCATCGTCTCCTTGTTCAGAGTGCAGGCTGGTTGAGGAGGGTCCTCAGAGCCTCGAGTTCTGGGTGGGGCGTGGACCTTCTGGCCAGTGCGCGCAAGGCAATCTGCTGGTTCTCGGCCTCGGGAATCGCCCGCAGGTGGTCCATGGGTGGACAGCAACATGACTATACTCGGAAGATGCTATGTGTCAAGTTGAGGGGCAGGCATTGGACGGGGAGGCAGAATCTGGTATAATGGGGTCGCTACTGCGTGGCAGCGAAGGGGCCTGAAGGGCAGGTGAGTCCAGGGTTTTCAGGAAGGCGATGATCTTTTGGTCGGCAACGGGGAAAGCAAACGCATCCAGGTCGTTCAGGGTTACCCAGCGCCAGGCGGTGCAGCCCAGGCATTGCGGGGTTCCGCTCACCCATTTGCAGTTGTACAAGTACAAGGTCATGTGGAAATGGGTGAAGGCGTGGTCCACGCTGCACAGCAGGTCGCCAACCGAGATTTCTATGCCCAGCTCTTCGTCGATCTCTCGACGCAGACAGGCGGTCAGGTCTTCACAAGGGAGGCGCTTGCCTCCCGGAAACTCCCAAAGGCCGCCCAGCATTGCGTCCACTGGACGCTGGCTGATCAGAAAATGCCCGTCATGGTTCCAGATTACGCCCGCCGTCACATCGCGGTGGGGACGCTGATTGCGCGTGGCGTGAATAGGTAGCAGGTCCTGGATTCCATCCCGGCGGGCCTGGCAGCGGTCGGTGAGAGGGCAGAGCAGACAGCACGGGCTGGCTGGCAAGCAGACGGTGGCACCCAGGTCCATGAGGGCCTGGTTAAAGTCACCGGCGCGACCTGGGGAAAGCATGGCCTGGGCCAGCTCCTCGAGCCTGCGCTGGGTGGTAGGCCGATCGGGGTCATCGTCCACGGAAAAGATCCGGCACAGGACACGCCGCAGGTTACCGTCCAGGGCGATGGCATCCTGTCCGAAGGCGATGCTTGCCACGGCGGCGGCCGTGTAGCGACCCACCCCTGGGAGCGTCAGCAACGATTCATGTGTGGAAGGGATCTGCCCACCCAACTCGTGCATCACGTAGCGGGCGGCCGCATGGAGGTTGCGAGCACGGGCATAGTACCCAAGGCCTTCCCAGGCCTTGAGAACGTCGTCCAATGGGGCCGAGGCCAGGCGTGTCAGCGATGGGAAGCGTCCCATGAAGCGTTCGTAGTAACCGACAACCGTTTCGGTACGGGTCTGCTGGAGCATCATCTCGGCCACCCAGATGGCATACGGGTCGCGCGTCCGGCGCCAGGGGAAATCGCGTTGGTACCGTTCGTACCACTCCAGCAGACGCTGGCCCATCACTTGCAGAAGCTCGATGTCGCCAGTGGGCGAGGCCATGGATCTACTATACCTTGGAACAAGATCGGAGGCAAGTTAGCACTCGGTGTTGGTTGCCCTGGCGCCCCTTCTCACCGCGGTGCTGCTGATCTGCCGCGCGTGGGGTGGGGCGCAATCAGGCTGAGGGAGTGAAGGTGTACAGATGAAAGCTCGGGTGAAGCACGCGGTGCTCGAATTGGTGGAAGGCGACATAACGAAGCAGAATACGGACGCCATCGTCAATGCGGCCAACAATTCGCTCCTGGGCGGTGGGGGGGTGGATGGGGCGATCCACCGTGCCGGCGGCCCCCAGATCTTGGCGGAGTGCCGCAGGCTGGGCGGATGCGCCACGGGCGATGCCAAGATCACCACAGGGGGAGGGCTGCGGGCGCGGTACGTGATCCACACCGTAGGGCCGGTGTACCGGCACGTCGGCGCAGCGCAGGCGGCCGAGCTTCTGGCCCATGCGTACCGGCGCAGCCTGGAAGTAGCTGCTGAGCACGGCGTGCGCAGTATCGCCTTTCCTTCCATCGGCACGGGCGCGTACGGCTACCCCATAGAGGAGGCCGCGACCGTGGCGCTACGGACAGTCATGGAAACCTTGAACGCCCCTGTGGCGGATGGCATCGAGCTGGTGCGCTTTGTGCTCTACGAGGATACGGCATACCGGGCCTACCAGCATGCTCTGGCCCGGCTGATGGAACAGACGCAAACGTCCGTTCAAGAGTAGGAGAGGCTCTGATGTCGGCAAGCGCAGCACTGTTGAGGCTCTTGGCTGTCCTGGCTCTGGTGGCCATGAACGGTTTCTTTGTGGTGGCCGAATTCGCGCTCGTCACCGTGCGCCGGTCCCGAATCGACGAGTTGGTGGGCCAGGGGAACAAGTTGGCCCGGGTTGTGCGCCACGCAATTGAGGATCCGGATCGATTTATCGCGGCAACGCAACTGGGCATTACGCTGGCCAGCCTGGGTTTGGGCTGGATAGGCGAACCGGCCTTCGCTGGCCTCCTTGCGCCGGTCATTGCAGCAGTTCCGGGTCCGTGGGATGACGTACTGGTGCATTCGATTGCCGCTGGCATGGCCTTTGCTCTGATCACTTTTCTGCACGTCGTCCTGGGCGAGTTGGCACCCAAATCCATCGCCCTGCAGTTCCCCGAGCAGGCCAGCCTGGCCGTGGCCCGGCCCATCGTCCTTACCGAGAACCTCTTTCGGCCATTCATCTGGCTGCTAAACGGAGCTGGCAACGGCTTGTTGCGGCTCTTCGGTATGCGTCGAGCCTCGGGTGGCCAACAGGTCCATTCGGTTGAAGAACTCAAGATTTTGATCGGTGAAAGTCAGGAAGGTGGCGCCATGGAGGCTCAGCAGGAGCAGATGCTGCAGAAGGTTTTCCAGTTTGGCGACCGCCAGGTGGGTGAAGTGATGGTTCCTCGACCCGACGTGGTTGGGATCGAGAGGGACGCCACAGTGCAGGATCTCATGCAGCTCTTTGCCGAGGTGAGCCACGCACGCTTCCCGGTCTACGCGCAGGATCTGGACGACATTGTGGGCATCCTGGCCATCAAAGACGTGCTGCGAATTCTGGCCCAAGGCCCGGCCTCGATGCAGGCCTCGATTGGCTCACTGGCACGCCCGGCGCTGTTTGTGCCCGAAACGGTGGCCGTCGCCGACCTGCTGGCCAAAATGCGAGCCAGTCGCAATCAGATGGCGGTGGTGCTGGATGAGTATGGAGGCACAGCAGGGATCGTCACCCTTGAGGCCTTGGTGGAGGAGATCGTCGGCCAGTTGAGCGACGAACTGGTGGTCAACCAGGAGCCCTTTGTCCAGGTTGATGAAAAAACTGTCGAGATCGACGCCCAACTCCGGGTGGACGAAGTGAACGGGCATTTGGGGCTGGACTTGCCCCAGGGGGAGGACTATGAAACGGTGGCTGGCCTGATGCTGCTCACCCTGCAGCGGATTCCAAAAGAGGGGGACACCATGCACCTGAAAGGGCTTTTGCTCAAAGTGACTCGCATGAAAGGGCTCAAGATCGAGAAGGTGCAGATCCGGCGGATGGGGTGAGATCAAAGGGCCTCCCCCAGAGGGGGAAGGCCCTGCTGTCGAGCGGATTGCCCGTCCGGCGCCTTGCACCGAGGTCGGGCGCTGCCCCGGGCAGGTTAGACGCGCGTCAAGTAGCGCCCGTCGCGGGTGTCGATGCGGATCACGTCGCCCTCTGAGATGAACAGCGGAACATGAAGCTTCAGGCCGGTTTCCAGAGTCACCTCTTTGTTGGCGCCTGTGGCGGTGTCGCCTGCAAACCCAATGGGAGCCTCGATCACCCTCAAGTCCACGGTCGTAGGCAACTCGACGTCCAGGTGCTCCCCCTCGTAGCTGGATAGCGCGATCTCCATGTTTTCCAGGAGGTACGGTATGACCTCGTCCAGCACGGAAGCGGCAATCGGAGACTGTTCGTACGTCTTGGTGTCCATAAAGTAGTACAGGTCGCCGTCGTTGTACATGTACTGCACCGTCTGGTGATCCAGGCGGATGTCCTGCACGCGGTCCCCTGAGACAAAGGTCTTTTCGATGGTCGATCCGCTGCGGATGTTGCGCAGCTTGGTGCGAATCATGGCGTTGCCGCGGCCCGGTTTGTAGTGCTGGTACGAGATCACCCGGTACAGGTCCCCCTCCATGGTAAAGGTCACGCCTTTGCGCAGGTCGTTTACGTCAATCATGGGTTCACTCCTGGTAGGTCTTGAGCGGGATGGATTATAGAGCCATGCTGGGGCGCTGTCAAGTTGTGCGGGGGCGGTCACCTCAGGGTGTGAAGGCGCACCGTTCTCGCGAGTCCACAAAAGGCGCGGCGACAGCGCCCGCACAGGCTAAAGCGGCCGCACCACAGGGCAAAGTCACCGTGCCGCGAAGGTAATCCTCGAAAAGGCGGCAGCCAGGTCAGGTTCGGTGGCTCCATCGCCAACCGCCAGGTGGACGGGGCGCATCCAGTCCATGGCTTCCAGCGCGGTACCGGGGACCGCCCCCCTGACGCCGATGATCGCCTGCCCCCAGCGGAACCTGCCGCGGAGGTCGCCCGTGACCCCGATCCCACGCAGCGCATCCACTGCTTCCTGCCCCAACAGCCGCGAGGCTTCGTCTCCAACAGCCACGGCGACGATGTGCCCTGAAGGCACGCCGTTCAGAAACGCCGCCAGGGCCAGGCCGGCTTCTGGGTCGAGGTGTGTGTCGAAGCAAGCCGTCTGCTCCACAGCCCCGCTCTTGGAATCGAGGACCACCACGTTGTACCCTCTCCTGTTGGGCGACACCTGTTTGCCATCGACGTAGACCAGCCCGAAATCGCCCACTTCCTTCCCGGCGCTCGATACTACCAGGTTCACAGGCGATTCGATGCCTGTGCGGCCGATGATCCGGGGGGAAAGGTGCACCGATGCTGTGGGGAGCGTGGCCTCGAAGCGCAGCCAGATCTCATTCAGCCCTGGACGGACCCCAGAGGCGGGCAGGCTGACGTCATAGACCTGCCAGCCGGGGGCCAGTTCCAGCGATGGGCCCGCCTGACCGTTGATCTCCAGGGTTGCTCGTTGCCTGGGCTGAGGGACGTAGGCGCGGAAGGTCAGCCCTTGATCCTCACCATTCATCGGGACGAGCAGCCGCACTGCCCGCCGTTGAGCCCAGATCACGCCCCCCGCAGGCACGCCCCACCCCTCGGCATAGCTGAGCCGCGCCAGCTCGTCGCCTGGTGCGACCGTCCAAGAGTCGGGCCACGGCGGCAGCTCCACCCGGTAGGCAAGGGTACCCTCATCTTCATAGAAGCGTGCTATCGGCAGCGCCGTTTCTACGTAGGGTGTCACGAGCAGGCCTGCCTGCGCCGGATGGACGACGATCGCGTGGATATCGAAGAAGCGCAATACGGCGGGGGCCAGGGATCGATCGCCAGCGACGACAGCCGGGTCCACCGCATGGCCGTTTTCCAGGGCAATCAGGGTGCTGATTACGGGCGCTTCGGTAAAGTACTGGAACTTGAGTGGTGGGTTGCGCGACGTGTTTCCGGCCAGGATCCGCTTGCCGTGGACCGTCTGGTAGTACTGCTCGGCCATGATGATCGGATCCAGGGTGCCCGTCACGCGAAAACCGTTTCGCCAGGCCACGGGCACGTCCAGCAGGGTCCAATCGCCTGGCATCTCGGCGGCGATGGCCTGGTAGACAGGCGGGATGCGCATGTCCGAGAGGGGCAAGGGCACAGACAGGTGTTCAAACAGAAGCACAGGGACGAGCAGCCACGGAGCCAGGCGCAGGCGCCGAGCGCGGGTAGGCCGGGCGCCCGCACCCGTCTGCAACGCGCGCGACTGGAATCCGGCCCTTCGCCAGATGGCGGCCACGCCAAATGCGACGAGGACGGCCAGGCTGAGGGTGAGCAATACGCTATAGCGGCTGGGATAGCGGTTGCCCTTGAAGAAAGGCAGTTGAGCCACCAGCGCAAAGGGCAATGGCAGGCCCGTGTCGTGACCGTTGATTCGCAGCGTGGGTCCAAGGGTCAGCACCCAGAAGGTCAGGGCGGACAGAGACCAGAACCGGACCGAGCCGGAGTACGCGGTCTTGAGCTGGTTCTGTTCCGGCGGCTCGCTCCCTGTCTGGCGGGACGACCGGGATGGGGGGCTGGCGCGACGCCACCAGGTGAGAAGCCCGATAAGAGCCAAGGCCAAGGTGCTGTAGCCCAGGTACAGATGCTGGCCAACGGTGTGGTCAAAGCCCAAGCCCTCCACCCACTCTCCAAAGAGCGGGTGCAGCATGGTCGGTATGAAGAATCCGACCAGGTCCGCCGAGAATACGTCGGCAAAGCCGCCACCTTCCGCCATAAAATCGCCCTCGGCCAGCAGGTCGGGGAGCATCTGCGACAGCACGGGCACCAGTCCCCCTGCCAGGATGATGCCCACCAGGGCCAGGTTTGCGGCCAGGCGAAGAGACCCCCGGCGTTCTGTAGACCTCGGGAGTCCGGCGTCCTCCATCAGTCGCCAGATGGCCCACAGCACGGTGAACAGGACCAGGAAGGTGGCGTAAGTGAGTTCGGCGTACGCCTGGAGTAGGAGGAAAGTCGCCGCCAACACCGGGTAGCGCCAACGCCATCGATCGTCGCCCATTTTGAAGAGGCAGAGCGCGTAGAAAGGGATCCATTGCGAGCTGGCAATGTTCCACTGGCCCAGTGCAGCATAGAACAGCTTACTGGAGGCAAAGGCGTACACGACTCCTGCGGAGAAAGCAGGGAGCAGGGAGCCGGTAACGTCAAGGCGCCCCTTACCGGCAGGGTCACCGCTTGCTGCCCACCGATCGTCCCCTTTGCAAAGCGGAGTGGGGTGTTTGCTGCTCCCTACCAGGAGGTAGCCGGCCAACAGAAAGGCTCCGTAGCCACTGAGCACGAACGAGGAAAGAAGTAGGAGATTGCTGGTGGTTGTCAGGCCAAGCACAGCCTGCAATGGGACCGAGAGCAAGCCATTGAGCACTGTCAAGGTATAGAAGGCGAGGTTGATGCCCAGGGGGTAGAAGAGATAATCGCAGTTGAACGGGTTTGACACCCGATCCAGGAGGGCGTGCCGCACCCACCACAGGTTCCAGGTAAGCGGAGGATCGTCGGCACCGTTGCCCGGCACGTGGGTGGTCAAGTGCGCTGTCACTGGCCAGGTGAGGGCCAGAGCCAGCAGGGTGTAGGCCAGGATGATCAACAGATGAAGCCGCCAACCGGTCCGCACGCCGTTGTTTCCTCCTTGGGTCATGATACCACCCTCGCATCCTTTTGGCAACTTTGCATTTCTGTTCAATTGGGTTACAATCGGGGTATTCTCGAGCGAGGGCGACCACATCCATGCGAACCACATTCACGTACCGCGACGCCTTGACTGCCATCTACAGCTACACCGACTATGAGAAACGCGGCTTTGCGGTCTATGCGCCCGAGTTCTACGATCTGGAGAGGCAACGCCGGTTGCTGGCGCTGCTCGGCGATCCCCAAGACAAGCTCCAGATCGTGCACATTGCCGGGACCAAGGGCAAAGGCTCGACGGCGGCTATGAGCGAATCGATCTTGCGCGCAGCGGGCTACGGGACGGGTTTGTTCACTTCGCCGCACCTACATACTTTCCGCGAGCGGATCCAGGTAAGCGGGGCCCTCATCTCCGAATCCGAGGCCGTGCGCCTGGTGCGCAAGATGCTTCCTCTGATAGCGCAGGTGGCTGGCATCACAACCTTCGAGATCATGACGGCCATGGCTCTGGCGTGGTTTGCGCAGCAAGGGGTCGAGTGGGCCGTGTTAGAGGTGGGCATGGGTGGGCGACTGGATGCCACGAATGTGGTGACTCCGGCCATCGCGGTCATTACCTCGATCAGCCTCGACCATACGGCCATCCTGGGCGATACTGTGGCCAGGATTGCGGTAGAAAAGGCAGGCATCGTCAAGCGGGGTGTACCGGTGATCAGTGCCCCTCAGGTCGGCGAGGCACAAGCGGTCATCGAGGCCACGTGCCGGCGGCAGGGCGCGCCCCTTACCGTCGTCGGCCGCGACTGGACCTGGCAGGCGGGTCCGGCAGACCTCAATGGCCAGACCTTCACGATCCAACATGGACCGGAGGTCATGACCGATCTGTGGATGCCGTTGCTTGGCGAGCATCAGCAGGTAAATGCGACGACGGCGGTGGCCGCGCTCGCTGGCCTCAGGCAGAAGGGCGTCCGTATGCCTGACTCATCCATTCGTGCCGGCCTGAGGCGTGTATACTGGCCAGGGCGGTTGGAGGTGTTGTCGCGCTCACCGCTTCTGGTGGTCGACAGTGCCCACAACGGCGACTCGGCCCTGAAGTTGATTGCAGCGCTGCGGGGGCTGTGTGATTACCGGCGCTTGGTCTTGGTGTTGGGGGCCTCGGCCGACCACGTCACCGCCGATCTGCTGAACACGCTGCTCTCGGGCGCCGATCGCGCCATTGCCACCAAAGCCCGACATCCTCGTGCTGCGGACGCGGCCTGGATCCAGGCACAGGCCCGGGATCTGGGTTTTGAAATGGTCCAGAGTCCGACGATTCCCGAAGCGCTGGAACTCGCCCTGACGGAGGCCGCTCCAGACGATCTGATCTGCTGCTCTGGTTCCGTGTTCGTGGCTGCCGAGGCAAGGCTTGCCTGGTTCATTCGACAGGGCTTACCGTTGCCCCCCTCTGATCCGGTGTAGCGACGAATTGTGGTTTGGCGTATTTCGTGTTATATTGTTCGAGGTGACAAGTACAGTGGAGGGCTGCAACCGGTTGGATTACGATTTGAATTTCGAACCTTTTGACATAGATAGCTTTTTTGAGCATGGCGATGAGGATCTGCCGGGCGACCGCCCCTTGTTGCCGCTGCGGGATACGGTCGTCTTTCCCCACATGGTTACGCCTCTCGCCATTGGCCGCGATCGATCGCTCAAGGCGGTCGACAATGCGCTGGAGAATAACCGGCTTCTGGTGGTGACCGCCCAACGCGATCCCGAGATGCAGGAACCTGGCCTGGACGATCTGTATTCCACGGGCGTGGAGATGGTGGTAGGGCGCATCCTGCGGCTTCCGGATGGCACCACGAACATTCTCGGCCAGGGCCGGCGGCGGGTTCGAATCGTGGGATTGAGCCAGACCCACCCCTACCTCCGCGCGCACATCGAGCCGGTCCATGAGTCACAGCACGTGACGCTGGGCACGGAAGCCCTTATGCGCGCCGTTCTGGCATTGTTCGAAAAGGCCGTGCAGCTGTCACACAGGCTGCCTGAAGATGCCTACGTGGCCGCGATGAACCTCCGCGAGCCGGGCCCCCTGGCCGACCTGATTGCATCGGTGCTCGACCTGGGATTCAGCGAGCGCCAGGAGCTCCTGGAAACCCTCGACCCTCCGGCGCGCCTGCAGCGGATGAGCATCCTGCTGGCCAAGGAGCTGGATGTGCTTGAGCTGGAATCCAGCATCCAGGATCGGGTGCAGCGCGAGGTGGATCGCTCGCAGCGGGAGTTCTTCCTGCGCGAGCAGATGCGGGCCATTCGCACAGAGTTGGGCGAGCTCGATGTCGAGGCGGCTGAGCTCCAGGAGCTGGAGGACAAGGTCGGCCGGGTGGACATGCCTGCCGCGGTGCGGGCCAGGGCAGAGAAGGAACTCGCGCGGCTGAAGGCCCAGCCGCCGGCCTCGCCCGAGGTGGGCATCATCCGCACCTACCTGGATTGGATTCTGGAGCTGCCCTGGACGCAGACAACCACCGACAACCTCGATATCCCCGAGGTAGCCAGGGCTCTCGATTCCAACCATTACGGGCTGCCGAAGGCCAAAGACCGAATACTCGAGTATCTTGCAGTTCGCAAGTTGTCAGGGGGTAGGCCGTCTACCCGCAGCCCGATCTTGTGCTTTGTCGGGCCACCGGGTACCGGCAAGACCTCGCTGGGCCGTTCCATCGCCGAGGCATTGGGCCGCAAGTTCGTGCGCATCTCGCTGGGCGGCATCCGCGACGAGGCCGAAATCCGGGGTCACCGGCGCACCTACATCGGCGCGTTACCCGGGCGGGTCATCCAGACCATGCGCACGGCGGCCACGGTCAACCCGCTTTTCATGCTGGACGAGATCGACAAGGTTGGCGCGGATTTCCGAGGTGACCCGTCCGCGGCGTTGTTGGAAGCGCTCGATCCGGAACAGAACCATTCCTTCTCCGACCACTACCTGGAATTGCCCTATGATCTGTCCAAGGTGCTTTTCATCACCACCGCCAATCTGACGGATCCTATCCCGCCGGCGTTGCTGGATCGCATGGAGGTGATCGAGTTTCCGGGCTACATCGAGGAGGAAAAGCTGGCAATCGCTCGCCAGTTCCTGATCCCACGGCAGTTGACCGATTCCGGGTTGGATACCTCTGACCGGAAGCTGCAGTTCTCCGACAAGGCGCTGCGCACCGTCATTCGCGACTATACCTACGAGGCGGGTGTGCGCAACCTGGAACGTGAGATCGGCAACATGTGCCGGAAGGTGGCCCGGCAGGTGGCTGAGAACAAGCCAGCCTCGCGGTCTGTCTCAGTGCAGTCCCTGAAGCGGTACTTGGGACCGTCTCGCATCTCACGGTACGAAGGTGAGCGGAAGGACGAAATCGGCCTCGCGCTGGGCATTGCCTGGACAGAAGCGGGGGGCGACCTGCTGCCGGTGGAAGTGTCGCTTATGGATGGCAAAGGTTCGCTTACGCTCACCGGTCAACTGGGAGACGTGATGCAAGAGTCGGCCCAGGCCGCCGTTTCTTACGCCCGGTCCCATGCTGGCGAACTGGGCATCGGCGATCTGGATTTCGAGAAAGTTGATATCCACATCCACGTGCCCGAAGGGGCGGTGCCCAAGGACGGACCCTCAGCGGGCATCACCATGGCTACGGCGCTCATCTCGGCGCTGATCCAGCGACCGGTGCATCACGATGTGGCTATGACTGGCGAGATCACGCTGCGCGGCAGGGTGCTGCCGATCGGCGGGCTGAAGGAGAAGGTCTTGGCTGCGCACCGAGCCGGGCTGAAAACCGTGCTGCTGCCTGTGCAGAACAAGAAGGACATGGTGGAAATCCCCAAGCGCGTCAGGCGGGATCTGAAACTGGTCTTCGTGGACCGGATGGAAGACGTGCTTTCGGTGGCCTTGCTGCCAGAGACCAGCGTTCCAGTGCCCCACTAGGTGGCAGCTGCGTTCCGAGCCGGGGCGAGGAGCCGTTTTGTGCCAGGCCCTCGATTAGGCGCAACGAGAACAGGGTGCGGGTCTCATGAGTAACGGTGACAAGAAGGGCGGCTTTGCGCCTACCCAATACTTCTCCAAGATCTGGAACATGACCTTGACCCTGTTTCTGGCCTGGTTTGTGTTCAACCTGGTGCTGGCCTTCAGTTGCTGGTTCATCATTCGGCTGACCCACTACGATGTGGATCCGGACAAGCTCAAGATCGCCAAGTGGCTTACCAAAGACCGCGTAATTGACCTTGAGGAAGTCGCTCCCGGTATCCAGACCATTCGTCAGGTCTACCGCCTGGACACGGATGGTGACAAATTCGACGAGTGGGTGGCATACTATGCCTACGATGTGTCTACCAAAGCCCAGAAGGGTGGGGACTCTGGTCCCTACGGCGCGGCGGTGTTTGACCCCGACCGGTGCCGGCCGCCCACCATTGTTACCTACGAGCTCTCTCCGTACGACCAAAACTACATCGGAGAGAACCTGGGTATCTGGGGGGGGCAGCCGCCCACCATGCAGGATGTGAATGCCGACGGCAAGCTAGAGCTTGTCGTTAAGGTCGGCCACGATCTATCCGTTTTCCGTTGGTTTGACTATACGGAGTCGTGTGCGGGGCCGTCAACTGGCACGCAGGGCTACCAGGTCCTGGGTACGTTCCGCGGTTCTGGCGGCGTTGAGATCGCGAAAAGTGGCCAGATCGTGGTCAAGGATCGTGGTTTCTTCGATCGGAGCCAGATCGCCGTAGAGCGCGTCTACATGCCCCAGGGCAACAACGGTTCGTATTTGAACCCCGAGGGTGGGGGCCTGTACGCACCCGTCGAACAGGGCCTTGATTTCGCCATCGGGCAGCCCATCAGCGTGACTCAGACTTACTATCCTGAGAAGGCGGTGTTGGCCTTCTACCTCAGCTTGGGGAAAGACAACGCGGCCTCCAAGGCTTTGTTGTGCCCAGGTGTGGACCTTTCCGTCAACAAGGACAGCTTTGGCATCAACCTGCCTCGGTCTCGAATGGTGCGCGCGCTGGTCCAAGAGATCGGGTACACGCCCAACGTCGAGGACGAGCGACTACACCGAGCAAGGGAAGTCTCGGCAGTGGTGATCGGCGTTGACAAGAATGGGGCAGCCGACGTGACTCATTCTCAACGCGTGATCTGGACGGTCAGCGGGGTGCCGAAACCAGGGGCGCTGCCCTACAACTGCGAATGGTGCCTCGACAGCTACCAGGTTGTGCAGTAAGCACAGGCCCGGCAGTCCCCGGGAACTGCCGGGCCTGTGCTTTACGGCACCATCACCTCTCCACACGTAACCCGGTTCTGGTTCGGATCGTAGTCGTAGCCTGCTTTGGTCACCTCTGTGACGCATACCTCATGCAGACCCGCCTGGCGAGACTTTAGGCGCAGACCGGCCATCCCCTGCGCGTTCGTGACGGCCTGCTGATCCTGGTGCGAACCATCGGGCAGGGTCCACTGTGCGCTGACCGTGGCCCCGGGCACCCGCTGCCGGCTCTGATCCATGATGCGGATCTGGGCTTTGACCACATACCGGCCTCCCCCTCGGTCCTGGTACCCCATCTTGATGGCGTCGACGTGCACCGTATCGGTCGTCAAGACAACGACCGGATGGGTCACGCTGTTGCTGCCCTGGGCATTGGTGGCTGTGAGCGTTACCTGATAGGTCCCGGGAGCCTGGTAGACGTATTCGGGATCGCTCCCGCTTGAGGAACCCATCCCATCCCCGAATTCCCACAAGTAGCTGAGGGGCGGCGTGCCCAGCGTCGCGTTGGTGAAGACGACTGGGCTGCCGAATTGCACCGGGCTGTTGCTGCTGAATTCGGGGGTGGGTGCGATGGGCGTTACGCACGCCGGACCCCCGCCGGATAGAACGATGTCGTCCACGTGCCAGCCATCTTGCTGCACGAAGGGGCTGGTTTTCAGACGGAAGCGGATGCGCGCATTCGCCTGGTCGTCCAGTGCAGGCAAGGGCAGCACCACCTGCGTCCAGGTCCACTGCCAGTCGTTGCTGAAGGTCGCGGCCGTCGTCCAGGTGCTGCCGCCGTCGGTCGAACCCTCCAGGTAGCCAAAGTCCCAACCGTACTGGATGTCATAGATGTGCCAGAAGCTCAGGGTGACGCCAGTCGTATCGGACAGGTCTAGGATGGGCGACGTGAGCTTGATGTCGATGTTGTTCTGGTACTGTCCACTCGGGCTATCGGTCCAGGAATGGGTCGGGCTGTGCGAGGCTTCGGTCGTGATCGCCCACGGCGGGTCGGCGGTCCAGCCCAGGTTGCCCGATTCAACGTCGTCGGTAAGGATGTCGCAGTACTGGTACAGGTAGAAATCCTGCTCGACGGTCTGGTAGTTCTGCGCCGGCACGTCGCTCACGGTCGAGGGGAGATAACCATCGGCGCTGGCAGTGACGGCGTACGTCCCAGGGACGACCATCATACTGTAAGAGCCGGTGTCTGGATCGCTCTGGGTCTGGAAGCTCCCGGCCTTGACTGTGGCTGCCAGCGGCGCGTTGCTGCTGGCGTCGCGCACGCGGCCCTCGATGACCGGGGACACGCCCGGTTCGAGCACGTACAGGAACACGGCGGTGAGGGGCCCCCAGTCGCCGCTGCCGTTCCGGCCATGGACCAAGAGGTAGTGCTGGCCAGATCCCAGGCCCGTGGTATCGACGGTCGCGACCACATCCTCGCTTATGCCGCCCCACGAACCATCGGCCGCGGCCAAGGGGCTGCCGGTGCCATCGGCCCCCGGCGCATCGACAAAGTACTCGGCGGCGTCGATTGGTTGTAGGGGATCGCCTGTATAGCGGTGATCGGCCACCGTGGCGCTGAGTTGCACCGGCGTGCCGGGGGCAATCCCGGCGGGGACAACGGTCACGTTGCTGGCATCTGGACCGTAAGCAGTCATGTACGGGGTGCGGGCGATCTTTTGGGCGTAGAGGAACACGGGCTTATTCTCGGCCCAAAAGCTGCGTGTCATGCCGTCGATGCCGTCGATGCAGCCGTAGGCCGGGAAAAAGCCGCCGCACGCACCGCCGCCCGACCCGACCTCGATGGTGTAAGAGGCGACGCCGAACTTGCCGTAAGTCCAATAGTCGGTGGATCCATCCACGGTGTAGCCGATGCTGCCCGAGGGCGAGTACCCGTTATAGTAGGCAAACTTGCGGCCGATGGTCTCCATCTGCGCCTGGTTGGGTGCGGGCGGATATCCGGGCAGGTACCACGACCAGAGCACCACGTCGCTGTAGCTGTGCAGCGAGATAAAGATGTCCCGGGCATCGTCGGGCGCGGCGGGTGGGACTTCGTTATCGCCGTTCGGCCCGTTCTGGTCGGGGGTCACCGAAGCGTAAAAGTCCTGGAACGCCTGGGTCTCGGGCTCGCTGCCCCTGGAGGGGCCGCGGTAGGTCTCGTCGCAAGGGGCCGGGCTGGAACCCCCGCAGCAGCCCCACAGGAAGCTGTGGTTGCGATTCAGGTCTACTCCCCAGCTATTGGGATCGGCGCAGCCGTCGTCGCTGTCCAGGTTCTTGCGGCGAAACGCTCCGATGTCCTGCTCGTTCACCACGTGGCCATCTGGGTTCTGCATGACCAGCACGTACAGCACGCGGTGGTTGACCAGCCAGGTGGCATCGGCATCCACAGCGTAGCCCCCTTCGCCGTTGTAGCCCTCGGTCAGGTACTTGATGTAGCGGATAGCCAGCTCGGGGGTGGACACCTCGCGGGCGTGGATGTCGGCGAAAAGAAAGAAGGCTGGTTTGTCGGCAATGGCACCGTAGGCGGGATCTTCGTTGCTGACGCGCAACACCCACATGTCGCGAGGGTGGCCGCCGTGGCTGGCCTCCCAGGCATCGCCGATGTCGTACAGCTCTGTCAGCGTGGGGAAGGCGGCGTTCGTATCCTGGAGCGCGTCCACGATGTACAGACCGTTGGGATTGGCGTAGAAGCTGTCAAAAAAGTGGAAGCGGGGATCCAGAGGGGCCTGCATGCCCAACCATTCGGTCTTGACCGCGTCTGTTTCCAGGCGGTAGCCCATGCCCTTCAGCCACTGGTACTTTTCGGGCGTGACGGCAGCCACGACGTAACCATCGCCGGCGTGGCTCTCCCAAATGTCGAGCCTGCCGGCCACTGCGTCCAGGGCTGCCTGGTCCCGATAGTAGAGCCGGACCACGATCGGTTGGGTCGCGTCCGTCGACGATGGCTCAGCCATGGAGCGGGGGCTCACCAGGCTGACGATGGCCAGAATGGCGGCGATCGCCGGCAGCCAGATGCTCTTTCTGTGCGCCATTGCGGGTTGACCTCTCTTTCTTGTTAACCTGTGACTTTGTGGACACGCGAAATGGTCGATGGGTTCGCCCAGCCCACGGGCCGAGGGTAAGAATACCACCATCGGCGCATCGTGTCAAGGTGTCCCTCCGCTCCCTCAACATGGCACTCTAGAGGCTGACCGGGCTTGTCCCGGCAGCGTGCAGAAATGCAGCGGCAATTTCCCCTTTTCCTCGTTGTGGGGTAGAATGTCAGCCCATACTCGACGGAGAGAGTGCTTATGCGACCGAGTCACACCTTCAGGGTTATTCCTTCACTGCCGGCCAGGCTAGAGCGATTGCGCGGCCTGGCGTTCAATCTTTGGTGGACCTGGAGCCACGAAGCCATCGACCTGTTTCGACGGTTGGACCGCGACCTCTGGGAGTCCACAGGGCATAATCCTGTGCTCATGTTGGGCACCATCCGCCAGGAACGATTGGAGCAGGCAGTCGAGGAAGACGGCTTTATGGCCCATCTCGATCGGGTGTGGCGGGAGTTTGAACGCTACCTGAAGCACAAAGGCACCTGGCACGACAAGAGAACAGGCGCGCATGAGGAACAATCCCCAGCGGCGGGCTCCGGACCGAGCATTGCCTACTTTTCGCTAGAGTTCGGCCTGACGGAGAGTCTGAGCATCTATGCCGGGGGATTGGGTGTCCTCGCCGGCGACCACCTCAAGTCCGCCAGTGACCTGGGGCTGCCCCTGGTGGGTGTCGGACTGCTCTACCAGCAAGGCTACTTCCGCCAATATCTGAACCCCGACGGCTGGCAACAAGAGCTGTACCCAGACAACGACTTTTACAACCTCCCCGTCACTCTGGAGCGCCAGGTGAGCGGCGCGCCCCTCACCGTCGAAGTGGAGTATCCCGGGCGAATGGTCAAGGCGCAGGTGTGGCGAGCGCAGGTTGGCCGTGTGCCTCTGGTTCTGCTCGACGCCAACATCGAGGACAATCAGCCTGAGGATCGAGACATTACCGACCAACTCTACGGAGGCGACGACGACCTCCGCATCCGCCAGGAGATCCTGGTGGGCATTGGCGGCATCCGCGCCCTCCGGGCATTGGGCCTGCGTCCCACCGTCTATCACATGAACGAAGGCCATGCCGCCTTTCTGGCGCTGGAGCGCATCCGCATGCTGATGGAGGAACAGAGCCTGTCCTTCGCCGAGGCACGCGAGGCGGCTACGGCCGGGAATGTGTTCACCACGCACACCCCCGTCCCGGCGGGCATCGACTGGTTCGCCCCCGCCCTGATGGACCGCTATTTCGGTGCGTATTATCCCCGCCTCGGGTTGTCGCGATATGACTTCTTGGCCCTGGGCAGGATGCAGCCCGATGACCCGAATGGTTATTTCTGCATGGCCATCCTGGCCATCCGGCTGGCCAATAGGGTCAACGGCGTGAGCCACTTGCACGCGCGCGTCTCGCGGCAGATGTGGCAGGAGGTGTGGCCACAGGTGCCCATCGACGAGGTGCCCATTCTCAGCATCACCAACGGCATCCATCCCCGGTCGTGGATCTCTCACGACATGGCCGACCTGTACGATCGGTACCTGGGTCCGCGATGGGTCGAGCGCCCGGCCGACCAGTTGGTGTGGGAACAGGTGAGCCGTATCCCCGACGAGGAGCTGTGGCGCACGCACGAACGACGGCGAGAGAGGTTGGTGTCCTTTTCGCGCTCCCGTCTCCACACCCAGTTGGAGCAGCGGGGGTATGGGCTGGCCGAGATTCGGCAGGCAGAAGAGGTGCTTGATCCAGAAGCGCTGACCATCGGTTTCAGCCGCCGGTTTGCCACGTACAAGCGCAACACCCTGCTGCTGCGGGATCCAGACCGCCTGGCCCGAATCCTGGGCAACAAGGACTATCCGGTTCAGATCATCTATGCCGGGAAGGCGCACCCCAAAGACAATCCCAGCAAAGAGCTGATCCGGCAGATCATCCACCTGGCCAGGCGCCCGGAGTTTCGCAACCGGATCGTCTTTGTCGAGGACTATGACATGGTCGTGGCGCGCTACCTGGTGCAGGGCGTGGACGTTTGGCTAAACACACCGCGTCGTCTCCAGGAAGCCAGCGGCACCAGCGGCATGAAGGCCACGGCCAATGGGGCCCTCAACCTGAGCATCCTGGACGGTTGGTGGGACGAGGCCTACACCCCCGAGAATGGTTGGGCCATCGGTCACGGTGAAGAGTACAGCGAAGATCAGTACGGCTACCAGGATACCGTCGAGTCCAATGCCATCTACGATCTGCTGGAAAAGGAGATCATCCCGCTCTTTTACGAACGCGGGCGGGACGGGCTTCCTCGGGGGTGGATCGCCAAGATGAAGGCGGCGATGCGTGCGCATGCGGCCGTGTACAACACCAACCGTATGGTCCTGGAGTATTTCGAGCAGTGCTACCGGCCATCGCTGGAGCGCAGCCAACGCTTGATGGCCGCGAACCAGGAGCGCGCCAGGAACTTGGCGGCCTGGAAGGCGAGCCTTCGCGAGCAGTGGAAGCAAATCCGCATCGAACGAGTGTGGGCTGAGGCGGGAGATGGCCAGGAACTGAAGGTCGGCGACCAACTACAGGTGCAGGCCCAGGTCAGCCTCGGGACGCTGAAACCGACGGACGTCGCCGTAGAGCTGTACTATGGCCCCCTGAACGCGGAGGGACTGATCGTGCAGGGCCAATCGATGTCCATGCTCATCGCCCAGTCCAAGGGCAGCGGCTCGTACAGCTTTGCGGGAGCCATCACATGCCGCACCAGCGGCCGGCACGGGTATGCGCTACGCATCCTTCCCTCCCATGAGGACCAGGGCAACCCGTTTGAGATGGGGCTGGTGCTTTGGGGAGCGTAGAGGCATAGAGCTCGGCACGGCCCTGCAGATGGCCGGGTGGCTAGCCCCTCGAGAGCTTCAGTACGTGCAGCGCACGCAAGGTGACCCACTTGTTGGGTTGGCCCGTTGCGCCGAAGCGGCCCCAGGTGTTGCCAGGGGTGTGTTCGAGGCTCCAGCGGCCGGTTGCGTCGCGCTTGCTCTGGACCAGCTCTAATGCCGCCGTCTGCCGGGGATGGCCCTTCACGCCGGCCTGGGCCAGGACTTCCAGCGCCTCCAAGACGTCGGCGGTGTATCCCAGGGGAAACCCGAACGCCTGCCACAGCGCGCTGGGAGAGCCGGCGGTGGTATAGCCCCCGGCGGCCAGATCCCCCGCCAACAGGAACTGGCTGCCCATCTCGATTGCCCCGCGCACGGCTTCAGATCTCCGCTCCGCCGGCACCTGAGCGCAAGCACCCAGGACCTTGATTGCTCCCCAGGCGCATGGCAGCCCGTCGCTCATGCGTGCGGGGAGCGGGCTGTGTGCGTTGAACCGGCAGCGGAATCCGTTGTGGAGCACCATGCCGGCCATCGCCTCAAGGCTCGCGTCCAGGCGGGCATCGTGAAAGCCCAATTGGAACATGGCGCGCAGCAGGTTGCCGTTCAGGCAGGCGATGGCTCCGCCCGCCGTGCGGTAGGCCGAGAAGAGGCCATCGGGCAGGCGGCTGTGATCCAGGAGATAGGTGCAGGCCCGACCGATCGCCTCGGAGCAGGGAGCGCCCAGCGCAGCCGCAAAGATCACCTGCCACACCGTGGCCTTGTGCTTGGGGCTGTAGCCTACGCCCGGCCCTACCCAGTAGCCCTCTGGCCACTGGGCATCGAGCATGGCCCGCGCCGGTCCCCAGCCGGGAATGGCTGCGCGAGCGGCAGCCACCTCCAGGTCATCCTCGGGACGATCGAGCAGGCGGGTCAGGGCCAGGTACCGCGCCGAAGGGTTGTCCGGCTCGAGAAGCCACATCAGGGGATCGCCGCCGGTCACGCTGCCCTTTCCCGTCCGTTGAGCACTCGCATCGCTCGCAGCGTCACCCATTTGCTGGGCTTGCCCGGCTGCTCGACGTCGGCCCAGGTCTTGCCCTTGTACGAGTACTCCATCTTCCAGCGACCATCCTTATCCTGCTTGCTGAGGATCAGGTCGTAGGTTGCTGCCAGCCGCGGGTCCCCGCCGTAGCCGGCCTCGGTCAGCGCCTCGGCGATCTGCAAGACGTCGGTGACATAGAACACGGGGAAGCCGAACTTGAACCAGCTCGTGCTCGGCTTGTCGCTCCAGCCGGCGGGATAGCTCGGGGTGGCAGGGTCCACGCTGAAAAGGAAATCCACCGTGGCCTCCATCGCCGATCGCATGGTCGGCGTGCGGGCTGCTTCTGGCACGCGGGCCAGGGCGCGCAGGACCTTCACCGCCCCCCAGGCGCACGGATGCCGGTTGTTCGCCGAACAACAGAACCCCGGTGCGCACGTCGCGGACCTGAGATAGCGCACGGGCGCATCTCTTTCTTCGGCGGGGGCGATGCCTTCCCCCGTGACGTAACGCGCCATCCACTCCAGCGCCCGCACCAGCCGCTCATCGCCGCCAAAGCCCAGGTCCAGCAGCGATGCGCCCAGGTTGCCGGCCAGGCAATGGATGTTGCCGGAAAGCGTGCCAGACGCGCTGAACACGCCCGACGGGGCGATTGCGTGGGTCAGCAGGTAGTCGCCTCCGGCACGCACCCGAGCATCGGCCGGGTCGGCGCCCAGTTGGGCCAAGTAAGTCATCGACCACACCGTGCCACGGTACTTGGGGTAGTACGTATCGGCGGGCTGCACCCAGTACCCGGCTGCGTTCTGGGCAGCCAAAATGGCCGGCACAGGTCCCGCAGCCATCGCCGCCTGACGGGCAGCCACCACCTCTGGATCGCCGGCGGCACGGCGCACCAGATCCGTGAGGGCAAAGGCACGCACACCGGGATGGTCGGTGTCCTTTTCCAGCAGCCACTCCATTGAGCTCGACATAAGCGAC
>Ga0315286_10000934_pt1 | contig 25750 bp, 23 predicted proteins | sample YL17G10_0_MG_FD_205038 | JGI IMG/M metagenome (GOLD analysis project Ga0315286, IMG submission 205038) | Sediment microbial communities from Yellowstone Lake, YNP, Wyoming, USA - YL17G10_0 | ecosystem: Environmental > Aquatic > Freshwater > Lake > Sediment | place: USA: Wyoming | collected...
ACCACCGCCACCACCAAAGGTTGTACCACCAACTGCAACGCCGTTAAGAGCGGATGCACCAGATGTTGCTTGGAATGTTGATGTGAAACCTGCGTTAGCACGCCATGCGTAACCTGCTGCTAGTGTATTGTCAATATCTGGATCGAACGATGAACCGTCGTTACCATCTGGAGCAAAACCACCAGAACCTGCAGTTTGATCATCAGCTACTGTTCCTGTACCAGCTGAACCGGAATAGAATCTACGTAGTGCATTGACGTTACCGAATGCTTCGCTGTCGGTTGCTGTTACGATTGCGCCTGATGGTGTATCCCATGCTGCAATAGAACCACCTGGAACGTCTTGGTTATATTTGTAACGAAGGGAATAAACAAGTCCAACTGGACCTGTCATTGGCTGAACACCAACGAGTTCTGTTGCAATTGAGCCTGGGATAATACGGCGAATCATCGGAATCAGAATTTTTCTAAAACCTGCAATTGCTGTAGTATCGGTGGATCCAGAAACTGCGGATTCACCAAGGACGTGATTCTTCTGGTTTTCCAGAAGGACGTCTACGATCTTTTTCTTTTCGGGGGTAAGACCTTCAAGGAGGGCTCCCTTAATTTCACCCCATTTTTCTACAAGTTCATTCATTTTAACTAGCTCCTTTAAGCTGTAATCGAACGTTTGTTAAATTTGCATGCCTGCGAGGCGTACATAATCACTGACGATGTGTGCTTGTGGTTCTTTTTCCTCAACATCACTCTCTGTTAGTGTTTCGTAATTACCTGTTTTGACAATGCCAGAACCTTCAGTTAATTTGGTTGCTACTTTTTTGGACCCCTCAGCTAGTACTTTAGTTTCCTTCTCTGAAGTGTGTTCCTTGCCTTCATTAACCTGTGTTTGCTTCAATACACGACCGATAAAGGCCTTGTATGCTTCTTCAAGCCGTTTTGTTGGAACGGTTTGTAGAATTTGCTCCATAACCTCTCGTGGTTGACCACCGAGTGGTTTGAGAACTTCACCCATCTTGATTTGACGCTCTAGGCCAGCACGAGCTGTTGCCTCTTGCTCAAGTCTCTTGGAAAGTTCTACATTTTGTTCTTGTGTTTCACGAAGCTGTCCCTCAACATCATCAGCATCAACGAAGTATTGACGATATTCTTCCTTGAATGCTTCGACCATTCTACGGCCGAGGTTAAGTTCACGTGCTTCCATAACATCATCTTTAAGTTCTGCAAATTCTGCTGCAATTCGAACTTCAAGGAACGAATCAAGCTTTTCAACAAGCTGGACTAGATCGTTTTGAACTTCTTCTGCCATCTGCGACTTTGCTTCTGTCAGTTTCTTTGCATATTCTGTTTGTAGATCTTTGTATGCAGAAATGTCTTCCTTTAGTTCAGCAATTTCTGCACTAAGGATTTCATTTAGTTTCTCATCGATTGCTTCAACGAGGACGTCTTTTTCTTTGACCCATTGTTCAGTCAGTTCGACTCGAACGGTGTCTTCTGTTTCTTTGCGTGCAACTGCAACTGCTTCTTGAAGGTGTGCATTAAATGCTTCTTCAAGTTCTTTTTTGGAATCTTCTGAGAGGATATCAGCCTCAAGCAGTTTCTTCAAAATCTCATCCATTTCGATCTCCTTAATAGATTCAGTAATTATTTATAACCTCTTGTAATTTCACAAGGTTTTTCGGTTTTGTTTGTTAAAATCTGTTTAAAATCAATACGTTACCAAATGTTGGTACGTTTTACTTTTTTCTAAGATCGTTCTTAAGGAACATCTTAATTTCGGTTACAAGGTGCTTCTGTGCTTTTGGATCGTCACGAATCTCCTCAGCAAGTGTCATGATTCTATTCCCATTTTTTGCGTTCTGAAGTGATTCAAACACACTTTGTGGCATAGCACCTGGTGCTGACGGTGTAGCAACAATATCAATTGTAACAAACGAGAATCCTTCAACTTCACCATCGTCCTTAACGTTTCCAGCTCCACGTGAGCTAACACCAAGACGAACACCACTCTCAATCAACGTACGAGCAATTCTTCCTGATGGGGTATCAAGAATTTGAAGACGACCAACTGCGTTGCTCCCCTCCATGCGGATTTCTTTGATAGCGTGTGAGATACGGTCTAGGTTAATGTTAAGTGTTTGTGGATGGTCAAGTTCACCGAAGATTCCATTGCACTCTTTGATCCTTGCGTACGCCTCTGTAACAGCACGTGCAATTTCTGTCACAGGATACTTACGCTTGTTGCGGTTCTCAATTGCACCTTGCATGAGAATTCCAGAAAGGTAGCAACTCTTACCATCACGTGACGCTTCGGTAATAATGTTACATTCTGTTGGGGTAAGTTCTTCGATTAGTAGTTTCATTACTTAGTCCTTCTTTACGTTGGCTTTTTCCATCTTTTGTGCTTTTTGAAGAAGTTTGACAGCCTTGTCTTCCATCTTTTCAGCAGCGGCATCTGAATCTTTCTTTTCCCCAAGTAAATCACGAACCCTGTTGACGATAACACTATGTGCAATCGTATTGAATGCATCATTATTATCATTCAGTGTTGCATCAACAAGGAGTTTTAGTTGTTCTTTTGCGTCCATCGATTTTCTCCAGTTATAGGATGTCGAGTGAGAAATTCTCACTAAAGACAGTTTGATACTATTTATAGGCTAGTTTACGAAAGGATCAATATTTCTTGTAAACTGGTGATAATACAAGAAATATTGATTATAAGGTTTATACAGGAAGTTCAGGTAGAGTTTCACCTTCGGCGCCACCTTCAGGAGCACCCCCAAGACCCTCGCCTTCAGGAGCACCTTCGCCGCCCGGAGGAGGACCACCACCACCAAAGATGCTTCCACCTCCGCCACCTCCGCCACCACCTTCGAGGCCAAGTCCCTGTTCTCCACCACCGTATAGTTTGATATAGTCACCATCTGTGAATGTTTGTTGGAGACCCTTCTCTTGACGAAGGAACATTTCGTTGGTTGCTTTCTCATCACCAGAAAGTTGTAAGAATCTAGTGAGAATGAACTGTTTCGACAAATAAGGAATTGAATCAGCATTTCCGATTTGAGTAAGTAGAGCTGCATCGAGTTCTGCTTGACGATACTTACCGAAATTCGATGGGGGAATTAACTTTAGTGAATATATGTCTGGATCAATATTGATCTCGACATTTCTTAGGAATCTTTTGAACTCTTCATCGAATACCATTTCAATGTGACGTTGAAGTCTTTCGATGTATAGAGCAAAGCGAAGTTCTTCAATATATGCAAGACCGACCTTACCATCATTGAATACAACATCTTTAGCACCACGCATTGCTTGTAACCAACTAACTGGAACACGTAGGCCCATCATAACCTTTGCTTGGAAATAGTCAAGGTCAGATAGTTCACCAAGACTCTGACCACCAGGAAGTGTCTCAACTTTTGCACCTCGACCATCTGGTCTTGATGCAAAGAAGAAATCTTCGGTCATTGATTGCGGATTGTAGACAGAATCAACCTGATCTTTCCCGCCAATGGATGTTGGAACACGCTTTTGTCTAATCTCGTTCTTAATCCCTTCTAGATATTGTTTAACGCGCGCTGGTGGCATACGACCAACATCAATATAGAACACACGTCGTTCTGGTGCTCTTTGGATACGGTAGATGACAACAGCATCTTCTAGTAGTTCTTTTTGTTTATGTGAACGATAGACACTACGGAGAACTGAATCTCCAAAGGGCGCAGAATGTGACATATCGTCATTTAGAGTAAATCTAATAACATCAGTTTCAGCAATATACTCAGTGTTATAATTTTGTCCAAGTGGAACCGCACCTACGCCTACGCCACCAGCACCTCTTGGAATTTTTGTATCGGTACGGATTTGATAACCAACAATTTTTGTTACATCCTGTGCATCAACGATCGCAGCAAGAACATTTTGTGGTGGAACCCATTCCCACTTCTTATCTGATCCATATTTACGGAAGAAACAGTCTCCATACATTACGGTGTTTCTTGCGATCTTGAATAGTCTTCGATCAAAGTCGTGCATCTTTGACCAATGACGAAGTGCAACTCTTAGTGTAGCAACTGTTGTATCATCAAGTGAGGTTCCTTCGGTGTTCTGGAGATGAATGTCAAAATACAGATTTGTCTTTGTATTGATCCCTGTCATTTCTTCAGCAATGATATCAAGTGCTCTTGTAACCTCAACGTCATTATCCATGATATCATATTCACGATACCTTGTTAGACGCGTTGCACTACCTTGAACGAGACGTTGATACCACGTGTAATTGCCATATGATGCATATGAACCGTCAACGCCTTGACTGTCCTGTTGGAGAACGGTATCAGGACGTGGCGAAACGATTTTGAAAAAACTAGTTAATTTTCCGGCCATTTACTGTTGTCTTTAAAGTTTGTGTGATCAAGTATTTATCATCGGACTGATTTGGTTACCATTAGTCTACTTCATACAGAGCACCATACTTGTTTGATACGAATTTATCAAACGATAGTGCTTCGTTAGGAACATAACCGTGTCCTGTTAAAACACCCCGAAAATAGCAGTGAATTACAGAGACGGCACCAGCTGCTGTTGTCTTTTGAATTGCTGTGTATTTTAAGTCACTATAGAATTTTTTCAGGTATGTCTTTGTTGTCAGCCGTCCTTTAATATGTCCTGTAACCTCAACGAATAGAATGACAACATCGTCATCACAATACGGAACATCACGTCGAAATAGTTCAACGACTTCTTGTTGTGTCATCTGTAAATCATCAATAAGGAACGCTATTCTATCACGATGGCCTTTGTAACGGATAGACTTATATGTTAGACTTCGTGTTGGTTTTACAGAATCAAATAATGTTCCAATTCCACCAGATGTATTGAACGCTTCATACTCGCAACCATCAAGAGCTAATAGTTCGTGTCCTTCTAGAGGCTGCAACATTACGTGTTGTCCGTTAACAATTGCAGGGCACGGTTGCATATATTCATTGACTAACCCTTCTAAGGACCAAGATAGATAGTATCTAATGTCATTTGTTGCTGCTCTTGGTAGAGCACCGACACGTATTTTTGCGTCACGAACAGTATCAAATTTGGCGGCGAGATCGTGTGTTATGATACTTACGGCACCGGGAGCAAGTCCGCATTGAGGCATCATAATTGCGTCGTTAGACAGCAATCTAATTGCATCCGTTATTCCAATGTCTTCTGTGAGATCAAAATATGCTGTCCCAACCAGAGCTGCAGCTTGTGCGATCCTGAGATTGACAGCGTATGGCGTTGCAGCAATAACGCCATCGTATGCTGATACCAGTTTTTCGAGAATTTTTGGATTTGCTGTTACGTCCGTTTGATTGACGTGTGGTACTGTTACATTGGGATCATAAATGTCAACATCGTACCCAAGATCTGTTAAATAATCATATACGGTCTGACCAATAAGACCGTATCCGAAAAGTGCGATATGTTCCATATAATATCCCCTATAATATGACGTATTTATTTGTCACTTACAGGGTTTAACAGGTCAATTAAAATGTTGCAAGTACTCGAGCACTACCTGGAGCTGGTGATGTTGCTTCGGTAATCTTAGCAACCTTCATTCTTTCCATATCCTTATACATCTGGAGAAGTTCTTCCATTGTTTTTCCGGTCGATGTTGATGTAGTATTGAGTCGTTCTAGAAGAACTATCATCGCTGCGGTTGGGTCACTCTTACCAGTGGCTGATGTTGCTGCTGCAGCGGCTGTACCAGGTTTGATTCCTTCTCCAGGTACTCTTTCAGTTAGTGGTGGTTGCCCTCTCTGGGCTCTCCTTGCGTTAATATCAGCAAGAGTTATACTTGCAGTTGCTTCAGGTGCCTCACTAGCTAACATTTCTGATAACTTATCTGCCCCACCCGACTTTTTCATGACATAATCCGTTGCAAAGTAGGCAGCAGCTCCAGTTGCAGCAAGTACGGTGGCGGTACCAAGAAGTCCTATACCTGCGGCTCCAGCGGCGGCAGTACCTGCACCTCCACCAGCAGCCGCACCTGTAGTAGCTACTCCCTCCAAAATACCACCAGCAACTGAGACGCCTGCCCTTTTTAGTAATGTGGTTGCTAAAGCACCAAGTCCCTTTTCAAATATGGTACCAAGAAACTTTGTTGCTATAAGTCCACCTGCACCAATCAGAATTCCTGCCAATCCATTACCCTTCAGCCAACCAAAAATTGCACCAAGTGTAGCACCCATCTCCCCAATTCTATTGAATATACCTTTAGTGGTACCATCAATATTACTGAGGCTTTGTACAGACTGCTCACTCTTCTTTCCTCCTCCTGATATAGTTGCTTCTGTTGCGACATCCTCAAAGAATTTTCGGTCTGCTGTTGGCATTTTTTCAAGAGCCTTATCTAGAAACACTTGATTCTGGTCTGCTGCAACATCACCTCGTTTACTCGCTTCGGCGATTTGTTCCTTGATTGCCCTTCCAGCGTTTGCTTGCAGTTCAATAAAGCGCGCTTTATCTGTGTCAGACATTGCACCTGGTGCTTTTCGTCCAAGTCGTTGTATTTCGGCAACTTGTCCGGGTGGTAACCCAGCCCTAGCTGCAATTAGAGCCAACATTTGAGCAGACTTCATTCTTGAAACAGGCGTCGTTTGTGCACGCATTTTCTCGAAATTCACAGCAAGCTCACGGGCTTTCTGAGATGAAAGACCAATCATTACAAATTCCTCTTGTCTTGCTTTTATGCTAGCCAGCACCTGTTCTCGGTCTTTTTCTGTTACCTTTGACATTGCTTCCCGGAACTCTGAATCTTCAAGTAGTTGTTCATCAAGTTCAATAATTCGTTCTGGCAACATATTGGTAACATGTGAGAGACGTTCGACTCCCTTCAGATAACTTGAGGATTCTGTTTTTAATTCACCAACTGTTTTTGTGTGTGATGATGTTTGTTGCTGTAATTTAAAAGCGGCCGCTGCCAGTTTTCCACTAAGGATTGGATCACTACCTGCCATTTTGAATGTCTGTTCTTGAAGATCATTCAGTGTCATTGCATACGCTTCAGCACCTTCCTTAACAGCAAGAACAGAATCTTTTTGTGTCTGCATTATTTCCTGCAGATCCTTAACTTGTATTAGAAGTCTTGCTGATGCTTCATAAAATGGCTGCACACCAGATTTTTGGTAGAACTTAGCTGATTCAACAAGCTGTTCACCAGCTTTTCTGAATCCATCAATCAGCGTCTTTGTGAACAATGCTGACATGCCTTTTGCTATCTTTGCAGCACCGCCACCCTTTTCAAATGAATCTGCTATTGATCCTGGTAAACCACCTGCTGATTTCATTCCTTCTAGCATACCGTCATGCACAGCTGTCGCTGCGGACTTCATATCGGTGGCAATGTCATCCATGGTCTTACGGATTTTCTTTCCTTGCGTTTCAAGGCCAGCACTTTGACTTTGAAAAGCCTGAGAAAGTCGAATTACTTGGTCTTCAGTTAGTTTTCCGCCCTTTTCTAGCTGTGTAAATATTACTTCAAGATCCTCTCCAACATGAATTACATCTCTTAGATTAGCCCCAACATCCTGGTATGACTTTACAAGTTGTCTTAGCATTTGTTCTTGCTGACCGACGTTTGTGTCAACCTCTTTAAATGAATCTATAAGTATGTCTGTTTGACCTGCAAGAGCATTCAAAGCTTGCGTGTACTTAGCCGTACCACGAGCTGTCTTTTCAAATTTGTCACCAGTTAACTGTAGAGAGTCAGCGAGTTCGTCGAGATGTTTGTTGATCTTGTTTGTTTTGAACGAGTTGGCTGTTGCCGATAGGTGATGCTGAATAGCACCAATAGTCGTATCTGCATCATGAAGGGTATCAGTCAAAAGTCTTGTATTTGATCTAATCTCGCGCGACAGCGTTGCCAATTCAGTTGCTGATATTGTATTTGCCATGGTTTCAGTCCTCTACTGAGGTTATTTATAACATGTGGCGTTAACGGAGAAAGTGGGTATTCTGCCAATAGAGACAACGTGATATATAATTTTACATGTACGTAAATGAGGACATTATGGAAACAACAGTAAAATCAAATCCACTTCTAGAAAACCTTCGACTTCCCGGTGAAACAGTTCGACTCCCGTCTGGTGGGATGTTTTATAAGAATGGAGAACTAGCATCACATGTAAACAACGGTGAGATTCATGTGTATCCAATGAACACATATGAAGAGATTCTGATGAAAAGTCCAGATAAACTTCTCAATGGTGATGCGGTTCAGGAAGTGTTTACAAGATGTATTCCCGATATCCTAAAACCTTTAGATTTATTTGCACGTGATGTTGACTATTTGATTCTCGTACTTAGACGAGTAACATATGGAAATACTGTTGATATTCCATATACCCATAACTGTGATAGTATTTCTCACACCTATGTAGTAGATATTTCGCCGTTTATTCAACAGGCGAAAATTATTGATCCTACGACACTATCAACAAACTATCAATTAACACTTCCTAATCAACAAGTGGTTGAGATAATTCCTGTTAGGTTTGGTCAAACAATTAAGATGTTGCAGGAAGGAAGTGTGCAAAGAATACAGGATCTAACTGATGATGATATTAAGAATCAGTTCTATGATTCTTTAGTTAGTGTAATATCTGCTGTAGATGGCTGCACAGATCCAAAAATGATCCGTGAGTGGATTGAACAAATTAGTGCAGGTTGGTCCCGTCAAATCCAGACTGCCATGGAAAGGAATAGTAACTGGGGTCCTGAAACAGTGTCGACTGTAATATGTAAAACTTGTCAAAAACCACTAGAACTCGATTTATCGTTAAACCCGATAACTTTTTTCTCCTAACTCTCAGGTATCGGGCTCCGTCTGAGAGAGCTGCCTATATTGCCCGGCTACAAGCTGAAGCTGGTATCTTGATCGATAGTGTAATATCTCTCGTGTACTTTATGCGTGGTGCAATATCATACCACGAAATGATGACATTATCTAGAAAGGAACGAGATCGGATTTCAGACTTTATTAAGGAAAGATTGGAACAAGAAAAGGATAAGCCTAATCCAATATACTAAACTTCAGTGTATGCTTGCTTCCACCATTTTGGAATCATGTGACTGGCTTTACTATATAAATAGCTCCAACTTGAATCAAGAATGTACACGTGCCCCCAATCTTCTTTTGATCTGACAATACGTCCACCACCCTGAATCATATCAACAAGTGCTTGTCTTTGATACCATTCACCTGATAGTTCCATTCGTGCTTTAATCCATTGGTCCCCAAGGAATCCATATGGTACCTTGACGAAGATTGCGAATCTTGCGAGATCGTTGACAAGATCGAGACCTTCTGTTATACTTGGTGAGATTAGCACTCCTGGTTTACTTGAGTGTTTGAAGTCGTCGATAACATCTCGACGGTCTCTACGTTGTTCTGATGGGTTATGTTCAAAGATCACATGAGGAACAGAGTTTGATAGTTCATCTATTAACCATTGTGCAATTGCGAAACTTCCTGTATGAATAATTCCTGAAACGTCGTTATGTAATTCAAGTAGTCCCTTAATCGTTCCAATCATCGCCTTCCTGTTTGCTTGATTCTGTGGATCTTTCCAGTTGACATTCATTCTCATAGATGGCATGAAGTAAACAGGTCGGTTCTCAACAGGAAATTCCGATGGTAGTGAAAGGAACGCTGCTTCATCTTGTGATATTCCAAGATCGTTACAGAATCCCTTGTAATTGAGGATTGTTGAAGACATGAACAGAAATTTATCAGCCATTGGTTCAAGAATCTTGTAGAAGTTTGTTGAAGCAAAGAGGTACTTAAACTTGATCATTGTTTTATCGTGAACAAGTGTGTATATTTGTTTAACATCGTCAATTCGCTCATTCATCACTGTTCGTACAAGTTTTTCATGTTCTTGAAGTGATGCAAGTTCCTTGAGTTTGTTGAGTTCAACAGATGTAGTTTGTCTACTTGAAGGTGAGTCAATAATATACGAACATTCATCAACAAGTTCTGTAAGTTTAATCTCAACGGCTGGGTGATATACATCGTTAAGCCATTTGTGTGTGTGATCTAGAGTTTCGAGAACTTTCCACTTAACACCCATTCGTTCTGCACGCTTTGCCGTAATCTGTAGTGCGTTTAGTTCTGTTAACTGCTGTTCTGTATTATGACATTCATCAAGAATCATTAGTGGACGTCTTTTGAACATATTCGTGTAGTTGAAGCACAAAAGAGCCATCGTATAATTGAGAACAACGTGAGGAACGTTCTTTGCCCTCCCCTTTGCCATCACAAACGGACACGATTCACATTCGGGCTTTATTAGACTGCCAATATCGCAAGTTGTATTGCGTTGTGAGCACGTGTAGTTGTTCTTTCCGTAGAAAGCAAACACACGTTCTTCGGGAAATGTATTTTCGTATTGTTCTTGTAGAACTTTTTGGGGAGTTAGAATGAACGACTTTCTGAAGTCGTCGGACTGAATGGAGTTACCATATGTCACACCTAGGTGGCTTTTGCCACCACCAACAGGTATCTCAAGAATCAGGTATCTTGCTGTTTGTTTTTCTAGCCACTCAAGTGCACGAAGTTGTGTTTCACGTGGAGGACTATTTGAATGAGACCAATGTTGTAAAATGTCCATATTCACTCTTAGATTTAATTAAACATTATACACAGGCTTTTAATTGGATGTCAAGATAAATAAAGAAGGAGAATAATATGTTGACTTTCAAACAATACCTACTCGAGGAAGTTAAGAAGAGTAAGGAAATCAATTTTGAGTATCATGCTGAGCTAAATCCAGAAATTTGGAAAGGCGACAAACTCCGTCCAGAAGTGCGAAAGAAAGCACTTGAAATAGCGAAAGAGTTTCTCAATTCGTTCCCAACAAAGCTCAAGGTCATCGACATTTACATTCCTGGAAGTCTTGCAAACTACAACTGGACAAAGAAGTCCGACTTCGATCTCCACATAATTATTGATCCTGTTTCCTGTCGTGGTATTAATGTTGACGATTATTTCAAAGCAAAGGGAGCTGAGTGGAAGACTAAGCACAATATTTCAATTCGTGGGTTTAAAGTTGAGGTGTTTATTGAGCCAAAAGGAACAACACATGAGTCTAGTGCTGAATATAGCATTGAGAGTGATAAGTGGATCAAAAAACCCAAACACATCAAAGATTTAGAAATTGATGAAGATGAAATTGAGAAAACCGTAAGGAATTTGCAGAAAAAAATACGGATTTTGCTTTCCAAAAATGCAAATCCCAAGGAGATAGAGAAATTAAAGGAAAAAATTAGGGTTATGCGGGAACGCGGCCTATATCGAACAAAAAAAGGCGAGTTTTCCGTTGGAAACCTCGCCTTTAAAGCACTGAGAAGTAAAGGTGATCTTGACCGTCTTACACGCGCGAAACGATCAAGAGAAGATGAAAAACTGTCTTTGGATTAGTTCTAGTATCCTAGTTGGAAGATCATAATTCTGTTGATACGTTCGCGACGTACCTCATTCCAAATATCGTCAATATAGTTAATCGTACAATGTCCGTAGCCAACTTCACCAGGACTGTTTGTCCACAATCCAATTATCCTTAACAGTCTGATGATGAAAGCACCAGGTAAAAATCCTGTGATGAATACATACAAAACAGCAAAAACTTGCAATAACATGTCAAGTATTAATGTTATTGCAACAATTGATATCAGAACCTTGATGAAATCCATCAGTCCGGAGCTTTTGTCTTCGTTACTTTTGGACATCTCGTGACCAATCCACCATCCGACTCCGTAGCAAAGAAGGCTATCAGGATTATTGCGCACCCATCGAAAAAGTTTATTTGTTAAACGAAACGAACTGTGAAATGATCCTTGACAATCATTTTCGTTCCAATTCCACAATGTGTTGTGAACTGCTAGAATAGGCTTAAGTAAGAATTTCATCATTGTCTCCAATGAATTTTTAAGATGACAAATTATCTCCTAAAATAAAAAGAGGATCAACGAATACCGTTGATCCTCTTCAATTGTATTATAGATCTGTATTAGTAACTACGCATCCTTGAAACCCGTGGATTTGAGGAACCACACGACTCCATATCTTCCATTCCAGGACGTGGCATTTTGCCGGTTTCACCACCGAACTCATCTTCATTGGTTTCGCCACTCTCATCTTCACTGGTTGAAAAATCAAACTCATCACCGCTTTCGTCATCGAGTTCACCATCTTCGGTTTCTGAATCACAACAACCTTCGATAATGTCTTCATAATCATCCATTGTTAGATCGGCAGTACCACGTTCCATTGCGAGATCCAACATGTTATCAACAGCCTTGTGAAGTGCAATATCATCAGGAGCTTCTTCTTTTGCCCATTCCATCATACGAATAACGAGCGGAACATCCATAGATACAATATCTTCACCCTCGAGACCTTCTCCGCCTTCCATGTCGTCAGCCTCGCCGCTCTCCATATCACCGAAGTCCTGGTAATCACCATATGACTCTTCGTCACCATATGTGTTCATTTCAGGATTGTATGGACCATCTGTTGTATCTGGTCCAGGCATTGAACGTGTACCACCCATCATGTAATCGTTTTCACGAACGTTACGTTTGCGACTTTTTGCGAGGGCTTCGCTTTTTGACATTCCGAACAATTCTTGTAGTAAAGACATTTAGGGATCTCCTTGAATCTGATATGGCTATTTATCAGTGGTTAGTTTATTTCTTGCAAATTTTCCTAACCAATATGCGTCAATTAGGTCAGTTAGCCCTTTGGTCTTCAAATAACCTTGTTTTTTAAACCCGGCAATTATTTCTGGTGGTGCAGCATTAATCATATCATCTTTTGAAGCTTTTCCTTTACCTGTTGCAAATTTCTTTAGCGCTGTTGGTGCTACTATTTCAATTTGTTTTAAGTTGAGATGCTTTCTCATCGATGCGATCATTAGGAATTGCAGTCCCGCTAGGTCACGAGTTGCATTACCAAAAGAACCAAACGCAAGCCCTTCGATATAGATTGAATTGGGATTATGGGACTTAATAAGATTAACGGCACCTTCAGCAATTAATGATGCTTGATCGAATACATCAAGGCGTTTGTCGTTTAATAAACAGCCAAAGTCAATAAGTTCACCATCTTTAAATACACAGTAACCAGGCGAACGGTAGGATTGGTCTATTCCAATAATGATCATATACAGTCTCTCCGACTGTATTTAGATCAAACTATTTTTGAGAAACCAGAGTCTAGTTTAATGGTAATTGTTCGATCAAATGCTGTGTCGATTTCGTCTCTGTGTGAAATGATAAGAAGTGAGATTGCTTCTTCTTTGGCTTTCTTTTTTAACATAGCTGCGGCAGCCTGAACGCCAATAGTACTTAGACCAACATCAAGTACCTCATCAAACATACAAATGTTAATTGGAGTATGAAGAGCCTGTAGAACATCGCGGAACGCAAGTGCTAGTGACAAATTAACTCTAGCTCTTTGTCCATTCGATAGACTACCAAAACTTTGCTCGTGACCAAATTGAGAGATTTTTGCATCAAGATCGAATGTAAACTCTACCTTGTGAGGAAGACCAAGTTCTCCAAGATAGTGTTGCAATCTTGTATTAAGGAATGGTAGGTTACGATTAAGGAATGCCTTTCGAACAAAACTATCCTTCTTTGTTAGTAACTTAACAAGAAATTGTTGGTGCTCAAGCCTCTTTGTAAACCCATTGATCTCTGTGTATTCAATTGGATCAAGTTTTGTATTCTCGAGGTCGCCAAGTGCTTCTAAGTGAGGATTTGTTGCCTCAAGTAACATATCAATCTTTTGTTTTGTAGCCTGACTTTGGTCACGAATCTTCACTAGACTGTCAAGATTAGTAACTGTTATTTGTTGTTCTATTTCTTTTTGTTTCTTTACGAGATTGGCAAATAAAGATTCCGTTGCTTGCAAATAAGTTTGGTTTTCGGTAACTTGTACCTTATTTTCATCTATCCCCCTTGCGCAAACTTCTATTCTGTCCTTTGTGTTAATGAAAGGCTGTTTGCAATAAGGACATTGTGATTTTTGTAATGAGTCTAACTCTGTTGTAAATTTAGAGACAGCTGTTGTTTGTTCTTTGATTGTTCTTTCCAATGTGCGTTTCTCATTTTCAACTTCTCGAACTTCTTGCTTAAGTTCGGCTAATCTCTTGTGGAATCCTTGTTGCTCTTCAAAGTTAACTTGTGCGATCTTTTCGAGATCCGTCTGCAGTTGTGTAATTGTTCTTTCGTTGTTCTGAACCCAATTGACAACCCGCGACTTTGCGGCTGCGATTTGTTCTTGTAGTCTAATGTATTGTTGTTCAAGTTGGGCGATCTTTGTTTGTTGGATCTGGATATCACTTTGTGTGTCTTTAATTAGGTCCTTTAGAATCGCAGCCTTTAATGAAAGGATCGTTAGATTAAATAGAGTTTCAATAAATGCAACTTGGTGTTTTGATTCAAGATCAAGAAATGGTAATTGTGTTGCAGAAATGACAACGATTCGAACAAACATAGAATAATCCATTCCAATAATTTGTTCGATTCTTGCTTCAATGTCTGCCGTTGTCTTTTCTTTTCCATCTTCGAACAATCTTACGAAACCAGCTTTTGGAGATTTGCGGCCACGTTCAATACGATACATTACACCGTTTTTTTCGAACTCGATGGCAACAAACATATCCTTCTTATTTGTGTTGTTGATCAATTCATCAAGGTTGACATCATTGATTGGTTTGTTGAAAAGACAGTACACGAGTGCGTTGAGAATTGTTGTTTTTCCGGAACCATTTTCACCCATAATTAATGTTGTTCCCGGTAGATCAAAATTAAATTCTGTCATTACTTTTCCGTAGCTCATAAAGTTACGGAACATAATCTTGAGGAATTTTATCATAACTGTTCTATTTTGAGTTCTTTATATAGTTCGATTAGGAACTGTGTATCAATCTTGTCAACGTTCAATTCACCGACAAGTTTGACGAATGTATCATCGATGTTCTCTAGATGATCGACGTCAGCGTTTGTGTCAACAATCGCATCAGCTGTTTCTTTTGGTTCTTCAAAAACAAGTTCGCGGAGATTAAACGTGTCCGTTATTGTTTGCTTAAGTGTTGTCATTTCTTCATATGTGATTGCAACGTCAGCAATACACTTGATACGGGCGCCGTCTATAAATGGTGCTTTATTGTCTATAATATCCGAAAGGTTGACCTTTCTATATTTTGGACACTGTTCCCAATTATAGAAGTGCATATTGTGTGTTGTATGATCATAGACCATACAACCTCTTTCGTCATCACCAGCGTCACCAAAGTCCATTGGAAAACAGTTACCAATATATGTAACATTGAATCCTCTTTGTCTCTTATGAAAGTGACCAGATGCTATATGCTTCGGACCAGAGAAATCTCTACAGTCAGATCCATGAGGGTTAGTATAATTTGATCCTGTTAGAATAAATCCCTTGAATTCAAAGTGACCAGCCCAAAATGGTATATCCGCGTACTTTGCTAGGTCAGGATACTCGTGTTGAAACATATATGGACAAAACATCATCTTGTCGTGAATGTCAGTGATCACCTCTGGTTGATCTATAACATGAAAGTTACGAAACTGTTTGAAATGAACAACAGAATGTATGTCTCTTGATGTCTTGTTGTATAGGTCATGATTACCTACAACGAAGAACACAGGAAGGCCAAAATTGTTGAGTTTCTCAGCACCGGCATAGGAGTATGCTAATGTTAGTACATTAATAGCACTTCGATTCTCGTGCCAATCTCCGAGAAATCCTATATAATCAACACCACCTTCTTCTTTAACCGTTTTAATGAACCAATCAATATAGTTAATGCAATCTTGATTGTGTTGTTCAGAATTGTTCTTTTTGCCGAAATGTATATCAGTCATATAGGCCCCTTTGGCCAATTTTTTCATAATATCTCCCATTGTTATTGTTATATATAAAGGAGTAAGAAAGGACTTCACTATGGTAAGAAAAATATACTATACCTACCTATTAATTGATCCTCAAACAAACGTTCCCTTTTATGTTGGCAAAGGTAAACGAAATAGAATGTATATGCACCGTGTTGATGCATTAACTCTGAATGGAATCGACTATAAAAATAATCGACCTCATCACAAACTAATTCGCGAACTTGAAACTCAAGGCTTACGAATCAAATATCAAAAAATTCTTGAACGTGCTAGCGAAAAAGAAGCTTTAGATAGAGAACGTGAAACCATCAAAGAAATTGGACGTAAACTCAATAATACTGGTCCTCTATTGAACACCAGTCGCGGTGGTCATATTGGTGGTGAAACTTGTAAAAGTGTTTGTCAATATGATCTTAACAGTAATTTAATTTCAATATATCCATCTATAATAGTTGCTGCTGAATGTACTGGTGCTAACAGATCATATATCTCCCAATGTTGTAAAGGAAAGAGAAAATCTGCTGGTGGCTTTTTGTGGTCATATGAAAATAATCCTATTCCTGTCTTTAATAAAAAGTATTATCGTTCTGTTTTACAACTTTCTAAAGATGGTAGTTTAATTGCAACATATCGTTCGCTTACTGAAGCTCAAAATCAAACCCATGTTGAATTACATAACATTAGTGAATGTTGTCGTGGTAAATCAAAAACAGCTGGTGGATTTGTGTGGAAATATGTCGATTAAACATCATTCTTGATGTTCTTGTTCGTTATGTTCTTCGATTTTTTGTTCTACATATGATATATCGTCTGAGCTGTACTTTTCTTCACGATTTAGACGTTGTTCATTTTCATAATCTGTCATAAAACTATGGGATGGAGACATTTCGTGTTCGATCAATAAGAGGTTCTTTCCCTTACTGTGACGTGTCTCAACATTTAGGTATTGTCTGAAAGAATTCTTGATACATTCTGTGTAATACGAAAATGCATTTGATCCTAGATCAGTTTTGCATCCCATCCAGCTCTTGACCAACATCATCATAGCATATGACTTCATGTCGTCCAGGTAGCTGTAGTTGATAAAGTTCGCCCGCTTGCCGAACCTATTGCACAACATTGTCAACATTAGTGCAAGATTGTTCGACATCCGACCTTGTTCTTTGCTTATCCGAACTTCGGCTAGGAGGTCTTTATTGTTGAGATAGTTCTTTTTCTTTGGGATAGGTGTAGGTGCACCTATAGTGGGAGGTGTATCTTTCATAGAAGTCCTTATTATTGTTGTTATTGGATAGACTTTCTTAACTTCATTATACATTAAGTTAAGTATGTTTTCAACGAGGCAGGGTGTATTATATATAGTTAGATCGGCGAGGAGTAATAATGACAACAGCACGAGAAGAACCTGTAACACTAACACAAACATTAAAGGCTCGTTTGGTTTCCCTTGCAAACCCAAGCGAGTTTATTATCTTTGATGTTTCACCATCAATTGCTGAAGAACGAACGGTTAATTATCAGTCGTTAAATCCTGTCCATATGCCAGGTAGTATTTGGATGTATCAGAATACAGAATCGAGAACATTTAGTATTACAGCAAAGATGGTTTCTCGAACACCACAAGAAGCACGAAAGAATCTTGAATATCACAACCGTTTGCGTGGTTGGTGTATGCCATATTTTGGTGCAACAACAGCACAACAAGAAAGACAAAAAGCGAGTGCAAGAGGAAATAATAATCCGACCCAAAATACAGCAACATCCCCAACTGGTCGAACAGCTACAAATAATCTTCTTGGCTCACCACCTGATGTACTGTCTTTTTCAGCATATTCAGATGGCGTAGGTGTAACATCAGGAAGTTCCGCGAATGGTCAAAACCGTCTTGTTAGATATGGTAACATCTCACGTATTCCTGTTGTAATTAGGAACTTTGCATTCACATATCCTAATGATGTTGACTATATTCCAACATCTGGAGGTGGTCCTAATTTTGATCAACTTAAAGATCCAGAGGGACTCTTTCAGGTTCCATTTCCCATGACGATCGAGTACACAATTGGTCTCCTCGAAGTTCATTCGCCATTGGAGTATGCAACAAAGTTTGACTTATCTGCCTTCAAGCAGGGAATTTTAACGGAGTTCTAATATGCCAGTTAATACTAATCCAACACAACCGACATCGTCACTTGCTGACAACAAATCTAGGTACGTCAAAGGTGGCGAAACTGAACTTGATGGTAACTATCTTGGTTGGTGGGAACTAAATCCAATTGCACCAAGTGTCGATGACATAACAATTACAATTCCTAAGAAGTACCACCTGCGTCCCGATTTACTTGCTTTTGACGTGTATGGAAAAGCAAAATATCAGTGGTTGATCCTTCAATTCAACACAATACTCGACATTGAAGTAGAGTTTGTTGAAGGTCGAATAATAACAATTCCTTCACCTGCACGTGCAGCGTTCTCATATAGTTAAATATGCCACAAACAACAGATGATCTCATTCTAGATCAAGATGTAACAACTGGTAATCCTCTACATAGTTATCGTTCCTATAGTTACCAACATATTCTCCTTGCTTGCGTTGAGAGTTCTATCGCTGAGACAGAATTTGAAAATATATCACCTGATAAGCTAGTTCCAACCGCGGATGCATTTGGTGATATAAATCGTCGTGCACGGCCACAATACATCAACAACGATACAACACTCCCGTTTGTTGTTGTTCTCAACACAGCAATAGATGCTGAATTCTTGATTAAGTCATTGAATGTTACAATGACGTTAGGTCCACCTCCAAACATGGGGACAATTAAAGAAACAGCAACGTCAATGTATGCAACACAAGCGTTTAATTCAGAAGGGTCAATGGTTATCGAAGAACCTGCTGGAATAAGATTTGGTGAACTTCTTGTTAAGATTGCTGAAACATTACGAGCAGATGTATCTAGGATCATTTTTGTTCTTAAAACATATTTCATTGGTGTTACAGACCAGAATAAGACAGAGATTATAACAGCAGTTAAACCTCTGCCGATATTTTTTACTGACATTGATATGACAATCACTCAGGTTGGTTCCCGGTATGATATTAAGTTCTTACCAGTTGTCAATGGATTTGCAAATCGTAACGAAGTGTCAAACGTCGGTAGCTCGCTAAAATTTACAACAGGAACAACTATCGGTGAAGCGATGGCTGCAATGGCTGCACGTCTTAATGCAGAACAACAAGAGCTTGCAAAGACCAATAAAGATCTACAGCCTATTGAATATAAAATTGTTGTTCATGAACCGTATTCGACTTACCCAATCGTTGTTCCTTCTGCCAACAAGGATAAGACGAACGCACAACTTAGTGCCAATATGAATGAATCGATTACATCGATCATGCAAAAGGTGATGCAACTATCACCAACTGTACAAAATGAATTGTTATCGAGAGAGGACATTAATCCTGATGCACAGGAGAAGAAGAAACGATATGTATTTAAGATAATTTCTCGACCACGATCATCGAAAGGTGCATTTGTTATCGAGTATCATATCATGAGGACTGCTGTGTTTCTTCTTCCACAACCCACAGAAGAAGAAAAGAAGAAAGGTCCAAGTGGTATTGAACAAGCACGTACTAGAGCATTGGCTGCAATTGAAACAGAAGCTCGTGCTGTTAATAACCTTTTAGTGTACAACTATATTTTCACAGGTCGAAATATTGACATTCTTGAGTTCGACATGAAACTTGATATGTTTACAACATACCAAGCATATTATTTCGAACAGAATCCGGTTACAGCTGAGGCACAACAAAAACCACAATCTCATACATTTGTTGTTTCTGGTAATAAGGATCGTTATGCACAACGTGTAACGACAGACTATCCAAGTTTGCAGACGCTTCCTAAAGTTCCGAATAATCCTCCATACAATGTTGAAGATGCTGCATCATATTATCAGTTTAGTGACTATCTCCGTCGAGCGGTTTCATTTACATCTGTCGCAGCAGACTTTACAATCGCTGGCGATCCAAGGCTATACTCAGGACTATTAACTACACCACTCGACTTTGTGGGTAATGTTGTAAATCAAAGTTCGTCAAATAGTGATACAACATCAAGAGTTATGACAGCATGGGGTACAACACCAGCACTTATCAAGATTCGCGTGTTTATGCCTCTACCGCAAAAGATACAAAAAGCAACAGAACGGTTCTCTGCTCCATTTTGGTATGATGGTCTATTTGCCATAATGCAAGTAACAAATATATTTGGCGAGGATGGTAAGTTCACACAAAAACTTGAAACACTACAAATTCCATTATCATTTGACTTGCCGGATAGCAATGCAGGTGCTGCAAGTCGCGCCATTGCTGGTGCTAGCGTTGAGGAAAGGGAAAACAAAGATGCTGAAGCATTGATGAAAGCACAGGAAACAGAGAGACGTGATATTCATGATGTAGACAAGCATCTATCAACGGATTCCACCCTTCAAGAGGCTCAAAAAGAACTTCTTCGTCTTGCTTACGAACTAGCGTTTCCATCGAGAATGCCTACAATTATCCTTCAGTCTATGGTTCTTCAAGATTCAAATGCTGGACAGGAACAATACAGAAGAATAATTGGCAATATTGTTACAGGTGCTGTCAAGGTTGATGCAGAACGCGTGCAAACGTTATTGAAGACTAATTTAGATCTCATTCCAACTTCATTTCCACAGAAAAGTGTTGTAGAGCGTGCATCCCGTATCGGTGCTTTTAAGAATAAACAACTATTCAATATTGCTGATCTTAACAGTATACGGAATCAACTTCGAGACGATAACACATTCAATTTACGATGTGCGATTAAACTGTTTGAACAGGATCTAGCTGGCCTTAAGAGAGAGTTTTCACAGACAAGTATTCAGTCCCAATTGTCACGAGATACATTAATTGGAGCCTCTGATTTAGTAACAGAACGAGCAATTATTTTACATGGAATACCAGAGTTGTATAATGCTTCAACATTAAGCTTTCGTCCATATCTTGAAGTAGTATCGTTAACAGCACAGCAAGTTCTTGAGACACCTTATGTGATACATATAAAGGGTTGGTTTGATAGTGTAAACAAATTTAACGACACTGAACTTAAGGGAACTGCTGCTCAAAATGTTAACCGAGATTTGATTCGTTGATCCAACGCTTGTGGTTACTATATAATATCAATACAATAAGGAGACTATCATGTCTATACAAAGGGGAGAACTATAATGCAACTTAATAGTGCAGAAGATAGAGAAAAATATAGGATCATGCTTGATCAAATTAGTGTCTGTATGTCCGCAGTTGAAGAACAACAGGAAATAATTAAGGAAATTATCGACGCGTCAGAGGCAACATTTGGTGTCGACAAGAAGACAACAAGGAACCTAGCAAAAGTTCTTCACAAAGCAAATTATGAAGACGTCAGACAGTCTTTTGAGACGCTTGAGTCGCTATACGAACTGATTACTAAATCTAAGTAACAACTTTTTGATCGTAAGGTACGATCGCCTATTGTGGCCGGCAACCACACTAACACTCGTGAAATATAGGAGGCATTATGAGGTGTCTTTTTACTGGTATCCTCTTAACCAACCTTGTCACAGCGTTTTTCCTTGCAAACTTTTATCTGGATGCAAGAACGACAGCTGTTACGCAACAACAGCAACAAGAGCAAGTGCAGCAAGACCGAGAGCAGCGAGAACAACAGAAGGAAGTAGCACTCAAAAGAAATCCACGACTTCGTGTTCAAGGCTATACAGCAACACAAACAAATCTTCTAGCAAACGCTTACAATATAGCATCAAAATACGGGCGTAGTACTGCTGAGGCAATTCAAGGAATTCTCCTTCAAGAAAGTACAGCTGGAACATCAATTAAGGTTGGTGGGATGCATCTACCTGTAGGTAAGCGATACTACGGAGTGATGCAAATTAAAGTATCTGCAGCACGTGATGTACTTGATGGCAAGCAGTCATTAGCACAACATTTCTTTGGTCGCTCCTCTTATAGAGTAACAGACGAAGAGATTATTGCTCAACTGATTTCTGATGATAAGTTCAATATTGTCATTGGAACGGAGTACTTTGTCAAATACAAAAAAGACGTGCAAACACTTGCAGAAGCAGTTTTAATCTACAATCAAGGTCCAGTGGGTGCTAAAAAGTATAGTAACCCTCAGGATGTTGAATACGTTACCAGCGTTCTTGATCATATCGAGTACAACGTTCGACCATTTAACGTAAAATTCGTTAAAGGTATCTAGTCGAAGTAGCGCATCAACAGTAACCGTTGACACCCTAATAGTGGTCGTCTTATAATAGACGATCGCTATTAGGAGTACAATAAGAATAATGAGCTACATCTCTTCAATAAGAAAAGGCAACAGTGTCATTGTCTGGGAACGTGATGAATCCGGACGTCGTGCTGTAAGCCATAAAGCTCCATTTTACTTTTATGTCGAAGATCTTGAAGGTACTGAACGAAGTATTTTTGGTACTCCTCTAAAAAGGTATGATTTTGATACATACGAAGATTTTGTCAAGTCTAGAACTGAATATCAGTCAAGACGTATGCGATTGTACGAGTCTGATATCCCACCTGAAGTCAAAATTCTTTCTGAACTGTATTACAATAGACCAACTCCAAAACTGAATATCACGCTGTTTGATATTGAGGTCGACTATAACGAAAAGATTGGTTTTCCGAGTCCATCAAACCCCTATGCTCCCGTTTGTGCTGTGTCTATCTATCATGTATGGCAGGACCGTTCTGTTGTTTATGTAGTTCCTCCTCCAGGTTGGGATGAAAAGACGTTTGATCCCTCATTAAGAGACCTTTCAGAGGTTGTCATATGTCGTAACGAGTTTGACTTGTTATTGTACTTTTTAGCCGAAATTGAAGACACTGATATTCTCAGTGGTTGGAATAGTGGCTTCTTCGACATTCCGTACCTATGTAAACGAATTGAATCCGAACTTGGACGAACCCATCTTCGTAGGATGTCATTTGCTCAGGCAGAGGTTCCAAGATATAGGGATGTTGAGCTATTTGGTAGAATACAAACAACTGCAGAACTATCAGGTCGAGTGCATCTTGACTATCTTGACCTATTTAAGAAGTATGAAATGACACAACGCCCGTCATATAAGTTGGAGTCGATTGCAGAAGAGGTTCTTCCACATCTGCCAAAATTATCGTTTAGTGGTACGCTTGCTCAATTATACAAAAACAACTTTAATCATTTTGTTCGATACAACGTTCGTGATACGGAAATTCTGAAAGGTTTGGAAGAAAAGTTAGGATACGTCAACCTAGCAAATATGATGTGTCATATTTCACTTACGCAGTTTAGAAACGTTTTTGGGACGTTGCAATTGTTTGACATGGCGATTGTTAACTATTGTCATTATGATCTTGGTGGTCTACGAGTTCCTGACTATCAACAATCTACTGAGGACAGACAAATTCAAGGTGCGTATGTTCTGGTTCCACAGATGGGTCTTCATGAATGGATCGGTAGCATAGACATCAACTCTCTGTATCCATCGTCGATTCGTAGTTTAAACCTTAGTCCCGAAACTGTAATAGGACAATTTGATGGAACATTTAGAGATTGGGACGAATTGGTTGATAATAGCAACACAACACTTGTTCTCAAGTACGACAATGGTATTGAGGAAGAGAGAACAGCAAAAGAATGGAGAGAGTTTCTAAAGAGCAAGAAGTGGGCTGTATCTGGATACGGGACTGTATTTGATCAAAACAAACCTGGTATTGTTCCAATGATTCTTGCATCTTGGTACAAACAAAGAAAAGACTATCAGAAACTTAAAGCACAGGCATATGAAGCAGGAGATCATGAACAATCAGGATACTATGATCGTCTTCAGTATGTGTACAAAATTAAATTGAACTCATGTTATGGTGCACTAACAAACTTTTATTTTAGGTTCTTCGATTTGAGATTTGGTGAGTCTACGACTGCTACTGGACGAATGATTCTAAGACATCAAATTCGTAAGGTTGCAGAACTACTTGATGGAAACTATAACATTGACCTTCCTCTATCAGAAGATGATCTCGCTGATACACATGGTAAGTTCCCATCAGATTCTATAATCTATGGAGACACAGATTCAGTCTATTTTAAGACACACGCAGATGATAAACAACAAGCAGTGATGGTTGCTGATGAGGTTGCGAAGCAGGTTAATCAATCGTTCAATACGTTTATGCAGGACGCGTTTTTATGTAGTTCTGGTTTTGATGATATTATCAAGGCCGGTCGGGAAGTCGTTGCCGATCGTGGGATCTTTGTTGAAAAGAAACGATATGTTCTTCACGTTGTCGATCTAGATGGTAATCCAACAGACAAACTCAAGACGATGGGTCTTGAGATGAAAAAGACGACAACACCAAAGTCCGTGCAGAACTTTCTTTCAGCAACAATTGAGATGATTCTAAAGGGTTGTCAATGGAATGATGTTGAACGACATGTGATTGACTTTCGAGATAAGGCAATTGATGTAATGGAGGTGTTTGATATCGGTCTGCCAAAAGGGTGTAACAAAGTAGAGGAGTATACCCGAAACTTTAAAGATGATCCAAAAACAAGAATTCCAGGTCATATAGCCGCTGCAATTCATTATAATCTATGTTTGGATGAATATGATGACCATAGTAGTCCACCAATTATTTCAGGAATGAAAATTAAAGTGTTCTATTTGAAGAGGGATTACGGTCGGTTCCATTCGATTGCGCTACCAACCGATATTGACGTGATACCACAATGGTTTCTCGATGAGTACCAACCAGTCGTCGATCGTTATAAACAGGCCGAACGGCTTGTTGATGATAATTTGAAACTTGTGTTTAAGGCAATACGTAAAGAAGTACCAACAAGACAAATAGTCTTGTTTGACGATATATTTGGATTTTGATTATGAAACTACTAGAAGATGTTGTGTTATATATTAAGAATGCTGTTGCTACGGCGAAACTTGTTGGGGTAGAAGGAGTTGTTATTGAACGCAATCTCGTGGCGGCAATGAACGAACAACGAACAGCAGTGATTCTCGAACTCGATGATAAGGTGGATCTTCCATTTGATCGTATAACAATTGATCGTTTTGATCTATTTTTGTCAAGATTGGCACTTGTTGAAGGACAAGAAAAGTTTGAAGTTGAGTATCTTGTATCACCAAAGACAAATGAAGCACAACTATTAACAATGAAGTGTAAAGGAACGAAAGTTGAGTATAGATGTGCAAATCCGAAAACTGTTAAGACACCACCGCGTGAGTTGAAGGAACAATTCAACTATGCAACAACTCTTACTGCTGATGCTGTACAATTATTAGCGAAGGGTATGGCAGCGATGAAGTCTGATTCAATAACACTCGTCAGTAATGATAGTGGTGTTATGATGGAACTTGTTGATGGAAATGGTGATGTATTCTCACATAAGTTTGCAGAACGTGCTGAAAACGTTGTTAATGAAGATGAGCCAGCAAACTTTGTTCATCGTTATGAAGCCAAATTATTGCTAACGATGATGAAACACGATCCACAAGCAACGATTCTTGTTAGTAAACGTGGTTTGTTGCTATTCACTATAAATGACGTTAATGTATACGTCCTTCCGCAAGTTTAATAAGGAGACTACTATGTATCTTGGTGAACGCATCCATCGATACGCGAAACGTTATTTTGAAAAGAATAACGGTAAAGTGTATTATCCATATCCTACAGT
>Ga0315286_10000935_pt1 | contig 25685 bp, 25 predicted proteins | sample YL17G10_0_MG_FD_205038 | JGI IMG/M metagenome (GOLD analysis project Ga0315286, IMG submission 205038) | Sediment microbial communities from Yellowstone Lake, YNP, Wyoming, USA - YL17G10_0 | ecosystem: Environmental > Aquatic > Freshwater > Lake > Sediment | place: USA: Wyoming | collected...
TAATCGTAGTATTTTTGAAGAATCGAGGTGATTTTTATGAATAAGAAAGCCCAGGGCCTTAGCATGAATGTAATTATAATAGCAGCAATATCTCTTCTTGTGCTGATAGTATTAATCGTTCTCGTGATAAGGGCCAGCAACAACATGGGCAGCGGAACTAGTTGCCGAGGAGCAGGTGGTTCATGCACTCCTGGTGCAACAGACTGCAGCGACTGGGAGAATCAGTATCCTGGAGAAACCTGGACCCACAATGTTGCTAAAGACGGTAAAATTGGTGGCTGCTTAGAAGGCGAAATTTGCTGCGTAAAGGCACAAAGCGCCGTACCCACTCAGTGAGGCAAATAATTATGCTCAGGAATAAACGAGGAGTAGATATTACTCTACAGACCGTTATCGTAGCAGTTATCGTGATAATTGTCATGATAGTGCTCATTGTAATCTTTACCAAAGGAACAGGAGGATTTCTAACAAGCACTGGCTGCTCAGCCAGGGGCGGCAGTTGCGTAGGAGACTCAGAATCATGCACTAGTTCTGGAGGTAGTGTTTACGGAATGGGCAAATGTGAAAACGGAGTCTGTTGTCTTCCTGAAGAAAAATTGATTGTAAACCAAAATGAGCAGCCGTAAGAAAGGGATGGATGTTCCGTCAGTCATAGTTGTTTTTGTTATTGCAATTATTATGCTTCTTTTTACACTTGCGCTTATTAGAAAAACTTATCCAGGATTCTTGTCATCAGCTACTTGCGTTGGAAGAGGAGCAACTTGCGTTGATGGTTCTATCTGCCCTATAGGAAGCCATGAAGAGCTCGGACTTAGCGGGTGTACTTCAGGTCAGAGATGCTGCAAGTCAGAACAAGCACCTGCTAGCAGTTCAACTACATCAACAACCCAGCTGACTTCTAAGGAGCAGGTTGCTCTTAAGAATGGAGTGATAGTTACTCTCGGAAATAATCCCACGCCATTGGCAGACAGGGCAACGTTAGCCCTTAAGGTAAGCCAACCATACACTTTTAAGATTACTGTAAATAGCCAGCTTAGTGCTGAAAAGATCGGTGGATGCATTATCTATGTTGTTGATTCAAAAAACAAGAATCAAGCTTATACTTTAGATGAGAGTGGCGATTTAATTCCGTTAATAGGAGATATTACTGCTGCCAATCCATGCATTCCGGGTGAGTCTCAATCTTTCCTTTATATTCCGACTTCCCTCGATACTTACAAGAGCCTGGCTTTTTATGCTATCTTGCTTCAGAAAGATGTTGATGTTAAGGTTGCGAGTCATGACTCAAAGCTCCAGCTCGCTTCAAAAATTATCCAGCTGAAAGTTGAACCTGTTATCAAGTTTAGCGGCATGAGCACTGAATGGACAGCCAAGGATGATATAACTATTACTTGCAATGGGATTAGCTGCAATAAAATAGGGCTAAAACTTTTGAGATTACCAGAGGGAGAAACTACTACTTATGAAGATTTACTAAAAACTTGTATTGCTGGTGGAAACGATTATCATTATAGTTTAGAGTATATTTCAGGAACAACTGTGCAGACTTCAGGTATTCCTCTTAACATTGATATTGGAGGATTCAGGCTTCCTTACCAGCAAAAGGTACTTTATGTTACTTCCTCCAGCCCAATTGCAGTTGTTAATAACAAAGCAACAGTTACCATTGACAAGGCTACCATGATAAGAACATTTGGAGCTGGGGCCACACTCACCGATTCAAGCCCATTGATTGGAGACAAGACCTATCTTTGCGTAGAAGCAAGAACAAGTGGCACTGGTGGTCCTTATTATGCTCTTTCAGATACTCCTCTCAGGGTGGACGCTTTCCCCCCTATTATTGATGCTGACTCAGGCATACGTGTTGTATATCCCGACCCTATAACTGCTACTAATCTTACAACTCCTTATTATTACAGGCAATATCCACGAATAGTAGTTGAAGGATGCTATGACTTTGGCCAAAGCGGCGGCCCGAGTGGATGCACTAATTATGATTATTACATTAAAACAGGCAACTTCATTAACTTGAATTCAGCTACTGGAGATTGGCAATCAGGCCTTGTTGGTCTTTTGCTCACAGAGGGAGTTAATTCACTGATAACCTATTTTGCTTCTAAAGACGCTGCTAACACTATCTGCCCATTAATGACTAGCAATGGCTATACAAGAAACACCAATCCGGAGATAAGGTTCATGGGTGCTGGCCAGGCAATAGTGTGCATAAGGATTGGAGACAAGGTTGGCAACACTCGATTGATATGGAAGCCTATCTGGTCTCCTGCAGAGATGTTTAACAGGATACTTGTCAGCTCAATAACATAAGCTTTCAATCTGCCTAAAACCGAAAGTTTATTATAATTCTTTTTAAATGGAAATTGTTCATGGAGCAAGGCAATAATCCACTTATTAAAACGCTTATTACTCTGGCAGCTACACTTGTAGTGCTAGTTGTCCTATTCCTCATATGGAAAAAGGTATTTGCATGAAAGCTAGGCTAAAAAAGGCAATGCTTATAGGTGAGCTAACCATTATTATAGTCGTAGTGCTTGCCGTGATCCTTGTGATTTTTGTAGCCGATTTAAAAGCTGGGGTTGAAGGCATGGATAGGGACATTTGCAAGAAAAGTGTTTCTATCCAGGCAGCTGTTATGAATGCGCCTTATGGCACGGGCATTGTTCAGACTAAATGCAAGACTTATAATGTTAATTTCTATGATGACCGTGTTGAGATTAATGGAAAAAGACAATCAGTTGTTGATACTAGGCTAGGGCAGAGTGGACAAGTTGTAAAGAAATTTAATGGCTTAACAAATGATATAGTCAATGAGGTGGCTGCAGAAGAATTAAGGTTTTGCTGGTATCAGTATTTAGAAGGGAAAAAATTTATCTTTGACAGGCATGATTGGGTTGCTATTCTTTCAACAAGCCAAAAGAGATTATGCATTCTTTGCGATGAGATAAGCTTTGATCCGAATGTTGCGCAGTCTGAATTCACTGGCTTTTATGATTATACTAAGACGCACGAGATGAATGATAGGTCATATACTTATTATTCATATTATGCAGAAGGTTCGACCATATGCACTGATTATTCTCCTACGCCAATTAATTGCTGGGAATCATATTTTGCAGACCAAATCACTAAGAATTATCCATCAATGACTCCTCAGAATACTCCTACTTTTGAGAAGGGTAAAAAGTATGCTGTTGTTTTCATAATGCGAGGCCTTAAGTCTGCAAAAATAGATATTTTATCTGAAAGTGATGTGGATTTCTTTTCATATATTCTCCCCACTGATGAGTTGAAGAATCAATGTGACAGCCTAAGGCGAGGTTCTGCTTCATGAGCAAGAAAGCTATCGCAATTGAAACCTTGGGCATGGTAACTATTTTTGCTATCTTGCTGATTTTCTTGATAATATTTGCTATAAGAGCAGGCACAAGCACAACCAGGTTTGTAGAGGATTCTGAGTGTTCGAAAAATATTATGGCGCATTCATTCTTATTGCAGACTAGCGGAGAAGCAATAGATAGTGATATTTATTGTCCAACAAAGTACTACACTATCTCTGGTAAGGATGATAATGAGGTTAAGTATTCACTTGCGCAAGCTTTGAAAACATGCTGGGGGACCTGGGGCAAGGGGAAGCTTGATTTATTCAGGGGTGAAGGGTATTTTTGCAACATTTGCTCTGTGATTGATTTCAAAGAGGAAAATAAGCAGATAACTGGCTTTTCAGACTATTTGACTAGCACATCTATTGAGCCTGGCAGCACTTTAACATATGCTGACTATCTTACTGGTTTTGGCTCTGAAAAATCAGACCCTCAGCTAATCAATGACTTAAGGGCTAGAAATTTTGCAGGCACAATAGACACATCCAAAAGTTATGCATCAATTTTTGTTTATGCTAAAGGAAAAGATTCTATCAAGAGATTCCTAGATGATATGGATGCGCTGGGCTTAAGGACAACAGGAGGAGGAATTACCACTGGCTTTGCATTAGGAGTTGTTAGCGGAATTGGTTTGGCTGCTGCCGGAGTCTTAAGTGGCGGCACAGCAATAATCTTTGCAGGAGCAGTCACTGCAATAGGAGGGATTATAGGTGCAGTGCAATCTAATGATGTCGACTGGGTAAGCATGACTATGTTTACGGAGTATAGTAGTGAGAATTTGAAAAAAATTGGCTGCCAGATTACTCCTGTGAAGCAGGATAAGATACAAGGAGTGAGTGGTTAGCTTAAAACGAAAATGTTAAAAACCATAAAATCATTTTTTTTAGGTATGAATAAGAAAGGAATGGAATGGAGCACTTTGATTGCTATACTGCTTACTGTCCTTACCATACTCTTTGCTATTATTTTTCTGAGCAAAGGAGATCCTTGGGGCACACTTTCAGAAATTTTTAAGCCTAGGTAAGGTTTGGTTGTGAAAACATGGCTATTGAGATAAGCACAATAATAAAAGCGGTGGTTGCCATATCGGTCTTTTTCGTAGTTTTCCTTGCTTTTGGAAGACCAATCCTAAATGCCATGGAAAAAGGGCTTGCGCTTACCAAAGGCCAATCACAGGAATATATTGGCTCTAATCCTCCTTTGGCATCAGACACAGGAGCGCAGTATTCCAGGATTGTACCAACAGGCAATGATATCAGTAATCCGCGTATTGTTGTGGACACTAAATATTTTGGAGAAGTAATATCTACTGAAAGGAGTGGGGCAATCAACAGAGTTGTGCTTCATCATACAGGGGGCAGCACTGCTTCTGGAGCAATTGCCGCATTAAAAGAAAGGGGGCTTTCAGTCCATTATGTGATAGATACCAATGGGATCATCTATTACTTGGTTAGCGAGAGCAGAAAAGCTTTTCACTCTGGATGCTGCTTTCCAAGCCAGTCTACTTGCTGTGGAAAAGAAAGCTGCTTTTTATGTATAAATGATTATCCTGTGGCTACTAATGATGACTCAATAGGCATTGAGATTGTTAATACGGGGGCAGCATCTGACCAATATACTGCTGCTCAGTATGAGTCGCTGGATAAATTGTTGAATGATATAGTCGCCAGAAGGCAGCAGATAAATGATATTGCTTTTGATAATACCCACATTGTAGCGCACTACCAGATATCCCCTGATAAATGGGACCCGTCTCATAATTTTGACTGGGGCAAAATATGTTCAAGTTCAAATCAATGTCTAACTAAGCCCTTGCCTCCTGGCAACTTAGCCATTCCTGTTCCTGCCAGTGCAGGCTATCCTTAGCTGCGGAATAGTAAGCTTTATATAAATCGATAGCAAAATTAGTGATAAATAATACAGAACTTGACTCGAGGTGAAGTTTTTGTTTTTTCATAACAAGAAAGGATTTGAAGCAGGAGTAATTATTAAATGGCTGATTGGCCTTGCTATTCTAGTAATAATCTTAGTGGCAGTTGTGCCTAAAATTCCTCTCTTTGCAGGCAGTGTTAGCAAAGTGACTAAGTGTGGAGGGACTACATTTGGAGGCAAACAAGGAGTGTGCGTTCCTGAAAGCCAATACTGCGCTGAAAAGATCGTAGCTGGATGCGAAGATACTCCTGGGGCACCTGTTTGCTGCTTTGATGCTAGTGTTGTGAGCAGTGCTTCTACGCCTGGAAAAACTTGCCTATTTACTTATGACACTCCTGATTTAAAAGGTATTATATTCTTTTCTTATGATGCTGCCAATGCACAAGATTGTCAAAGCAGATGCACTGTAAGCCCCGCGCAAAGGCAACAAGGACTAGCTAATCTTAGGGCATTTTGTGCCACTGAGGCACAACTAAGCACTAATGTTGCATGTTTAGACCCTACTAATAATCTTAGGCGTAAAAACTGTTACTCTCTTAATCAATGTGCCGCTAATACGGGCTCCAGCCAAGAGGCGTGGAATTACAGTGTAGCGCTTTCCAATGCTTTAACTGATGGTAAGTCTCCTCCCGCTGCGCCATCAGATGTAAAATGTGTTTGTGCATATAGCTCCGAGTGTTCATCCTAAGACATTTTTCTTAATTAGTTTCAAGCGAAACAAATTTATACTCGTTAATCAAAAGTAAAGCCTATCGTGAGAAGGATTAATAAGAAAGGAATATCAGATGAGCTTCTGCATGTTCTTATGGAGATTGCTATAATTGCGCTTGTCATCTTGCTGTTTTTCTACATAATAGCAAAGCTACTGGGATGGGGTGCTGATGACAATACTCTATCCTTCTTTAATGCATTGGGAGAAAATGTACAGCTTATGATGGATAGGAATGCTGATTTTGAGTATCAGAGCATGGTTTATTATGCAACTAATAACGAAAGGTATTACGTTTTTGGATTTACTGGTCCACAGGATTTAACAGCATACAAGCAAACCCTTCGCGTTAAGATAGGCCCTCCTTGCGGGAGCGGTAATTCAAATAGCGGTTATGTTGCTGAAATGGAAACAACCAATATACAGAACTATCCAACTGAGTGTAATGGGAAAGCTTGCTTGTGTCTATACAAACTTGCTGATAATGTAAAAGATTTTCTTGCCAAGCCAGTTAAATGTAAGCCTTTTGATGGCAATATTGTTTTTCACGGCTACTTCGAAATATCTGAAGCTTTTATAAAATCAAATCCTGGTATGTTTAACTCCTGGACTGGCTTGTTTTTACAAGATAATTCATATTATTCTGATTATCCTGACAATTTAAAACTAAACTACCGTTATCTTGTTTTTGGTCCTGCTTGTGTTAATCCGCAAGATTTGTATATCGAGAAATATATCTCGAGTTCAGGAAGAACTCACATATTGATTAGTCCCTATTTAAGCGGTGACCAAATCAGGAGCAGGACTTCTTTGCTTTCAACTTGCCCTGATAATTCTGATCCGGGATGTATAGGTGCGCTTTATAACACAAACATGGGCTCTGGTTTTTGCTATTATGATGAATCCTTGGCAAAATGTGTTTTCATATCAGGGATGAGCACCTGCCCCAAGGGCCAAGAACTGAGCACTTCATGCTTTTGCGGCTCAACATTAATTGATAAGAAAAATGATCCGGCCAAATGGAAAACTGCATATTGTTATAACTATAACGGCCAATTGTTTGCTTCAAGATTTGACTGCAGCAAAATTGTCACATGCAAAGATTATTGCACAACAATCACAGAAGGCAGTGATGACTGTGTTGGCGAAGAACAAGATTATTGTACCTTGGACTCGTGCCATAAAGGATTAACATGCACCTTATCGCTTAGCGGAGTTAACTCACAAGTGACTTGCTCTGGCACCTAAATTCCTTGAAAACCTAAATCTTTTTAAACCTGTTTCTTAATAGTCTTGGTTATGAGGTTTTTGAATAAAAGAGGGAGCTGGGAAGATTCTTTCATGTATCTCTTGTTTACTTTGGGGTTGGTAGTATTTTTTTATTTTGCAGTCTTTTCAAAGATAAATGCTGCTATAAATGATACTTCATATCAAAGAATTTTTTTTTCACGCGACCTAGCTTTGCTTGTTGACTCTCTTCATGCCACTGATGGTAATTTTTCTGTGTCATATAGCCTTTATACGCGCAATGGAGTATGGCTGGACGCTGATTTAGTGTCTGATAAGGTCATTCTTACAGACCATTCTGAAAAGCCAGTTGATGAGCGAGCACAAGTAAGCTATGTGTTTGGTAGAAGTGCTTTTGTAAATATTATACCTGCCATTGCAACAAGCCGCACTGCTGACTATACTCCTGGTTTCTCAGTAGATGCAGATAACAGTAATATTACTTTTGGAAACAATTTCAAATCTGATTCAAATGCTAATTTTGCAGGAAAGGGTGGGAGAAGCGGAGGAGCTGGCGCATCAACAACATGGTGAGGTTCATAATCCAATTAAATAAAATGTGAAAATTATGCTTAACAACAAAAGAGGTGGAGTAGGAGAGATTCTTGAGCATGTACCTAAGATTCTCTTGACAATTGCAGTAATGGCAGGCATTTTTCTCTTAATAGGTTATTATACGAGCATAACAATCAATATTAAGCCTGTTGAAGTTGAAGTTCTGTTTAACAGGATTATGTATTCTCCGAATTGCATAGCCTATACTGACAATGTTACTGGCAGGGTTTATCCGGGAATTATTAACCTGGATAATTTTACTGATGAGACCCTGGATAGGGCTATTAATTATTCTTATGAAAGGCATATCGCTGCAAAACTAGAGCTGTATAAGACTGATAGGCAGACAATTATTAACACGTCGTATGTTAATAGAGTGTGGTATGAAAGGCTTGAGCCTTTGGCAGCAAGCAAGCAGGCTGGCCCAGCAAGTGCACAAATTACTACCAGGGCAACTCCTGTGGTTTATCGCAAAGACGGAATAAATAATCCTGGATTTTTAGTATTGTCTATCCTGATTCCAAACTAGGTGAATGAGTTAATGAAGAAAATAAAGACAAGAAATTCAAGGGCCTGGAAACTTAGTAAGAAAGGAATGTTTGACACTGTTGTAACTATCTTTTCAATTCTTTTCCTAGTTTTTGTATTCATAGTTTTTGTCTTTCTCTTTAAGATGAGTGCTAAGCAGAGAGAGGGAGCAATTGATTCTGATTCTTCCTCGCTTAACACAGAGCTGATGCTCAAGACTTTTCTTAAGTCTCCTGCTTATAGCCTTGATAACAACGAACCTAAAGATTTAACTCCTTCAGTAGAATTGACTACTTCCTTAGGAGGGACTAGGCCGACTAATGCTGACCTAATATCCTGGACTTGTAATAGTGTTAAGGATGCGAACTATAAGGCTCTCAAAGCATCAGTTAATAATTTCTTTGATAGTGTCTATCGTGATGATTGGGAGATGTCGATAATTTATTCTAATCAAAACATTAAAATGAAAAGTTTCGGTCATGGAACTGGACTTGGTGATTTTATTAAAAAAACCATAAACTTTGGTGCCACAGCAGGCACAATGGCTCTTTTAGGCTCAACTCAGGGAACTCTTGGCCAGTTAAAAGCTGCAAAAGCTTTTTTTACGCCAATTCGCGGAGAAGGCTCTGCTTCCCAGCTAATCCCTTGTCAAGACGGAAAATTGGCAGCAGTATTATTCAAGTCAAAAATAGCTTATTTTGAAGTTAGGATTTTAAAATAGCAAGGATGAGAAAAAATAATACAAAATGAAACACAACATGAGCTTTATGAAAAGAAACAAAAAAGCAGCAATGGGAATTTATGCTGTATTTGTCGCAGTATTCACAGTATTTGCACTCACATACGCCTTGATTAGTTTGAGTGAGGCAAGAAAGCTTACAGGCCCTGATGGCAAAAATTTAGTTATAGGGCAAAAGCAATATGCTGTTTTTTCTTCTCTCCAGGATGCTGATGCAATAGGAATTTTCCTTGACCAAGCTTCAGAAATTGCTGCCCAGCAAGCCCTTGATAAGATGCGTATGTCCTGCTTTAATAATCCATCCACAGAGCATGTTGTTGATGAATGGGTTTCTCGTTGTGGAAAATACATTTATCCTATGTGGAGCACAGGAGATACTTTATGCCTTCCTGACTGCGAGACAGCCTTTAGCAATGCTTTCAAGGAAAGCTTTTTAGGAATAACAGGCAATTATTACAGAGGAACAGGAGTAGACCTTCCATTATCATATAATTATACTGTTGAGCAGAAGGATAAATATTTTCTTTTTCACGGAATATCATCTTCTGATACAGGAGTCAATGTTCTTAGTCTTGACGCAAGGCTTAGCAATCCTCTTGCAATAAGCATTCCTTATTTTGGAGGCAAGTTTGCCTGGCCTGTTGAGACAGACTCAAAAGTAATCATCGATTGTTTTGGTCCAAGAGTTGTTAATGGCGAGCCTGGGGATCATCCTGCTGTGGATATTGCTGCTGATCAAGGAACTCCTGTATTAGCAGCTGCCTTTGGCCAAGTGGTTCTTGTGGATAAATGCAGCGGCAGAGTTGTTATTAATCATGGCTCTGGCATAGCTTCAGAGTACCTTCACATGGATTCTATTATTGTCAATGTTAATGACAAGGTAGGAAAGGGACAGCAAATAGGAACAGTGGGTAGAAAAACTGATGATTGCTCTGAAGACACCACTCGCCCAGCTCATCTGCACTTTGCAGTCATCTACAAGGATGTGGTACCCGGTCTTAAATTCGGAGCTGACAAGATTGTGTTTACTAGTTATGGTACAGATGACCGTGTTCAGCCATTGTGCTTCTTAGAAACTCCTGATAAGGCAATAGGAGAAGGCTGTGGAACTCCTATAAATAATAACCAGTTAGATGCTGTTTGCAAAGCATACAACCTGCCAATGCCAAGCTCTTCATCAGTATACGCGGGCTTGAACAGCTTAAAAGATGTCTACACTATGTGGAACAGCACTATAAAAAAAGCTGCCCAAGCATATAGTAAATATGACATTACAGAGTGCCAGATTCTTGCTCATATCTTTCAGGAGAGCAGAGGTAATCCTTATGCAATATCACCAGTCGGAGCAGCAGGATTAATGCAATTGATGCCAGATACTGCAAGAGGCCTTGGCTTAAGTGTTCCTGTATGCGACTGGGTTAATGATAGAGAAAGTTGCAGCACTGGCAGTGATCAAAGATTTGATCCTGACTTAAATGTAATGGCAGGAACCCGTTACCTTACGCAATTACAAGATCAGATTAATAACTATGTTTGTGAAAATGCTAATTTTGCTATTGATAGTCAACAAGTAATAGCTGGTTATAATTGGGGCCCTAACCATAAAACATTATGTACAGGCGATACTGGAAAATATCCTGATGAAACCCAAGGATATATTACAAAAGTTCAAGAATATGAGCTAACCTGTGAAGCTGGCAACATAATTACAGGTAATTCAATTACAGGCAATATCCCTGCTGAACTTCCGCCAGGGTTAGGACCTTCAAGCAGCGGAAGCATAAAAAGCTCCTTAAGTATGCCTAATTCTTTTGGCAGCTATGATTTTAAACCTTCATTCACAATAAGAGTGAACAAGGAATTCAATGATTCTGTAAAGCCATTATCAGATTGGTTCAAGAATACCTGGGAAAATTGCACAGATAACCCCAAGATATGCATAAATGACAAGATGAAAGAGTTCAACAGCTTAAAACTAAATTATACTCTTTCATTTGCAGATCAATGCGAGCAATATCCCTTATTCTATGACATGATAGAGCTAATCCAAGACTGCTTTTCAAACAAAACAACAGGGTGTGTTTGTGAGTTCAACTTTTCAAAAGCATTCTCTCCAGATGGCAGAGATTTAACAATCTGGTTTGACTTAGCTAATAATAATGTCTCTTTGCATGTTAAGAACAACGAGGGAACTTATGAAGCCAATGATAGTTATATTCTTTATAAGGCAAGCATAAAGCCAGGAGTTGCTTCTCACACTCACTATATTTATTTCTTGAAATTTAATCCTGATACGCACTTGCTAGAGAGTGCTAAACTTGGAGTCTTCTCAACACTTGATGACCTTGCTGCTAATACTTATATGTTTGACGACTATAAGATTATGAGGATTTTAAAAACGAGCCCAACAGAAGGAGTATTCTCTGATTCAGAAACAACGCATAAATGCTCCTATTACAAGGACAGGTTCACGCTTTGCGCAAAGCCAATCCGAGAGAAAAAGGATGGCCTTATCAAGTTAAGGTTTGCTCTCCAGCTAAAAGATAAGCCACCTGAGCCTGTTGCAGCTGGAGAAGTAGTTGTGACTCCGCTTAGCAAGGATAATTCTGCTGTCAGCAGTGGCATTGCAGACCAAATACTTTCGTCCATACCCGGCCTTGGTTTCATTGGCATTTTTGATGACTTTAGCTCTGTTAATGACAGCCAGGAAGCAGGCTTACAAGTAGCTGTTAAAGTACCTACAGACAGCAACGGAAAGCCTAAAATTGCTGGCTATAAAGTATATTGCAATGATTTCTTAACTGAATACCTGGAAAATCAGTTCCTTGATGACATTATTGACCAGAGCCAATTTGCAGTGATACCTAATTTTAACCAGGGAGCAAGCCCACTTAACAAGTACGTAACAAGTCCTTATTCAGAGTTTTTATCAGGAAAAACCTGTAATGTGCCAGTAACCAAGTCATCAACTGGTGAGACAGTTCCTGTTCCGGGATTAAAAGGAGTTTACAAGAACGGGACAATGATATTTAATATTAATAAGTGCGGGTCAGTTCCAATATTGCTTGACAAGTTCATAGGAAAGGATTATTGCATAACCCTGGTGCCTGTTGACGAGAACGGCAATGAGATGAAAGAGAGAGCAATTAGCACTTGCGCAAAAACCAACTCTATAATGGACATGGTAATTGGCGACCTGATAAAGCAGGAGCTTGGATCATTCCTTCCGTCAGGTCTGATCCCTGATAGCTTGCAGCCTTATATAAAGCTTCCAGACTCAAACCAAATATATGATGCAATAACTGGAAGTAAAGATCTTAATCTTGTTAGTATGGTTAACACTGAAAACTTTCTTCACGATATCACGCCAGAGTTTATTTCTGGTATTACTAATAACCAATTAACTACTGGTGCGCTTATCAATTCAGTGGATGGCATGGATATTTGGTCAAAGCAGCAAATATTTAATACAGCAGCAGGCCAGATACCTAATGAGGATGCTAGGACGCTGTTTGCCAAGGCAATCTCAGGAGCAGACATGACAGATGCCGCGACTAGCATGGCTCTTGCAGAAGGAGTTAATTACCTGAATAATCAGGATCAGACAAAAGCATCAAACATTCTCAAACAAGTAATTAATAATGAAAATCCTCAAAGCATTGCATATGATGAGATTAGAAAGGCTGCAAATGAGCAACTTAATTCCTATGAGAAGAGAGAAGCGCTTCTTGATGTTGCTAAGAGCAGTTCTGGTTCAGATGTGCGTGATAAGATAATAGAAAAAGCAGTTAACAAAGGGTGTGTTGATTCATATGGCGTTGATGTTAATGAGGCACTTGCATGCCTTAGGGATGATGAGATAAGCGAGCTTTATAGCGAGGTTTTGTCAGATTACCAGACTTCTGATAGTGCCAAGCAAACTTTGCTTAACAAGGCAGTTGACAGGCTAGGAGACCGCGCACCCAGCATACTTCAGAATGTGATAACCCAAGGGAATTTCAATAGTGTTGCTTATGAACTGGTTCAGTCTGAACTTAAAAATATGGCTCCTGATGCCCAGAGCCAATTCATCACTGACATTCTACAGGGAGGAATGCCTGGTTCTGAAATGCTCCAGTCAGAATTGTTCAAGATGATACCTGGCCTGAATAACAACATGGTCAGCAATCTTTTGGCAGATGGAAATATTAATTCCTTACTAGGAGATTCCTTGAGAACTGCTCTTGACAGTGAAGTTAACTCTTTCTTGCAAGGAGAATGCACTCCTGTTACTGGCTAATGCCTGAAAGCTAAATAGAAGCAAAAACTATTTAAAACACAGCCCGTTGTTCATATTCTAAGAGTTAAGGGGGTATTATTTAGGGGGATATTACTATGATTAACATTCCTTTGCCGCAGATTAAGGAGAGAATTTCTCAAAAAACAGGATTATCAGAAGACGACATTAATCAGAAGATTAAGGCTAAGCTAAAGCAGTTGCCTGGCTTGATTTCAGAGGAAGGAGCAGCTCATATTGTGGCTAATGAGCTTGGTGTCAAGCTGTTTGACATTGGCGAGAAGCTCCAGATAAAGAACATTCTTGCAGGCATGCGCAATGTTGATGTGGTTGGCAAAGTTCTTCAGAAGTATGAGCTCAGGGAGTTTAACAAAGAGAACACTTCTGGCAAAGTAGCTAACATTCTTATTGGTGATGAGACTGGAGTTGTAAGGGTTGTTCTATGGAACAAACAGGCAGAGCTTATCAACCAGCTGAAAGAGGGCGATGTTGTAAAGGTAAGGGGCGGCTATGTGCGTGAGAATAATGGAAGAAAAGAAGTGCATCTTAATGACCTGTCCAAGCTCATAATTAATCCTCCTGGAGTTGAGGTTGAAGTTAAGCCTTATGCTCCCCAAACATTTATGAGAAAGCAGATTGCAGATATTAAAGAAGATGATGCTAATGTAGAAATCCTGGCAACCATTGTTCAGGTTTTTGATATTAACTTCTTTGAAGTATGCCCCCAGTGCAGCAAGAGAGTGAGGCTCAGGGATGAAGGCTTTGCATGCCCAACTCACGGCAATGTAACTCCTGATTTTAACTATGTGCTCAACCTTTACCTGGATGATGGCAGTGACAATATCAGGGTGGTTTTCTGGAGGCAGCAGATTGAAGAATTGTTTAGCATGGACAAGCCCCAGATAATGGCTTTCAAGGATGATCCTTCAAAGTTCGAGCCATTAAAGACAGAGCTTTTGGGAAATATTATCAAGGTGAGTGGAAGAGCAAATAAGAACCAGAACTTTGACAGGATAGAATTAGTTGCTAACAAGGTTGATAAGAGCCCTGACCCTGATGAAGAGATAAAAAAGCTTAAGGAAGAAGCAGACAAGGTGGTTGAGCAAAAAGAAGAAGCTCCTGTAAAGGCTATTCCTAAGGTTATTCCTGCCAAGGAAAAGAAAAGCTTTGAGAAAAAAGAAGTGAAAGAAGATTTTGACAGTGAAGACATTAGTGATGATGAAGGCAATTTTGAAAAATTTGACATTGATAATGAATTGGTTAATCCTGACGAGCCTTCTGAATAACCATTCCCAGCTTTTTTTAGAAAATTATATATACCCCTAGTTCAACTATTATCCTCAAGATGGCTAACAAAAAACAAAGTTTTTTGGAGCCCCCAAAAATTACAGGTGATTTTTGATGGCAAAGAAGAAAGATCAGAGTTCTGCTTTTGAGATTCTTGTTGTCCTGTCTATAGTTTTTATTGTGGCTTTCACAGGCCAGGTATTGATTAATTATGAAAAGCAAGGCAGGATAGGAGTTTCCAGCATTACTGGCGCCAATGGCGCCACTGGCCTTGCGGTAGGCGATAGGGTTGGCGACGCTGACTGGGATCAGGTTAGGAGAGAATTCTTAGATGTTGGTGTCAAGGATATTGAGGTTAATCCTCCGAGCCCCTTGATAGGAGAGCCTTTTGATATTAAGGTAAAGGTTGCTAATGAAGGATTCGTAGCAACAGGAATCCCTTTCTACATTAAGCTTGAAATTATCCCTGCTGGTGAGAATGATAATAGTGCTGCTCCAACTGTGCTTTTTACGCCCATGACCAAGAGCTTGGAGCCGGGAGAAGAATCAGGTGTGAGCTTTAGGATAGCTATGATTACAAAAGAAGGAGCTCTTAGGATAATAGCTACTGCAGATTCCACATCCAAGCTTGGTGACAAGAACACTGCTAATAACCAGCGAAGCACAACAGTTATAATAACCAACTAAGATTCTGTTTCTTAAAATGATGTTATCAAATCATGTTAATATTAAATTGAGGAGATGCTGATAGAATGATGTTTATTACTCATATGAGTTTTGCACTGTTTATAGGACTATTGATGATAAGCAAGATTGCTCTTCCTGTTAATCAAGTTGTTTTCTTGGCAATACTTGTATTTGCTAGCCTTTTGCCTGACATTGACAGTGCCCATTCTCTCCTTGGAAGCAAGGTCAAGGCTGTGAGCCTGGCTTTCAGGCACAGAGGAGTTATCCATAGCATATTCATAATGATGATTTTCGGGATAATGCTGATTATTATCACACCTAATCTTTATTACTTATTAGCATTTGTCATAGGCTACTTGTCGCACCTTATGCTTGACAGCCTTACTCCAAAAGGAGTTCCTTTGTTCTGGCCAAGCAAGAAAAGATTAAATGGAAGCATTAGGACAACAGGCTTATTTGACTGGCTTTTGCTGTCGCTTTTCTTTGTGCTAGACGTGATGTTGATATTAGGTATGCATATTATTACATGAATTTAAGCTTGCCTTGTCTTTAAGATTATCTTGATACTTGGCTGAAAACGTTTTCACCTTCTTTATGCTTTCTTACAGCATAGTTGCATATCATCCTGCTGACCATGCCGCAGCCTTGGCAAGCCTTTATTTTATTCTCCATTCTTTGCTTATAATCAGAAACTGCTCCGGAATCTGCTTTTAACATATTCTTTTCACCCACTATCAGCTCTATTATGCTTGGGAGTTCTTCTCTTAACTGGTGCCCTCGGGCAAATACTGTTATTGGTGCGAACACTTGCTGCCTGAAAGTATTGTGAGGGATTATTTTTTCTTCTCCAAGATAGGTCTTATAAAATGCGCTCTTGTCAAGAACAGCATAGATGTTTTGTATTCTTATGCCGAGCTCCTGAGCTGCTACTTGCTCTATAACCCAGCCATAGAAAAGAGTTTGCTGCAAATATTTCTGCTCTGGGTATTGCAGTACTCTGCTGGTTTTTAGGTCAATAATAATAAGGTCATATTCTTTCGGGCTTCTCTCCAGGAGCAAATAGGCATCAGGCTTCATCGACACCACGATTTCTTTTAACCCTCCTAGCGTGGGTAAGGATATTCTGTAATTGAATTGTGTTTCTGTATAACGATCTGAGGATGTTGGATTAAGGCCTGCTAGCTCAAGAGTCTTATAGTGGGCTAGCCCTTTAAGTGGCGTGGAATAAAGCTTGTGCACAGCAGTTCCCAGAATAATTGGCTTGAAATTAAAGTCTTTATCAAACAAACGCAATAATTTTTTCACATCTTCTGCCTGTTCAAAAGGAATCTGCTCTTTTATTATCTGGGTTCGCGTCTCATTTGGTGTTCTTACTATCAGTTTGTCAATGCTGCAGCCCAGGTATCTTTCTTCAACTGGCTTTTCAAACCATTCTTGAGTTATTTTTGGGCTTGTGATTGTTGAAAATTCTGAACCCCTGAAATCACTTCTCGCCTTTCTTTCCTCTGTAATCGCTCTCATCCCCAGAAAACCTTTAATCAAGTCTGGCGTGAGAACTTTCTTACCTCTTAGCTCACTGAACCACACAGTATTTTCCTTGTTCATCTTCCTAAATCCTTGGTAGACTAAGGCATCATTTTTTATGAGAGAAACTATTCTTGGCTCTACTCTTGAAAAGCTGACCCTGTTTTTTATGGCAAAATTCCTTATGATGCTCATTTCATAATCTGAAATTATTTCTCTTGCCAGGTCATGCAGGTTAGGATGCATGTATTTGGTGCCTTCTTCCAGAAGCAGGAATGGGAATTTTCTGGTCACATCATAGTGCAACGGTTGTTGTCTTTTGATTCCAGGAACATTAATTAATGGAACAGTTATGCTTGCTCTGTTTTGCTCTGCACACCATTGCCTGTATATGTTGGCCATTAAGCCAAAGAGCTTTCCAAGCGCAGACGGGTGAGCTATGCCTTCCAGAGGCACTTTTTCAGGGGCATTCCCAAGTATTCCTTCATCACCCCCAATTATTTTCAATGGAAGGCTCTGGGTTGAATAATGATTTTTTGCATCATTCATTATTCTTGCGCTCGCACTGGTTTTTTCCATAAACAGAGGTATTCCTCCAATATCATATTTTTTCAGCATCTCTTTCACCTGAGGGCTGAGGCTGTCGAGGATTTGAGCGAATTTTATTGCAAGAACCTGGGTGTTGATGTGAACCTCATATGCTCTTTGCTCAAGAAAGCGGGGTATGTTTACTTTTCCTTCAAACATGATTTCTTCTCTTAATAGCTCTGGCATTTTCTCAAGAGTCCTCAGGGTTGGCTTTACAGAAAGAAGGCTAGAGCTGTACTCAGAATTGCCCAGCTTAGGAGTAATATCATCAAATTTTTCAAGAGTACCAAAACCAATGCCTTTTATCTTGCTATTTATCTTCTCTCTTATTTGTTCCTTCAGGATATCTTCCAACCCAAGGCCTTTTTCAGGGTGAATAACAGGCTTTTGTATATATGTTACTGGAGCAACATATATGAACCTGAACAAGTCAAGGAACTCTATTGGAAACCTTTCATTTGCAGGAAGCTTTTCCCATAGGGTTTTTATAAAGCTGGTGGAAAATGTATGGGCATTTGAATAGGGATCAACTCCCCTGCCTGCGCACAAGCCATTTACAAAAATAGGAATCCTGTTATAAAATGGGCTGTCTTCTTGTTGCTTATCAAGCATGTCAAGCAATAGTTGTTCATGCATCCTGTATTTCTGAACAGTCTGAATTCTTCTAGGGTCTTTTGTTTTCTGGAATGCAGACTCCAAGATGTCTAGGCAGCTTATGCCTGATTTGTCTGGCCCTATGAGCTTGCCTCTCTTAAGTATTTCTTTGAAATCTTCAGCACTGGTTAATCCCCTCCTCTCAAGAAAAGGCCTTTGTATCTCAAGATTAGTATGCGGCCTCTTGATTACAAAAACACTATCCACTTCCCCCATTCATCAGCACGAATTAAGATACGTTTATAAACATTATTAATTTTCTCACTCTGGAATGAATAAAACTTTTGTCACCTTTCTCAAAGGCGGAGGAAAAGAAGAGGATGTTCTAGAGAACAGGGTAAAAGCCTATGCATGGGATTATGACGAGACAACTGAAAAATTCGGAAACCCAAGAACCATTGAGCTAGCCATGGAGACCAGGATACCAACCTGGCAGTCCAAAGAACACAATGTTAATCTTCTTTCAAAGAGCATTGAAAACTTCAAGCACCAAATAAGGCTTGAATTTGAGGCCAAGCTTAGTGAAATCAAAAATGAGATCAGAACTGCAAGGCCAGGAACAAAAAAATATGCAGCTTTGCAGCACAGGCAAGAATATATCCAGAATTTCTTAGAGCACATTGATAAGAGCATGCGCCTTGAAGGACCTTTTGGCAAGTATGCCCACAAAGTCTATCATTTTGTGACCCCTTTTTTTAGCAAGGGAATGCAGCATTTTTCCCTTGAAAGAGAATTCATGACAGGCTCTAAATATAACAGCGCATTAAGGCAGAGATACCTCTCTTTTCGCTTTCCATTTGCACTAATTGAAGAAAAAGACGGAAAATATGCTTTTTTAGACCAGCGTTTGGAAACATCTGCATTGCTAAAAGCTCCTGGCTTAGCAGTTGATTTTGAAACTGCAAACTGGGAGAGGATAAGAATTTTCTCAGAGTTGAGTGAGCTTCCTGAGGCAGAGCTTAAAAAGAAATTCTTTGAGCTGGTTGAATTGAATGGAATAAAATTCGACTCTTCCCTGCTCAACTGGATGGATAGGAAAAATTACATCAGAGGAATAGAAGACATAATTAATGATACAAAGGATGAGAGGCTTACAGCCGGAGTGCTCTGCAATCTTGATGCTGATTATAACCGCCTGATTACGACCTTGGACTGCGGAGAAAAAGAAATACTAGTAGATGTTCCTGGAGCTGGCAAAAAAACAAAAGTGAAAATAACCCTTGTTAAGGACCAGCACGAGCTCATGCAAGCCTTTAATAGATTATTCCATGAGTTCAATCCCCTGTGGGTTTATGGGCACCATCATATGAAGTTTGACTATGTCAAGGCAGAGGAGCTAACGCAGAACCTTGCCCTTGGAGTTGAAGGAACCCATCCCCTGCACATTTCCCAGGCAGCCCAGAGTTTTATTGTCCAGAAAATACTTCCAGGCAGGCTTGATATTGATGCTTCTGGCTATTCCCGCAATTATATGAAGAATTACAACAACAAGTTAGATACTGTTTTTCGAGCAGTATGCGGCTTTGGCTCAAAGAAAACAATGACGCACATAGAATTAACAGAGAAAACCATGCATGCAGAAAAAGGAAGCAAAAAAGATGCTCTGGAAATACTGTATTATGCTGCTCAAGATGGAATGAAATCATATATGATTTGCGAGGCTCTCAAGCTTGAGCACATACTCTTGGGAGAAATGAATGCTTCGCTGCCTGCGAGAATAGACAGTGTTAGCAGGCGAACAATCTCAGAAGATTATTGGGTCAGATGGGCTTGGAGATTCAAGCATACCTACCCTTGGAGGTCATTGTCATCTGTTAAGGCCAGGATAAAAAGCACGAGCTTGAAAACTTCAACTGACAATGATGATAAGCCTGCTGAGCCAGGCCAAATACCTTTTGATGATTTCTCCTCAATAGACTATCTTTACTGCGAGCTTTTAAGCAGAAGTAAAGCGAATCATCAGGCTTTGTTAAATATTACAAAAGGAATTAGTCAAGGAGTACTTGTAGGCATGTTTCCTTTTCAGAAAGCATTCAAGAACATGTTGATAAGAGATTCTGCTGTTGAAGAAGTGTATGAGCAGATTAGCAAAATCCCTGATGCTAAAAGAAAGTTCAGATTATTGACTTCTCTTGAGAGCCTGGCAGAATATCCTTTGTTCAAGGCAAGTGACATGGACATTGAGGAGAATTGGTTTGCAATGGAATTTAACCTCGGATTTTCTAAAAAAGAACTAGAGACTCACAGGGGAAAGGTGGCTGAGGCGCTGAACCAGGCATATGCATTAATGAAAGAAAACCCTCCTATTAACATGAATCATGAATTATTCCTTTTTCCTTATGATGCTGCAAAAGCTGATGATTTTATTGCGAAAGTAAATTCTTCTGGCTTAGGCGTGGTTCTTGGAAAAGGCACCTTCTTATCAGGCATGAGGGGTAAGTTTGCAGGAGAAATAAATAATGAGCTCATAATGCAGGGAATGGCAGATCCTGAATCTAAAAAAGGAGAGAGATGCATTTTTGAAAAAAAATTCTATGAAAACTTTCTGAGACGAATAATTATGGATAGGGATGTAAACTCAGGGTTAGAATACCTTCTGGAAAGAGCTGTTTTGCTCAGCCAAGGGAAAATAAGCAGGGAAGAATTGCTATTTGAGAGAGAAACAAGAAAAGACCATACAGACTACTCTACAAGAGCCCACAGGATTGGCTATGTTAAGAGAATACTAGACCAAAAAGCAGCAAAAGAAGACTTGCTGAGATATGAGTATCATCCAGAGGAGTTGTTGGAAAAATTATTTGGCATAGACTCATTAGGAGAGCCTGTTGACAGGACAGGTACAATATCTGAGATAGTGGAATGGGTGTTTAACTTTAGAAAAAACAGCCCTGGAGAGCGCATCCTGAGGAGAGTTTATCTTGGCCAGGCAAATGGGGCAGATATTAATAATTTGCTCTTTAACTACCAACTACGAACTGAAAGATAAAATTTTAAAAACAATATTTTTATTTCCTCATTTAAGAATGCATGCTCCGTTCTCGCAAACATAATTAAATACCATGGTGCCATTCACAACCGGCGTGCAATTAAAATCTACGAAGAACGGCTGATTATTATAACAATAATACTCGACCAGCCTATAAATGCTAGGGCAATAGTCAGCATAGCTGTAATATGAGCTATCTGGCTTATAACCGCTCACAGTTCCTGCTATTTCCTGGATAAATCCATTGTCAGAGTCTGCGCATGATATCTGAGGAGCAGGTTTGGGGTCGCATGCTCCCTCATTACAACCATAAGGGCAAGGATATGTCACAGCATTCTTTACCAGCTTTCCATTCTTGTCAGGAGAACAAAGCATTTCAGTAACCCCTGAGCCAGAGCAAGAATCCATGTAATTCACTCCTTTGTATGTTACATAGCTTTGTTTGTAAATATCATTGCCATCATGGTCAATGCAGGTCACAGGAGGATTATTTGGACGAGCAGATGCCTGTCCAGTAATAGTAATACGATTTGCTCCTGGTTGAGTGTATGTATAAGTCATAATTGGAAAAGGATTAAGCACCATTGGAACAATCATTGACATAAACACTATCCCTGCAATTGCATAAAATAAAGCTCTATTATCAGCCATGTTTTTCACCCTCCTGTCTTGATAAAAACATTAGTAGAGCCAGTGAGTATTATTGAGTATAAAAAGATTACTGAATTTAGCCTATATACGCCATGCTTAATGCATAAATATTATTAAGAGTTGTTGAATTGTTTAGCACCCATGTTTCTACCAATGCTCCAAGAATAAAAACTATTATGGCTATTATGAACAAGTAATAGTTGTCTTTGAAGACTTTTTGCAGTCTTGGCTGCTGAAAAAGCCTGAGGATTACATGGACCAGAATTGTTATTATTACAATGTTTAGTATGCTAAACACAACAGAGTCACTCATTCCAAACAGCTTATTATAGACTACCTTGATCATCAATAGCAAGCTTGTTCCACCTATGAGATAGAATATGAAGTTCCTGACTTCTGTTTTATTCTTTATAATCTCATCAGATATTACATTGCCAGATATAGCTGCCAATATATAAGCCCCTCCTTCAAGGATGACGTGCGGCAGGGTTATTGCAAAGAGAACCAGCAAATAATACCAGGGGCTTACTCCGCCATGCAATCCTGCTGTTAATGCCCTGTAGCCGAACAATACTCCCCAGCTGCTGGCATTCCAGGCAATGAAGAATATTGCTCCGTCACCAACAATAATCGCAATAAGGAAGCAGGCTAATAGAACCCACCAGTTATTGGTTAATATGCTGAAAAAAGTTCCTGTGTCAATAGCCCTGCCCCTAAGCGCAGGGTCAACAAATAATTGCTCCTTTAAAATATCAAAAGTGTTAAAGCCTAATTGAGGCAGGATGAATGAGAAGAGCATATAAGCCAAGTATATGCCTAAGAAGATTGCAAAATAAACCTTTATTGCCTTGTTATGCTTAAAAAAATGCTTGATAGAAGCAAAGCTTTTCAAGGAAAACTGATGCTCTTTCTCTTCTTCTCTCTCTTCCTTTTTGAAAAGCTTCTGAAGATAAGGAAGGATGAACAAGGAAGTGAAAATAACAGACACAATGCCTGCGTTAGCACCGAACAACAAACGGGCAGCAGCAATTCCAAGGACAGAATAAACCACAGCAATAATAAAAGCATAAATAACTCTTTTCTCAAGCCAATCCTCAGGAAACAAGTGCTCAAGTACCATTAACTATTCCCTGAACTAGCGAATATAAAAAGGTTTGGGTTGGAGAAAGAAAATAAAATAATTTGTAACTAATGCATTTGCGGCATGGCAAGGTATGCAGCTAATCTAATTCATATGTATTCTTTTTCCAGCATAAACCCACTTTGGGCCAAAGCTAGGAGTATGTCCGGCCGCGATAGCTCCAGAACAATATCTATTTATAAAAGTTTGAGCGTCAACATTTACTACATTGTAGCATTCAAAAGGCGCCCCAGCATCCTCAGAGTAACAACTGATGCAATACACACCGGATACTGCAGAACCTAACGAATTACTTGCTTCTGGATGCACTATTATCGCGAGAGCAGCAGACATTACAAATATTCCCACTATCGCAATTAATAAGCTTCTATCCTTCGCCATGATTATCACTCTCCTGTTTTTTTGTTAAAAAACCTGTTATTAATTGGTTTTTTGGTTGTTCAGTATATAAATTTTTCCCACAGAACTTGAATAAGCGTATATAAATAAAAATATTAGAATTGGGAGAAATATTACTAATAATTAAATTCTAACCTAATGCTATGGTAAACATTCGCAAATATTATAATTATCAATTTGGCAAGTTGTCCAAGCGCTTGTCCCGCAATCATCCCCCACTCTCAGTCCGTCACAAGCATATGTTGAACCAGAAGGGCAATTTGCTCCAGTTCGCACTGCTGCTGAAGTTCCTGCTGGTTGTACTGCTATTACTCCAATGAACAATGACATTATTACTATCCCAACAACTGCGTATAATAGACTTCCACCTTTTACCATGATTTTCAGCCTCCTATTCTGTTAAAAACCTGTTATTACCTTACTTTTTGATTGTTCAGTATATAAATTTTACCACTAGACGCACTGGACATGTCGGCGTAGGGTATTTAAACAGCAGTTTCCTACTATTCCTTAAGGCATTTGAAAATGCCCCTCCGGTTCCCCGGCACCTTGTTGTGCCTAATTCTAAGGGAGCTTTGAAATAAAATGCGAAAGCAAAGGAGGAAATAAAATGGAGAAAGAAAAAAACCAATCAGAAAATAGATTTTCTGAGCGTTCGGAAAAACCGAACCAGCCTGTAAAGAAGTTTAAGGCAGGCGCGATTTCTGCAACTGTCTGGGAAAACCAGGCGCAGAACCAGCAAGGAGAGACAGTGAGCTATAAGAGCGTAAGTTTTGACAGGACTTACAAGGACGCTAATGGCGAGTGGCAGCATACCAACTCGTTAAGAGTGGCTGATTTGCCTAAAGCAACATTAGTTCTGAGCAAGGCCTATGAGTTCCTTGCTCTTAACAGCCCAGAAGCAGATGAATAAAAGGTGATTCTTATGCAACTTTTACAAACAGTTAAGCAAGTAGAAAAATTTAAAACCAAGAAGGAGGTTCCAGACACTATGGCTTCTAAAAAAGAGAAGGAGATAAGCATTGAGGACTTGCCAGGTATTGGCGCAGCAACAGGGGAAAAGCTTAGGTCAACAGGTTTTGATACTTTGCTGGCTATTGCAGTAGCCACTCCCGGTGAGATAGTGGATGCTGCAGGAGTCACAGAGGCTACTGCCAGAAAAGCTATCAAGTTCGCAAGAGACAACCTGAACATGGGTTTCCAGTCAGGAATTGAGTTGCTTGCCAAAAGAGATAATATTGAGAAGATAAGCACTGGCTGCAACAACCTTAACAAGCTATTTGGCGGTGGATTAGAAACCGGTGCTATTACTGAATGTTTTGGCCAGTATGGTAGCGGTAAAACCCAGTTAGGGCACATGCTTTCTGTTCAGGTTCAGTTAAAAGACCCTGATGCAGTAGCAATATATATAGACACTGAGAACACTTTCAGGCCTAACAGGATTAAGCAGTTTGCAGAAGGAGCAGGAGCAGATCCTGAGAAGATTCTTAAGAACATTAAGATTGCAAGAGCTTTTAACTCAGACCACCAGATGCTACTGGTCGACAAGGCAGAAGAGCTCATAAAGCAAGGGCTCAAAGTCAAAATAATAATTGTTGACTCATTAACAGCTCATTTCAGGGCAGAATTTGTCGGCAGAGGAACCTTGGCTGAGAGGCAGCAAAAGCTTAACAAGCACATGCATGCCTTGGCAAAGCTAGCAGACATGTACAACCTCGCAATCTATGTGACTAACCAAGTCATGGCAAGGCCTGACACGTTTTTTGGAGACCCGACAGAAGCAATTGGAGGCAACATAGTTGCTCATAACAGCACTTACAGGGCTTATCTGCGAAGAGGCAAGAAAGGCACAAGAGTAGCAAAGCTGGTTGATGCCCCAGACCTGGCTGACAATGAGACTATCTTCATGGTGACTGAGAAGGGAATTATTGACGTTGAATAAGACTCAGTATAAGATTATTTATTTTTCTTTTTTTATCTTTTTTCTTCCGAAATATTTTCGCTTCTTCTAAAATTCCTCTAGAAACTCATGATGGCATTATTTAAACCAGCGATTTTTAGCTTTATTCAGCCAAAACATTTAAATAGTATGCCTGAGATATACTATTATTATGGCTTCAGAAAGCAAGGAGAACAATGTGCTGAAACTAATCCTGGAGAACAGCCCGACCAGGCAATGGCATTTTGAAGAAATAGTTAAGCAAGCTCAGGTGACAAGGGCTGTTGCCAACAAATGGCTCAGGAAATACTATGAAGAAGGATTATTAAAGAGGATAAAAGAAAGCAAGAGATTCCCCTACTTCACAGCAGGCAGCAATAATCCTGTTTATCAAGCCAAGAAAAG
>Ga0315286_10000936_pt1 | contig 25685 bp, 29 predicted proteins | sample YL17G10_0_MG_FD_205038 | JGI IMG/M metagenome (GOLD analysis project Ga0315286, IMG submission 205038) | Sediment microbial communities from Yellowstone Lake, YNP, Wyoming, USA - YL17G10_0 | ecosystem: Environmental > Aquatic > Freshwater > Lake > Sediment | place: USA: Wyoming | collected...
AGGCAGACGAGAAAGGGCTACACGGCCTTTTATCCGATAAAAAAATTATCATATTCAACACTACGGGGGGCTCACAAGAAGATTATGAGCTGCGCGGATACAAAGATGCCCTTAAAAAAATCACAGAAATCGGGACTCTCAACGTATGCGGGCTGAAAGTAATCTTGCATAAATATTTCCATGCCGTTACTTCTGTTTCGAGTGAAACTAGAGCAAAGATGCTAAAAGATTTAAAGGCAGTCTTCCTCCAAGCAATCTCCTGAAATTTCTCTATGTTAAAAATCGGCACTTTAAACCTAAAATCCAGGCTTATCCTTGCGCCTATGGCAGGAGTAAGTGATTTTCCTTTCCGCATGCTCAACCGTAAGTTCGGCTGCGAGCTTGCCTTTGTGGAGATGATTAATTCCCGCTCCATTAGCTATAAAAGCAAGCGCACGCAAAAAATGCTTTTTTCAAATAAAGATGACCGGCCGCTGGGAGTGCAGCTTTTGGGTTGCGAAGAGAAATTCGTGCAAAAAGCAATAGAAGTAATCAATAAATGTAAATTTGATCTGCTTGATTTTAATGCCGCATGCCCGGTAAAAAAAGTGGTAAACCGCGGAGAAGGCTCAAGCCTGCTTAAGGACCCTAAAAAGTTAAATGCGATTTTAAAGCTTGTGGTCAAAACAGCAAAAGTTCCGGTAACCGTAAAAATTCGCTCTGGCTGGGATAAAAATTGCGTAAATGCCAAAGAAGTTGCCTCTTGCTGTCAAGATGCAGGAGTCTGCGGGCTTTTTATTCACGGCAGAACAAGGGTTCAGGGATATAGCGGCGCAGTTGATTATCAGGCAATTAGAGAAGTCAAAAAGGCCTTGGAGATCCCGGTGATTGCCAGCGGAGATATTTTTAGCCCGCAACTGGCCAAAAAAATGTTCGATGAAACAGGCTGCGACGGCGTCCTTGTTGCCAGAGGCGCTTTGAGCAATCCCTGGATATTTAAAGAAATAACCGAATTCCTGGAGAGCGGAAAAATTATTGCCAGGCCCGAGGCACAGCAAATCGCTAAGGTGATGACGGAACATTTAGATATGTGCGTTGATTTTTACGATGAAAAAAACGGGGTAGTAATTTTCCGTAAATTTTTCGCCTGGTATACCAAAGGTTTTCGAAGGGTAAGGCACTTAAGAGAGCTTTCCAGCCGCATAAAAACTAAATCAGAGATGTATGAGATTATCCAGGAAAGCGTGGGCTGTCAATAGGAAGGTAGTATTGAATTTTTAGCGTTTAGCTGTATAATAGGAAAAATTAGGGGTTCATATGCTTGATCGCAAAAAGAAGAGCAAAAAAAGAAGTGTGGAAAAGATTATAGACTGTCTTAAATGCGGGAGTCAGGCAGATTGTTGTAAGTTTGGGGCGTGGGCAGACTTAGAAGAAGCCAAGAAAATTATATCGCTTAGGCTTAAGGGAGAATTTTTTCAATTAGAAAAAGATACTGATTTCCCTTCCGGATATCGAATCGGCACCAGTTATGAGGATAATCCCTGCTCTTTTCTTGACCCTGATGGCCTTTGTTCAATACATAAGGTTGATTATGGCCGTAAGCCTGGATCCTGTAAGGAATTTCCATATGAAAATAATAAGGTATCTCCTTTTGCGGGCTTTTTATGCACCTTATATAGATCTAAAATGGAGCCCACCCGGTCTAAAGTCCGGAGTATAAAAAGCAAGAAAAAGAAGGCTTAATGATAAGTATAACTAATCTTTCTAAAAATTTCGGCAAAAAGGTCCTTTTTAAAAACATCTCTTTGAGTATCAATCGGGGGGAAAAGATCGGCCTGGTTGGCCCTAATGGTACCGGAAAAACTACTTTGTTTTCACTGATCCTTCAAGAGGCGGAACCCTCTTCCGGAAATATCCATATCAACAAAGATATCCGTATTGGATATCTTCCTCAGGAATCAAGTTTCAGATCGCAGCGCACAGTTTTATCCGAAGTAACCGAAGGCCAGGAACACATCATGCGCCTGGTGAAGGAAAAAGAAGAACTGGAAGTAAAAAGCAGGGCAGATTCAAAACGTTATGCGGAAATTCTGCATGAGCTGGAGACTTTGGATTATTTTGAGTTGGAATATAAGGCAAAAAAAATTTTGATGGGGCTGGGATTTAAGGAAAGAGATTTTAACCGTTCTATAAATCAAATGAGCGGCGGCTGGCAGATGCGGACTTTATTAGCCAAGCTGCTTATCTATCGTTACGATATTCTATTGTTGGATGAGCCGACAAATTACCTTGACTTAAATGCCGCCTTATGGTTTAAAGATTTTCTGGCTGGTTTTGATGGTACCTTTGTGATGATCTCTCATGATAAGGCGTTTTTAACTGAAGTTACTAACCATACATTTATTTTGGAGAATGGTTTAATTGCCAAGGTGCGGGGCAGCTATGAGCATTACGAAAGTATAAAGGAAGAAAAGCGCACGTATCTATCAAAGCAGTTTAAAGAGCAGGAAAAAAAGCAAGAGCAGCTAGAGAAATTTATCAGCCGTTTTCACGCTCAACCCAATAAGGCTGCTACGGTGCGCGCAAAACGCCGGGTTTTAGAAAAAATGGAAGAGATAATCGTTCCTACCGACCCCGGTGAAAGTATCAGGAGTTTTAATTTTCCTCCTACAAAGCGCAGCGGCCACTTAGTGATGAAGCTGGAGAATACTTCTAAATCTTACATTGATGTAGAAGTGTATAAAGATTTTGATTTTGAAATAGTTCAAGGCGAGAAGGCGGTATTGGTGGGAGAGAACGGAGCGGGAAAGTCTACGCTTTTAAAAATTTTAGGCGGTATAATTGATATTGATGGCGGAACACGTAGCGTCGGCCATAATGTGGAAATAGGCTATTTTTCCCAAACGCGTATGGACGTATTAAATCCTGAGAATACGGTGCTGCAAGAAGCATATAGAGCTGCCCCCGGCTTTATGTCAGAGGAAACTATTCGCACTATCCTGGGGGCTTTTTTGTTTACCGGAGATGACGCGGATAAAAAAGTTAAGGTGCTTTCAGGCGGAGAAAAAAGCCGGCTGATTTTGGCTAAGCTTTTGATTAATCCGCCGAATTTTCTCTTGCTGGATGAACCGACAACCCATCTTGATGTTGATGCAGTGGAAGCCTTGGTTAAGGCGTTGACAGGATACGAAGGGACAATTGTATTTATCAGCCATGATATCTATTTTGTCCGTTCTATTGCCAATGTAGTTTTTGAAGTTAAGAATGGAGGGGTCAGAAAATTCCCCGGCAATTTTGACTACTATCTGGACAAGATTGCGAAGCCCCAAACTTCCGGGCCTATGGGGGGGCATAAACCGCGGGCCGAGGCTGAACAGGAAAAGGCAAATACGGATGAAGAAACAAAGGCGGAAGCAGAAAAGAAAAAAAGACAAGAGGAGCAAAGACGCAAGACCCATAATAAAGCGTTTGCCGCAGGAATAAATAAACTGCGTAAAGAAAGAGAAGCGCTTAAGCTCGAACATTATGCTAAATCGCGCGCCCTCTCTAATTGGCATATTTATCGCGACGAGGAAACGATTAAACAATACGAATTCAGGATTAAAGAGATAGACAGGAGATTGCAGGGAATCGGTGATGAAATTAGGCAGATAAAATCAGGGATGATTTGATCTAGATTAAAAGAAACGCTTGGGAGTTTTAGTTTGAAGAGGTATAATAAAGAAAGAGGTGTTACAGATATGTCCAAGGGCGCAAAAAAAAGCAAAAAAAGAAGTGCGAAAAAGATGATTGATTGCCAGGAATGCAGGAGCCAGGCGGATTGTTGTTTAACCGGCGCGTGGGTGGATTTGGATGAGGCTAAGAAAATAGAGGCTCTTAGGCTTAAGGGAGAATTTTTTCAATTTGAGGAAGATAAGGATTTTCCTTCCGGATATCGGATCGGCACCAGTTATGAATTCGATCCGTGCTCTTTTCTTGACTCAGACGGCCTCTGCTCAATACATAAGGTGGATTACAGCCTGAAACCGGCCTCATGTAAGGAATTTCCTTATGAAAACAATAAGTTGTCTCCAGTCGCAGATCAATTATGTACCTTATACAAATCTAAAATAAAAAATGAGAATAGGAGGAAAAAGTAAGGCCGATTCCCAGGCAATTTTCTAGTGATTTCCTTATGAATTTTGTATTGCGTTAGCGGTTATTTAGTAATAAAATGAAAAAAGGCGGTTAAGATGAAAAAGAGACAAATGGATCTTTGCTTAGGAATAATAATTATTTTTTTTATACCGCTAATATTTGGAGGTTGCACAACCACAACAAAAAAAACCGGTTCGGTTAGTGTACTAAAACATAAGGATACAGTTTTGAAGCGGGATATCTCTAAGCACTATATAAAAAAGAGAAATTTGATTAGGTACGATGTCAAAGTTTTTCGTGACTTACAGGAGTTAGACTTGGATAATGATGGCGAAAAAGAAATTATCGCCATTTATTCTACTTATATAAATCTAGGCGGAGTGAAGGTAATCAAGATTAACGATGGCGAAGGTGCCGTTATATTTAAGCACCTTTCCAGCACGCCAATTATAAAATTTGAAGTAATAAAAGGCATTCCTACCATTATGCTCGAAGATATTGATTTTGCCAGCGGACACAGAGTAAGAAAAATTTACCGTTGGCGCGATAAATCTTTTATTCTTTCAGAAAAAAAAGAAGCAATTTTATGTATGCCCATTTTTTACTAATTATATAAAAGATAATACACGGGTGTCTATTAAGTTAACCAAAAGTATCTTTTTACGGGAGGCAAGGGATGTTTAAAAAAACAATGATTTTGATTTTTTCTGCTTTTTTGTTAGTGAATATGTGCGGTTGTATAGCTATATTGGCAGGGGCTGCGGCAGGCACAGGAACAGCGGCTTGGCTTTCAGGAAAATTAAGTCAAGAGGTGAATGCTTCTTTTGAAGCAAGTCTAAAAGCCGCCAAATCAGCATTACAGTCATTAAAGCTTAATGTTACGAAGGAAACGGTGAAAGAAGACTTAGCGCAAGTGATGAGTAATTATACTGATGACAAGACAATCTGGATTGATATTAAACGTGTTTCAAAAACCACTTCGCGTATTGAAGTCCGCGTGGGCGTGACTGGCGATAAGGAAGCCGCGCATAAAATTTTAGATAGGATTAGAAGGTATTTATAAAGAGGAAAGGATGAGTTTATGCAATTCAATGGATTGATAAATGAGATAAAGAGCGCGGTATTTGATTCGCTGCGATCGGATAAAGAAAGTTATTTTGAGGCTGTATTCTTAAATGATGAACTTACTAAGCTTGCCCCTAAATTTGAGAAATTTTTTGGTTTACCGGCCTGGCCGTCTGAAAAACCGCTTCCTTCACAAGTAGAAGAGATAATAGGAGGGTTTGGAGGGATTAAGCTGGGACAGACGCTTTATTTCTGGAATGAGGGCTCTGATTATATAGTGCTGATGCTTTGGCCTTGGAACGACGCCATGCATACTACGGTAAAGATTATCAAGAAATAAGTATAGATTAGGGAAGTTCCTGTAAGATTCAGGGACAAATAAGGAGGTAGAATATGTGTAAAACTTGCGGGGCACACAAAAAAAAGTCAAAGAAGAAAAAGAAGGAGGGGAAATGAAGAGATTTTCAATATTGATTTCAGTTATATTTTTACTGATATTTGCTGCGCATGCATTTGCGCATCCGCCGTCAGATATTATATTTAATTTTAATGCCCAGAATAGCATTATTTCAATAGGTATAGTGCATCAGGTCCAAGACGCGCAAAAACATTTTATAGGGGATATAAGCATAAAACTGAACGGAAATAAATGGATAATGCAAAATTTCTTAATCCAGACGAACCTGCAAACGCAAGCAGTAAGTTACGTGGCACTTGGTTTAAAAAAAGGCGATGTGATTGAGGTTACGGCGGCTTGCAATCAAAAGGGCCAGTTTAAGAAGGCATTCAAAATAGAGTAAAGTTGATTTTTGCCATAAACAAAAAGCCCCGGAAATTTTCGGGGCTTTTTTGTAGGTGATAGGCCTAAGGTAAGCGCTTTTAAGGGGTACTTTAACTGAAGATTGGATTGTAGTATAATTTAAAACAATGAAGACAAAATTAGTCACGCCAATTCAATACCTAAAAGGAATCGGCCCGAAAAGGGCAGAGATCCTCAATAAAGCCGGAATTAAGGTAATTGAAGATATGCTTTATTATTTTCCTAAGCGCTATGAAGACCGCACTAAATTTTTAAATATATCGCAGCTAAAAGTCGGCGAATATCAAACTATAAAAGCAAAGGTATTAGCAAAAGGCCTGAAGCAATCCTGGAGAAGGCGAGGTTTTAAGATTTTGGAAGTGGCTGTAGGTGATGATACGGGCAAGATATTTTGCGTTTGGTTTAACCAACCGTATCTGGCCGAATATTTTAAAGTCGGTACATCTCTGATTTTATACGCCAGAATAGAGCGCTATTCTGGGCGGCTACAGATGAATTCCCCGGAGTTTGAGATTTCCACAGAAGGCCAGGATCAGGCTTTAAGTACCGGTAGAATCGTTCCGATTTATTCTCTACCCGAAGGTATAACCCAGCGAAATTTGCGGCACCTGATTAAATCTATACTTGATAAGATGCTGCCACAGGTTGAGGATATTTTGCCTTATGCTGTCAGGTCAAAAAATAATCTTTTAAATCTGCCCAAGAGCTTGCTCAATATACATTTTCCCGAAAATTTGCTGATGCAGAAAGAGGCTTTTTGCCGGCTCTGCTTTGAGGAATTTTTCCTTTTTCAAATACCTCTGGCCTTGAGGAAAATGAAAGCTAAGGAAAAACAAGGCATATCTCATAACATAGAAGGTAAATTACTGAATAATTTTCTCACGAATCTATCTTTTAAGTTGACCAAAGCGCAGGAGAGGGCAATTGAGGAGATAAAGTCGGATATGGCCAGCTCGCGCGCTATGCAACGGCTACTGCAGGGTGATGTAGGTTCAGGTAAAACCGTGGTGGCAACCATTGCCAGCGTGATTGCCATGCAAAGCGGATATCAAGTGGCCTTTATGGTGCCTACGGAGATACTGGCAAAGCAGCATTATGAAAAAATCAGCTGTCAGCTAAAAGCCATAAAAATTGAGCTACTTACCAGTAGCCTCAATAAGAATGAGAAGGAAAAAATTTATCAGGAGATAAAAGAGGGGAAAATAGATCTAGTGATTGGTACGCATGCTTTGTTAGAAGAAGAAGTCAAGTTTAAAAACTTAGGGTTGGTGGTTATCGATGAGCAGCATAAATTTGGCGTGGGCCAGCGGGCTTTACTGCCTAAGAAAGGTGGCAATCCCGATGTCTTAATTATGACCGCAACACCCATACCGCGCACTTTAGCCATCACCCTTTACGGAGATTTAGATATTTCGGTAATCAACGAGTTGCCACCCGGCCGCGGTTCAATCAAGACCCTGCTTTTTAGTAAAAAAGAAGCGCCTAGGGCTTATGTGTTGGCTAAAGAAGAGATAAAACGCGGTAATCAGGTGTATATTATTTATCCGGTGATTGAGGAATCGTACATGTTAGATATTGCCGGTGCAAAAAAGATGTATGCGCAGTTTCGCAAGAGAGAGTTTAAGGAATTTAAGGTGGGCCTTATCCACGGCAGATTAAAAGAAAAGGAACAGGATCAGGCCATGCTTAAATTTAAAGCGAAAGAATTAGATCTTTTAGTTTCTACTACAGTCTTAGAAGTGGGTATTGATATTCCCAGCGCCACCTGTATGATCGTGCAAGACGCTCAGCGCTTTGGTTTGAGCCAGCTGCATCAATTGCGCGGCCGTATAGGCAGGGGCCCTAAAGAATCCTTCTGTATTTTGATCTCTGATGCGGCAAGCGAAGAAGCCAGGGCGCGCCTTAAAGCCATGGCCAGATATAATGATGGATTTCGTATAGCCGAAGAAGACTTAAAGATCAGGGGCCCGGGAGAATTCTTTGGCCAGCGGCAGCATGGCTTGATGGAGTTAAAGATCGCTAATCCTTTAATCCAGATGCAGCTTTTAAAATCGGCACGCGAAGAGGCAATAAAACTTATCAGTGCTGACCCTAACTTAGAGGCCCGGCAAAACGCGGCCTTAAAAGAAAAATTATTGCAAAGATTTCCGGAATATGAGAAGCTAGTCATGGTAGGTTAACGCTATGCGTATCACGACAGGAAAATATAAAGCCAGAAACATCAAGATGCCTAAAGGAATCCGGCCGACCCAGGATAAGGTCAGAAAGGCATTATTTGATATTTTGGGTGATATTGAAGGGCTCTCTTTTTTAGAATTATTCGCCGGCTCAGGCGCAGTGGGCCTAGAGGCGGTCTCCCGGGGTGTTGAAGGCCTCGCCTTAGTGGAATATAACTGCGATTGCCTGCTGGCGATGAGGGAAAATATAGAGTCTTTAAAGATAAAGGCCTGCAGTGTTTATCCCCAGGAGGCCGGTGCGGCAATTATAGCTTTACAAAGGCAAAGCAGGAAGTTTGACATTATTTTTCTGGACCCGCCTTACCATAAGGATCTGGCAAAAAAAACCTTGCAAACATTATCGGCTTATGATATATTAGCGCCCAATGGTTTTATTGTCGTGCAGCATTTTAAAAAGGAGAACCTCCCGGAAACCCTGGGAGTTTTCGTTTTATTTAAGCAGCATAAATACGGCGACAACATCTTAACATTTTACAGGAAAGCAGGTTAGAGATGTGCCAGAGAGCGATATATCCCGGTTCCTTTGACCCGGTTACCTACGGCCATATCGATCTGATTAAGAGAGCGCAGGAGATATTCTCCGAGATTATTGTGGCTGTGGCGCATAATCCGCACAAGAAGCCCCTCTTTAGCGTAAAGGAAAGAGTGCGGATGCTCAAAGTTGCAACTTCCGGAATGAAAGGGGTGGAAGTGAGCGACTTTAACGGCCTGGTAGTTGATTATGCCCGCAAGCAAAAAATCAAGGTATTGATTCGCGGCGTCAGGATGATTTCTGATTTTGAATATGAATTCCAGATGGCTTTAACCAATAGGAAAATTGCGCCGGATATAGAAACAATTTTTTTGATGCCACATGAATCCTACAGTTATCTTTCTTCAAGGCTTCTAAAAGAAGCAGCTTCTTTGGGCGCGGATTTATCCAGCTTTGTGCCGGATTTTATAGAAAAAGCACTGAAGAGGAAGCTATGCAGAAATCGATGAAATAGTCTTGGGTTATCCGATGCGGTAAAAATATAAATAAAAGGAAATGTAATTGTAAATAGTCAATATTGACTAGAGGGAGGAAGCAGTGCCATTACCAAAAAGAAGGCATTCTAAAACGCGCGGCAGAAAGCGCCGTACACACTGGAAGTTAGGAAAGTTGAATCTTTCTGCCTGTCCGCAATGTAAGCAGCCGAAATTACCGCATAAGGTCTGTGCTATTTGCGGCTATTATAACGGTAGGCAGGTTATTGAGATTAAAGTAAAAGAGAAAAAGAAGAAGGCGCAATAATTTCTAGGCAACGAGCTAACGGATAAACTAAATATGAAGATAATAGTTGATGCAATGGGCGGAGATCACGCGCCGGAAGTAGTTATTGCTGGGGCAGTGGCTGCGGTTAAGGAATACGGCGTAGAAGTGGTATTGGTAGGGGATGAACTTAGGATAAAGTCTCTGCTAAAGAAAGCCAGGTATATCGGCTCTAATATTTCTGTATATCCCGCCCAAGAAGTAATCGGCATGGAGGAATCAGCTGCTGCCAGCTTTAGAAAAAAGAAAGATTCTTCGATTGTGAAGGGGCTGAATTTAATTAAAGAAGGAAAAGGGGATGCTTTTTTTAGCGCCGGAAATACTGGCGCTGTGGTCTGCGCGGCAACTCTCACCTTAGGGCTGTTACCCGGCATAGAACGGCCCGGGATAGCCATTATTGCCCCCAGTTTAAAGGGGATATCTTTGATTATTGACGTGGGTGCCAATATCGACCCTAAACCAAGGCAATTATTGCAATATGGCATTATGAGCGATGCGTATCTACGCTATATATTAAACCATCCTAAGCCCTCGGTGGGGTTATTAAATATCGGTGAAGAGGAGAACAAAGGAACAGAATTTATGAAAGAAACATATGAGCTCCTTGAGAAAAGTGCGCTTAATTTTATAGGCAATGTAGAAGGCAAAGACCTCTTCTCGGGTAAGTGCGATATTATTATCTGCGATGGTTTTGTCGGCAATGTGGCTTTAAAGGTTTCAGAGAGCCTGGCAGAAGCAATGCAAGAATTCCTCAAAAGGCACTTAAAAAGCAACCCCTTGGGGATTTTAGGGATACTTTTGTTAAAGACCAGCCTTTCCGGCTTTAAAAAAGAAATGGATTATTCTGAGTATGGAGGAGCACCCCTATTAGGGATTAACGGGGTAGTAATTATCGGGCATGGCCGTTCAAACGCCAAAGCGATAAAGAACGCCATCAGAGTAGCTAAAGAAGAAGTAGAGCGCAAATTTAACGAAAAGATTTTAGAGGCGATTGGCAGTATAGGAGATAAATGAAAAAAGTAGGCATAATTGGAGTGGGTGCGTATTTACCTGCGAAGGTTCTCTCAAACGCTGATTTAGAAAAAATGGTGGATACTTCGGATGAATGGATTACCACGCGCACCGGGATAAAAGAGAGGCGCTTAGTCGGCCCGAATGAAGCAGCTTCGGATTTAGCGATTAAAGCCGCGCAGCAGGCATTAAAAGATGCGCGGCTTGAAGCCAAAGATTTAGATTTGATTATTGTGGCTTCGGTTACACCGGATATGCAATTTCCTTCAGTCGCTTGTATCCTGCAAAATGGGTTGGGCGCTAAAAGTGCCATATGCTTTGATATTTCTGCTGCCTGCGCAGGGTTTGTCTATGCCGTAATAATTGCTCGGCAGTTTATTGCCATGGGTAGCTGTAAGAATGCTTTAATTGTAGGCTCAGAAGTGTTGTCTTCGGTTACGGATTGGCAGGATAGAAATACCTGTGTTTTGTTTGGTGACGGAGCAGGCGCTGCGGTGTTGGCACCGGTAAAGTCAGGAGGAATAATTTCCGGGTATTTAGGTAGTGATGGTTCCAAAGTGGGCCTTTTGTTCATTCCTGGAGGTGGATCAAGACAGCCGGCTACTCACCAAAGCATAGATAGCCGACAGCATTATTTAAAAATGGAAGGTAATGAGCTCTTTAAATTAGCGGTAAAAATTATGAGTCAAGCCGCGCAGGTTGCCTTAAAGCAGGCAGGCCTTGAATGTAGCGACGTAGATTTGGTGATTCCGCATCAGGCAAATATCCGTATTCTTATGGCCGTAGCCAAGAAACTGGGCTTGCCTAAAGAGAAGATTTATCTCAATATAGAGAAATACGGAAATATGTCTTCAGCATCCACGGCAGTAGCTTTATGCGAAGCAGTCAGGGAAGGAAGAATCAAAAAGGGGAATGTCGTTCTTTTGGATGCCTTTGGAGCGGGTTTGGTTTGGGGCGCCTGCGTGATTAAGTGGTAATGATTAATGAAAAAAATAGCTTTTTTATTTGCGGGCCAGGGTGCTCAATACGTAGGCATGGGGAAAGATTTATACGAATCTTTCCCGGAGAGTAAAGCAGTCTTTGATAAGGCGGATCAAGTTTTAGGGTTTTCTATTTCAGAGCTATGTTTTGCAGGGCCTCTGGAGAAATTAACCCAAACACGTAATTGCCAGCCGGCAATATTAACTGCAAGTATAGCGGCTTTAGCAGCCTTCAAATTAGCTGTAAGCTATGAGTTGTCCTTGCCTGCCGGTGAAGCAGGAGCTGTCAGCTACGTCGCTGGATTAAGCCTTGGCGAGTATTCGGCTTTGGTGGCGGCAGAAGCAATCAGTTTTGAGGATGCGGTTTGCTTGGTAAGGCGGCGCGGAGAATTTATGGAAGAAGCCGCGCAAAACAAGCCGGGTAGAATGCTTTCTATAATCGGATTAGGTTTAGATAAAGTAAAAGAGATATGCTCCCAGGCGAATACCGAAGTTGCGAATATAAATTGTCCGGGCCAAATTGTGATTTCTGGCGGAATCAAAGAAATTGAAGCGGCGGCTAAGGTGGCGCAAGATTTTGGCGCGAAAAGAATTGTGGCACTAGAGGTAAGCGGTGCATTTCATTCCTCTTTTATGAAAGAAGCCTCGGATAAACTGGCTGGTGAGTTGGAAAAAATAAAAATAAATCCGCCTAAGATACCGATAGTCAGTAATGTTACGGCAAAGCCGGTTACGAAAGCAGAAGAGATCAAAGATAATTTGATTAAACAGGTTGCTTGTAGCGTGCTCTGGGATGATTCGATAAAATTTATCTTGTCAAAAAATGTAACTACATTTTTTGAATTTGGGCCGGGTAAAATTTTAAAAGGCCTGATGCGCCGGATAGATGAAAAAGCAGAGGTTATAAATATAGAAAAGAAGGAAGATATCCAAAAAGGGGTGATGGAGAATGCGTCTTAAAGATAAAGTTGCTTTAGTCACTGGAGCAGCAAGAGGGATAGGCCGGGAGATAGCGGCTTCGTTTGCTAAGGAAGGCTGTGATATCGTAGCCTGGGATATAAATATGCAAGAAACAGATGAACTGGTGCGTACTGTTGAGGGGTGCGGCAGGAAATTTATGGCTCAAGAGGTAGATATAACTGACGCGGCAAAGGTGAGCGAAGCAGTAAACAAAATTCTTGACAAATTGGGAAAGGTTGATATATTAGTTAACAATGCTGGTATCACCAGGGATAATCTTCTACTGCGGATGAGCGAAGCAGAGTGGGACGCGGTTATAGATGTAAATCTAAAAGGGACATTTAATTGCATTAAGGCCGCCTCCAAGTTAATGATAAAACAGCGCTCAGGCAAGATTATTAATATTGCCTCGATCATTGGCATAATCGGAAACGCAGGGCAGGCAAATTATTCTGCCTCTAAGGCAGGTATAATCGCTCTTACTAAAACTGTGGCTAAGGAATTAGCCTGCCGAAACATAAATGTGAACGCGGTAGCACCCGGATTTATTCAAACTGAGATGACCGCTAAGCTTCCGGAAGATGTAAAGCAGAAGATGCTGGAAGCGATTCCGTTGTCAAAGTTTGGCAGCCCTAAAGATGTGGCAGCGTTATGTGTATTCTTAGCATCTGAGGAGGCAAATTATATTACCGGTCAGACGATTGTCATAGATGGTGGGATGGTAATGGCTTAAGGCCGGGCGAGATGATAAAAGGAGGAAGATAAGATGTCGGTTCAAGATAAGGTTAAATCAATAATCGCAGAGCAGCTGGGAGTTAAGCCGGAAGAGGTTACTCCGGAAGCATCATTTGTGGAGGACTTAGGCGCAGATTCTTTGGATACCGTAGAGCTGGTTATGGCTTTAGAGGAAGGATTTGCTATCGAAATACCTGATGAGGATGCTGAGAAGATTACCACAGTTGGGGATGCAGTTAAGTATATCGAAGAAAAAGCTGGTAATAAATAAAATTTTAATATAAATCCCAAGCTTCAAAGATGCCCCGCCTAAGAAGAGGCGGGGTAACTTTTATAAGCACAAATAAGGTTATGGAAAATAGAGTTGTAGTGACAGGTTTAGGTGTTATTTCTCCGGTGGGTAATGATATAAAATCTTTTTGGGATGCTCTCAAAGCGGGAAAATCCGGCATTGGCCCATTGACCACTTTTGATGCCTCTGCCTTCGATAGCCATATCGCTGGCGAAGTAAAAGGATTTGACCCCGGAGCATATGGCATTTCCAAAAAAGAGACAAAGCGCATGGAGAAATTTGTGCAGTTTGCCATTGCCTGCGCAAGACAGGCGATAAATGATTCCGGTTTAGACCTCGAAAAAGAAGATAAAGATCGTATCGGAGTGGTAGTCGGCTCAGGAATCGGAAGCCTGCGGATTATTGAGGAAGAGCATCAGGTTTATTTAAAAAGCGGGCCATCGCGCCTCTCTCCTTTTTTAATTCCCATGTTGATTGTTAATGAAGCCGCCGGCCATATTGCGATTATTTTCGGCTTTAGGGGACCCAATACCTGTGTCACTACTGCTTGTGCTTCCGGAAGCCATTCTATCGGCGATGCTTTTAAGATTATTCAGCGCGGTGATGCAGATGTGATGATTACCGGCGGCACGGAGAGTTGTATTACTACCATGGGAGTGGGAGGATTTTGCGCGCTTAAAGCACTCTCCAAAAGAAATAATGCGCCGCAAAAGGCAAGCCGGCCTTTTGATGCCCAGCGCGATGGTTTTGTCATGGCAGAAGGAAGCGGGATCGTGATTTTAGAGTCATTAGATCACGCCCAAAAAAGAAAGGCAAAAATCTATGCCGAGATGGTAGGGTACGGTATGTCTTGCGATGCCTACCACATTACTGCTCCTGATCCGGATGGCTCCGGAGCAGCCTTAGCCATGCAGATGGCTTTAAAAGACGGCCATTTGAATCCTGAAGAGATTACTTATATTAATGCGCACGGTACTTCTACGAAATTAAATGATAAGATTGAAACGATGGCCATAAAACTGGCTTTGGGTAATCAGGCTAAGAAAGTCATGATTAGTTCTACTAAGTCTATGACCGGGCATCTTCTCGGTGCTGCAGGCGGCATAGAATTTATTGTTTGTTGTTTAAGTTTAAAGGAAGATGTAGCCACACCTACCATCAATTATGAATTTCCTGATCCCGAATGTGACTTGGATTATGTTCCCAATACCGCCCGGAAAACAAAAGTTGACGCCTGTTTATCTAATTCCTTAGGTTTTGGCGGGCATAATGCCACCCTTGCAATAAAGAAATTCTCCCACTAAGAAACATGTAAATGAGTCATACCATCTCCGAAAAAATATTACTGGCGCACACCGGGAAAAAAGATATCAAGCCGGGTGAATTTATCGAAGCTAAATTGGATTTAGCTTTAGGCAATGATATTACTGCACCTTTAGCGATTGAAGAATTTAAGAAGGCTGGATTTAAAAAAGTATTTGATAAAAATAAGATTGTGCTGGTTCCTGACCATTTTACTCCGGCAAAGGATTTAAAGAGCGCAAATCAGGCCAAATTACTGGCGGATTTTGCCAGAGAACAAAAGATAAAAAATTATTTTGAAGTCGGCTGCATGGGTATTGAGCATGCGCTGCTGCCGGAAAAAAAGCTGGTTTTACCCGGAGATTTGGTCGTGGGAGCGGATTCGCATACCTGTACCTACGGCGCATTGGGATGTTATTCTACGGGCGTGGGTTCTACGGATTTAGCCCGGGCATTTGTCGACGGAAAATGCTGGTTTAAGGTCCCTGCCACCATAAAATTTATTTATAAAGGAAAACTAAAAAAGTGGGTAGGAGGCAAAGACTTAATTCTTTATACTATAGGTCAGATTGGCGTAGACGGCGCATTATATATGGCGATGGAATTTTGTGGTGAAGTGATTCGTAAGCTTCCCATGGATGATAGATTCACCATGTCTAATATGGCTATCGAGGCGGGTGCCAGGGCCGGTATTATTGAGCCGGATGCAATAACTTTTAAATATGTCAGGCCAGCTCCGCGTAAATTCAAAATTTATAAATCAGACAAAGACGCAGCTTACGAAAAAGTATACGAGTGGGATGTTTCAAAATTAGAGCCGCAAGTAGCAAGTCCCCATCTTCCCAGTAATGTCAAGCCGGCAAGCGCATTAAAAGATATTAAGCTGGATCAGGTGGTTATTGGCTCTTGCACTAACGGCAGGATTTCGGATTTGAGGATTGCGGCAAAGATATTAAAGGCAAAGAAAATAAAATCCGGCTTAAGATTAATTGTTTTTCCGGCGACACAAAAAATTTATCTTGAGGCGGTCAAAGAAGGCTTGGCAGAGATCTTTGTCAGAGCAGGCGGGGTATTTTTTACACCTACCTGCGGCCCTTGTTTAGGCGGACATGAGGGGGTGCTTACTGAAGGGGAACGCTGTATTGCTACTACCAATAGAAATTTTATCGGCCGCATGGGCCATCCCCAAAGCGAGGTATATCTGGCTAGTCCGGCAGTTGCAGCAGCCAGTGCAATTAAGGGTAGGATCACGCATCCAGAAGAGGTAGTATGATTATCAAAGGCAAGGCGCATAAATTAGGTGACGACATCAATACCGACTATATTATTGCGGCTAAATATCTGGTGACTACCGATGAAACAGAGCTCGGTAAGCACTGCATGGAGAATATTGCGCCTGATTTTTTGAAGCAGATAAACAAAGGCGATATTATAGTAGGGGGTAAAAACTTTGGCTGCGGTTCATCCCGTGAACATGCGCCGCGCGCATTAAAAGGAGCAGGTATAGCTGCGGTAGTAGCCAGTAGTTTTGCCGGCATATTCTTCAGGAATGCCATTAATATAGGCCTGCCGTTTTTGGAATTAAAAGAGGTGGATAAAATAAAAGACGGTGATGCACTTGAAATAGATTTAGCCAGTGGTATAATAAAAAATTACAGTAAGAACGAAAGTTACAAGACTCAGGCCTTTCCTGAATTCTTACAAGAGATTGTTAAGGCAGGAGGCTTGATGAATTATATTAAGAATAAGTGAGGAGATCCGCAAAAATGTATAAGATAGCGGTAATTCCAGGGGACGGAACAGGGCCGGAAGTCATCCGGGAAGGGCTAAAGGTTTTAGCGGCGGCGGCCAAGAAGTTTAATTTTAAATACGAAACCAAAGTTTTTGATTTTGGCGGCGAGCGTTATTTAAAGACCGGCAAGACCTTAGAGGAAAAAGATGTTGCGGAATTAAATAATTTTTCTGCTATCTATTTGGGCGCAATCGGGCATCCAGAAGTCAAGCCTGGTATTTTGGAAACTGGCATACTTTTAAAATTAAGATTTTCCCTAGACCAGTATATCAATCTTAGGCCGGTGAAACTTTATAACCCTGAATTTTGTCCTTTAAAGGATAAAAAGCCCGAGGATATTGATTTTGTGGTGGTGCGCGAGAACTCCGAAGGGCTTTATAAAGGGATGGGTGAGTTTAAGGATAAGGGTAGTAAAGACGAAGTCGCTATTCAGATTTCCTATAATACGCGTAAGGGTGTAGAACGTTGCATCCGCTATGCCTTTGAATATTGCCGTAAGCGTAATAGGAGAAAAAAACTTACTCTTTGTGGAAAGACCAATGTCCTAACTTATGCCTGGGATTTATGGCAGAGGACATTTAACGAAGTGGCCAAGGAATATCCGGATATTACCACGGATTATGCCCATGTGGATGCCACCACAATGTGGTTTGTGAAAAACCCTGAATGGTTTGACGTAATCGTCACTGATAATATGTTCGGCGATATCATCACAGATTTAGGGGCGATGGTCCAAGGGGGTATGGGGATAGCTGCGGGAGGTAATATTAACCCCCAAGGTGTTTCTATGTTTGAACCGATTGGTGGAAGTGCGCCTAAATATACAGGTAAGAATGTAATTAATCCTTTAGCTGCTATCTGCGCCGGCGGAATGATGCTGGAGAATTTGGGGGAAGTGAAGGCAGGGAAAGCAGTGGAAAATGCAGTAATTGAAGTGGTCAGGACGAAATTGAAATCTCTGGCTGCAGATAAGATGGGGTATTCGACAACTGAAGTCGGGGATTTAGTGGTAGCAAATTTATAATTTTAGGGGTTTTGCTGGAGTGTGCATTAGAAATTTTTTGGCAAAAGTGCACAAGGGCTTACAGCGAGTGAATGCAGAAACTGACCCACCTACATACGAAGATGGGGAATTTCTGCAAATGAGCGAGCCGTAAACCGTAGTGCACGGCAAAAAATTTCAGCACACGGAAGCAAAAGCCTAAAATTATAATGTACGCTTCGGATTTAATACTGGAAGGTGGAAATGAAAAAATATAATGTTGCGGTAATCGGTGTGGGTGTAGTAGGGATTGAGATGCTGCGGGTTTTGAGGCGGCGGAATTTCCCGGTAGGGAACTTACGGGTTTTTGCCCGTTCTGCGCGGGAAATAGAGGTTGACGGACAGAAATATTCGGTGCAGTCAACTTCGCCTGAAGGGTTCTCTGGAATAGATATTGCTTTATTTGCCGGGACCGAAGGCGAAAAGGGTGCGGCCGTAACTTATGCCCAGGATGCGATCAAAAGAGGCGCAGTAGTGATTGATAATGGCGCAGATTTCAGAATGGATCCCAAAGTTCCCTTAGTGGTTCCGGAAGTGAATGCTAAAGATATAAATCCAATTAGAAATTGGTTGCTTGTAAAAAGACACAGGCCAGAAGGCCGTGGTTTGGCTTCCGATAGCCAAAGCCATAAAGGGATCATTGCTAATCCTAATTGCTCGACTATTCAGATGGTGGTCGCATTATGGCCGATTTATAAGAAGGTAGGCATAAAAAGGGTAATTGTGACTACTTTTCAGGCCTCTTCTGGCGCAGGTAAGGCAGCGGTGGATCAGTTAAAAGAAGAAAATATCCGTATTGCATCCGGCGGTTATCAAAATGTGCAGGTAAATTTAGAAAATAAAGCCATGCCGCAGCAGTTAGCGTATAATGTCTTTCCGCAAATCGGAGGCTTTAGCGATGATGATTACACTACCGAAGAATGGAAGATGGTACATGAGGCCCATAAGATTATGCATGATCCAAAAATAAAAATCTCAGCCACTACTGTAAGAGTGCCGGTAAGGACCGGGCATTCAGAAGCCATATATATCGAGACTGGCAAGCCGCTTGAGCCTGAGAAAGCGAGGGGAATTCTTTCTAAGGCTGCGGGCATTATTGTCATAGATGACCCCAAGAATAATCTTTATCCGATGCCAAAAGATGCGGAAGGAAAAAATGAAGTTTTTGTCGGCCGTATCCGCAAAGACCCATTCGTAAAAAACGGATTGTGGCTATGGGTGGTTGCGGATAACCTGCTTAAAGGCGCAGCGACAAATGCCATACAGATTGCCGAATGCGTAATCTCAAAATAACCATAGAATATGATGGTACGAATTATGCAGGATGGCAAATCCAGAGAAGTCGCAGGTCGCAGGTCGCAGGTCGCAGGCATACCACGATTCAGGAAACCATAGGGCAGGTCCTTTCCCAAATCCTTCAAGAGAAAATCAGGCTGATTGCTTCGGGACGCACTGATGCCGGCGTGCATGCCTTGGCGCAGGTAGCGAATTTTAAGACTACCTCAAAAATCCCTTTAAAAAAATTACAAAGCGCATTAAATGCTTTATTGCCTGAAGATATCAAAATCTCTAATATAGAAGAGGAGGATCTGGATTTTCACAGCCGCTTTTGCGCAAAATCAAAAGTTTATCGCTACAGCATTTTAAATCGTAGTTATGCTTCAGCGTTTTTAAGTAACAGAGCCTATTTTTGCCCCTTTCCTTTAAATATAAATTTAATGCGCAAGGCCAGCCGCTGTTTATTAGGCAGACACGATTTTAAATCTTTCTGCGCCAGCGGCAGTAATGCTAAAACCACAGTACGTACCATAAAACGCCTAATTATCAGAAAATTATCCTGCAGCTTGCAGCCTGCGGGCTGCAAACTCAAAGATTCGCCCCTGATTGTTATTGATATCGAAGCCGACGGATTCTTATATAAGATGGTCAGGAATATTGTCGGTACGTTAATTGAAATAGGAAGAGGTAAGTTTCAAGAGGGAACAGTGAAGAAGATTTTCTTAGCGAAAAACAGAAAATTAGCCGGCCCGGCAGCTCCTGCCCGCGGGTTATTGTTAGTTAAAGTAAAATATTAAATTATGGCGGAAACTAAGCCACAAAAAGATTACTGGGATTTTTCCGCGCTGCTGCTTCTTATATGTTACGCCTTTCTGCAAATAGCGCATTGGCCGCTTTTTCCCTATCATATGGATATCCATTATCATCTGCATTCGGCCTGGGGATTTATGCGTGCAGGCGGCTATAGTGGTTGGGATTTCTGGCAATATGCGCCATTCGGCAGAATAAATATTTACCCGCCGTTTTTTCATATCATTTTAGCCTTACTTTCTAAAATCGGGGCTGAAGCCGTATTTTTAGCCAAATTTTTCCAAACACTGATGCCGGCCTTATTTTTATTCATTTTATGGTACGTGATAAAAAAGAATTATAGCCGGCGTTTAGGGCTGTTTGTTTTAATCGCCTTAAGTTCGTCCTTCTCGTTTTATTTATCTTTGATTAACCATATACCGGCTACTCTGGCAATGATCTTTGGCTTGTTGGCCTTTGACCAATTATTCAGTAATAAAATTTTACGTAGCATACTTTTATTAACTTTATGTTTTTACACCCATATAGGAATTTCCTGGCTTTTTGCTATAGCTTTTATCTTATATGGCTTATTAAATCGGCATTTTTTAAGATTAGTCATCAAGATAATTTTAGTTTCTTTGGTTTTATCTTTTCCGGTTATTTGGAAACAATTAGCAGGAATGGCTTTGATTTCTTCATCAATTATAAAAGAAAAGTATAATTGCGAATTCAAAACCATTGAATATCTCCTGGCCATTGCCGGATTATTAGTTGCTTGGCAGAAAGGGAGGAAGTACCTATTCTTCCCGGCTTTATTTTTGGCAAGTTTCATTTTTTTACCTTACCCCTATCGCTTTTTTTCCGCAGAAGGTTACTTGCCGATAATTTTCCTTATTGCGTCATCGCTTGGTTGGTTATATGAAAGAATTGGTTGCAAAGGTCCGATATTAAAGGCCTTATTTTTTATCCTGCTTATTTTTGTTTTTTTCTTTTCCCCTTCAGTAGTAATGAAAAAAGAAGCTGGAAAGAATCAGGTGCGAAGCAGCTTATATTTCTTTGATTCGGCATTTGTAAATATGCTCTTTCCCGGCCATAACCCAAGAGTCTCTTCAGAAATTGTTTGGTTTCCGGATGAGTTCTTATCAAGTGCCAAGTTAATTAAATTGAATTCGGATCAAGATGACATTATCTATTGCCGTTTATTCAATGTGAGCGTTACTCTGGGGGCTATGTCTGGCCGCGCTGCTTCCAACGGGTTATTGCCAGAAATAATCCCTGCTACGCGCTTTGATCCCTATTCAGTATCTAAGATAATTTTAGGGACCAAGAGCGATGATCCGCTGGTGCTTGAAGCCCTGATCAAAAGATATCATCTTATTGAGTTGGGGGATAACAAGATTTTTATCGTATATAAAAACCCTTTATGCCGCACTAAGACAATAATCCGCAAGGCGAGCTTAACCTTTACCGCCATTTTGCTGATTGCCTGCTTATTTGTACTCGTTTTTTTAAAGTCAGAGAGGCTCGAACGCCTTGTATCGGGGGGCTAAATACGACATTTCTATTTTGGCTTGACAAACCTGTAAAAATTATTTGACTTGCTTTAAAAATATGTTATACTTTACGCTCTATGGGAAAGACATACGTAGCTAAAAAAGAAGATATAAAGAGGCAGTGGTTCCTGGTGGATGCCAAGGATAAAATACTGGGAAGGATGGCCACTAAAATAGCGGTAGTCCTAAGGGGTAAGCATAAGGTTATATTCACCCCGTACGTAGACACCGGAGACGGTGTGATCGTGATTAATGCTGCTAAGGTTAAGGTCACCGGCAGGAAGCTTAAGCAGAAAGTTTATCGCAGGTATTCCGGTTACCCCGGCGGATTAAGAGAGGTTACCTTAGAGACAATGCTTAAAAATAGGCCCGCGACCGTAGTGAGATTAGCAATAATCCGGATGCTGCCTCAGGGGCCTTTGGGAAGAGATATTATTAAGAAACTCAAAGTTTATGCTGATGATAAGCATAAACATCAGGGGCAAAATCCTATTCCTTTGGAGATTTAAAATGGAGGAGATTAAAAAATTCACCACTGTAGGCAGGCGCAAAGAATCAGTAGCTAGGGTATTTCTTATGTTAGGCAAGGGAGATATTATGGTTAATCACAAGCCTTATGATAAATATTTTGTCCGGGAGACCGATAGATTGATTATCAAGCAGCCGCTTAAGTTGACCAACTGTTCAGCTAAATACGACGTGATTGCTAATATCAATGGCGGCGGCCTTAACGGACAAGCAGGCGCTTTACGGCATGGTATATCTCGGGCTTTAATATTAGCTGAGCCGGAATTAAGAGACATGTTGCGCAAGAATGGCTTCTTAACGCGCGATCCGCGTGCGAAGGAACGTAAGAAGTACGGCCAAAAAGGTGCCCGTAAGCGCTTCCAGTGGACTAAGAGATAGGAGGACTACACTAATAGATTTAAAAATTTGAAAAATCTTAAATCCCGCTGGAAGAGCGGGATTTTTTTTGAAATATCAAGGATCTATCCCGACGAGAAAATTCTTGACTATATAGAGTTTTTATCTTAAGATAAGTGATAACATGAACTTATCCCTCCTACATTCTTGCAGAATGCAAGAAGGGGGGATCAATTCACGCATATAACTTACGTCGCACTGTGCAGTGCTTCCGTAAGTTATGCGTTCATTGAAGGAGTTTTGTATGCTAAACGTAGGTATTGTGGGTGCCACCGGTTATGCGGGCGAGGAGTTAATTGATATTTTATTAAGGCATCCGGATGTAAGGATTGCGCATCTTTCTGCCAAGATTGATAACCCTAAAGCGATATCGGCGATATTCCCAAAATTCAAAAATAAAATTGATTTAATCTGTGGCATTCCGGATATTAAGGAAATAATCAATAAGTCTGATTTAGTATTTCTGGTGTTGCCGCACACTGTCTCTATGGATTTTGCACCTAAATTATTAGATGCCGGGAAAAGGGTAATTGATTTGAGCGCTGACTACCGTTTAAAAGACGCGAAGATTTATGCACAGTTTTACAAGGCCAAGCAAAAAGATAAGGCGCATCTAAACACGGCAGTTTATGGTTTGCCTGAATTATATCGGGAGAAGATAAGGCGGGCCAAACTGATTGCCAATCCGGGATGTTACCCTACGGCTGCTATTTTGGCTTTAGCGCCTATTGCCGCTTTTAATCTGGCTGACTTAAGCTCAATCATTATTGATGCTAAATCCGGGGTAACCGGCGCGGGTAGAAAAGTAGCCGAGGCGTTTTTATTTTCGGAGATCAACGAAGACTTCAAGGCCTATAAAGTTAATATCCATCAGCACATACCTGAGATTAATCAAGAAGTTTCAATTTTAGCCGGAAAGAAAACGCAGATCACCTTTGTTCCGCATCTCCTGCCTTTAAGCAGGGGTATTTTAGAGACGATATATGTCAAAAAAGCAAAAAGCAGGAAGCATAAAGCCGGAAACTTAGTTGGTTTATATAAAAAGTTTTATAAAAAGGAGCCCTTTGTCAGGATTAAAGATGAGGGAGATTTCCCGAGGCTCAAGGATGTAGTGGGAACAAATCTTTGTGATATAGGGATCAAAGAGAGTGCTGACAGTATAATTATTGTTTCTACAATAGATAATTTATTAAAAGGGGCTTCTGGCCAGGCAGTGCAGAATATGAATATCATGTGCGGATTTACGGAAACTTCAGGATTAAAATGAAGGTTTATACAAAAGCAATTTTACCCATAGGTTTTAAGGCGAATGGCCTTGCCTGCGGGATAAAAAAATCAGGAAAATTGGATCTGGCTTTGTTTGATACCCGGTTACCGGCAAAGGCTGCCTGCCTCTTTACGACGAATAAAATTCAGGCAGCGCCAATACAGTTGAATAAAAAACATCTTAAAGGCGATCGGCAGTATCACTCAATCATTGTCAATAGCGGCAATGCCAATTGTTTTACCGGAGAAAAGGGATTAAGGGACGCGGAAGAGTCGGTTAAAGCTTTAGCGCATACCTTAGGGGCGAAAAAAGAAAGTATATTGGTTGCCTCTACCGGTATTATCGGAAGAAGGCTGCCTTTGTTAAAAATTAAAAGAGCAATACCCGAATTAGTAAAAGGATTATCTAGGGCAGGTATTGATAAAGCAAAAAAGGCAATCATCACCACGGATACGTTTACCAAAGAGGTGACCGTAAAATTTAATATTGGAAAGCGTATGGTCACTATTTGCGGCGTGGCTAAAGGAGCGGGTATGATTGCGCCGCATATGGCTACGATGCTTAGTTTTATACTCACGGATGCTCAGATTAGCGTAGGGGCTCTTAAGAAAGCGTTAAAGGCTGCCGTAGATCAAACTTTCAATTGTATCACCGTTGATGGTTGCATGAGTACAAATGATGCAGTAATGGTATTAGCAAACAACGCGGCAGGAAACCCTTTAATTGATATAAATAAAAATTTTGTTTTGTTTGTGCAGGCATTAAAGATAGTTTGTTTAAGACTAGCAAAGTTGATTGTGCTTGACGCCGAAGGAGCGAGTAAATTTATTCAAATCAAGGTCAGCCGGGCAAAAAGTTTTGCCGAAGCAAGGCAGGTTGCCTTAAGTATTGCTAATTCTAACCTTTTTAAGACGGCAATGTACGGAGAAAATCCCAATTTTGGCAGGATAGCTTCCGCTGTCGGCGCAAGCGGCATAGAAATAAAAGAGAAAGGCCTTAAGGTAAAAGTCAGCCCTTTAAATAAAAAGTATATCGATGTGAACGTCTCAATTAATCAAGGCAGGGCGAGTGCCACGGTTTATACTTCTGATTTGACCTGCGAATATATAAAGATAAACGCAGAATATAACTAGGAGAGGCCCGACATGGAAGAGGCGATAAAAAAAGCCGATGTTTTGATTGAAGCACTGCCTTATATTAAGAAGTTCCATAAAAAAGTTATCGTCGTAAAATATGGCGGCAGTATCTTAGGCGAGGAAAAAATCAGAAAAGGAGTACTCGAGGATATTGTTTTTTTAAATTTTATCGGGATCAGGACTGTATTGGTGCATGGCGGAGGCCCTAATATAAGCGATCGTTTGCGTGAGGAAGGAAAGAAAGCGGAATTTATCGAAGGGATGCGCGTAACCGACGAAGAAACCCTGATCGTGGTAGAAGAAGAGCTTAAGGCCTTAAACGAATTAATTGTCAGGGAAATATCGCAGCTCGGAGCAAGGGGTGTGGGTTTAAACGGAAAAGACGGGAAAATAATTCAGGTAAAGAAAAAAAAGGGAGAAATTGATTTAGGCCTGGTGGGTGAAATTATAGGAGTCAACACCGAGCCCATTTTAGAGGTTTTGAAAACAGATAAAATAGCGGTAGTTTTACCCATGGGCAGAGGCGAAGATAAAAAAGTATACAATGTCAATGCTGATGAAGCAGCTGCGAGTATTTCTGCGGCATTGAAAGCGGAAAAATTAGTATTGCTGACAAATGTCAAAGGAGTGATGCGCAATACCGATGATTCTAATTCATTTATTTCTACGCTGATGGTAAATGAAGCAAGGGGCCTTATTCAGGATAATGTGGTGCACCAGGGGATGATCCCTAAAGTAATTGCCTGTATTGATGCCTTGGATAATGGGGCAAAGAAGACGCATATTATTGATGCGCGCATACCCCACGGTTTACTTTTAGAGATATTTACCGACAAAGGTATCGGTACGGAAATAATTCAATGAAGGCGCTTAAACTATTATGAAAGCTCAGGAGATATTCCAGAATTATCAAGAATATATCATGCCAACCTATACCAAGGTGCCTTTGATCTTTGTGAAAGGTAAGGGGAGTTGGCTTTGGGATATTCAGCATAAGGTTTATTTAGATTTTTTCCCCGGTTGGGGTGTGGGTAGCCTTGGCCATTGTCATCCTAAGGTGCTTGCGGCGGTAAGGGATCAGGTTTCAAAATT
>Ga0315286_10000938_pt1 | contig 25674 bp, 18 predicted proteins | sample YL17G10_0_MG_FD_205038 | JGI IMG/M metagenome (GOLD analysis project Ga0315286, IMG submission 205038) | Sediment microbial communities from Yellowstone Lake, YNP, Wyoming, USA - YL17G10_0 | ecosystem: Environmental > Aquatic > Freshwater > Lake > Sediment | place: USA: Wyoming | collected...
ATCTCGTCTCGCGGAACGGGCAGGACATCACGAGCGGGATCTACCTTTTCTCGGTGGAGCCGCAGGACGGTCGCTTCCCAAGGACCATCGGCAAGTTCGTCGTGATCAGGTGAGGGCTCTCAAACCGGCTCGGACAGTTCGTCTGCGAACCGTCTCGCCCACTCGCCGGCCATTCGCGACTGGTAGCTCGGACAGAATCCGCGTGTCTTGCAGCTGAAATGCGGCAGTCTCTCCGCTCCACAGTTCGAGCACTTGATCCGGGCGAAGCCGTTCCGGGAGTTCCCGCAATCGAGGAACCGGCTCACTACACGTTTCGCTGTGGCGCGCAACGCACCGCAGGCGTGCTGAAAGCGCTCCTCATAGGCGCCGACAAAGTTCTGCCGGCGGTCGCTGAGGATCTTGTAGAGAGAATCATCTCCAAGGATGCGGGCACAGCAAGCCACGGTGTGTATCCTGCCGATGTGAAAGAGGGATTTCAGACAGCAGCAGGGCAAGACTGGTGCCTGGGTATGAGCAAGGGGAGATTGTCATTGATAAGCGGTTCTCACCGTACCGCTTATGGCATAGAGATGCGTATCAGGGATATGGCTAAAGGGTGCCGGGATTGTAAACGCGATTGTCAATCGCGGACGTTATGCAGCGACGTTTAAGAATCGGGCGCCCCGGATCGATCCCTGCGCCCGTTTTTCTCAACTGCTATCCTCGTCGAATTTCTCGAGGACGCTCGCGAAGGCGGCGACCATCGTCTCGTCGCGGTCGATGAGCGTGACGTCCGTGAGGCTCTTCGCGCGATGAGCCTTGATCGCCTCGAGGATCGCCGCGGCGGAGTCTTCGGGCGATACGCCGCCGGCGCCGGTGCCGAGCCCGGGTATCGCGACCGATTCGATCTTGAGTCGCTCGGCGAGCGCGAGCACGGCAGCGGCGACGAGTCTCACCGTGTCGGGAGTGCTCGGCCCTCCCGGTTCGCCGGCGACGGCGGCGTGAATGACGTACAGGTTCGAAAGCGAGCCTGCGGTCGTCGGGACCGCGGCGCCGGCCGCGATCGGAGCCTTTGCGACGGCCTCTTTCTCGATTGTGTCCCCGCCCGCGGCCTTGATCGCCGCGGCGAGACCTTCCGTCATGGCCCCGCTCGGATCCGCGGGGTTGACGATCGCGTCGGCGAAGAGCGCCGTGATGTCACCGAGCCGCGCTTTGATGCCGATGTCGTGAATCTCGGTCGTGAACTTGTTCTCGTCCATCGCGATTTCAGCGAGCACGACGTCCGGGCGATTCCTGAAGCGTTTCGAGAGCTTCTCGCTCTGCGTCGCCACGTAATGAACGGCCTTGAAGACGTCGTCGGGAGCGATTCTCGCGTCCATGAAGGCCTCGATTTTCCGGCTGAGCGGCTCGATCAGATCCCGCGTCTGTCTCCGTTTGAGCGACTCGACAAACTTGAGCTTCCGTTCCTCGCGAGCTTCTTCTTTTTTACCCATGGATACTCCCGTTGAATGAACTCCGTTTTGACAGCCGGCTTTCAGCATTATATATTAAAACTGGCTCCAGGGGTTTGCAAACGTCGAAACCAGCCTTACCATATGGATGAGACCGTATCATAGGGGTTCCTCAATGTTGAATCCTCATCCCGGGAGGTTCTCATGAAGAAGCGCTCCGGCTTGGGTCTTGTCTTCTTCGCGCTTATGCTCCTTTCGGCGAATCAGCCGGTCCGTGCCGGCTGGGTTCAGGACGGTACGGTCATCTGCGACGCACAGGGCGAGCAGCGATACGTTTCGAGCGTTCCCGACGGCGCCGGTGGGGCGATCGTCGTGTGGGAGGATCACCGGGCCATCTGGAGCGTCATCTATGCCCAGAGAATCGATGCGAATGGGGATACGCTCTGGACCGGGAATGGAATGATGGTCTGCACGTCGATCAGCAAGCAGGAATATCCGGTGGCCGTGTCGGACGGCGCTGGAGGGGTGATCGTCGTCTGGACGGATTACCGCAACGGGACGACCAACGCCGACATCTTCGCCGCGCGCATCGACGCCGGGGGGAATCGCCTGTGGCTCGAGACGGGCGTCCCCGTCTGCCGGGCGGTCTACGACCAGTATTGGCCGTGCATCGTATCGGACGGCTCCGGGGGTGCGGTCATCGGTTGGATGGACTATCGCCCCATCGACGGTAGCTCCGATATCTATGCGCAGCGGGTCGACGGCGGCGGCGCCATGATGTGGGCCGAGAACGGGGTCCCGGTATGCACGTCGCAACTGGGCCAGCACTACCCGGTGGCGGCATCCGACGCGGCCGGAGGGGCCTTTTTTGCATGGAACGATTTTCGAAACGCCTATGCCGAGATCTACGTGCAGAAGGTCGATTCTCTCGGCGCCCCCAAATGGAACCTCAACGGCGTCACGTTCTTTTCGGCGATCGCCGAGCAGTGGGTGCGGATCGTCCCCGACGGAAGCGGGGGCGCCATGGTCTGCTGGACCGACCTGCGCGGCGGAAACATGGACATCTTCGCGCAGCGCGTCGACAAGAACGGGGTCCTCGCGTGGGACTACAACGGCGTCGCCGTATGTAGCCTGGGGGGCAACGAGTACCAGCCGTCAATGATCCCCGACGGCGCCGGCGGGGCGATCGTGGCCTGGACAAACGGGAGTATCTATGCGCAGCGCATGGCCGGGAATGGCTCCCGTCTGTGGCTGTCGACCGGCGTTCGGATGGGTACGGGGATATATATTCAGAGGGACTGCGTTCTTGTCGGCGACGGGGCGGGTGGCGCGATCGTGGCGTGGGACGACGGGGAGATCTTCGCCCAGCGAGTCAGTCCCGACGGCGCCGTGATGTGGAAGGAAGAAGGCGTTCCTCTCTGCACGGCGAGCGCCTTCGCGTTCTACCCGGCTATTGCTGCCGACGGCTCGGGAGGGGCCGTCGTCGCGTGGGAGGATTGGCGGAGCAGCATCGGCGAGGCCGAGATATACGCGCTGCGCGTCGACGCCGCGGGAAACACGATCATTGCGACGCTTCTCGAGAGCTACGCGGCCGCCTTGACCGGTGACGGCATCAGAATCGAATGGAGGCTGTCCGAGATCGACCGGGACGTCTCGTTCAGCGTTCTGAGATCCGCCGGCGAAACCGGGCTGTTCGAGGAGATCGCAAATCCCGGCATCGCGCGCGAGGGGTTGACGTTCAGTTTCACCGATACGGAGTGGGAGGCGGGCGCGACGTACCGGTACCGTGTCGACGTCCTCGTCGGCGCGGAGCGGCGGGAGCTCTTTCGGACCGGGCCCGTCGCGACGCCCTCGCTGCCGCTGGCGCTCCACCAGAACGCACCGAATCCGTTCAACCCGTCGACAACGATCAGGTTCTACGTGCCCGAGCGGTACGCGGTGAGCCTCGACGTTTACGACGCGAGCGGCAGGCTCGTGAAGCGGCTCACCGAGGGGAGCCGTGATAAGGGGATGCACTCGGTCTCCTGGGACGGGCGCGACGCCGCGGGACACGAGGCGGGATCCGGGATGTACTTCGCGAGGCTCAGGGCCGGGAAGGAAGTCCAATCGCGCAAGATGATTCTCGTGCGGTAGGTCGCGTCTCTCCCGAAAGAGGGGTACTGCATAGTCAGACGAAGGGGAACGAATGCACGTTCGCTCCCACTCAGTAGCATCTCCGGAACCAGTGGTATACCAACGGGGATCCGCTTGATCCTTTTAAGCGAGCGACGAGGCAGCCGGGGCAAGGCGGATAGAAGTGGCCTTTGCGCAGAGACCGGGTCCAGCCACCTTGGTTAAACACGCAGTTCCACCAACCGATGAGGCTCACGGTCGATGTAGATGTCAACTTGGGGCCCTCCTCAAGCTCACTGGCGATAATGTCGCCGCCAACGGCTGTGAGCCATATTATTCCCGATGTCGTCTCCACCACGACGTCTCCTTGCAGCTTGATGGCCAGGATGCCGAGGCGCTCGCTATCACCCGCCGCGCTGTAAAGAGCGATGCATGCTGCATGGGGCCCTTGCGTAAGTGCCTGGACGCTTTTGAGATAAAACGACTTGTTCATGAAGAACTGCCGTACAATTTCAAGGTCCGCGTTCTGCGATCTGATCTTGCGGAACAGTTCATCAGCTTGCGCCTTTGATAGAATCTGATATCCAGACTCATTCCCCGGCCTTTGTAGCTGATTCTTCCCACTATTCATGCAAGACCCGCTGAGAAGCAGGAGCGTCAGCAGCACCATAGCTCCACACAACCGGCTATTCTTGAAACGTCTCATGTCGTCCTTCCTTATTTCTCCAGCCCGACTTTCTTCAGAAGCGCGATGAAACGCTCGTCAGTACGAAGGGGGTCGAACCGCCGGCTCGTACTGAGAGATGCAAGCCCCGGACTATGCTGTTCATACGCCCGGTCCAGCCATTTGAATACTCCATCATAGTCATCGAGTACCAGGCACACGGAAATACCCAAGTCTGTGAAGGAAGGATTCTGTCTCCATTTGGCATCGGCCACTCGTAGCAGCTCCTGGTAGAATGCCCTCCAACCCCCGGCAGAGTAGGCACTCCGTAGTTGCCGCTGGGCCAGCGAATCTGGGTCCCCCGCCATCCACGTTAGGTACTCCGCCACCGCTTCGTCATGCCGCCCCTGATGCGTGTGGGCCATCCACAGATACTGGTGCGCCTCAATAAAACTCGGGTCCAATTCTAGTGCTGCCTTGATATACCTAATACCCTGATCATAGTCCCCCGCAGACACCAGGGCCATTCCCAGGTTGCAATTGATAGCCGGTGACAATGGGTCAAGCTCATGCGCCTTCTTGATTTCCGTCATGGCCTCTTTCAAACGTTCCGTTGTGCCCAGAGAAAAAGAATACCACTCATGGGCCGTGGCATAGTTGGGATTCAGCTCAATAGCTCGGCGGTACTCCTTCTCTGCACCACTCCAGTCCCATTCCACCCACTTCTTAAGACCTAGTGTCGCATGTGGCTCGGCCAAAGATCCATCAAGGCTCAGTGCTTTCAGCGCAGTGGCTTCTGCTTTCGCGTAATATTCCCTTCCGCCAATGCCTAGAGCATTGAAGATAACGTAACAATCGGCCAGGCCTGCATAGGCCAACGCATAGGTGCTGTCCTTCTCGATTGCCTGCTCAAAGAACCTGACTGCCTTGATCATTTCTTCCGATGTGCGTTTGTTCCAATAGAAGCGACCCTGCAAATAGAGGCTGTGGGCCTCGAGGTTCTTGGTCGGCGAGTTCGTGAGCGAACGCTTCTCGGGCTCAAGCAAAGCAACATCCAGCGCAGAAGCTACTCTCCCGGCTATATCCGATTGAATGGCGAAGATATCGTCGAGAATCCGGTCGATATTGTCGGCCCAGAGCTGAACATCATCGGGCTCTCTGATCAATCGGGGTATGATCCGCACTCGACTGCTTCCGCCTGTCCTCTCCCAGCGAATAGACCCTTCAAGGATGTATTCGACCCCGAGCTCGCGAGCGATGGTCGGGAGACTCTTAGAGGATTTTTTGTATTGCATCGCACTGGTGCGAGAGATTACGCCCAGACCCGACACCGATCCCAAACGCGCCGCTATTTCATCAGTAATTCCATCCGCAAAGTACTCGTCATCCGGCGAACCTAGATTCTCGAATGGCAATACCGCCAGCATTTTCCTCCCGGACTCCTGCTTCTTCACTGCTGGGAGTACAAACGTCCTCACTGCCCAGTATCCCGCAATGACCAACAGCACCGCCTCTGCCGATGCGATCGCATATCGGCTTCGCGCGCCCCCTCGCAGTTTCTTTGACATAACTGGGAAATCCCCAGTGGAAAGCTTTCTTAGATCGGCGAGAAGATCCGCTACTGTCTGGTACCTGTGCGACGAGTCTTTCGCGAGCATCTTGCTGACGATCCGCTGCATCTCATCGGGCACCCCGGTCTTGAATCGAGCCAGAGGCTCGGACTCTTCAGAAGCAATCGCATACATTATGGCAGGTTCATAATCGCCTTTGAACGGGAGCTGCCCCGTGATCATCTCGTAGAGAACCACCCCCAGCGAGAATATGTCGCTGCGTTCGTCCAAGCCTTCTCCCCGTATCTGCTCCGGAGACATGTAGTGCAACGTGCCGAGAGTCGAGCCGGTCTTGGTCAATTTCACGGTCCCCTTCATGGTCGCCAAACCAAAATCAAGGATCTTGACCCGCCCACTCTTATCCACCAGAATATTGCCAGGTTTAATGTCACGGTGGATCACTCCCGCACGATGTGCTTCATGCAGACCCTCGCAGATCTGGATGGCCAGTTCGGTAATCTTATCAAGTGATAGCTTCCTTCCTTTGATACACTCATCGAGCCGATGACCAGCGACATGCTCCATCGCAAAATAGGGCCGCCCTTCATGTTCACTTACTTCGTGGATTGTGATGATATTGGGATGGCTCAGCTTCGCCGCCGCCTGAGCCTCGCGCTTGAAACGGGCTCGACAGTCAGCATCCTGGCATAAATGCGGCGGGAGGAACTTGAGAGCGACCTTGCGATTGAGCTCGGTATCCTCCGCCAGGTAAACCTCACCCATACCGCCGGACCCGATCTTCTCTATAATCCGGTAATGCCCGATTACGGTGTCTTTCGCAAGTTGGACGCGCGATCGGGCGATGTCGTTTGAGTCGTTTTCTGCCATGGTCGATAGTGCCCCGGACCTCGCGGTCTCAGGCTCCCCTATTGCTGGTTGCCATTCTCAAGACAGGCCTCATTTTACAGGAATGTCGAGTCCAGGGGAAGATTTCTTTCGGGCCGATCCCGGTCGTTATGCGGTTTAATTAATTTCCCGCCTCACGCCCGGCGCATCACCGGAGTATTCGCTTGAAAACGGCTCGATTCGCTGTAGAATCGAATGCTCCACGTCCGGCATTCGAAGGAGGTCGTATGAAAAGGTCCCTCGTGACGAAGGCGCTCACGGTGATCCCGGTCGCGGCTCTGTGTATCCTCGCGATCTGTTCCGCGTCCGGAGCGGTCGACAAGAAACCCCTGACCCCGGACGACATCTGGCGTCTGAAGGTGGTCGGCGAGCCGCAGCTTTCCCCCGACGGCGCATGGATCGCATATGCGCTCACGGCGACCGATCTCGACAAGAACACCCGCAACGCCGATATCTGGCTGGTGGCGGCCGAGGGGGGCGCTCCGCGCCGCCTGACGACGAGCGAGAAGAGGGACGACACCCCCGCGTGGTCTCCCGACGGCGCATCGCTCGCCTTCATTTCGAGCAGGGACGGCGATCCGCAGATCTATGTTCTGCCGATCGGCGGCGGCGAGGCGCGCAAGGTGACCGAATTTCCGGGGGGCGTCGACGACATGATATGGACGAGGGACGGCGCTGGCTTCGTCTTTGCGGCCCGGACGTATCTCGACTGCAGGGATCTCGATTGCATCAAGAAAAAGGATACGGAGAAGGATGAAAGCAAGCTCGGTGCGGTCGTGCATGAGCACCTCATGTACCGTCATTGGAACGCCTATGAGGACGGGAAGGTGCAGCACCTTTTCTACGGCTCCCTCGCCGGGGGCCCGCCCCGCGACCTGACGCCGGCTCTCAGATTCGACGCGCTCACGTACTGGCTCGCCTCCGCCGGACGTGACTATGAAATAAGCCCCGACGGCGAGATGCTCTATTTTTCGGGCAAGCAGGACGAGGCGCAGGCCGTCTCCTACAACGAAGAGATATGGAGTGTGCCTCTCGCGGGGGGCGAGGTAACGCGGGTCACCACGAACCCCGCCGCCGATACGCACCCGCGCGTATCCCCGGACGGAGAGTATCTCGCGTACCGCGCGACGCGGCGTCCCGGCTATGAATCCGACCGCTACGAGCTTATGCTTATGGCGCTTCCTGAAGGGGAGCCGCGGAGTCTCACCGCGGACTTCGATCGGAGCGTCGGCGATTTCTTCTGGGCCGATGACGGAAAGAGCGTCTATTTCGAAGCCGAGGACCGGGGAGACGTCAATCTCTTCGTCGTGCCGGTGAAGGGGGGCGGGGTCAAGGCGGTCATCAGCGGCGAAACGGCGGGGCACGGCTACCATACCGACGTTGCGGCGGGCCCCAAGGATAAATTCTTCGTCTACCGCCACCGGCCGATGGCGCACACGTTCGAGATCTTCCGCTGCGATAAGGCCGGCGCAAACGTGAGGCAGATCACCTTCGCCAACAAGGATCTCTACGATGCCTTCTTCGTGCCCCAATCAGCCGAGGAATACTGGTGGAAGGGTTCCGACGGCGCCGATATAGAGGGCTGGCTCATAAAACCCGCGAGCTTCGATCCGGCGAAGAAATACCCGATGATGGTGCGCGTCCATGGGGGGCCGCAGCAGATGTGGGTGAACGGTTTCCGCACGGAGTTTGCGCTCTTCCCGGGCGCGGGCTACGCCGTCTTCTTCTGCAATCCGCGCGGCTCGAACGGCTACGGCCAGAAGTTCTGCGACGACATCCGCGGCGATTGGGGCGGCAGGCCGGTCGATGATCTCAAGGCCGGTGTCCGCACCGTTCTCGAGAAGAATCCCTGGATCGACGCGAGCCGGGTGGGCGCATGGGGGGATTCCTACGGCGGATTTTTCTGCAACTGGCTCCAGGGGCACAACGACGAGAAGATGTTCGCCGCCCTCGTGTCGCACGCGGGGGACGCCGACGAATGGAGCTCCTACGGATCCACCGAAGAGCTCTGGTTCCCCGAATGGGATCTCACGGGCACCCCGTGGGACAAGTCCGACGTGTATGACCGGCTCTCGCCGATCCGGTACGCGAAGCATTTCGGAACGCCGCATCTCTTCACGCACGGCGATCTCGACTACCGCGTGCCGATCACGGGGGGAGAAACGATGTTCACCGCGCTCCAGCGGCTCGGCATCCCCTCGAAGATGATCCGGTTCACCGACGAGGGGCACTGGATCCAGAAGCCGCAGAACGCGAAGTTCTGGTATCAGTCGGTGCTCGACTGGTTCGACGAGTGGCTCAAGGCCGAGGAAAAGTAGCATGGAAATATTCCGTCGCTGCCGTGGACACTTCGCGGTGCCGGTAAAGGAGGATTCGTGAACTTCAAGGCGCTCTTCGAGCCGAAGACGATGGCGGTCGTCGGGATATCGCTCACGAACGACTCGCATCCCGGCAACGTGATCTATTACAAGAACTACCTGCGGTACCCGGTCAAGACGTACGGGGTCAATCCCCGGGGCGGCGTCCACAAGGAAGAGCGGATCTTCGCCCATATCGGTGACATCCCCGAGAAGATCGATCTCGCCGTTATCGCCGTGCGCGCCGAACTCGTTCCGCTCGTCATGGAGGAATGCATCAAGGCGCTCGTCGGGGGAGCCGTGGTCGTCTCGGGCGGTTTCGCCGAGACGGGGAACCGGGAGCTCCAGGACAGGCTCGTCGCCATTGCGCGCGAGGCCGATTTTCCGTTCATCGGACCGAACTGCCTCGGCATTTTTTCCCAGCATGTCGATACGTTTTTTCTCCCGAGCGAGCGGCTCGTGCGCCCCGACCCGGGAAAGGTCGCGATCGTGAGCCAGAGCGGGGGAATCCTCGTCGACCAGATGGTCAAGTTCTCGGGACAGGGGATCGGCCTCTCATGCGCCGTCGGGATCGGCAACAAGGCGCTCATCGACGAGATCGATCTCCTCGATTACTTTGCGAGCGATGAAAAGACGGGCGTCATCGCGTTCTATATCGAGGGCTTCAAGAAGAACGAGGGGCGCGAGTTCGTTCGAGCGGCGAGCTCGTGCCCGAAGCCCGTCATTGTCATGAAATCGGGCAAGACCGCGGGGGGCACGCGCGCCGCCGCGAGCCATACGGCCTCGATCGCGGGGGATTACCAGGTGACGGCGTCGGTTCTCAGCCAGTTCGGGATCGCCGAGGCGAAGAACGAGTTCGAGCTCGTCTCCTTCTGCGAGTCGCTGAGCTGCTATCCGACGTCGATCGGCAACAGCATCGGCATCGTGACCGGGAGCGGCGGGCACGGGGTTGTCGCCGTCGATGCGTGCGTCGCCGCCGGCTTCAACGTTCCGAAGCTCCCGGACGGCATCCAGGAAATGATCCGCTCGAGGCTGTCGGCGAGCATCCAGCCGATCGCCTCTCTCGGCAATCCGATCGATCTCACGGGGAGCTCGAAAGACGACGATTTTGTCTTCGTGGCGAACGAGTTGAGCGAGATGCGGGAAATCGACTGCGTGCTGATGCTGCTGCTTCCGTATTTGCCGGAGGTGACGTCCGACGTCGGGGCTCGCCTGAGCCAGGTCTACCGGAAGAAGGGAAAACCGCTTATCGCGTACGTGCCGCACGTGGAAAAATATCGGATGCTCATCGAGGGATTCCAGCTCAACCAGGTGCCCGTGGCGCACTCGATCGAGGGAGCGGTGCTCATGGCCGAGGCGATGAGGAGGAGGCGGCCGTGCTGAAGGACGATATTCGCGAAATCCTCGAAGACTCACGCGAGAACGGCTGGGTGCTCGAGCCCGATGCGAAGAGGATTCTCTCGATGGCGGGAATCGACGTTCCCCGCTTCACGTGGGCCAGGAGCTTCGGCGAGGCCGCCGCGTTCGCGCGGGAAATCGGTTACCCGGTCGTCGCGAAGGTCGTCTCGCCCCGGGCGCTGCACAAGACCGAATTCGGCGGCGTCGTCGTGGGAATCGCGAGCGACGGGGAGCTCAAGGACGCCTATGGCGCCCTGAGCCGGATCGAAGGCTTCGACGGCGTCATCGTCGACGAGATGCTCTCGGGCGTCGAGCTTATCGTGGGCGCCAAGAACGACAGCCAGTTCGGCCCCGTGATTCTCATGGGAGTAGGGGGGGTAAGCGTCGAACTCTACAAGGATACCGCTATCCGCATGGCGCCGCTCGAGGAAAAGGACGTAGGATCGATGATGCGATGCCTCAAGGCGCACCAGCTTCTCGAAGGTTTTCGCGGGGCGGAGCCCGTGAACCCCGAGCTCCTCACGAGGCTTCTCATGGGTTTCTCGGAGCTCGTCATGGAAATCGCGGATCAGGTCGAATCGATCGATTTGAATCCGGTGATGTGCTCGTCGCGGCGCTGTGCCGTCGCCGACGCGAGGATAATGCTCACTCCTCCGATAGGTCCTCGGCTATGAGGCGGTCGAGCTCGGCCGGGGTGATTCCGAGAACTTCCGCGGCCGTCTCTCGCTGCTGCCCGAAATAGGCGAGCGTGAGCCGCACGTGCTCCCGTACGACCTCGCTGAGCTTCGCCGGATGGAACATCTCCTCGCCCGGCCGTTCGATCCGTTCCCTGATGTAGGAGGGCAGCGAATTGGCGGTGATCGTGTCCGTCTCCTCCTTCGCGATGGCGCCCGCGACGATGGTGATGAGCTCCTGGACGTTGTCCGGATAGCTGTACGTCCTGAGGAGATCCATGCAGTCCTCGGAGAAGCCCGAGATCCGCTTCCCGACGCGCTCGCTCTCTTCCTTGAGGAACAGGTCCGCCAGCAGCGGGATATCGCCGGGCCGCTCGCGGAGCGGCGGGATGCGGATCGAATTGATCATGAGGTGGTAGAGGAGATCGCGCAGGAATTTGCTCGCGTACTCGGGCCTCGTGAGGTCATGTTTCGACGATACGATCATCCGGACGTCCGCCGTGCGGATGCTCGTCGAGCTCTCGTTGTAGTATTCGCCCGTCTGGATGAGACGTTTGAGCTTCACCTGGCTCGGGAGTGAGAGATCGCCGATGTTGTCGAGGAACAGCGTCCCGTGGTTGGCCTGTTCGAGCAGCCCCGGCGTCTCCTCGTGCGAGTCGCGCCGGTCCTTCGCCTGGCCGAAAAAAAACGCGGGGAACTTGTCAGGGTCGAAACTGTCGGCTTCCACGAAGACGAACGGTCCGTCCCGCCGCGGGCTCGCCTGATGGATGGCGCGGGCGAGCGCCTCCTTGCCCGTTCCGCCCTCCCCCCATATGAAAACGCTCACGTCGCTCGCGGCGAGCTTTTCGGCTTGGTGGAAGAGCCGGATCATCTTGTCGTCCTGCGTCGGGAGCTGCGTGAAGGCAGCCTCGTGCGCGAGCCCCTGCCGGGTGAGCTGTTTCGGGAGCTGGTCGATCGTTTGGTGGAGCGTCCGGTGCTCGATCGCATTCTCGAGAACCTGGAGGAGATTCTGGTCGTCGACCGGCTTCATGAGATAGTCGAACGCACCGAGCTTCATCGCACGCACGGCGAGATCGATGTCGCTCACGCCGGTGAGGATGACGACGGGCGTCGGATCCCCTTTCGCTCGCATGGCGCGCAGGATATCCATCCCGCTCACATTCGGCATGTCCATGTCAAGCATGATGATGTCGAATGTCTCGCGCTGGAGGATTCCATTGACCTCGCGCGAGTCGTTCGCGACGGAAGGCTCGAAAAGGCCCGTCTGGACGAGGAACACCATGAAGTAATTGGTTACGGCGACGTCGTCGTCGACGATGAGGACCTTTCTCATTTCGTTCCTTTCGAAGGCTGCGCGGTTTTCGGCTGCGCGGCCTGTTTGGCTGGAATCCTGATCGTGAACGTCGTCCCCGAACCTTGTTTGCTCTTCACCGAGATAATTCCGCCATGCTCCTCGAGGATGCGGTAGACGATCGCGAGGCCGAGCCCCGTCCCGCCCTTCGCGCGTTTCGTCGTGAAAAAGGGGTCGAAGATTTGCTTCTGGGTCTTCTCGTTCATCCCGACGCCGTTGTCCTCGATGTCTATGCAGACGTCCGAATCCTCCGCCCGCGTGCGCACGGTGATGAGACCACGGACGTCGTCGCGCATCGCCTGGCCTGCGTTCACGAGCAGGTTGACGAGAACCTGCTCGATCTTCTGGGCGTTTCCCGTCAACGCGGGAAGCTCCTCGGCGAGATCGAACTGGATATCGGCGTGTTTGTGAACCTCGTTGTGGACGAGCCGGGCGCTCGCTTCGATGAGCGTATTGATGTCGATCGTATCCACGAGGAGCCCTTCGTCCTTCCTCGCGAATGTCCGCAGGCCCTCGACGATGCCCTTGATGCGCTGCGAACCGTGGTCCATGTCGTCGACGAGCGTCATGATGTGCTTGCGCCAGAAATCGTAATTGAGCTTGGCGACCTTAAGATCGGGGTGCACCGTGACGTACTCCTCGACGATCGGCAGGAGATCTTCGAGCGATTGCTTCAATATCTTGATGTTGCCGCGAATGAACTGGTTCGGATTGTTGATCTCGTGTCCGATGCCGCTCACGAGCTGGCCGAGGGACGCGAGCTTGTCGGCCTGCTGGAGCTGCTGCTCGTATGTTTTCTCGAGCGTCACGTCGCGGTAGAATTCCATGATCCCGTCGACCTTGTGCTCCTGGTTATAGATCGGGAGCGCGTGGACCTGAAGAAACTGGTTGTCGCGCTTCATTGTGAGGGTGACGGGCGTTTTGTCGCGGAGAATGCGCGCGAGACGGCAGTCCTCGCAGGGGCGCTCGCGTCCGAAGAAGCTCGCGTAGCAGAACGTGCCGGTATTCACGTCCTCGCGGTTCGTCATGATGACCTTGCGGTGGTTGTCGATAAGGACGACCTCGTCGGGAATCGCCTTGAACATCGCCTCGAGCGTCGCCTTCGATCCCTCCCAGCCCCCCTTGACCGTGTCGAGGTACGAATTGACGATGCCGAGCTTGTTCTTCTGCGCCTCGAGCTCTTCCGTTCGTTTCGCGATTTCGCTCTGGAGATCCTCGAGCCGCTTGTTGAAATCGGCCTCCTCCGACTGCTTCTTGATGAGGCGCTCCTTCAGCTCCTTGCGTTCGAGGGCGATGCTCAGTATGCGCCCGATCTCGTCGAGCATGCGCTGCTCCTCGGGGAGGAGCTGCCGCTTCTCGCTGTAGTAACCGACGCGGATTTCCCCTTTATCCTGCCCCCCGACGATGATGCGCACGGCGATGTAGTTGTAGGACGTCGGCTTTTGGCCGTATTCGAGGCCCTGGTATACCGAGTACGCGATTGCCTCTTCGGGGTAAAGCATTCCGGATGCGAGATAACGGGGGAGCTCGGTGAAGAATTCGCTGATCGAGCCCGAGTCCTCGATCCACTCGGCGACGTCGTAGAGGCACGAGAGTTCTTTGATGCGCTCGTTCTTTTCCCATTCCTGAAGCTTGCGGAGCGCTTCGAGCTTGTTGCCGAAAAAGATGAAGATCTCGCCGCTGTCGGTTTCGCCGTAACCCGCTTTGAGGGGGATCGAACGGGAGGTTTCCCCCGTTTTCGTGAAGACGGCGTTTGCGCGGTTTTTTCCGCGCGCCTGCGCCATCGCCGAGCGAAAACTGGTCAGCGACGGCGGTGTAACGATGTCTTTCAGGAATATTCCCTCGCTTGATTCGTCCTCGGCGAGGCTGTCCCGCTTGAGGAGCCGGCTCGCGTGGACGATATGTTCCGATCCGTCGACGACGAGCAGATAATCGAAGCTGCTCTCCATGAAAGAATAGAGATTATCGAGCCTGATCATAGCGAGCCCCTTTACTCGAAGCCGCGGAACGGCCCGAGGCCGGCCGATGCGTCACCGCCTCACCCTGAATCGGCCGGTGCCCACCTCCCTGATCTCGCGTTTGTACCGCTCCCCATGCGTGAGCGGGGGATGGATCGAGCCGGTATGGGCGACGGCGCCCGTCGGAACGAGGCGCTTTGCGGCGGGAGCGAACCGCTCTTCGCCCGTATTCCAGTAAAAGCGAGCGAGGTCCCCGAGCTTCTTCCGGACGATCGTTTCTATCTCGGCGGTCGTGTCATCGATCGTTGTGAGGCCGAACTCCCGGGCGAGACCGCGGAGCACCTCGTCACCCGAGGAGCCCGAGGGCGGTTCGACCGTTTTGGAATACTCGACGAGCGCGCCTTCGAAGTTGCACCGCGTGCCGGCGGTCTCGAGGTAGGTCGAACCGGGAAGCACGACGTCGGCGTAGCGCGTCGTCTCGGTGTCGGTCCAGTCCATGGCGGCGATGAATTCGACGTTCTGGAACCAGGAGCCAGTTTGACCCCAGGCGAGCGGATCTTCGCCGATGATGAGCGCGCCCTTGATCCCGCCCGATGCCAAGAGAGCGCGCAATTCTTCGCGGCTCCGGGCCCCGACGACGCCTTCCGGATTCGGCGTCCGTCCCGGTCCGAACGCCGGATCGGCGCCCATGATCTCGAGCGCGGCGCTGTTCGCGTTCATGCGGGGGAGGACGAGCTCCGCCCCGGCGCCCGCCGCGCGCAGGAGCACGACGAGGTTCGCGAGCGTTTCCATATCCCCGGGAGCCTGGTCCTGGACGCGGTCGGGGCTGTGGATGATGACGATGCGCCTCGCGCCCTTGATGAGCGCGGCGGCTTTGCCGATCGCCGACGCGTCGACGCCGGAGAGGGCGGCGACGGTATCCAGCTTGAAATCCCGGCTCTTGAGGAAATTCGCCGCCCCCGCGATCTTTTTCACGGCGGCCGTGCTGAAGTAGCCCTCGTCGAGGAGCACCTGGATGACGCCGTTCCAGAGAATGGCGGCACGGCCCCGCATCGGGTCCATCGCCAGCGTCGAGAGGATCTGGTCGGTCGGGTCGAGCGTCGAATTGCTCACGATGAGCTTCGCACCCGCGCGAACCGCCTGAATGACCCTGATCGCGAGAATCAGATGATCCGATTCCATCGCCGTGTTGTTGCAAATGATGAGATCGGCGCCGTCGACGCACGAACGGTCCGCGGTGGAGGCGGTGAATCCGAGCGACTCGTCGAGCGCGCCCGCCTCGGTGCCCGTGCCGAGGATCGAGAGGGAGGCAATGTTGCTTGTCCCGAGGCCCTCGCGGGCGATCCGCGAGGCGAGGTAGAGCTCCTCGTTCGTGAGCTCCGGTGAAACGAAGACGCCGACCTTTCCCGCGCCGTATTTCGAGGCGACGCGCTTCATGCCGAAGACGATGAGCTGCTGCGCCTCGCAGAGATCGCCGGTCTGGATCTCGCTCCCGCGGCGAATCTCCGGAGCGGTGATCCGTTTGCGTTTGATGAAGAGCTCATTGCCGAAGCGCCCGTAGCGGCAGAGGTAGTCGCCGGGGATGCCCGAGGGAGCGATGTAGTAGCGGCCGTCGCCGAATTTCTTCACGGTCACGGAGCACGCGAGCGAGCAGTACGCGCAGTGCGTCGGCTCGTCGTCCGTTTCGAGCGAGGCGCGTCCGGGGAACGGATACTTCACCGTCAAGGCCCCCGTCGGGCACGAGTCGACGCAGTTCCCGCAGCTCACGCAGCTCGTCTCGACGAGCGGGTCGTTCAGCGCCGGGCGCATCTCCGTGCGGAAGCCGCGGCCGACGAGGCCGAGCGCCGAGATAGGGAGCACCCGGGCGCACGTCCTGATGCAGCGCGAGCAGAGGATGCACTTGTTCGGGTCGTAGACGACGTGCGGATGCCGGTCGTCGACTTTATGCTTGCGGACGTGTCCTTTGAAACGGTTCATGTCGATGCCGTATTCCTCGGCGTAGATGCGAAGATAGCAGGTGTCGTAGCGCAGGCATCCGCACGAGAGACAGCGATTGCACTCGTGCGTATTGTCCTCGAACTCAAAGCCGGTCGCGACCTCGGCAAAGCTGCCGCGGCGAGCCTCCACGCTGATCTGGTGTACCTCGTGGCGCGGGCTTTCCTTGACCTCGCCGAGCTCGGCCTTGCCGGGCTTCGCCCAGAACTCCTTCTTCACGATGAAGGGGCGCGGGCGTCGGCCCGAGCCCTTCACGTACGCGTCGATCGCCCGGGCAGCCCTCTGTCCATCGGCTATAGCGTCGATGATGACCGTCGGTCCGTCGTCCGCGGCGTCGCCGCCGGCAAAGACTCCCCTGACGTTGGTTGTGAGCGTTTCCGGGTCGATGACGAACGTGTTCCATTTCGTGAGACCGATCGCGGCGTCAGGAGATTTCGTGAGCCCCTCGAGGCGGGTCGCCTGCCCGATCGCGGATACCGCCATATGGCAGGGAAGATCGAACTCGGAGCCCTCGAGCGGAATCGGCCGGCGACGCCCCGAGCCGTCGGGCTCGCCGAGCTTCATCCTGATGCAGCGCAGTGCCTTGAGCTTCCCGTTATCCTTGAGGATGCCGACGGGAGCGGCGAGCTCCATGATCTCGATCCCCTCGGCGAGACAATCCTCGATCTCCATCCTGTCGGCGGGCATTTCATCCTTCGTGCGGCGGTAGAGGATGATGACCTTGTCCGCGCCGAGCCTCCATGAGGTTCGCGCGACGTCCATCGCGGAGTTGCCGCCGCCGACCACGACGACCGTACCCTTGAGCGGAGTCGGCTTCTCGGCCTGCTCGGGGAGAAAGTCCGCTCCCTGGACGACGCCGTCGGTATCGAATTCTCCCTCGACCTTCATCGGATTGCCGGCCCACGCGCCGGGGCCGAGAAACACGGCGTCGTACTTCTTCATGAGCTCGTCGAGCGCGACGTCATGCCCGACCCGCACGTTGTACCTGATCTCGCCGCCGGCGCGGCAGATATACTCGACTTCGCGGTCGATCACCTCATCGGGCAGACGGTAGACGGGAATTCCGTAGCGGAGCATGCCGCCGGAGCGGGCCATCGCCTCGTACATGACCGGCTTGTGCCCCTGCCGTCCGAGGAACCAGGCGGCGGTGAGCCCCGCGGGACCGGCGCCGACGATCGCAATGGTCTTTCCGGTCGGCGGCTCGCACGCGGGCGTGCCGTCATAGACTCCGGGCTGGTCGGTTACGAAGCGCTTGATCGCGTTGATCCCGACCGGCTTGTCGACGTCGGCGCGGCGGCAGACGACCTCGCATTTGCGGACGCACACGCGCCCGCAGATCGCGGGGAGCGGATTGGTCTCGCGGATGAGGTCCACCGCCTGCCGGTAGAGCCCCATCGCCGACAGCGCGATGTACCCTTGCGCGTCGACGTGCGCGGGGCAGCCTTCCATGCAGGGGGAGATACAGTCGGCGTAATGATTCGAGACGAGCAGCTCGAGCGCCGTCCGGCGCGATTCGATGATGCGGTCGTTGCGCGTCGTCACTTCCATCCCCGGCGCCACCCGCGTTGCGCAGGCGGGGACGAGGTTCGCGCGTCCCTTGACCTCGACGACGCAGAGAAAGCACGAGGCGTACGGCTCGAGCTCCTGCGAATAGCACAGCGTCGGGATCGCGTCGAGCTCGTGCTCGCGCACAACCTCGAGAATAGTCTTGTCCGGCGCAGCCTCGATCTCACGACCGTTGATCTTGATTTTGACGTTTTCCATCCAGCCATTCCCTCACTTCTTATATACGGCGCCGAATGTGCAGACCGTGATGCACTTGCCGCACTTGGCGCAGATCGACGTGTCGATCACGTGCGTTTTCTTTCGCTCACCCGTAATTGCGTTCACCGGGCAGTTCTTTGCGCAGACGGTGCAGCCCGTGCACGTTTCCGCGTCGATGCAGAAATCGACGAGCGCGGTGCAGCTCGCCGCCGGACAGCGCTTGTCTTTTATATGAGCCTCGTACTCCTCGCCGAAATACTTGATCGTCGTAAGCACGGGGTTCGGCGCGGTCTGGCCGAGACCGCAGAGGCTCGCGTCCTTGATCTGAGCGCCGAGGGTCTTGAGATTCTCGATGTCCTCGATCCGGCCCTCCCCCTGGGTGATCCGGGTGAGGATCTCGAGCATCCGGAGCGTGCCGACGCGGCAGAAGGTGCATTTCCCGCACGATTCGTTCTGCGTGAAGTCGAGGAAGAAGCGCGCCATCTCGACCATGCAGGTCTGGTCGTCCATGACGACCATGCCGCCCGAGCCCATGATGGCGCCCGTCGCGGGGATCGATTCGAAGTCGACCGGCGTGTGCCCGAGGGAGGCCGGGATGCATCCGCCCGACGGCCCGCCCATCTGCACCGCCTTGAACGCCCGGCCTTCCTTGATCCCCCCGCCGATCTTGAAAACGAGGTCGTTGATGGGGATGCCCATCGGAACCTCGGCGAGGCCGCCGTTCTTGACCTTGCCGGCGAGCGCGAAGACCTTCGTGCCGCGGCTCTTCTCGGTGCCGTACGCGGCGTAGGCGGCGGCGCCGTTCATGAGAATCCACGGAACGTTCGCGTACGTCTCGACGTTGTTGTTGTTCGTGGGTTTCTGCCAGAGCCCCTTCTCGGCGGGGAAGGGGGGTCTGATGCGCGGCATGCCGCGCTTGCCTTCGATCGACTGGAAGAGCGCCGTTTCCTCGCCGCAGACGAACGCGCCGGCGCCCTGCTTTATCTTGATATCAAAATCGAATCCCGAGCCCAGAATATTCGTTCCGAGATGGCCCTTCTCCCGCGCGGCCTCCAGCGCGATCGTGAGACGGCGGATCGCCATCGGGTACTCGGCGCGGCAGTAGACGTAGCCGGCGTGCGCGCCGATCGCCTTGCCGCAGACGATCATTCCCTCGATGACCGAATGCGGATCCCCCTCGAGCACCGAGCGATCCATGAACGCACCGGGGTCACCCTCGTCCGCGTTGCAGACGACGTACTTCACGTCGGACTTCTGCGCTGCGGCGAATGACCACTTGAGCCCCGTTGGAAATCCCGCGCCGCCGCGGCCCCTCAGCCCCGAATCCTTGACCACCTTGACAATCTCGTCCGGCTTCATCTCGAGGAGCGCCTTGCGGAGCGCCCGATAGCCGCCCGCCGCCTCGTACTCGGCAAGCGACTCGGGGTCGATGAGCCCGCAGTTGCGGAGCACGATGCGCACCTGGTTCTTCTGGTGCGGCGCCTCGGAGCCGCCGAGCTCGCGCCCTGGCTCGATGCGGAGCGCCACGTGCTCCTCGAGGACGCGGCCCCCCCCGACATGCTCGTTGAAAATCTTCTCCGCGAGCTCCGGCGTCACGGCGCCGTAGACGATGCGGGTGTCATTTTCCCTGATCTCGACGAGCGGCTCTCGGTAGCACATGCCGATGCACCCGGCGCTCTTGAGCTCAAAGGCGCCGGGGTTCGCGGCAAGGAGCTCGCCGAGCCTGTCGTAGGTCTTTTGCGAGCCGGCCGACAGGCCGCAGGTACTCATGCCCACTATGACTTTCTTCATCGATCAACTCCGGATTATATGTGAATCTCGAAACCCCTCGTCCTATCTCGCTCCTGCATCTCCGCAGCTCGCCGCGGCCTGTGCGCGGGCCGCGGTCTCGCGCCGCCGGTAATCGCGAAGAAGCTTGCGCACCGACTGCGGCGTGAGCCGGCCGTGCGTGTCGTCGTTGATCATCATCACGGGCGCCAGCGAACAGCAGCCGATGCAGGCGACCGTGCTCAAGGTGAAGAGACCGTCTTCGGTCGTGCCGCCCACTTCGATACCGAGCTCGTCCTCGAGCGTGTCGATGATCATCCGGGAGTTCTGAACGTGGCACGCCGTCCCGTCGCACGCCTTGATCACGTACTTGCCCATCGGCTGGAGCCTGAACTGGCTGTAGAACGTGATGACCCCGTACACCTCCGACTCGGGGACGCCGGTGACGCCCGAGATGTAGCCGATCGCCCGCCGGGGAATATAACCGAAGTGATCCTGCGCCGATTGGAGGAGCGGGATCAGCTCCCCGGGGGCGCCGTCGTAGCGCCACAGCCGGTAACTGAAATCGTCATTCCTCGCTGCCGTGGTAACCACCCCCTGGTTGATTCGCGCGGTCTTTTATGAAGATTGCAGCGGACCGTCGAGGGATCAGTCCTCGACCAGCTTGATAACGGTCGCTTCGCGAACGCGCAAGACGCCGTCGATCTGGCTCAGCTTCTCGACGATGCGCGGCATTTTGCCGACGGCGCCCTGCCCCGTGACCATTCCCACGAGCTTGGTGCCATTCTCGATGACGTCGCAGAAAACGACCTCGTCGATGAAGAAAACGGTCGTGAAGATCTGCTGGATCGCGTTCTTGTCGATGTCAACGATGATGTAGCTCGTCGTGCCGGGCTGCTTGCTCGAGCTCGCGACCCCGTGCGCCTTGACCGCCTGCGAGTAGATGTTGACGAATTCGGTCACGTCGCGGTCGAGCTTCGGACGCTCGACGTCGGAGACGGAGGCGAGCTGGACGCCGTCCATCGCGGCGATTCTGTCTTTCAGCTTCTTGATCTCCTCCTGGGAGGACGCCTGCGCGAGGACGATGATATCGAAGTCCCCTCTGACCGCTTCGCAGCGCTGGACCCCATCCATCTGATAGAGCCTTTTGTAGATGTCCATGCTCCGCATCGGGTCGGTGATCCTGATCGTGAGGTAGGTAGTCACCGATTCCCGCATCTCGGGCGCGGCCTTGGCCGAGGCAAGCGCCTTCCCCGCGGTCGAGCCGGGAGAGAGCTCCTCGAGCGCTTTCACGAGGTCGGCGATCTCGAACGGTTTGTCGAGATAACCGGTGTTGAGCTCGGAGAGGGCGGTGAGCTTCAAGGCTTCGTCGCCGAACCCCGTGATCACGAGCACGGGTAGATCGGGATACTGAATCTTGATGACCTTGAGGATCTTGAGCCCGTCGATATCGGGCATGAATATATCGGTCACGAGGTAGTCGTAGGCGATGCCTTTCTCGCGCGCGGTGTTGAGCTCGTGAATCGCGGAAATACCATCCGGTGTGGCAACGACGCTGTAGCCTTCCTGGGTAAGTCCGATCGTGAGATTTCGCCGGATTTCGGCTTCGTCGTCGATAATGAGTACGCGCCCTTTCAACGGTGCCCTCCTATTGGATTACATGAGGTTAACGGACGGAAAAACGCCCCTCGCGGGGGCCGCATCATCCGCGAATGATACTCCCTCGGAGGATAGTCGGTAAATCGTATTTTGTCAAATAATTTAGCTATATCTGATACGGGGGATCGCGGCGGCCGATGCGGCATCATTCTCGCATTGCCTCTTTTTCATTGGACAATGGAAGAGGAATACCGTAGCGTACCCCATGGTAACTGACGGATAGGCTTGCCCCTAACTCATTACAAGTAGGAGTCTTGCATGAGCAGCACGAAGATCGCGATCATCGGCCTCGGATACGTCGGCCTTCCGCTGGCGGTGGAATTCGGCAAAAAGTATGACACCGTGGGATTTGATATCAGCCAGAAGCGGATCGACGAGCTCAGAAAGTGCATCGATCGCACGCTCGAGACGGGCGCCGAAGATCTCAGGGCCGCGAAACGGCTCCTGTTCACGGCGGACCCCGACGATATGCGACCCTGCAATGTCTATATCATCACCGTGCCCACTCCGATAGACGGGTTCAAGCGTCCCGACCTTTCGCTCATCGAGAAAGCGACTGAAACGGTGGGGAAGGTGCTCAAGAAGGACGATGTCGTCGTGTACGAGTCGACCGTATATCCGGGCTGCACCGAGGAGTTCTGCGTGCCGATCCTCGAGCGGCTCTCGGGTCTCACGTTCAACGCGGATTTCTTCTGCGGCTATTCCCCCGAGCGCATCAATCCGGGCGACAAGCAGCACACGGTGACGAAGATCAAGAAGGTCACGAGCGGTTCGACCCCCGGGACGACGAAAAAGGTCGATGAGCTCTACAAGTCGATCATCACGGCGGGTACGCATCCCGTCTCGTCGCTCAAAGTCGCCGAGGCGGCGAAGGTCATCGAAAACTCGCAGCGCGACATCAATATCGCGTTCATCAACGAGCTCGCGCTCATCTTCGAGCGGATGGGGATCGACACGCTCGAGGTCCTCGAGGCGGCGGGCTCCAAGTGGAACTTCCTGCCGTTCAGGCCCGGCCTCGTCGGCGGGCACTGCATCGGGGTCGACCCGTACTACCTCACCCATAAGGCGCAGGAAATCGGCTACCACCCCGAGGTGATCCTCGCGGGGCGCCGCATCAACGACAACATGGGGATCTTCATCGCGAACAAGGTCGTGAAGCTCATGATCCACAAGGGGCACAAGGTGGACGGCGCGCGCGTGCTCATCCTCGGCATCACCTTCAAGGAAAACTGCACCGATATCCGCAACTCGCGCGTCGTCGACATCGTCGGGGAGCTCAAGGACTTCGGGTGCGCGGTCGACGTGTACGATCCGTGGGCGGAGAGCGAAGACGTGCTCAACGAGTACGGCTTTCCGCTCGTGGGGAAACGGGAGATCGAGGCGGACGGCTATGATGCGATCGTCCTCGCCGTCGCCCACGACAAGTTCAGGGAAATCGATATCGCGTCGCTGAAGAGGGAAAACGGCGTTATCTACGACGTAAAATCTTTCCTCGATCCGGGCGTAGTGGACGGCAGGCTCTGACCCCGACTCTCCCCGGATTCATCGTGAAAAACACCGAAAATTCGCGCTATAATCCCACTGGGACTCATCGGCGCGAACGCTCCATGAAAACGATCGGTTTTCATCCTTTCCTCGGGGGTGCTCATATGAAGAAAGCTATCGTCGTCGCGGCGATCGCTCTCTCGGCGTTTGCGGTTTCGACCCGGGCGCAGCTGCTGCCGCCCAAGGGCTACATTGGACTTTATAACTCCGAAGCGTTCGGATTGCATTGCTGGTGTCCGATCGGAGAGTCTGCGTGGGGCAGGATCGAGATGTGGGTCTGGTGTCTGCCGAGCACGAATGGACTCAAGTGCGCCGAGTTTGCCGTTCAGTATCCCGCCCGCGGGATTCTGGCTCTGGAAGAGGTAGAATACAACACGGAATTCGCGCTGCGGGTTGGAAATCTTCCCAGTGGCGTGAGCGCGTGCTTCGCGGACTGCCAGACGGCCTGGGTCTGGTTCTGTCGCCAAACGCTCTGGGTCAGAACGACCACGAAGGCCGAAATCGAACTCGCGCCGCATCCCTGCTGCGGCGAGATTCGTTTTGCCAGTTGCGCCGAGGGCAATCCGTTGGAATCCGTCATAGTCATTTCGCCGTTTCTCGGGATCAACTGGGAACCCGACGCCTATTGCTATGCATGTCAGGAGCCGCTCGAGTTAATGATAGGCGCCGGAGTTCCGAGCTGGGGCGCGATAAAGAGTCTTTTCGAGTGATCGCGCCGAATTCGCATTCAATCTGATAAAACCCGCACGGGTTCTTCAGCCCCTCCGCTCCCTTTTGTCCCCAGGGTTCAATGAATCCCTCTGGAAGATTCATGCTTGACAAGAGTGTATATATTAAATATACAGTGTATATACGGTCAGAACAGTTTGAAGGAGAAGGCTCTGTTTATCGTCATCTCGGCAGCGAATCCCGATCCGATGTACAAGCAGGTCACGGACCAGGTAAAGGACGCGATCGCGAAGGGCTCGCTCGCGAGCGGGACGAAGCTTCCGTCGATACGGCAGATGGCCCGGGAACTCTCCTTAAGCCCCATTACCATCAGGCGGGCCTATCACGACCTCGAAAACGAAGGCTATCTCATCACGCGCGCGGGGCTCGGGTCGTTCGTCGCCGGGATCAGCAGGGACGAGCTCCGCGAGCGAAAGGCGCAAGAGATCCGCGACGAGATTCGGAGGATCGTCAAGCACGCCGAAACCTATGGTATCCCGATCGGCGAGATCGGACGGATCGTCGATGAAATGAAGAAGGCTCGGCGATGAACGGCATTCTCGGGATCGGGAACCCGCGCACGGCGCGACACGAAGGAGGCTCCGCATGATTCAATTCGATGACACGAAGGAGATGGAACGGAGGGCTTCGATGCATTACGGGGACGGGCTCCTCGACATCGGCATCGGCATCGGTCTTGTCATCCTCGGTTTCGCCATGATCTTCGGTTTCGGCGCCATCGCCGTCGTCTACATGGCGATGATCGTCTCCATCGTGAAGTCGGCGAAACGGAGCATCACGGTTCCACGGATGCATCACTTCGATTTCATCCCGGAGCCGGACGCGGAATCGCGGTTCAACCGCATGAGGGTGGTCGTCGCGGCGTCCATGGCCGTGCTGCTGGCCCTCGGCGTTCTCGCGCTGTTCATGTCCCGGATCATTCCTGCGCGGATATCGGCGGGCCTGCGGGCGAACGGCATCATCGTATTCGGCATGACGCTCACCGCGTTTTTCGTCCTTATCGGCTGGGGGACGGCGACGAAGCGCGTGCGCGCCTATGCCGCGATCGCGATGCTCATCCTCGTCTTCGCGTACTGGTTCGATCTGGACGTGTCGTGGTACTTGATGATCATCGGCGCCGTCACGGGGATATGGGGAACGGCTGTTCTCATGCGCTTCGTGAAAGACTATCCGAGGTTCCAGAGCCGGAACGGCAAGATCTACCAGCGGACCTACTGACGAAACCATCCGTTCATCGCTGCGCCTTGTCAGTCCGCTCCCGGATGCTCTCGAGGCCCCGTTTCGCGGCTTCATTTCGCGCGTTGAGCTCGAGCGCTTTGCGGTAGGACTCTTCCGCGTTCGCCGTATCTCCCCGCGCAATGTAAACGCTCCCGAGGCGCACGTAGTAATTCGATATGCCGCCCGGGGTGTCCTTCGCCGCCGGCATATTCGAAAGAAACGCCAGGAGCCCGAGGGCGGAGAGCGAGAGCGCGAGCTCCGCGACTCGCCGGCCGCGCCCGAGCGCGAAAAGCTCCCACACCGCCGCGCCGGCGAAAGGCAGCAGGAACGCGACCACGGGCAGCCGGTACCGGGCGAGCACGTAGAAGATGAGCGCGGTGAGAAGATAGGCCGCCACTCCGCCGTAGAGGAGCCAGAGCTTTTTCCAACGGTTTCTCGTCAGGAACATCCCGAGCAGGCCGAGCGGGGCGATGATGCCGAAGACGGGAAGAGGAAGAGCGAGGACGCCCGGAAAGCGCCGGTGAAAATGGAAATTCTCCACGTTCGCCCGCTCATATCCGTTCCAGAAGAACAGGAATTTTTTCCAGAGGAGCGAGC
>Ga0315286_10000940_pt1 | contig 25653 bp, 21 predicted proteins | sample YL17G10_0_MG_FD_205038 | JGI IMG/M metagenome (GOLD analysis project Ga0315286, IMG submission 205038) | Sediment microbial communities from Yellowstone Lake, YNP, Wyoming, USA - YL17G10_0 | ecosystem: Environmental > Aquatic > Freshwater > Lake > Sediment | place: USA: Wyoming | collected...
CGCGCACGCTGGGCGTTTCGCATCTGCTGGAAGGCAGCGTGCGGAAGTCCGGGAATCGGCTGCGCATCAGCGCCAAGCTCGTGCGGGCGTCGGACGGCTCGCAGCTCTGGTCCGAGTCGTATGACCGGAATCTCGAGGACGTCTTCAAGATTCAGGACGAGATTGCCGGCGCCGTCGTCGCGCAGCTCAGGGTCACGATGCTCGGAACGTCGATGCCGGAGAGCCAGACCACCAATCCCACGGCCTTCACCGACTACATGCGTGCCCGGCAGCTGTACCGGTCAGGCACCAAGGACAGCCTCGAACAGGCGAGCGCGCTGCTCGAGCGCGTCGTTGCCATCGACGACAAGTACGGCCCTGGGTGGCGACTGCTGGCACAAACGTATGCCAGGCGGGCCTGGGTCGGTTTCCTGCCCCTGCATGAGGGATTCGCCAAGGCTCGCGCGGCAATCCAGCGGGCGATCGATATCGATCCGTCCGATGCAGCGGCGATCGCCGTGCTGGCCAACCTGTCACGGGCCTACGACATGAACCTGCCCGAGTCCGCGCGCCTGCTGAAGCGCGCCTTGTCACTCTCGCCGCGCGACGAAACCGTTTTGGGCGCGGCAGGAAACCTGACCGAGGCGACAGGAGACGGCCCGCGCTCGATCGCAATCTACGAGGAACTGGTGCGCCGCGACCCGGTGAACGGCGATGCCTGGAGCGACCTCGGCTTCGCGTACATGGTGTTCGGCAGGTACCCCGACGCGATCGCGGCGCTTCGCAAGTCGCTCGAACTGGAGCCTGCTGCGGTGTTTACGCACGAAGTTCTGGGCGAGGCGCTTCTGTTATCGGGCGACCTTGACGCTGCGCTGGCCGAGATGCAGCGCGAGCCCCACGACACCATGCGACGCCTGGGGCTTGCTTTCGTCTACGCCGCCCTGGGACGACGCGAGGAATCACAGCGACTGCTCGAAGAGGTTGGGCGCGAGCATCCGGACTTTGCTAGCGCGGTTGCCGCTGGCTACGCGCGGCTCGGCATGGCCGACGAGGCATTCGAGTGGCTGGACCGGGCGCTGCAGGAACGCGATGGGGGCGTCCTCGAGTTGCGGGCTGGACCAATACTCCAGCCGTTGCGGAAGGATCCCCGCTATGTGCCGCTGCTGCGACGGATCGGCCTGTCGGACGAGCAGGTCGCGGCGTTGGACTTCAACATCGAAGTCCCTTTGGTGGCGGGGTCCAGCATAGGTGGCGGTGTGGCGGCGCATTGACGGCCTGCCGCGCTCGCCGCCACGCTCCTCGATCCCGGCCCGTGCGCCTGCTTCACTGGCGTGGCCACAGCACCCACATGCGCAACGGCTGGCGCATGCGACCGGCTTCGTCAGCGGCGTTGCCTTCCCAGCCCCAGAAATAATCGGCACGCACCGCGCCGACGATCGCGCTGCCGGTGTCCTGCGCCAGCACGAGACGACGCAGCGGCCTGTTCGATAGCGGTTCGGTCGTGTCGATCCACGCGGGCGTGCCGTAAGGCACGTTCTTCGGATCGACGGCGATGGAGCGCCCGGGTGTGAGCGGCACTCCCTGTGCGCCGCGCGGACCCAGCGCCGGGTCGGGCAACGGCTCCTCGCGAAAGAACACGTAACGCGGGTTCGACCACGCTAATTCGTCGATGCGGGCTGGATTGCGCCGTGCCCAGTCCTTGATCGCGGGCCACGACGCCTGGCCGGCTGGCAGCTCGCCCTGATCGATCAACCAGCGACCCACAGAGGAGTACGGCCGATCGTTGTTTCCCGCATAGGACAGACGCGTCATCCGCGCGCTGCCATCCGGCTCCGCGATCCGCAGGCGGCCGGAGCCCTGGATGTGCAGCACCAGTACGTCGAGCGGATCGGCCAGGTAGGCGATCTCGCGTCCGCGCAAAGACGCCTGTGCCGCAGGCAGCGTGTCGATTTCACGGCGCGTCCAGTACGGGCGGCGCGACGCCAGGTCCGTCGGCAACTCAAATAGTGGGTAGCGGAATGCACCGCCCGGTTGGCGCCGGGCTTCGAACGACGGCTCGTAGTAGCCGGTGATGAGCCCTTGTGCGAGGCCTTGCGGCGACTCGACTCGATAGGGCCGCAGGTTTTGTGTCAGCCAGGCGCGCGTCTGCCCGTCGTCCCCTGGCGCGCTCCGTGGCGCCCGAGCGCACAGCGCAGCCCACTCCGGCGGCGGGCGCTGGCAGCTGCGGAGCAGCGCCGGCCAGGCCTGCTGCAGCCTGTCTTCGTTCCAGCCGGGCAGCTCGCTCCAGGCGACCGGCACCCAGCGCGACTGCCCGCGAGTGATTTTGCCGACGGGCGGTTGCAAGGGCGTCGCGGTACAGGCAGCGAGCGCGGCAAGGATTGCCACGACGAGCCACCGGGCGGTCACCGCGGGCTGGTGCATGAAGGGAAGGGTAGCACCCGGAACAAGCCGGAGGCCCTCACCCCAACCCTCTCCCGCCAAGGCGGGAGAGGGGGGTCAATCACCTCTCCCGCCAAGGCGGGAGAGGGGGGTCAATCACCTCTCCCGCCGAAGCGGGAGAGGGGGGTCAATCACCTCTCCCGCTTCAGCGGGAGAGGTCGGGCGCAGCCCGGGTGAGGGCGCGTGAAGTGCGGTAAGTGGTTGCGCAGGCGCGATGAAGCGTTTCAATCCGCGGTGGCGCGCCGGTAAGCTCGCGCGGTGACTCTCGACGACCTCCGCCGCAACCGCAACCTGCTGTTCTGGGGCCTCCACACCCTGGGCTGGAGCGCCTATCTGATCACCCAGTACCTGGGTGCCCTGCTCTACGAAAAGCCGGTCGGTTACCTGTGGGTGGTCGCCATCGCAGCCCTCGGCGGCTTCCTGCTCTCCGCGCCGCTGCGCTACCTGTATCGCTGGCTCTGGAACAAACGGCCGCTGGTGATCGTTCCCTGCGTGCTGGCCGCCGCCTGGGCGACTGCGCTCGGCTGGCGCGTCGTCATCAACTATTCCTACGCCCGGCTGGTCGAGGACTGGATGGCGAAGGAGCCCTGGTACGGGATCTTCAGCGGAACGCTGAGCTCGATGTACCTGCTGCTGTGCTGGTCCGGCCTGTACTTCGGCATCAAGTACTACGAGACGCTGCAGGAGGAGCGCGAGGCGGCGCTCAAGGCGTCGGCGCTTGCGCAGGAAGCGCAGGTCAAGATGCTGCGCTACCAGTTGAACCCCCATTTCCTCTTCAATACGCTGAACGCGATCTCGACCCTGGTGCTCGACGGACAAGGCAAGGTGGCGAACCAGGCCATCGGCCGGCTGTCGGACTTCCTGCGCTACACGCTCGACCAGGACCCGATGAAGAAGGTCACGCTGCGCCAGGAAATGGACGCGCTGAATCTCTACCTCGGCATCGAGAAACTGCGTTTCGGGGAACGGCTGCGCCTCGAGTTCGACATCGACGAGAATGTGCAGCAGGCGCTGGTCCCTTCGCTGATCCTGCAGCCGCTGATCGAGAATGCACTCAAGTACGCGGTCGCGCCGCGGGAAGAGGGTGGACGTCTGCGCATCGAAGGCCGCGCGATCGACGACGGCAGGCTGTTGCTGGTCGTGCAGGACGACGGCCCCGGGCTGCCGGTCGGCGTGGAACTCGGCAGCGGCCGCGGCGTTGGATTCCGCAATACGCGCGAGCGTCTTGAGGTGCTGTACGGCAAGCACCAGAAACTTGCCGTGCGTTTTTCGCGCCCCGGGTTGAGACTGGAGATCACCTTGCCCTTTGAAAGGGCTACGCAACCATGACCATACGCACCCTCATCGTGGACGACGAGCCGCTCGCGCGGCGCGGCCTGGAGCTCCGCCTCCGGCACGCCCCGGACGTCGAAATCGTCGGGCAGTGCGCCAATGGCCGCGAGGCGCTCGCCGCGCTCGCCGCGATCGCGCCCGACCTCATGTTCCTCGACATTCAGATGCCGGGGGTCTCCGGCATCGACGTGCTGAAGCAGGTGCCGCAGGAGAGCATGCCGATGGTCGTGTTCGTGACGGCCTTCGACCGTTTCGCGATCGACGCTTTCGAGTCGCACGCGCTCGATTACCTGCTGAAGCCGGTAGACGACGAGCGTCTCGCGCGCGCGCTCGACCGGGTGCGGGCGCAGTGGCACCAGCGCCAGGCGCTCGCGCAACGCGAACAACTGATGGCTCTGCTGGCGGACCTCACCGGCAGGGGCGAAATCGAGCCCGAGGCGCTCGCGGCGGCCGCCGGACGGGCGGTACGACGCTTTGCCGCAATGTTGCCGATCCGGTCGGGGCGCGAGACGCTCAGGCTGGATGTTGCGACGATCGACTGGATCGATGCGGCGGGTGACTACATGTGCCTGCACGCTGCCGGGCAGACGCACGTCCTGCGCGCCACGATGAAGGAACTCGAGGACATGCTGGACCCGGCCGTGTTCCAGCGCGTGCACCGTTCGACCATCGTGAACCTGGCGCGCGTGCACTCGCTCCGGCCCCATGTGAACGGCGAATGTTTCCTGCGGCTGCAGTCCGGGCAGGAGATCAAGCTGAGCCGCAGCTTCCGCGACAAAGTGGAAATGCTACTCGACCGCTTCGGAGCAGCGCCCAGGACGGCGTGAACCGGCTGCCGGCCGTCGCTGTCGCGGCAAACCGCGGACCGTTCAGCTACCATGCGCTCAGTAAAGGAGTGCGGACCCTGATCGCCAGCCGGCGCAACCTCGCTGTCTTCATTGCACTGATTGCGTTGTGCCTCGCGCAATCGGTGGCGCAGTGCCATGCCTTGTCGCACCTCGGCGATCGCGATTCGCCGGCCTTGCCCGGCCAGCACGCGCAGGTCTGCACCGATTGCGTTTCGCATGCGCCGTTGCTCGTCATCGGCGCTGCCGCGGCCATCGTTCTCTTCCTGGCATTCCAGAATTTCCAGATTCTGCGGCCGCGTGCGATCCCGGCGCCGTCCGGCCGTGCGTTTCATTACGCATTCCGCTCCCGCGCACCTCCTCGTTGATCGGTACATCCGCGTAACCGATGCCGGCCTCCCGCGGGCCGGTTTGCCATTGCACGACGAGGAGTCTTTCCATGGGACACGCATCCCGAGTTATTGCGTCCGTTGCCATTGCGGCAGCGCTGTTGCCCGCCACGGTGCAGGCGGCTGACGACGTCGCGGCGCTGCGCGCCGAAATCGCCGCGCTCAAAGCCGACTACGCCGAGCGCGTGGGCGCTCTTGAGGTCCGCATCGACCAGCTCGAGTCCGCGTCGTCAGCCGCGGCAGCGGTGGCCGCCGAGCCGCCACCCCCGCCGCCGTCTGCGCCCGCGCGCAACTCGTCGGCATTCAATCCAGCGATCTCGGTGATCCTCGCCGGCAACTATGCCGACCTTTCGCAGGACCCTGCCGACTACCACTTCGCCGGCTTCATACCGAGCGGGGGTGAGATCGGTCCGGGGGAGCGCAGTTTCAACCTCGGCGAATCCGAGATTACGTTCTCGGCCAGTGTCGATCCCTACTTCACGGCAGCCCTTACCCTGGCGCTGTCGCCCGGGAACGAGATCGGCGTTGAGGAGGCGTTTTTCCGCACGACCTCCCTTCCGGCCGGATTCACGGTCAAGGGCGGACGATTCTTCTCAAGCATCGGCTACCTGAACGAAATCCACGCCCACGCCTGGGACTTCGTCGACCAGCCGCTCGCCTACCAGGCGCTTTTCGGCGGCCAGTACGCGCAGGACGGCGTGCAGGTGAAGTGGCTTGCACCGACGGACCTGTTCCTCGAGTTCGGCGCGGAGGTCGGCAACGGCGGGGCCTTCCCCGGCACGCGTCTCGGCCGCAACGGCCTGAACGGCGCAACACTGTTCGCGCACGCCGGGGGTGATCTGGGCGATTCGATCGGCTGGCGGGCCGGCGTCTCGTGGCTCGACCTGGATGCCGAGGACCGCGCCTACGCAGACGTCGATAGCCTCGGGAGTCCGGTCGTCAACGCCTTCACGGGCGGCTCTCAGACCTGGATCGCCGATGCCACGCTCAAGTGGACGCCATCCGGCGACACACGCCGTCGCGCGCTGAAACTGCAGGCCGAGTACATGCAGCGCACCGAAGACGGCGACCTTGCCTTCGACGTCGACGGCTCTGGCCTCAGTGACGGCTACCACAGCCGGCAATCCGGCTGGTACGTGCAGGGTGTCTACCAGTTCATGTCGCGCTGGCGCGTGGGCCTGCGGTACGACGAACTCGACTCGGGCACGACTCGCATCGGCCTGGTGCAGCAGGGCGAGTTGCTGGCCGCCGACTTTCCGTTGTTGTTGCCGGCCTCGCCAAGCCGCGTCACCACCATGATCGACTGGAGCCCGAGCGAATTCTCCCGGCTGCGAGCCCAGTACGCCTGGGACGACGCGCGTGACGGCGCAACGGACCGCCAGCTGCTGATCCAGTACCTCTATGCGATCGGCGCGCACGGCGCCCACAAATTCTAGGAGACGACAATGAACCGATTCATCAAGGGCGTGTGCCTCGCGTTGACGCTTGTTGCCGCGCTGCCGGCGCAGGCCGCGATCAAGGTGTTGGCAACCACAGCCGACTGGGGCGCGCTCGCGACCGAGCTGGGCGGCGACAAGGTGAACGTCTACACGGCCACCAGTGCCTTGCAGGACGTGCACCGGGTCGATGCCAAGCCCAGCCTCGTCGCCCGCGCGCGGACCGCGGACCTCGTCGTCGCCAACGGCGCGGAACTCGAGATCGGCTGGCTGCCCGTGTTGTTGCAGGAATCCGGCAACCCGCGCATCCAGCCGGGCGCAACCGGCTACTTCGAGGCAACGTCCGCGTTGCGCCTGCTCGAGATTCCGACGGCCGTCGATCGTTCCATGGGCGACATCCATCCTCTCGGCAATCCGCACGTGCAGCTCGATCCGCGCAACATTGCGGTGGTCGCGAAAGCGCTCTCGGCACGCCTCGCCGCGGTCGATGCGCCGAATGCGCCTTACTACCAGTCGCGTGGCGCCGACTTCCAGGCGCGCTGGCAGCAGGCCCTGACACGCTGGTCGACCCAGGCCGCGCCCCTGAAGGGCGTGCCAGTGGTCGTGATGCATCGCGACCAGACTTACCTCGTGCACTGGCTCGGCATGCAGGAGCTGGCCGCGATCGAGCCCAAGCCCGGCGTGCCGCCGAGCGCGGGCTATCTGGCCGGTCTGGTCACGAGGCTGTCCGCGTCCCCGCCGCGCATGATCCTGCTCAATGCCTACAACGACCCGAAGGCGGCCGACTGGCTCTCCGAGCGCATCAAGTCGCCGGTTGCCATGCTGCCTTTCTCGGTGGGCGGCACGCCGGAGGCAAAGGATCTTTTCGGTCTTTTCGACGACACGCTGCAGAAGCTCACCGCGGCGGCCAGGCAATGAACGACATCACGGCGGACTTGAGCATCCTGTGGCCGGCGCTCGTGGCCGGCGCGCTGGTCGTTCTCTCCCACGTGCCGCTCGGCCAGCAGGTGCTGAGGCGCGGAATCGTGTTCATCGACCTGGCAATCGCGCAGGTCGCGGGACTCGGCGTGATCGCGGCGCATTCCTTCGGCCTCGAACTGGCCGGGTGGCAGACGCAGGTGGCTGCCGTCGTCGCCGCGCTGCTCGGCGCGCTGCTGCTCACCTGGACGGAGCGCAAGCGGCCCGAAGTCCAGGAGGCCCTGATCGGCGTGCTGTTCGTGCTCGCCTCGACCGCGCAGATCCTGTTGCTCGCAAACAATCCACACGGCGGCGAGGAGCTGAAGGACCTGCTCGCCGGGCAGATCCTCTGGGTGTCTACGGAGCAGTTGGTGCGTGCCGCGGTGCTTACGGCGGCGTTCCTGTTCGTCTGGTTCCGCTGGCGGGAGCGCATCGGCACGATCGGCTTCTACGTGCTGTTCGCGCTGATGGTGACGATGTCCGTACAGCTGGTGGGCGTCTATCTGGTCTTCACGACGCTGATCGTGCCGGCGCTCGCGACCTATCGCCATGGCAGGAGCCGGCAGCGGACGCTCGGCTACCTGGTTGCGATCGCATCCTACGTCGTCGGGCTCGGGGTGTCGTTGCTCACCGACCTGCCGTCGAGCCCAGTCATCGTCTGGGCGATGGCGGTGCTTGGCGTGGCGCTGCACCTCACTGCGCGGCCGGCGGCGCCGCCAACGCTGAAGGAGTGACGCGACCGCGAGCCCAGCATGCTGCCCCGCTTCCATCGCGCCCCATGCCGCGTAATGTCGCTGCGGCACCTACGCATGTCCGTCAGTACCGATACCGATGAACAACGTGTGCCGATTCGACCGGGCTCGCGCTCCGTGCCTGCCGCAACGCGCTATCCTAGGGTCGGAGCACCTGCATGAGAGTCGACGAACCCCTGTCGAGAATCATGACCGAAGCCGTGGTCGTGATCGATTCCGATCGCAGTGTCAGCGAAGCGCTCGACTGCTTCTGCCAGTACCCGATTCACCACTTGCCCGTCGTGCGCAACGGCCGGCTCGTCGGTATGTTGAGTTCCGCTGAACTGATGAAACTCGAGCTCGTCGCGCCGAAGGCGGCGCCGGAAAGTGCCCACTACCTCGATGAGCACTTCACGATCGAGCAGCTGATGCGCACGCCGGTGACGAGCCTCAAGTCGCACAACAGCCTCGGCCAGGCGGCCGCGAAGCTGATCGAGAGCGATGTCCACGCGTTACCGATCGTGGACGAGGCCGATCGCGTGCTCGGCATCGTGACGACGTCGGACGTCATCCGCAGCCTGCTGCACGGGCCGCCGCGCAGGGGAGCGCTGCAGCCGATGCGCACGCCACAGCAACCACCGACGGAGGAGTCCAAAGAGGAGCCGCACTACCACACGAAGCCGTCCGGTGATGAATACGCGATTGCGATGCGCACCGCCGAGACGTTGCACGTGGAGGCGCGCGATCCGCGCTACCTGGGCAAGGCCATGCTGTACCTGGATCAGCGCAGGCAGTACCTCGAGAAAGTGCTCGAACTTGCGGACCGCTTCCTGCGCGCCGGACAGGAAGAGCAGGTGCACGCGCTGCTGCTGAAGGCCATACATGTGGCAAAGCGAGCCGAAGAGCACGCGACCGGCGCCGCACGAGTGCCTTTCCCGCTCGAGTAGCGCCTACAACCGGCAGGCGAGCCGCGAGCCCTGCTCGATGGCACGCTTCGCATCGAGTTCCGCGGCCACATCCGCTCCGCCGATGAGATGGACTCGGGCGTCCGCGCGCGTGAGCGGATCGACGAGTTCCCGCAGCGGCTCCTGCCCGGCGCACAGCACGATCGTGTCTGCTGCGACGAGCAGCGGCTTTTCGCGCCGTTCGCCGAAGCTGACGTGCAGGCCGCGCTCGTCGATGCGCTCGTAATTCACGCCGCCGATCGTCTCGACGCGCTTCATCCTGAGTGCGGCGCGGTGGATCCAGCCCGTCGTCTTGCCGAGGCCCTTGCCGAACGCCCCCGCCTTGCGCTGCAGCAGCGTCACCTGACGCGCCGCGGGTTCGACCTGTGGGGCTGTCAGGCCGCTGCGCGCCAGCTCCGGATCCGTCACGCCCCATTCCCGCATCCACGCGTCGAGATCGAGGGTCGTCGAATGCCCTGCGTTCAGGACGAACTCCGCGACGTCGTAGCCGATACCGCCGGCACCCACGATGGCGACACGCCGTCCGACGGGTTTGCCGCGCAGCAGCACGTCCACGTAGGAAAGCACTTTGCCGGCGGCGGCCTGCTCCTCAGCACCGGGAATGGCCGGATTGCGCGGGCTGACGCCGGTGGCCAGCACGATTTCGTCGAACCCGCCAGCGAGCAGCGCCTGCGCGTCCACTCTCGTGCCGAGGTGCAGGTGCACGCCGGTCGTGACGATACGGCGGCCGAAATAACGCAGCGTCTCCCGGAACTCTTCCTTCCCCGGGATACGCTTCGCCATGTTGAACTGGCCGCCGATTTCAGCGCTGGCCTCGAACAATTCGACGCGGTGGCCCCGTTCGGCCAGCAGTGTCGCGCACGCCAGCCCGGCCGGGCCGGCGCCGACCACGGCAATCTTCTTGAGCTGCGTGGCGGGCCGGAACACCCATTCGGTCTCGTGCCCGGCGCGCGGATTGACGAGGCAGGAGGCAATCTTGCGCTCGAAGATGTAATCGAGGCACGCCTGGTTGCAGGCAATGCAGGTGTTGATCTCGTCCGCGCGGCCGGCCGCTGCCTTGTTGACGAACGCCGGGTCCGCGAGCAGGGGACGCGCCATCGACACCATGTCGGCGGAGCCCCCGGCGATCACCTGTTCGGCCACCTCGGGCGTGTTGATGCGGTTGGTGGCGCAGAGCGGGACGCCGACTTCACCCTTCAGCTTCCGCGTCACCCAGGCGAACGCCGCCCTCGGGACGGACGTTGCGATCGTCGGGATGCGTGCTTCGTGCCAGCCGATTCCCGTGTTGAGGATGGTGACGCCCGCCGCCTCGAGCGCTTTCGCCAGTTGCACGACCTCATCCCAGCTGCTGCCATCGGGCACCAGGTCCAGCATCGAGAGCCGGTACACGATGATGAAATCCTTGCCGACGGTCGCGCGGATGCGCGCGACGATTTCGACCGGGAGGCGCATGCGATTGGCGTAGCTGCCGCCCCATTCGTCCGTGCGCCGGTTCGTATGCGCGGCCACGAACTGGTTGATGAAATACCCTTCCGAACCCATGACTTCGACGCCGTCGTAGCCCGCTTCGCGCGCAAGACTCGAGCAGCGCAGGAACGCGCGGATCTGCCGCTCGACGCCGCTCGACGACAGCGCGCGCGGAGTGAAAGGTGAAATCGGCGACTTGAGGCGGGAAGGGGCGACCGCGAGCGGGTGATACCCGTAACGCCCGGTATGCAGGATCTGCAGCGCGATCTTGCCACCTTCCGTGTGCACCGCCGCGGTGATGGGGCGGTGCCTGGCCGCCGCGGCACGGGATGCGAGTCGGCCCGAAAAAGGCGCCGCCCAGCCGGCGATGTTCGGCGCGAAGCCGCCGGTGACGATCAGGCCGACGCCACCGCGCGCGCGCTCCGCGAAGTACTCGGCGAGACGGGGAAACAGCCTGGGGTCGTCCTCGAGTCCGGTGTGCATCGAGCCCATCAGGACTCGATTGCGCAGCTGCGTGAAGCCGAGATCGAGCGGCGCAAGCAGGTGCGGGTAGGCCGTCATCTCAGCTCCGCTCCGCTCAGAGCAGGACGCGTCCCGCGTAGTAGGCGATGGCCGCGATCAACGCCGCCGCCGGCATCGTCACGAGCCACGCGATCACGATGTTGCCGGCCAGCCCCCAGCGCACAGCTCTTGCCCGCTGCGCGGAGCCGACGCCTACGATCGCCCCCGTGATGGTGTGGGTCGTCGAGACCGGGATGCCGAAGCTCGATGCCAGGAACAGCGTGATGGCGCCGCCGGTTTCCGCGGCGAACCCGGCCACTGGACGCAGCTTGGTGATCTTCTGGCCCATGGTCTTCACGATGCGCCAGCCGCCGAACATGGTGCCGAGCGCCATGGCGATGTAACAGCTGACGATGACCCAGACCGGCAGGTGATCGCGTGTGGTCACACCGGCGGAAATCAGCAGCAGCCAGATGATGCCCATCGTTTTCTGCGCGTCGTTGCTGCCGTGGCCGATGCTGTAGGCCGCGGAGGACGCGAGCTGCAGGCGGCGGAACCAGCGGTCGACCTTGCGCGGCGCGGAGCGCACGCAGGCCCAGGACACGGTGACCATCAGCAATGCTCCGAGGGTCATGCCGAGCAGCGGGGAAATGAAGATGAACGCCGCGGTCTTGAGAATGCCGGGCATCAGCAGCGGGCCGGTGCCGGTCTTGGCGATGGTCGCGCCGATCATGCCGCCGATCAACGCGTGCGACGAACTCGAAGGGATGCCGTAGTACCAGGTAATCACGTTCCACGCGATGGCGCCGATCAGCGCGCCGAAGATCAGGTAGTGATCGACCGCGGACGGATCGACGATGCCCTTGCCGACCATCGCCGCCACCTTGAGGTGGAAGATGAAGATGGCGATGAAATTGAAGAACGCGGCCCAGATGACGGCCTGGTGCGGCCGCAGCACGCCGGTCGAGACCACGGTCGCAATCGAGTTGGCCGCGTCGTGGAAGCCGTTCATGAAATCGAACGCCAGTCCCAGCGCGACCAGCAGCACGAGCACGCTGAACGACATGGAGAGGTCCATGGTCAGACGTTCTCCACCACCACCGATTCGATGACATTGGCCACGTCCTGGCACTTGTCGATGGCGTTCTCGAGGTATTCGTAGACGTTCTTGTGCTTGATCAGCTGGCGCACGTCCTGCTCCTCGCGGAAGAGCTTGGAGATGCCGTCGCGCGAGACTTTGTCCGCGTCGCTTTCGAGTACGTCGATCTCCTGGCAGAGGGCGAGCGCCCGGCTGGCGTTGTCCATCGACGACAGCAGTCCGACCGCTTCCTGCACCTTGCGGCAGCAGATCGCGAGCAGCTCGGCCATGGCCTGCGAGGCGGGCGGGAGCACCTGGATGTCGAACAGGTGCATGGATTCCGCGGCGTCCTGCATCAGGTCGAGGATGTCGTCCATCGCCGAGATCAGGCGGTGGATGTCGTTGCGGTCGAACGGGGTGATGAACGTGGAGTGCAGCAGCGAGACCGTCTCGTAGGTCACCTTGTCCGCGCTGCGCTCGATGTCCCCGATCTGCTGGATCAGCTCGGCGCGGAGCTTCTCGTCGGAATAGCCGCCCACCAGCCGGACGATGGCGTCGGCGCCATCGACGATGCATTGCGCGTGACGGTTGAACAGCGCGAAAAATCGTGCCTCGCGCGGCATCAGGGCCGATAAGAACCGCATGGCCGTCCCCCGGAATCCCGGAATTGTTGTGGTGCGAAGTATCCGCGATCCGCGGGGAACGTGGTAGCTTGATGTCCCCCCGCCTTCCCCCGGGGACCCCGCCGATCATGACTCATCCCGAACACGACTGCATCCGCGTCCGCGGGGCGCGTCAGAACAACCTGCGCGGCCTCGACCTCGACATTCCGCTGCGCCAGCTGGTCGTGGTGACGGGCGTTTCGGGGTCGGGCAAGTCCTCATTGGTATTTGACACGGTCTATGCAGAGGGGCAGCGCCGGTACGTCGAGACCTTCTCGCCCTATGCACGCCAGTTCCTCGACCGCATGGACAAGCCAAAGGTGGATCGCATCGAGGGGATCCCGCCGGCCATCGCGATCGACCAGACGAACCCCGTGCGGACGTCGCGCTCCACCGTGGGGACGATGACCGAGCTGAACGATCACCTGAAGCTGCTGTTCGCGCGGGCCGCCCGGCTCTACTGCCGTGGCTGCGGCAGGCTCGTGCACCGCGATTCCCCTGGGACCATTCTCGCGGCACTGGAGGAGCGGACGGCGCTCGCGGGCGACCCGCGCCTGGTCGTGACGTTTCCGGTCGCGGTGCCGAAGAATTTCAGCGAAAAGGAAGTGCTCGGTCTGTTGGAGCAGCAGGGATACACGCGCGTTCATGCTCGCTCGGCCGCGGGAGTGGAGATCGTCCAGGACCGGTTCCGGCTGGGTGGCACCGATCGCTCGCGCGTATTCGAGGCGCTCGAAGCGGCGCTGCGCGTCGGCCGCGGACGCGTGAATGTCCACACCTCTCCCACAAATGGGAGAGGTGGGGAACTGTGGAAATTCTCGTCCGACCTGCACTGCGCCGACTGCGACATCCACTATCGCGAACCGACGCCGAGCCTCTTCTCCTTCAACTCGCCGCTCGGTGCCTGCGAAACCTGCCGCGGTTTCGGCCGGGTGATCGGCGTCGATTACGGTCTCGTCGTGCCGGACGTATCGAAGACGCTGCGCGGTGGTGCCGTGCGCACCTGGCAGACCGAGTCCTACCGCGAATGCCAGGACGACCTCGTGAAGTTCGCGCGCAAACGCGGCATTCCGCTCGACACGCCATGGCGCGATCTCACCGAGGAGCAGCGCCGCTGGGTGATCGACGGCGAGGGTCCCTGGGAAAAAAAGGTCTGGTATGGCGCGAAGCGCTTTTTCAGGTGGCTCGAGACCAAGAGCTACAAGATGCACATTCGCGTGCTGCTGTCGAGGTACCGCAGCTATACGTCCTGCCCGGATTGCCACGGCGCGCGGCTCAAAGAGGAGGCGCTGCTGTGGCGGCTCGGCTCGAAGGGCAGCGCCACTGCGGGCCTCGGTGTCCACGACGTGATGCTGCTGCCGATCGACCGCTGCCGGGATTTCTTCGCCGCGCTCGCGTTGCCGGCGCCGCTGGATGAAGCGGCCGACCTGCTGCTGGGAGAAATCCGCTCGCGCCTCGACTTCCTGGTGCGCGTCGGCCTCGGCTATCTCACGCTCGACCGCCAGTCGCGCACGCTCTCCGGCGGTGAAGTCCAGCGCATCAACCTGACGACGGCACTCGGCACCTCGCTCGTCAACACGCTGTTCGTGCTCGACGAGCCGTCCATCGGCCTGCATCCGCGCGACATGCGGCGCGTCATCGAGGTGATGCACCGCCTGCGCGACAACGGCAACTCGCTGCTGGTGGTGGAGCACGACCCGCAGATCATGCTCACTGCCGATCGTATTCTCGACTTCGGCCCGGGGCCCGGCGAGCACGGCGGGCGGATCGTGTTCGAGGGCACGCCGGGAGAACTCGCCGCGCGTGCCGATACGCTCACTGCCCAATATCTCTCCGGGAGGCGCGATGCAGTGACTTCGGCCGGCAGTCGCGGGCGGCCCGAACCCGGCGCGCCGCAACTCGTCGTGCAGGGTGCGTCCGAGCACAACCTGAAGTCGATCGACGTGACCGTGCCGCTGCGCCGCCTGGTCTGCGTCACGGGCGTGTCCGGCTCCGGCAAGTCGACGTTGGTGCAGGATGTGCTCTATGCGGCTTTGCTGCGCGCCAAGGGCAAGCCGACCGAGACGCCGGGCGCGCATCGGGCGCTGCTCGGCGCCGAGCATGTCGCCGCAGTCGTGATGGTCGACCAGACGCAGATCGGCCGCACCACGCGCTCCAATCCCGCGAGCTACGTCGGCGCCTTCGACGCGATCCGCAAGCGCTTCGCGGCCGAGGCCGTCTCGATCGAGCGCGGCTACACGGTCGGCACGTTCAGTTTCAATTCGGGCAACGGGCGCTGCCCGACCTGCGGCGGCAATGGCTTCGAGCACGTCGAAATGCAGTTTCTCTCCGATGTGTACATTCGCTGCCCCGACTGCGACGGCCGTCGCTATCGCCCCGAGATCCTCGACGTAAAAATGGTCAAAGGCGCGGGCCCCGCACGCAGCATCGCCGACGTCCTTGACCTGACGGTCTCGGAAGCCGCGGCGTTCTTCGCAGGCGACGCCGACGTGCTGGCCTGCCTCGAACCGTTGATCGCGGTCGGGCTCGACTACCTGCGTCTCGGCCAACCCGTGCCGACGCTTTCCGGGGGCGAGGCGCAGCGCCTGAAGCTGGCGGGACACCTGGCAGAAGCTGCCGATGGCACTTCCCGTGGCTCGTCACTGTTCCTGTTCGACGAACCCACCACCGGCCTGCACTTCGACGATGTCGCGAAGCTGCTCGGCGCGTTCAAGAGGCTGCTCGATGCCGGGCATTCGCTCATCATCATCGAGCACAACCTCGACGTAATCCGCGCGGCCGACTGGATTCTCGACCTCGGCCCCGAGGGGGGCGACGCCGGCGGGACACTGGTGGTCGCCGGGACGCCGGCGGACGTGATGGCGTGCGACGCTTCGCACACCGGGCGATCACTGCTCGAATACGCGCGCGACCGGCAGCGCGTGCTCACGGCCGGCCGCGCGGCGCTGCCAGCGGCCGTGCCGCCCGCGCCGGCGAGGATCGAGGATCGCGCCCGTGACGCGATCGTCGTGCACAAGGCGCGGGAGCACAACCTGCGCGACGTGGACGTGTCGATCCCGCGTGACGGCATGACCGTGGTGACCGGCGTCTCCGGCTCCGGCAAGTCCACACTCGCGTTCGACATCGTCTTTGCGGAAGGCCAGCGACGCTACCTCGAGTCGCTGAATGCCTACGCGCGCCAGTTCGTGCAGCCGTCCGCGCGGCCGGACGTCGATGCGATTTTCGGCATCCCGCCGACCGTGGCGATCGAGCAACGCACCAGCCGCGGCGGACGCAAGAGCACCGTGGGCACCCTCACGGAAGTGCATCACTTCCTGCGGCTGCTGTACGTCAAGCTGGGCGTGCAGCACTGCCCGGACTGCGCGACGGCCATCGAACCCCAGACCGCCGACGCCATCGCGGCCCGGTTGTTGCGTGAATGCCGCGGGCGCCGCATCGAACTGCTGGCGCCTCTCGTGGTGGCGCGCAAGGGCTACTACACCGATCTCGCGAAATGGGCCCTGGCCAAGGGCTACACCGAGCTGCGGGTGGACGGCGGGCGCCTGCCGACCGATCGCTGGCCGCGACTCGATCGCTTCAAGGAACACACGCTCGAACTTCCGACCGGCATCGTGACGGTCTCGCCGCGCGCGGAGCGCGAACTGCGTGAGGCGTTGCAGCGGGCACTGGATTTCGGCAAGGGTGTCGCTCACGTGCTCGATCGCGGCAAGGTGCGGGTGTTCTCCACGCGCCGGGCCTGCCCGTCGTGCGGTCGCAGCTTCGCCGAACCCGATCCGCGCCTCTTCTCGTACAACTCGAAGCACGGCTGGTGCGAGGCCTGCTACGGCACGGGCATGCGCATCAAGGGTTTCGATGCCGAGCAGTCCGGCGAGGAGATCTGGTGGAACGAGTGGTTCGAGGGTGAGGCGGCCGCGTGCACCGAGTGCGACGGCCAGCGTCTCAACCCCGTTGCGCTCAACGTCACCTTCCGGGAGCAATCCATCGCGGAACTCACCGCGCTGCCCGTCGATGGGGCACTGGAGTTCTTCTCCGACCTGACACTCAAGGGGCGCGAGGCCGAGATCGCGCGTGACTTGAGTGCCGAGATTCTCTCCCGGCTGTCGTTCCTGCGCGACGTGGGCCTCGGCTATATCTCGCTCGACCGCGCCGCGCCCACGCTCTCCGGCGGCGAGGCGCAGCGCATCCGGCTCGCGTCGCAGCTTGGATCGAACCTGCGCGGCGTCTGCTACGTTCTCGACGAACCCACCATCGGCCTGCATCCCCGCGACAACCGCGTGCTGCTCGATGCCCTCGAGCGTCTCGGCCGCAAGGGCAATACGCTGCTGGTGGTCGAGCATGACGAGGATACGATCCGTCGCGCCGATCACCTCATCGACCTCGGGCCGGGCGCGGGCACGCGCGGCGGCAGAATCGTCGGCGCGGGCAGCATTGCCGATCTCATCGCATCCCCCGAGTCGCTGACGGGGCATTTCCTCGCGCACCCATTGCGCCACCCCCTGGCCGATCGGCGGCCGGTGTCACCCAAGGAGGCATCGCTCGAAATCAAGGGCGCGACCCTGCACAACCTGCGCAAGGTCAATGCCCGAGTGCCGTTCGGCCGTCTCACCGTCGTGACTGGAGTGTCCGGTTCGGGCAAATCCACGCTGGCGCGCGACGTCCTGTACGCCAACCTGCGGGCGCGGCTCGGTCAAAGGCGCGGCAAAGGGCGCATGCCGGCCTACGTCGGTTGTGAGCGCATCGACGGTTGGGAGAAGCTCGCGCGTGTCCTCGAAGTGGACCAGACGCCGATCGGCAAGACGCCGCGGTCGTGCCCCGCCACCTACGTTGGCTTCTGGGACGACATTCGCAAGCTCTTCGCGGGAGCGACGGACTCGCGCGTGCGCGGCTACGCCCCGAGCCGCTTCTCGTTCAACACCGCCGGTGGTCGTTGCGACAGCTGCGAAGGGCAGGGTGTACAGACGATCGAGATGAGCTTCCTGCCGAACGTGAAGGTTCTTTGCGATACGTGCGGCGGGCGGCGCTTCAATGCCGAGACACTGTCCATCACCTATCGCGGCCGCAACATCGGCGACGTGCTGGCCATGAGCGTGGACGAAGCGGTCGAGTTCTTTGCGGCCCATCCACGCATTCATCGCTCACTGCTGCTGTTGCAGGACGTCGGGCTCGGCTACCTCACGCTCGGGCAGCAGAGTCCGACGTTGTCGGGCGGCGAGGCGCAACGTATCAAGCTGGTCACCGAGCTGGCGCGGCTGCGTCCCGAAAAACCGCGATTGCCGCGCCAGGACACGACGAAGAAGAAGACGCCGGACGCGGCCCCGGCGAAGCACACGCTTTACGTGCTCGACGAACCCACGGTCGGCCTGCACATGGCCGACGTCGAGAAGCTGCTCCGGGTGCTGCACCGCCTCGTGGACGCGGGCAACACGGTCGTCGTCATCGAGCACAACCTCGACGTGATTGCCGAGGCTGACTGGCTCATCGATCTCGGGCCGGACGGCGGTTCAGGCGGCGGCAGGATCGTGGCAAAGGGATCGCCGGAAGCGGTGGCGACGGTGCGCAAGGGCTCGTACACGGCGGACGTGCTGGCAGCGTTCCTGGCGGAGCGTGGCCGCTCCTGAGCCCGGTTCGCTGTCTACCGGAGAGTCATGGTCACCTCGCTCACGGGATTGCCTCGCCACCGACAGGTCCGTAGAACATCACCCAGACGCCGAAATCCGGCGCGAGATCCTCGAAGCGATGTGCCCGCCCGGCCGCGACGAACAGGAACGTCCCGGGCGCCACCGGCTGGCGCGTCTCGCCGTCGAAAAACACGGCGGAGCCTCTTGCGACCACGTAGACCTCGTCGCGGTCATGGGGCGTTTGTCGATCCTCGCCTATCGGCGCATACCACTCCACTTCGAGCGAGCCGTGGGCATAAACGGGTACCGCCAGATTCCCCGGGGGCGGCGGGCCCATCGCCAGTGCCTCCGCCAGGCTCACATCCGCATGCGTCCTGCTGCCGGTATTCATAGCTCACCCCTCGTCGAATGCGCGCCGCACTTCCTCGGCGATCGCTGCGATACCCGCCTGTACGTTGTCCCGCGGCTGGGAGTAATTGATCCGCAGGCATTCCCGGGCGTGCTGCCACGGCTCCTCGAGGCCCGGAAAGAAGTGATGTCCCGACAGCACGAAAACCCCGCGGGCCTTCAATCGTCGATACAACACGTCGCTCGGGATCGGCAGCCCCGGGAACCACAGCCAGAGGAAGAACGCGCCCTCCGGCTGGTGAATGCGCAGCGGCACATCCCTGCACGCGTTGCGTAACGCATCTACCGCTACACCGCAGCGGGATTCGTAATAAGGACGAATGGTTGCGCGGCACAGCGCGAGTAGCTCGCCGCTGCGCAGCAACGGTTCGACGAGCACCGCGCCGGTGGATGCCGGGGCCAGCGCAGCCGTGGCATTGAAAGCGGTTACCGCGTCGATGGTCTCTGCGCTGGCGACGACGATGCCGGTGCGAGTTGCCGGCAGGCCCAGCTTCGACAGACTGAGGCAGAGGATGACGTTGTCGTTCCACAGGCAGCCCGGGTTCGAGTACTGAATGCCCGGGAAAGGCAACCCGTAAGCGGCGTCGACAATGAGCGGCACGCCGCGCCTGCGCGCCAGTGCGTCGAGTCGCCGCAGTTCGTCGAGCGTCAGCACGTTGCCTGACGGGTTCGTCGGCCGTGACACGCAGATTGCCGAGACGTCCGCGACGGCGTCGAGACTCGCGAAATCCACGTGATACTTGAAGAAGCCGTCGGCACGTTCCTCGATGCTCGCGCGCCGCGATACCAGCATGCCGTCCGACAAGCCGAGATCGGTGTAGCCGATGTACTCCGGCGCCAGCGGCAGCAGGATTCGGCAAGGCGACCGTTCCTCGCGCTCGCCGGCAAGAAGATTGAACAGGACAAAGAAGGCAGTCTGGCTGCCGGTCGTCAGGGCGACGTTGCGCGCGGTCAGTGGCCAGCCATATTCGCGAGACAGCAGTTCGGCCACCGCAGCACGAAAACCCATGTCGCCAGCCGGCGCCGGGTAAGCGGCGGCGAACCGGCCGAACTCCGCCTCGCTGCCGGCGATTTCCGCCAGGCGTCGCCGGTAGATCGCCTCGACGGCCGGGATGCGCGCCGGATTGCCGCCCCCCAGCATGTGCACGGGAGCGGCTGCAGCGCGTGCTGCCGCGTCGCCGAGGTCCGTCATGAGCTCGAGCGCGCCGGTCTCGCGAGCCATGCGCTTGCCGAACCGGGTATCCGTTGCTCTCATGTAGACTCGCGCATCCATCCGTCCCTGCGGGCACTTACGGTAACGCGATGCGCGCCCTCCGGGCCATCATTTTCGATCTCGACAACACGCTCTGGGACGTGGGCCCGGTGATCTTGCGGGCCGAGCATGCGATGCTCGAATTTCTCGCCAGCCGCTATCCCCGCGTTACGGATCGCCACGATCTCGACTCCATGCGCGACATCCGCGCGCGGATGGCGCTCGAGCATCCGTCCAGGCGGCACGATTTCACCTGGCTCAGGACCGAGGCGCTGAAGCATCACGCGGCGGAGGCCGGTTACCCGGAGTCGATGGCCCACGAGGCGTTCGAGGTTTTCTACCGGGTGCGCAACGAAGTCGTCCTGTACGACGATGCGCGGCCGACGCTCGAGCGCCTGAGCGTGGAGTACCGGCTGTTCGCCCTCAGCAACGGCAATGCCGACCTGGCACGGATCGGCCTCGGCCGTTACTTCGAACGCAGCCTCGCGGCTCGCGACGCCGGCATGCTGAAGCCCGATCCGCGCATCTTTCGCCGGCTGATCGAAGCGGCAGGACTCGAGGCGCACGACGTTGCGCACGTCGGGGACGACCCCGCTGCGGACGTCGAGGGCGCGAGGTCGGCCGGTGTCCTGCCGGTGTGGCTGAACCGCGAGGGGTCTCCCTGGCCGCTGGATTCCGCCGCGCCCGAGATCACCATCACGACGCTCGCGCGCCTGCCGGACGTGCTGCGATCAGGCCGTTGAGGCGAGCCCCGTCCGTCGCAGGATGAAGCGCAGCACGGCCTCGGTATCGTCGAGCGGCAGGCGTTCGACGGCACGGGTGACAATATCGAAAGAATCCGCGTCCAGCGCCTGGGCCTCGATGCCCGGGTCGTCCGGTGCCAGCGGAGACTGTGCGCACGCCGCTCGATAGACCTCGAGCTTCGCGTGACCGCCGGATTTGAAACCTTCCACCAGCACCAGATCGCACGGCGCGAGGTGCGTAAGTAGCTCGTCCAGGGAAGGCTCCGCCGCGCCGCGGTGCTCGTGCAGCAGTGCCCAGCGCTGCGCCGAGGCGACGAGTACTTCGGTCGCGCCCGCCTCGCGATGCACGTGGCTGTCCTTGCCGGGATGGTCGACGTCGAAATCGTGGTGCGCATGCTTGATCGTCGACACGCGCAAGCCGCGTGCCGTCGCTGACCGGACTAGCCGGGCGACGAGGTGAGTCTTGCCGCAGTTTTTGCGGCCGACGATGCCGTAGATGCGCATGAAGTGTGCTCCGTGTCCTTGATTACGCAGGCTTGCTGCCGATACTTTCCACTGCGAGTTTCGTGACATTGCATCGGTCGCGCTGTCAGCAGTCGCGATCACCGGCTGCCAAGTGTAATCGGACGAGGTGGTGGCAATGACTGAAGAAACGGCTCGGGCGGCTATCGACGTGCGCAACCTGTGCGAGTTCTTTCGCGACTCGCTGCACGAGGCCCTGGTGCGCCAGCAGGCGAGTGTGGACGACCACACCGAGCACTATGTGGTGAACCTGCTGACGATGTTCGCCCGCTCCGAAGCGTTGTTCGATCCCACCCCGCACGGACCCCGCCTGCGACCGCTTGCATTGCTGCTGGCCGAGGCTGTCGACGCCACGTCCGCGGAGCAGCGGACACGCACCCTGCAGCGGCTCGGGGATGTCTCACTGTTCGTAGCGGGCTTCTTTTCACAGGGCTTCGCCCGCCGGCTGGTCGATGTCGACTACCACATCGCCATGGGCGGTTGCGCTTACGGCACGCTCGCGGCCAGCTGCCATGGTAGTGCGCGTGGTCGCGCCCTCGCAGCGGTGTTCGCGGAACTCGCCGCGAAGTTCCAGCGCGTCGTGGACGCCCTCAATGACGTGAGCGAAATGGCGTATCGCCACGATCACCGCGACGTGTTGCGGCAGTACGAGATCTGGCTCAAGACAGGCAGTCCGCGTGCGCACGGCATCCTGCGCCAGCTCGGCGTCGAACCTGCGCCGGTGCCGGTCGGGCGCGCTCCAAACTGAGCGCGAGTACCCGCATGCTGGTGCGCGAACTGCAGGCCCTGATCGCGACGTTGTACGACGTGCCGGTCGAGCACGATGTCGGGGATTTCCTGATCACCAATGCGGCGCAGGCCGCGGCTCTGCAGGGACGCAGCGGCGTCCCGCCGACCGATGAGCAGTTGCTCATCGCCGAAGACGAGGACGGCGTGGAACTGGGCCTCTACGTCGACTCGGCTGTCCTCGGCCGCCTGGGGGAGCACTGTCCGCTGCGTGAGCTCAACGAAGGCAACCTGGCCGACTACTGCACGGCACTCGAGGGCGTCAGTCACTTCCATTACTTCGCGTGGAGCGCGCAGTGCAGGCGCGAAGTGTCGCTGCTCGAACTCGAGCTGCAGGCCGAAGTGGACAAGTACGCCAGCGCGCTGCGCTTGATGCTGGCGCAGCGGCAGGGGAGATTTCCGCAGGAACTGTTTCACCGCCTGTTCGAAGGGGCGAGCTTCCTGCCGCACCTCGGGGACGAGGATCGACACCGGTACGCCGAGGCGCATCGGTTTGCGGCACGGTTCTGCCGTCGCCTGGAGGAACGCTTCCTGAGACCACGACGGGCGCGCCCCGAGGCGATGCTCGCGCAGTTACGCTCGTTCTATCGGCTCGGCCGGCACGCCAAGTTGCGTCACGCGGCGCAGTGGCACTGACCGGCCGCGCGGCGGCCGTCAAGTCTCGTCAGGCGGTTTCTGCGCAACCTTCTTGCGCAGTTCGATCCACTTCGAGAGTTCCTTGAGGTTCTTCTTTTTCTTCCAGCTCTGCTTGCCGAGCGCGCCGCTGTTGTACGGGTTGTAACCCGACTTGAGGCCCTTCGGATTGTTCTGGATGGGGCCGTTGCCCCCGTCGTCGTCGTCCTGAACCTTCAGGGTCGGGTCCACCAGCGCCCGCATGCGCTCAGCCGCGCCGAGCGTATCGTCGGCGACGAGCTGGTCATCGTGCGACCACTCCCAGGTGACGTTGCCCCTGTCGTCGACGCCGAGACGACCGGGCTCGCTATCGTCCAGTACGGGATCCGGGTCCGGCGCCTTGCCGGGCGGCTTGCCGCGGTTTTCCGCCATGATGTTCGCCCTCCACAGGCACGCTTCACGTTGCCGGTGATGTTACAGATTCCTGCGCCGGGTGGAACGCGACCGACATCACGGTTCGCTCAATGCCGCACCGGCCCAGAACAGCCCCACCAGGGTCTTGCCGTCCTGGATGCGGCCCTCGGCAGCCATGACGAGTGCTTCCGCCAGCGGGATCCAGTGCACCTCGAGCACCTCATGCTGTTCGGGACGGGCGTCCGCGGGCTCCAGGTCGCGCGCGAGAAACACGTGGATGACTTCCGTCAGGACGCCGGGCGAGCTGAAGAAATCGCCGAGCTTCTCCCAGCGCGCAGCCTGGACACCGGCCTCTTCTGCCAGTTCCCGCTGCGCACAGGACAGCGGTGGCTCCTGGTTGTCGAGCTTGCCAGCCGGCAGCTCGGTGACCCAGCCGCCGGTGGCGTGCCGGAACTGCCGCAGCAGGCAGACCCGGTGCGAGGCGTCGAGTGCGACGATCGCCGCCCCGCCCGGATGGTGCGCAATTTCGAGCTCGACGGTCGCCCCGTTCGGAAGCACCACTCGTTCGAGGTTCAGCTTGAGCACGCGGCCCTGGAAGACAGTACGGACGGGATCAGTCATGGTGTGTCAGCTGGCCAGGGGGTCGAGTCGCAAATGATAAGCCTTGCCTGCGCTCGCGGTGGGGCACAGACCCGGTCTGCTGCGATGCACCAAAATGGCCCATGCCTGTGGTAGCGTGGGCGATCAGACCCACAGGGTGCCTGCAGGAGCAACAGGATGACGACCATAGCCCTTCCGGCCACGCTGGCCCGCCTGCGCCAGACGTTCGACAGCGGCAAGACGCGGCCTGTCGAGTGGCGGCTGCACCAGCTGGCCGAGATCGACCGCATGATGCGCGATCACGAGACCGACTTCGCCGAGGCGCTGCAGCTCGACCTGGGCAAGTGCCGCTTCGAGTCGGTGCTGACGGAAACCAGTTTCGTGCAAGCCGAGGCCAGCTACGCCCGCAAGCACCTCACGAGCTGGATAAAGCCCAAGCGCGTGCGTACGCCGCTGATGGCGCAGCCGGGTCGCAGCTGCATCCAGCCGGAGCCGAAGGGCGTCGTGCTGATCATCGCGCCGTGGAATTACCCGATGTCGATGGTCGTGGCGCCGCTGGTCGGGGCGATTGCGGCGGGAAACTGTGCCGTCCTCAAACCCTCCGAGGTCACGCAGCACACGTCGGCTGCGCTGGCGCGCATCCTCCCGCGCTATCTCGACCCCGAGGCCTTCGTTGTGATCGAAGGCGGCGTGCCCGAGACGACGGAACTGCTCGAGCAGCGCTTCGATCACATCCTCTACACGGGTAACGAGCGCGTCGCGCGCATCGTCATGACGGCAGCGGCGAAGCACCTCACGCCGGTGACGCTCGAGCTGGGTGGCAAGAGCCCGTGCCTCATCGACAAGAGCGCCGACATCGACGTCGCGGCCTCGCGCATCGCGTGGGGCAAGTTCATCAACGCCGGCCAGACCTGCGTGGCGCCCGACCACGTGCTGGTGCATCGCGAAGTGGCGGCGCAGTTCATCGATGCGCTGGCAGGCAAGATCCGTGAGTTCTACGGCGACGATCCGTCGCAGAGCCCCGACTACTGCCGCATCGCGAGCGAGCGTCACACGCAGCGATTTGCCAAGTTGCTCGAGGGTCAGAAGATTCACACCGGCGGCCAGGTGGACGTGGCCAAGCGTTACGTCGCGCCGACGATCGTGCTCGATCCGGCGCCGGATTCCATGCTGATGCAGGAGGAGATCTTCGGCCCCGTGCTGCCGGTGATCACCGTGGACGAGATGCACCATGCGGTGAAATTCGTCGCCGACCGGCCGAAGCCGCTGGCCCTGTACCTGTTCTCGAAGAGCGCGGTGCTCGAGGAAGTGGTGCTGTCGAAGCTGAGTGCCGGCAGCGTCTGCATCAACGATGCCGTGCTCTTCATGGTGTCGCCCGAGCTGCCCTTCGGCGGCATTGGCAACAGCGGCATGGGCCGCTACACGGGCTGGTATGGTTTCGAGACCTTCAGCCACATGAAACCGGTGATGAAGCGCAGCTTCCGGTTCGATGCGCCGATGCGCTATCCGCCGTACACGGAGAGGAAGGCACGGCTGCTGAAGATGGTGAGGTGAGGGATTTCACCCTCTCCCGTTGCTGCGGGACAGGTGAAGGGCACCCTCTCTCGAGCCGGGCAATCGCGGCCAGTTCCTCCTGCATCACGGCGCGCGCAGGTTTCTCAGGCTGCTGGGTTCTCGGCAAAAACGTGAGCCTGCAGGTTACCCTTGCGAGCGAACAGCGGCTACTCGTGACGGAGTGCCTCAATCGGGTCCAGCGCCGCCGCCCGTCGAGCCGGCCACAGTCCGAAGACCAGGCCGACGGCGGCGCTGAAGCCGAACGCCAGCGCGACCGCCTCGATCGAGACGTAGGTCTGCCAGCCGGCCAGCACGGTGAGTGCACGCGCCGCCGCGATGCCGACGAGCGTGCCGACGATGCCGCCG
>Ga0315286_10000943_pt1 | contig 25635 bp, 20 predicted proteins | sample YL17G10_0_MG_FD_205038 | JGI IMG/M metagenome (GOLD analysis project Ga0315286, IMG submission 205038) | Sediment microbial communities from Yellowstone Lake, YNP, Wyoming, USA - YL17G10_0 | ecosystem: Environmental > Aquatic > Freshwater > Lake > Sediment | place: USA: Wyoming | collected...
GACAGATCAGGAGCGAGCGTTAGCATCGAAGGAGCATTCGTTTGCCCATTTATGAATACCGTTGTGCCGACTGCGGAAAAAAGTCGACCTTCATCACGCTGTCCGTAAGCTCCGCGCTCGAACCGAAATGCAAGAGCTGCGGCAGCGCCAACGTGAAAAAGCTTGTCTCCAGGGTGGCCATCTTCCGTTCGGAGGAGAGCCGCCTGGAGGGAATGGCCGACCCGTCCAAGCTGGCCGGGCTGGATGAGAACGACCCCAAGAGCGTCGCCCGCTGGATGAAAAAGATGGGCAAGGAAATGGGGGAGGACATGGGCGAGGGCTTCGAGCAGGAGATCGACCAGGCCGTCGAGGAAGCCGGGAGCGACGGAGAAGGGGAGGGGGGAGAAGGCGAAGGCGGGGAAGGTCCGGTCATCTGATCCTGTGCGTTTTGGGAAACGACCTCAAAGAGGTCCACTACGAGCTGAAGCACAAGATGGGCGTCATCGCCCCAATCGCTTGAAGGTCGATCAGTTATCGATGTCCTTACGGCTGCCAACCACTTCTTAACGAAAAACAAGAAAAAATAGAAAACGCAAGCTGAAACTTGCGATTACGAAGAGAAGACGCGGGCGTCAATCCGGCAACGGTCCGCGGTCGCTTGCCTCCGACTTTCGCTAACATCCAACCGCACCGCAATTACCCATTCACCCCATAGAGGGCGGGATGCGCCCAGGCGTAGCAACAGAAATCTTTTCAGCTGATCCCATAGGGGAACACATACTCGTCTCCAATATCCCCCACCTAATCCCGGTACTTTTCTCTTCCCAGAATGCTCTTAATATCCGTGAAGCTTCGTGCAACGAGTTTGGCCGACAGCAGTCCCGTGAAAGCCCCCAGACCGATGCCGTGCTTGACCATTGTGGGCTCGTCCACCGACCTCATGAGAGGCAATGAGGTCGAGTGGAAATCAGCGATGCCCATCGCACCGGCTGGAGCGGTATGAGGGGGCAGGTCGCGTCTGCGTCACAGATTTTTAGTTCTTAAGTGCCCGGAGTTCTACGATGATTCCATCCGGGACCACGGACGAATCGCCCGGGCTTGGCGCCGGTGTGATCTCCATCCTGTAAAACCTGGACGCCGTTGACAAAAACGTGGATTATGCCGGTGGCGTACTGGTGGGGTTTCTCGTAGGTCGCGTGATCCTGAATCTTCGCTGGATCGAAAACCACGACATCGGCGAAATTGTTTTCCTTGAGGCTTCCCCTTCGGTCCAGCTTCAGGTTTTCAGCCGGCAGCGAAGTGAGCTTGCGAATCGCTTCTTCCAAAGGAATCAGTTTTTCTTCCCTCACGAATTTCCCCAGCAGCCGGGCGAAACTGCCGTAGGCACGGGGGTGCATGCTGGATTTTAAAAAAACGCCTTCTGCAGCGATCGATTCCATATCCGTACAGAAGCTCACCCAAGGCAGCGCGATTTTTTTGCGCAGATTTTCTTCGGACTGGGTGAAATAAATCGTCATGATGGGGCTGTTGTCCTCTATGATGAGGTCCATTACGGTTTCTTCCGGCGACGTGCCGCGCATCTTGGCGATTTCAGCCAGGGTTTTGCCCGTGAACGGCTTCAGTTTTTCATTTCGAAAGCCGGCCAGGAGAATCTTGTCCGGGGATCCCGCCTCCAGATACATATTCTCCCATCCGCTCCGCGAGTCGCGCATTTCGCGTATGATGCGCTTGCGCGTGGCGGGATCCTTCATCCTCCGGAGCGAAGCTTCAAATCCGCCTTTCTGCACCCACGGCGGCATCGTGGAATTCAATCCTGCCGAGCCGGCCGTGTAGGTGTATACATCCGCGGTAATGCGCATCCCCTCGGAGCGGGCCTCATCCACCATTGAGATCACCTGGTCCAGTTTGGGCCAGTTTTCCCGGCCGGCAGTTTTGAGGTGATAAATCTCCGCGCGAATTCCCGCCGCACGCGCGATGGTCAGCAACTCTTGCACAGCTTCGATCAGCTTCTCCCCTTCGCTACGCACATGGGAAATGTAGACCCCATCGTATTCCGCCGCGATTTTCGCCAAGGCGATCAGCTCATCGGTCTTGGCGAAGCAACCCGGAGGATATATCAGCGCGGAGGCCAGGCCGAACGCTCCCTCTTCCATTGCCTGCCGAACCATATCTTGCATTCTCTTTAACTCTTCCGGAGTGGGAGGCCGGTTATCGTAGCCGATCACATTGATGCGGGGTGTGGCTGCGCATATAAACGAGGCCACGTTCGGGGTTACCCCTCGCCGCTCTAGGAACTGGAGATACTCTCCCAGCGTCGTCCATTCAATCGGGAACTGTATGTCACCCTGCTCGCTGAGCATCCGATTCCGCATCGATTCGTTGAGCGGCCCCATGGAATCGCTTTCGCCCATGACTTCGAGCGTGATGCCCTGGCGGATGTCGCTTTGCGACCGACCGTCTTCGATCAGCGTCACCTCTGCCGTGCACATCATATTGATAAAGCCCGGCGCAACCGCGAGCCCAGACACGTCGATCTCTGTTTTCCCTGTTGAGTCGGAGAGTTTTCCGAGCCCGGCAACCACGTCCCCTTGGATGGCCACGTCACCCACATAGGGTGCCGTGCCGCTTCCATCATAAATCGTCCCCCCACGCAGTATGACGTCGTACGGGACCCGAGCAGGGCATCCGGCCGAGAAAATTAGGGCGAAGGTAAATGCCGCTCCGGATAGCCAAACCCAAGTCGTAAGTCTCATCAATGTTCCTCCATCTAGAATGCATAGCATACGCCAACTAGAAAGTATAACATACGCCAACAACAAAGCTCAGGGTCGGCTCCGAGACAGCCGATGGATCCAGAGGGCCGAGGGTCATCTTGTTTAGGGCGTTTTGTACAAGACAGAAGACCGATATCAGGCTGAGCTTGTGGTCCCCCGAAGCTGACCCTATTTAGGAAGCTTTGATTCAGAGTGTTTTTCGGAAAAGCCGGTGACCTTGGCCCGATTGAAATAGAGGACACCAGGCAGAGGCTGGCCGATGCCATCCTCGATCGGCTTGTCCATAACGCCTACCACCTACAAGATTGAACTGAAAAGAGAGTTGATGCGAAAAACGTTAAAAAAACGTTAAAATCCTTGACTCAATCCGGCCACTCATGTACATAAGTCATGTCCAGCGTCGCTCCGCTCCGACACGTGGCCGCCTTCGTCCGGAATAGGTGGCCGGAATCGTCGGAATACATAAAAAATGGCTTTAAGCCTTCAAGATGGATAAAATGGTGATGAGAGGCAAGATCTCGATCCACCTTCAGGAAGCCCCTAAACTGTCCAAAGAATGGGGAGAGAGTCACATGCAGTACAGATAGACGTGCTGTGGAAAATATTCTTGCACTTGTTGAAGCGGTTCAAGGAGAAAAGATGAAAGCATTAGTAAAATTTGCTCCTGGTAACGGCAATATAGAATTAAGAGAAGTACCCGAGCCTTCTGCTAAGGCAGGCGAAGTGAAAGTGGAAGTGAAATTCGCTTCCATATGCGGTTCTGATTTGCACATCCTTCATGGGGATATTGGGATCCCGATGCGGTTTCCTGTAATCCCGGGTCACGAATTTGCGGGAGTTGTTGTTGCAGTAGGGAAAAACATTAAAAATGTGAAAGTTGGGGAACGTGTTACAGGCGAGAATACCAGGACTGCATGCGGTTTCTGCCAGCAATGCGCAAAAGGTAGCTACAACCTCTGCCAGCAAAGACTGGCAACCGGCTATGCGTATGACGGTGCTTTTACAAAATATGTGGTGATACCGCAAGAGCGAATTCACAAACTCCCTGACAACGTTGATTTTAAATCAGGCTCATTAACTGACCCTTCTGCCTGCGCGTTTCACGCTGTTCAGGAACTTTCAGGCATAAATGCGGGTGATATTGTCCTGATCACAGGGCCGGGCCCAATGGGGCTTTTCAGCCTGCAATACGCCAAATCAAACGGCGGAATAATAATTTTAGCAGGCACCCCTAAGGATAAGAAACGGCTGGAACTCGGAAAGGAACTTGGAGCAGATTATATTTTATCCGGACACGATGTTGAAAAAAAGATTTTTAAAATTACCAATAATAATGGAGTTGACGTTGTGCTTGAATGTTCCGGATCTGAGCCTGCTGCGCAACTTGGTTTCAAAACTGTTCGAAGAGAAGGGAAATACACGCAGATAGGTATTTTTGGGAAACCCATAAAAATTGACCTCGACCAGGTATTATATAAGGAAGTAAAAGTCATAGGTTCTTTTAGCCAGAAATATTTGGGCTGGGAAAAAGCCCTTGAACTTTGTTCACAGGGGAAAGTGAAAGTGTCGCCCCTCATAACCCATACCTTCCCGCTTTCCTCATGGCAGGAAGCATACGAATTATTTGAAAGAGGTGAAGCAATCAAGGTAGTCTTTGATATGGCTATGTAAGGAGAAGAAAATGGAAAAAACAGTCACTGAAACAAATAAGGCGCCTGTACCGGTTGCAAGATATTCTCAGGGGATTAAGATAGGCAATACTCTTTATACACAGGGCGTTATTGCGCTAGACCCTGCAGCCAATAAACTAGTGGAAGGTGATATTTCTGTTCAGGCAGGCCGGGTTTTTGAGAGTTTAAAGGCAATAGTTGAATCATCAGGCATGAAGATGTCAGATGTGGTAAAAGTATCTGTTTTTCTTTCAGACCTTAAAGATTATCCGGAATTCAATAAAGTATACAATTCCTATTTTACCGCAGACCCTCCGCCGGTAAGAACAACAGTACAGGCTAAACTTCCCTTCAGCGCCCTCGTCGAAGTAGAAGCCATTGCCTGTAAAGACTAAACATGTGTGCTGAAATAACTGGAATTTAAGTTTGGGATCTGAAATTGTGTGTTTGTCGTCAGACGGTTTCGGACTCGCGTGCTGATTTCTTAAGCTACGGTCTGCTGAAAAAGTCATATTCGCTTTCCGCGGCCGATAGCTCTTTCTTGATTTCATTCACATATCCGTTTATCCGTCCCGGTCGCGTCCGGGCTTCTTTGCTATGCTCTCCGCAGCGCCGCCTTCAGGTTCATCCCCAGGAGGCCTGCCCGAACCCGCATCTCCGCGCCCTCCGTTCCGACATATCTCACCCTGTCGAGCCCATAATGTTCTTTCCCGTTCCCGAACGCCCCTTTGATCCGGTTCCTCTCTTTTCGTTTCTTTTTGAACCAAGGGTCTTTCTTTTGGGTTTCCTTCGATTTTCTGCCTAACGGCTTGAACGATGTCCGGATCTCTAATCCGCCCAGCTTCTCCCGATTGTCGCGGGACACGTACTCTTTTGGTCTGCGACCTCGTAAGGGGGAAGTTTCCCAAGTCGCTCTTGATAAGCGGCCAGGTGAGCGACCGTGAGTTCAGCTTCGTCTTCTTCTTCGCGAACTTCAAGTATTTCTGAGTCGCCTTCCGCTTGTAGCTCCGGACTCGCTTCACCCCCAACGCGTTCCCCAGCTTCCGGATGCTCTTAACCAGCTACTCCCGAACGTCGTTCAACAACCCCACGTCAGTCGGATACTTGATCGCTTCCGGAAAAACCGTGGCGTCGATCAGCATCGCCTTCGCCCGGATGATCCGACGCTCGATCAAGACCTCGTAGGTTCGCCGTTGCATGTACTGGAAAAAACTCACCCCGAGCTTACTCCTGATCTTCGACGGCGTGCTCGCATCCAACACATCTTCCGTTGCCATCGACCGGAAGCCGCAGAACACCTGCATGTACGGATTCTCACTTGAACATAATGGAATCAATAGAATCCGGGGGGGGACATCAATCGACTGGAACAAATAATGGATTATCGCTCGGGTGAAGAATTTTCAGTTGAAGAAACTGATTCTACCTGATAGAGGAATGTATCGATTCATCTCAGATTGCTTAACTTCAGCGAGGAGCGCCGGTTCCTACCAGATATCCCCGATCGTGAATCCTTCGGGGAAGGGGTCCTCGGGGTCGACGACGTAATTCGCGAAACCGGTGATCCAGGCGGTGCCGGAAATCGTCGGGACGACCGCCCGATAATCGCCGACCATCGTTTCCTCGACGAGCCGCCCTGTGAAGATCGTCCCGAGGATCCCCTCATGGCGAAAATCCTCGTTCAGTCCCAGCTTTCCCTTGGCGTGAAGCGTGGCCATCCGGGCGCATGTTCCCGTACCGCAGGGGGACCGGTCGATGGCGCCGGTCCAAGTGGAAGGTTTGTTCCAATCAAGTTTTCCCGTCGAGACGATGACGGCGTTTTTCATGTCCGCGCCGGGCGCCGTGGGCGGCCCCGAAAGCTGGCCGATCGTAATTCCGGTAAAGCGGGGCTGGTCGGGATGGACGACGGGAAGCTGCTCCTGGGCGGCGGCTTTAATCATTTCGCCAATGCGGACGATCTCCCGTCCCTCCTCCGGAACCAACCGAAGGCCCCACTGAGCCGCGTTGCCGATGACATAGAACATCCCGCCGTACGCGACATCGACGACGACCCGTCCGAGATGCGGCACCTCGATCGGTGTATTCAGATAGACGGCGAAGGCGGGCACGTTGCGGAACGTCACCTGCTTCACTTTTCCCCCCTCGCAGTCCGCTCTGACCTGGACGAGGCCTGCGGGCGCCTCCAGCGTGAGCTCTGTAACAGGCTCCCGCATCGGGATCATGCCCGTCTCGAGCAGGACGGTTGCGACGCAGATCGTGTTCGTCCCCGACATGCCGGGATATTCCACTTGTTCCATGATGATGAAACCGGCGTCGGCTTCGGGACAAGTCGGGGGCAAGATCAGGTTGCAGTTCGCGGCCGGATATCCGCGGGGTTCGCGAAGCATGAGCTTTCTCAAACCGTCGGCTTTCGTCAAGAAATACGTCATCTTGTCGAACATCGTGGCCCCAGGGACGTCCAAGACTCCGCCAACGATGACCCGGCCGGGCTCGCCGCAGGCATGGGCATCGACCGCTTGAATCAGGCGCGAGATTCTCATGGTTTATTCTCCCGGAAATATACCGCCGGCAGAGAAAGCGTTTCTCTTTATCTATATGCTATCTTGAAAGCTGGATCCAAAACGCAAGGCCGTACCAATGGTCGTTCATGGCCAGGACATGCCCGCTCATTTTTTTGTCTCGGAGTCTCATCTCTAACAAAAGGATATGGGGAACATGAGCGGTATCTTCTGTTTTCACTTCTCCGTAAAATTGGCCCTGCAGAAGCCCCTCATTCCAATTAATGTCATTGAGAAGCGTCTCCATTTGATCCTTGATTTTGATGTGGACATCCCCATCTTTCTGAAAAGTCATCTGGACAGGGAGGGCGCCGTTGAAGGTTTTTACTTCTCCTGTCCATGTTCCAGCAAGGGACTCCAAGGAGAATTTCTTATCGGGCTTCTTGTCAGCATCCTTCGCTTTTTTTGCTTTCAGATTTTCTGCATATTTTGGCAATAGAGAGGCGAATATTTCATCAGAAATTTCATGGGTCAGATCATTTCTCACATTGCACAGCACAACAACAGCTATATTCTCTGAGGGGATTATCTTCAGTCCTGTGCTCACGCCCGGCATCCCTCCTCCATGAGAGACAGAACGATAACCGTTGTCATCTTCGTTCACACCCCAGCCAAGCTTATATCCCACGTTGGGCAGCTTTTTGTCGATATGCCGCTGCATCAGATCTATTGTTTCATCTTTCAAAATCTGTGCCTGGTCCCCCAGATGATTCTTGAGATGAAACATGCCGAACCGAACGAGGTCGGGCGCGCTCGAATAGACGGCGGAAGCTCCCCTGTGGTCGGAATCATAGAATGGAACGGGCGAGAGATCGGCTTCATATCTTTGCGCCGCAGAGGCTTCCGGGGCCGGAGCGGTGGACACAAAAGTGTGTTGCATGCCCAGGGGGAGGAAGATTTCGCGACGCATGAATTCGCCATAACTCTTTCCTGATACTCTGGAAATAATATAGTCCAGAATCCCATAACCCAGATTTGAGTAGTGATGGACTTCTCCCGGAGGATTGACAAGAATCCCATACCGGCGAATAGTCTCATCCATGTCGGGTGGCCTTGGGGATTCGTTTTCATAAAAGAAGTGCCAGTGGGAAGGAAGCCCCGAGGTGTGGTTTAGGAGCTGTTCCACTGTTGCATCGGAGGCTTTCCCTTCATAAGCCGTTAATTTTTCCCGCCCCAGGTAATTGTCGACAGGCATTTTCAAATCAACGAGGCCGCGTTCGACAAGAACCATCACGCCGGTGGCCGTTATCGGCTTTGAGATGGAAGCCAGCGAATACGAGGTCTGAGGGGTGGCCTTGATCTTCTTCTCCCTGTTTGCCCATCCGAAGCTTTCTTCCCATATAATTTTTCCGTCTTTGGCGACGGCGACGGATACCGAAGGAAGCTTATCCGATTCAACGAGTCCGATGATTTTCGAGCGGACGGCGCCAAACTTCTCATTGCCGGGGGCCCCGCCGAAATCGGCAGTCGACGGCCCGATGAGGCCCAAGCTTATAATGACAATCAAGAAAAAACCTCTCAATATGTTTTTCATTTATTCCTCTCCTCGAGATAAGGTCTCCGGCTCTCCTGCGCAATCATATCGAAGAACCCGTTTCCCCGTATTTCCGGCTTATTTAAGTTGGTGGATTTTTCCGCCAATCATCACAATCTCGGGGTGGCCGAGGGAATCGAATGATTTAAGGGGGTCGCCGCTGATGACCTGAAGGTCGGCAAGCTTCCCGGCTTCAATGGTCCCCAGTTCATCGGCCAGCCCGAGTATGAGCGCGCCAATCTTTGTTGCCGCGACGATCGTTTCCATGGGGCTTGCGCCGAGTTCCACATAATATTTCATCTCGGTCAGGTAGATCCCCGGGTACAGCTCCATGAAATGATCGACGACATCGGTCCCGATCCCCATGACGATCTTTCGATCTCTGGCTTTTTTGAAGAGCGTCTCGTGCATGGACACGGTCCAGTGCCGTTTTTCTATTAAATAGCGACTGATCTCTTTTGCCTTGTAGAGTTCCCGGTAAGCGGCCAAAGTGGGAACAATGTAAACGCCTTTCTTGGCTATGAGATCGAGAATATCATCGTCCATTTCGTTGAGGTGTTCGATGCAAGCGACTCCTGCCTCGACGGCGATCCGGGTCATCGATGTCGGGATGGTGTCAGACAACCCGCCGCCATGGCTTGTAATCTTCATTCCCTGGATATTCGCTTCATCAACAGCGGCCTTGGCTTCTTCGAGCGTGTAAGTGGGCGAAATTTTGATGTGACGGAAGCCCGCTTTGGCCATTTCTCGGACAGCTTTTCGGAATTCCCAGGGGCCGTCAACGGCGATATTTCCCGGGACTCCATCCCCATGCCCTCCCGTCGTGGTTATCAGCCCCCCACAGCTGAAGAGGCGGATCGTATCGATATATCCTAGCTTCTGTGCGCTCAAAAGAGCCTGCATCGGCTCAACAGGGGCACCGACGTCTCTGACCGAGGTGACACCGGTTCTCAGCATCATTTCCATGACGTGCACGGCTCGGAGGGTTTTCAGGCTGAGGCTATCCGTGTGATATTGGATTTCGGAATAGGGGAAAGTGACGTGAATGTGGAGGTCGATGAATCCGGGAAGGAGATATTTTCCCGAAACATCAATTCTTTTAGCCCCCTCCGGTATTTTTATTTGATTCGCCGGGCCGACGGCCTTGATCTTCTCGCCCTGGACAAGCACCACGGTATTGGAGATAGGGGAGGCCCCCGTTCCATCAATGAGAGTACCGCCCACGAATGCAATGACACCCTCTTCTTTTTTCTCCTCCGGGATGCTTAATGATACCGTCAGGAGGAGAAAAGCCATTATGAGAAGAAAACACTTAGGCTTGAAATTCATCTTTTTGCTCCTTTCATTCTAAATACGCTTTGATTAAAAAGCCTTTTTAAGCTTCTTGATCCAGGTTGGATCAACCTCCGCACCGATTCCAGGTCCTTCGGGCAGGGTGACGATGCCTTTGTCAATTGTTATCCCTCCGATCACGGGATCGGCTTTCAGGAAAAAGGAACTATCCAGGTCGGCAAAAATAATATTAGATTGAGACGCGTGCAAATGAGCTCCGGCCGAAATCGACAGATTGCTTTCCAGCATGCATCCAATCATGCATTGCAGGCCAGCGGCCTCACCGAGATGAGCAATTTTAAGGCCGGGCAAAATGCCGCCGGCTTTCATGAGCTTGATATTCAGATAATCAACAGCCTCGGATTTTATAAGTTTCAGGGCATCGGCCGGAGAAAAAAGGGCTTCATCAGCCATAACCGGAATTCTTGTGCTTTGTCTAACCTGTTTCAATCCGTCCAAATCCCAGGCGGGAACCGGTTGCTCCACAAGCTGAATATTGTATTCCGTCAAACGATCCAGGATTTTAGTGGCTTCAGGCACCGACCAGGCCTGATTCGCATCAATCCGGATGTTTATCTCAGGTCCTATGGCTTCTCGCAAAGCTTTAATTCTGGCCACATCGCTTTCCATGGAAACCCCGACTTTGGCCTTGATCGTTTTAAAGCCTTTCTTAACAATGTCCAAAGCTCGTATCGCAGTCTCTTCAGGAGTATGCAAAGAGATCGTCAAATCCGTTTCAAAGGAATTTTTAGCGCCACCTAAAAGTTTATAAAGAGGGAGATCTGCGGCTTTTCCTAAAATATCAAACAAGGCCATATCAAAGGCGGCTTTGATGCTCGGGTTGTGAGGAATAAAAGAATTGATAGAGTTAATTATTTTGACATAATTCAAAGCGTCCTGCCCGGTGACTAATTCGGCGATGTCTTTGGCAGCGGCAATGCTCGTTGCCTGAGTATCACCTGTAACAGCCGTAAAGGGACTGGCTTCTCCCCAACCCATAATCCCTTGATTGGTATGTAGGCAGATCAAAACATTTAAGGCCTCCTTCATTTCGGCAATAGCGATCTTAAATGGTTCAAAAAGAGGCAAATCATAATAATAGATGTCGACTTTAGTAATCTTGGCGTTAGGTATTTTTGGCAGTTTCAAGGGAGCTAAGCCGGGGCTTTTCTCTTGGCCCCTGCCCAACAAATTCTTTAGAGAAAAAACGCCAACTCCCATGACACTGAAAAAATCTCTCCTGGTGTGATTCATGATTTTTCTCCTTTTCGCATCATTATTGATGTTATTAGACTAATGTGCATGAACATGAAAAATATCCTATATAGAATCTTTTATATCAGGAGGATGGGAGATGTCAATAAAAAAAGCTTGACAAAGCATAATACATAATATAATTAATATCAGAACAACTTAACTTCTAATTCTGAATGAGAAAAAAAGTGGTTTTGCAATCGCTGAGAAGGGATTTAGGTTGGCTGCTATCTCTTTCCTGTCAGAGGGGATTATATATTCCATTTTTGAATAATTTTTTTAGGAGGAAAGGTATGTCAAAATTATTGCGTCTCTCATTTTTATCTCTATTCATTCTCGTTCTCATTTCCGGACTTGCCCTCGCCCAAACTAGAGTAACGGGTGTCATCGAGGGCAGGGTATCAGATGAAGAACGGGCTCCTCTGGCTGGAGTGAATATAACTATCACGTCTCCGAGCCTTATGGGAATCCGAACTACAGTTACTGACCGTGAGGGAAGATACCGGTTCGTCGCATTGCCGGCAGGATCATATTCGATTGAGATATTCCTGCAGGGCTTCACCGCGGCTAAAAGGACTGAGGTCATCGTCCACGGCGGCATGACAGCGACGATTGATATTGTCATGACGCTCGCAAAGATTAACGAGGAAGTCACGGTACTTGGGGAAGCCCCTCTAATCGATGTCACAAGTTCTTCTTTGGGGAATACCTATCTTGCTAAGGATTTTCTGGAAAATATCCCTACCTCCCAGGACGTAACTCTCATCTATAATCTTGCGCCCGGAGTCCAGAAGGGCAGTGCCTATGGCTCGGGTAATTATACCGGCAACGTTTTTCAGCTAGACGGAGTGGAGCTTACCGATTCCTGGTTCGGGGGCGGGCTTTATACGGCGGCGATTGATTATAATATCATAGAAGAAGCACAGTTCATCGCCCTCGGGGCACCAGCAGAGTTCGGGAATTTCACTGGTGACTCTATAAACATCATCACCAAATCGGGAGGGAACTTCTTAAGCGGTGACGCCCAGTTGTTGGGCAAGGGCAAAAAATGGCATAGCGAAAATATCGACAAAAGCGATCCTAAATATTCGATCCTTAGAGAGAGCGCTTTGACCGACCTATTCGATGTAAGCTTCCATCTCGGCGGGCCTATCCTCAAGGATAAGTTATGGTTTTTTGGCGGGTATAGATACTGGAAATCGACAATGGAGATGGTATCGGCAAATAAGACCAGCCAAACGACGTATCCCAAAGCTTTTTTAAAGTTTACATTTCAGCCTAATGAGAATAATCGATTTCAAGTTTCCGTTGAAAATCACAGCCATACACAAGAAAATGTTAGTTTGAGTCCTCTGGTGCCAGATGTAGCAAATTATGCAAATAATTATCCTATTTGGGTCGGAAGTCTTTCGTTTCTCCATACGTTTTCACCTCAGACACTTCTTGAAGTAAAAATAACCGGATATAGTATGAAGCAGCATTATATCCCTAGCCAAGGCCGTGATGTTTCTGGCCATATTGACCTCGTCACGGGCGAGGCCTCTATCAATAGTACTTTTTGGGCTGAATGGGAATCCGCAAGGTATAGCTTACACAGCGCTTTATCTCACCACGCCGATAACTTTATCAAGGGCTCTCATGACCTGAAATTAGGTTTGGAAGTTGAATACTCTTCAGGGGGCGGGACAGAAGACCCAAACGGAGGAATTTATTTTATGGACTATGATCATCAGCCCTATTTAGCTCAAGCGTATCACTTCAAATCATGGGGAGTAAATCGGAGATATACTGGTTTTGCTCAGGACGACTGGAAAGTGTCGGACTCTTTGGTAATTAATCCGGGCCTGAGATTTAGCTTGATTTATGGCAGCATTCCTGACCTCAATCGGACCGTCTTTAAGCCCAAGAATTTGGAACCTCGGATCGGCCTTGTCTGGGATATCGCTAAAGATCACAAGACCATCATTAAAGCCCATTATGGAAAATACTTCGAGGGCACAAAGACCTATTATTTTGCACGCATGCAGCCATCTGGGGACACCATCACTTATTCGGTAGGGCCTAATTGGAGTACTTTGACCGAGCTCTACAGGATTCCCGGCGAGAGCCTCGTTAGTATCGACCCAGATAGCAAGCATCCTTCAATGGATCAGGTAGTGGCGGGAATAGAACAGGTTCTTGGTAAGGATCTCTCCTTGAACGTCTCTCTTATATATAGGTCCTGGCATAACTTTCTTGAGCCCGTGAATCTCACTGGGATCTTTGAAAAGGTTCCTTTCACCGACCCAGAAACAGGACAGGTCTTTACCATTTACAATCAACTCAATCCCGGCGCCGACAAATACTATATCACGAACCCGACGGTGGGAAAGGATTACGGCCAGGCTTATCCTGATCTTGTCCGAGTTAATCCGTGGCGAAAATACAGAGGTATCCAATTCGAGATTAAAAAGCGCCTTTCTAACAACTGGCAATTTTCTGCTTCTTATGTGTACAGCAAGGAACAAGGGACCTATTCCAATGCCCACACCACCACAAGTTCCTATAACATGGGCTGGTCGAGTAACTATATCGATCCAAATTACCAGACTAACCTCGAAGGCCGGTCCCTCTTCAGCCCTCCGCACGTTCTCAAAATCTATGCTACCTATTTTTTCCCGCTTGATATAAGCTTGAGCGCTTTTTACAACTACTCTAGCGGCCAGACTTGGACGAGGCTTGACCTTGTCAGCGGGCTCAATCAGGGAGCGGTTCGCATCATGACAGAGCCTATGGGCTCAAGAAGGTATCCGGCTACGAGTAACCTAGACTTGAGGGTCGAAAAATCTTTCCGCTACAGAACTTACAGACTCTCGGCTATGCTCGATGTGTTCAATCTGTTCAACCGAGCGATACCCGGTTTTGAGGAGGTAAGATCTGGCCGGGCCATTTACGATACCGCAGGAGCTCGATTCGGCAAAGTGCTGAGCGTCATCCCCGGCAGAACTTTTCGCGCAAGCTTAATGCTCTCTTTCTAAGCACTAGCGCCTTGATGTTATGAAACCAAGGCAGGCTCTCCAATGCGTTGGAGAGCCTGCCTTTTTCTTCGAGTCTAAAATCCACAGAAAGAAAAAGTAAAAACTAATTTTAAATGGGTTTGTCCTAAAGTTATCGGTGAACTTCATCTCCTTCAATCGGTCTTATCGAATGATGGGGCCCGCCCCATAGTTCACTCATACCGTTATCCTTTTCCTGGTGACAAGAATGTTCCACTTTCTGAGCTCGTGATTATTGACTTGGAGAAGAGAAAGATGGTGTCCATTGATTCGGAGCCACTGCGTGTTCTTCTTGTTTCTCCAATAGAGTCCCACTTTGTTTGGTGGAGCGAGGACAGTGAACGGGTCTACTTCATCCAGGAGGAGCGTGGGTACAAGGCATTGCAGCTTCGCGTGGCAGATGCCAAGACTGGAGCGACGAGAAAAATCTTGGAGGAGCACGGCCCGACCTATCTTGAGTTAAATCTCATCTTTTGGGTGAAACCCAATGTACGTGTATTGAGCGCTGGTTCAGAAATCATCTGGTTTTCAGAGCGAGATGGCTGGGCCCACCTCTACCTTTATGATGGAAATACGGGGAAGCTCAAGAACCGGATCGTATCGGGAACTATGGTTGTGCGTGATATCATTTTCGTCGATGAGGCCAAGCGGTGGCTTTATTTCACCGGATGTGGTCAAGAGAAAAATCGTGATCCTTATTTTAAGCATCTTTACCGAGTAAAGCTGGATGGATCCGATCTAGAACTGCTAACCCCCGAAAATGCAAATCATGAGGTGACGTTCTCTCCTAGTGGTCGATACTTCGTGGACACTTATTCGAGAGTAGATTCTGTCCCATTGACGGTGCTCCACTTTCGACAGGAAAGCTAGTTCGTACGCTCGAAGAAGCGGATTTTGGGTCGCTTCTAAAGACAGGTTGGAAATGGCCTGAGCCCTTCATCTTTAAAGCGCGTGACGAAGTGACAGACATTTACGGAGCCATATTCCGCCCAAGCACGTTTGATGCGGCCAAGAAATACCCTGTTATCGACGCCATCTATCCAGGGCCTCAGATCATTCGTACTGCCAAGTCTTTTCCTTTAGATCAAGACGCCGGCTTTTGGTATTGGGATCCCATTTCGCTAGCTCAGCTCGGTTTTATTGTCGTAACCCTGGATGGCCTGGGGACACCGTTTCGTTCAAAGGCCTTTCATGACGTCTCCTACGGTAAACTCGAGGAGGCCGACGGGCTCGAAGACCACATGGCTGGGCTCAAACAGTTCGCCTCGAAATACCCCTGGATGGATCTGAGCCGAGTGGGGATTTATGGCCATTCCGCGGGGGGATTCGCGTCCACACGAGCGATGCTAGCATACCCGGGCTTTTACAAGGTCGCCGTGGCATCAGCAGGAAACCATGACCAGAGGATTAATATCGCGCTGTGGGGCGAGAAATATCAGGGTTTACCGAATGGAGACAATTATCGTGATCAGGCAAATGCGAGCCTCGCTCAAAATCTAAAAGGCAAGTTGCTGCTCGCTTATGGGGACATGGATGACAATGTCCACCCGGCGATGACGATTCGACTCGTCGATGCCCTGATCAAGGCGAACAAGGACTTTGACCTCCTGGTTCTTCCGAATCGTAGTCATTCCTTTGAAAACGATCCCTATTTTATCCGCAAACGATGGGACTATTTCGTCGAGCATCTGCTGGGCGTAAAGCCACCAAGCGGATTCAAAATCCGAAGTCCAGAATGATGATCATCTTAGAGAGCGATGCAAATTTCGGCCTCCAAGCTCGAAGCTTAATTCATTTCTTATTCGGAGCCTTTGGGTTTGCACTCCGTTAACGAGAATCAAGCGCTGGAGGGATACACCGTTTTTCACATTCCAGATCATGGGGAGTAAACATTAGGTAGCTGGTATCATTAGTTTATTCTTAGGAGGGGAGGAAAATATGGTAAAAATATTCAACAAGTTCATGATTTTTGGGATCCTCTTGAGCCTCTTAAATTCTGCATTCTTGTTTGGACAAGAGAAGCGTCAGGATCGCTGGCGATTTATCGATCCAAAAATGCCGACAACGGACGATCCTCGTCGGGTTCCAATCCCTCCGGGCAAGAGAGGAACAGATAGAACTGCGGGACATTGGAATGTGCCCTTCCGGATCAAAGAATGGGTAGCGCAAAGTCGAGTGCCTGGCCCCCGGGTGTTTCCTGTTGGGCAGTTGATTACCGGCACGGGGGGCTACGGGGCGGAGGGATTGGATCCAACAGATCCAATTTACGGAGCCGTTAGGGAAGTTTCGGGGCCGGATGCCTGGAGGGATGTGGTCCGAGAGCAGTTTAAACGAGGAGCAGATGTCATAAAGCTTGCCAGTCACTTTAGCCGAGAAGAAGTAGCCGCAGCTATTTCTGAGGCACATGCCTTGGGGCTCAAGGTCTGCGTTGACGCCGAAACTATTTATATCCAGTGGGCGGTCGAAGCAGGGGCCGATGATATAGAGCATCCGCTTTAGGAATGATTGTTTTATGGGCTCTTGTCGCTCCTGTGAAGAGTTTTTATTGAACTGCAAGATAAGCCTGTTTTTTAATCAGCCGTCCGATGCTTCACTTGCTGATTATTTCTTCAAGCACGCGGAGTAAATTGTTGCCGAGAACCTTATAAATTTCTTTTCGTTTGTACACTCTAGCTTTCAAGCCTTGGATGATCGTGGAATGGCCAGTGACCTTCCTTATCCCGCGCGGCGCAGGAATGACATCCAAGTTGCTTCCGATTCCCACGGTCTTCGCGCTAACAAATTCTGGTATAATCATTTTGGGCGAGAGACCTTACAAAGGGAAGAAGCGGAATCCTCAGATCATCCGCCCCCCCATCGAAAAGGACTTGGTTTTCTCTATGGAACGAAAATCTTCGGAGCCGCCAATGAGCCCGATTGCCAAAGCTGCAACGTCTGCACCTGCGCGGAAGGCGAAGTTGACCGGAGTCCAATAGGGACCGGCGTCAGGGCCGGGCCGCGAGAGCCTTGAGCAGTTTATGCAACAACTGGGAGAGCTATGGCGACAGGGGGAAGTCCGCGCTACCCATCGTACTTTCCCTAAGACGCCTCACTATTGGCGCACCCGTAAGGACCCGTTTGAATCGGTTTGGCCGGATGTCCTTCTTTGGCTCCAAGATACACCCGACGCCACAGCCAAGGAGCTGTTCGTGCGTCTCCAAGCAGAGCAGCCGGGACGCTTTCCAGACGTGCAGCTACGAACGCTGCAACGCAGGGTCAGGATATGGCGTCATGTGATGGCAAGAGGTCTTGTCTTCGGTGGACAAAACGCATCTGAAGTATCGGCCGAGGCTGCTCTAATAGGCCTCGACAAGACGCCGATTCTTCAGTAACATTTCTGATTGAGGCAACGGGGCCGGGAATTATAATTGTCGCTGATCATGCGAGGTGAATTTCGCGTACCTGCTCGTCTGAAAGAATTTGAATAGCTGGGTGGGTTTTTTCAATGGTTATTTGTCCCATGAGTTCTGCTCCATTTGCGGAGTTAGGAGAGTTTTTTGTCGATATACATTTTTGGCATACTTATATTTTAGGAATAGAGTCAAGTCAAGAGTGTCATCAAGATAATGATTAATCATGACCCATTTCCGGGAAGCTGGAGGGATCTAATAAATTCTGTAAACATGCCAACATTGTTGAGCTGATCGAACGACCAGACCATCTTTATGAGCTCCTCGGTTGCGGATGTTGGAACGAATCCGCTGAGAAGCCATCGAAACTTCTTTTCCATCCGAAGTCGATCCCATTTTTGTCTTCTGTATGGGGGATTCTCAGAAAAACCCGACTCCAGTCTTCTTCCATCGGCGAGCTCAATGGTCACTCGGGCCGCCTCTGTACCTTCCGGATCTCCTCGTTCAGAATTCTCGTACAGACGCGTTAGCTCGTCGGAAATTATTAATTCGACTTTGGCTGCCAGCGTTCTGACACGTTCATCGGAGAGGCGTGGTTCGAGGATCTGCTTGAGTCCGACTTCTCCGTCAATCATCAGTATAGCGAGAGGCCAAGCCAGGTTAAACTGTGCTTCTTCTGTGGTCTCGGGTAGTTTCACCCCTATATGATTGGCTTCCGCATAGACCTCGACGACAATCCGAGAGACCTCGTCCGGGGAAAAGTTCGCTTTAGCCTGAATCTTTTTCACCCCATAAAGAGCCGGATGTGCCCAAGCGCAGCAACAGAAATCCTTCCAGCTGATTCCATATGGAAGTATATACTCGTCTCCGATATCCCCCACCCAATCCTGGTATTTTTCATTTCCGAGAATGCTGGTAATTCCCGTGAAGCCTCGCGCGGCGAGCTCAGCCGACATCAGTCCCGTGAAGGCCCCCAGACCAATGCCGTGCTTGTCCATAGTGGGCTCGTCCACCGATCTCATCAGAGGCAATGAGGGAGAGTGAAAATCGGCGATGCCCAGGGCATTCAGGGTCTGTATCTTCGAAAGCTGATTAAGATTTGCAGCTATGGCGGCACATCCGGGCGATCCCCAAGATCCGCAGCCTCGCAACAGCGGATCGTTATCATACCAACAACGGCCCGTCCGGAACATGACCTCATATCCGACTACCGTGGCTGCCAGCATGGCCATGCCGCTGGCCTGTAATCTCTCAGACACGGCCAGAGCTGTAGGAAAGACCTGCGCACCAGGGTGGCCCCATGTATATAAACCACAGTCATCGATGTCAACGGCGTTCGCGGCCACCCCGTTCGCAAAGGCAGCTCCTAAGGCAGAAGCTCTTCTGCCCGTGCAGAATAATGTGGCCTCGTCTCCCCGAAAAAGATCTAGTGCGCAATCAGCGGCGATTCTGGCCGATTTCGTAATCGTCCCTGCCAGAGTAGCCATAAGATTGTCCAAAAAACAGATTAGGGCACGTTCCTGAACGATTTTGGGCAGCGAATCCCAGGTCGTTTCCAGTATGAAATGAGCGAGTTTGTTTTCGATCTGAGATATTTGCTTTGGCATCAGCTTTCTCCTTACTCCTCAGGCTACCCAGCCTTGTTGATAGACGCGAAGCTAGCTGCCTCTCAGGATCTTGCGGAGATCTCCGGTCAACCAGCCCAGGGGTTGCTGGGCAGAATTTGAGTAGTCCAAAAAAATAGTTAGCCTCGGGCTTGTCATTGATCGCAGATTCTATCAAACGGAATTGACCTTTGCAATCGGCGGAGCGGATAGGATTGTACCTTATTTTTGGCGAACGAGGAATTCTTTTAGAAAAGTTACTTTTTTCATGTGTCAGCCAATAGTATTAACCTACATTCCGCACGAAAAAGAGGGCGATTTATGGTATTTATTTCGTCCCCCAATTTATCGATCAACGATAGGCTGAGACACCCATCGTCAGAAGCTTGAGAAGGTCCTGTTGCAGGGGCGTGAGCCGAACCGGAAAGACGACTTGGTCCTCAGGGCGTTCGAATTCGTACCAGGCCACGTCGCTAACCGTCTCCAGGATCCGGGCCGTCGTCGGGGTCGGCGACCATCGTCCTTCGGGGAGGATCGGCAGACGGTCGATTCCGCGGCGGGCCATGGACCGGCGGACCGTCCGCTCGATGAGAGCATCCACCATCATCGCCAGGAACGTCGCGTGAATCAGTCCTGCCGCCCGGTTTGGTTTCTTGAGGTGGACCGGCGCGACTCCGAGCTCTGTCCTAAAGAGGGCATGGCGCTTCTCGATATAGGGCTGGTCTTTGTAGATGAGAAGGATCTCTTTGCGGGAGGTCCTTACCAGGTTCGTGATCAAGGGGAACACCCCGTCGGTCCGGGCTTCGGCCCTCAGGACAGTTTTATTCCGAGAGACCGTCAGGGCCAGCCGGCGAAGCCGGGTCTCCCGGAGCGGCGCCCCCGGCCGGGGCCTTCCTCGCTGGGCGTGGCGGGTCCGCCGGATCTCCCGGCTGTCCAAGCGGACCTCCAGAAAACGCGAACACTCTCGGCGGCGGAGGATGGTGTCGATCTCCTTGCGGACGACGGCCCGCTTCCTGCGGTTACCGCGGTTGAGCTTGGCGGCGAGGTCATGCAGCTCCCCCTGGGCCTTTCGGATCTCAGCCTCCCGAGACGTCTCGTCGAGGGCCACCTTCTGGGAACTCCGACACCAGATGATCCGATGCCCTTCGCTCGTTTTCACGACTCCGTCGGCTGTAGTCCAATAGACGTCCGGAGGATCGTCTTTCCTCCGGCTCTCGACGGCCAGAGTCCGGCGCCATCGCACAGAGGCGCCGTTACGCAGCAGGTCCCGCATCTTTTTATCCTCGGCCCGGGTGCGGGGCAGGACGGTGACGAACTTGCCCCGGTAGCTTTCCAGATAGGCCAGATTCTTGCGGGTGCAGAGCTTACCGTCGGCCACGTAGACAAAATCGTCGCGGCCCAGAAGCAGGCGGAGACGCTCCATGTTGCCCCGGTGGATCGAGTCGTCGGTCCGGTTCCCGCTGCGGACCTCGTGGGAGACCGGCACCGTTCCGTCGGCCATGACGTTGAGGCCGAAGACCAACTGCTTGAGGTCCGGCCGGTGGTCTTTATTATGGCCGTGCGTGATTCGAGGTTCCTCGACGCTCCCCTCGTAGCGACCCTGAAAGGTCACCGTGGTCGTGTCGTGGTGGATGCGACGGGTGTCGAGCTCGAACTGTTTGATGATGTGGATCGCCAGGTGAAAAAAAAGACTCTTCCCCTTGGGCGAGGCGAGGGCGTCCAAGGCCCGGGCGATCCGGTCGTCGTTGAGTGAGAGCTTCTCCGCTTCGGTGAGCCCGAGGCCTTCGGCCCCGACGGGCTCGGCCCATTGGGCGATACGGTAAAGAGGCGCCGGAGAGAGAAGAATGTTCTGGACCAAAACGCCCAGAGCGTTGGCATGGTCGAGGAGGCCTTCCCGCGTCTGGCCCAGACAGGAGGAGACGATCGACGTAAACGACATCTTGGCCAGGAAATGGAGAAGGATGGGATGGGGCCCGACGAGATGGATTCGGAGCGAGGCCGGGCCGGCAGGGGTGCGAACTTTCCGTTCTCCACTCGCTTGCCTTGTATACAATATTATGATATATATATACGAGAACCATGGCTGTGTCAAGCGAAATGTCACGATTGCAACGGGAGCGCCGCTGCTTGATCCGCCTTCTGACCTCATCTCAGGACCTGGCCATAGGGTCGGTCGCTCGCGTGCGGCGAAAGTGCGGCAATCCACGTTGCGGGTGTCTCTCGGGTCAAGGACATCCCCAGACGATCTTCCTTTTCAAAGACGACCAGGGACGAAGGCGGTGCAAGCTCGTCCGTCGGGCCGACGAGGTTCGGATGCATAAAGCCGGCGATCGTTACCGAAAATATCGAAAGGCGTTGAACCGGATTTGCGCCATCGAAAAACGCCAAAAGCAAATATTGCTGGCGAAAATCAAGGAGAGAGCAATTTTCTATAAGTAGTCTAACAAGCTGATAATAAAGATGATAAAGAAGAATTAAATTCCGCGAAATCATGATTTATTCGTGCGGGATGTAGGATTAAATATTCCCATTCTATATTTTATCTGCGAACTTTCCCGAGATCCCAAACTCCAGCAAGAGCCTAGCCGGGCAGAAGGGCCTATGTCTTGCGGATTGGCTGGGGCTATAGCCTCTATGAGAGGGTCTTGATTGAGGGGAGCTTTAAAGCTAAAAAGACGGGTGTAAATTCACAGCTTATAGAATCAGTGAGCTTGTACAAAAACATCTGTAGACGCACACCTTTAGGACTACTTTGGATAAAACATCCAATCCCATGCTGGGATATACGATAATTCAATAACGAAGAAGGACAAGAGTCTATATGAAATATCTAAATAAGTGCCATGAGTAAAGGAAACTCATAAATAAATCAGAAAAGCCCCTTACAAACCAAGGAGTGAACTTGGTTTAGGCGCTTGGCCTTTTGGAAAAAACACCATCAGGCTTTATCGGAGCTTAAGCCATGGGCTGGTCGGCGCGCACGAAAAGCCACAAGCTAACACCAATCAACGCAAATACTGATCCGGTCGCCAGCGCTACGACCCAACCAAAAGCTTGCGCTGTAATCGGAACAAGAAGAGCCCCGATACCCCCCACAGCGTTTCCACCAGTGTTCATGACCCCGGTGGCAGCGGCTGCGTGTTTGTCGGATACATAGATTGCCGCCGCCCAGTATGCGCCCTCTGTGAGTTGAGTGCATCCAAAACTTAGAGAAAGGAACACGACGGCCAGATAAGGATTCCTGGCGGTGGCCCCGAGAAGAAGAAACCCGGCTACAAGACTAAGGCCGACTATGCCGGGAATTCGGCATCCCCAGCGTGACCCGATGCTTTTGCAGAGGCGATCACACCAGAGCCCCCCGACGCTGGCAGCGACCGCACCGACCATCCAAGGGGCTGCGGCCATGTAACCGCCTTCCAGGATCTTGAAATTTCGAATGTCAACAAGGTAGATAAAAAACCAATTGAAGAAAATATAGAACACATAGTTCATACAAAAATAACTTGCGGTAAGCAGCAGGATATTTCGATTTTTGAGCACGCGCTTCCATGCTGGCTTGTCATCGGCCCTCCGCTCCTGCGAGCCGCGGTTGGCGTTGATCAATTCCAGCTCTTTCTTGCTGACTCGCGGATGATCGGCTGGATTGTCACGCGCATACCACCACCAGACTCCCGCGGTCAGAAATGCCGAGGGTGCCGTTAAAAGAAAAGATCCCCTCCACCCCAACGTTTCCATCAACCAGGCGATCAATGGTGCCGTAGCCGCGGCACCCAACGTGAGTCCGGTGGTCGCCAATCCATTGGGAAATGCCCAGCCAGAGACCGGAAACCAGTGATCAATTGTTCGACCACAGGCAACCGGGAACAAAGGCGCCTGCACGACTCCCATCAAGAAACGCAGTCCGATGAGTGTGACCAGGATGACGGTCGTCGAGGCGAGTGATGGGCCGGGCACCAGACCCGTTGCTAAGGTCACGACCCCCCACAGGACCGCGATGATTGCTAGAGCGCGCCGGGATCCAACTTTATCCCCAAAAATGCCGCCCGGAAACTGGAAGATCGCATATCCCCAGGCAAAAGCAGAAAGGATCATGCCCAATTGTATCTTGGACAATCCGAGATTAGCAATCATGTTTACGCCTGCAACGGACATGTTTGTTCGCAGAACATAGGCCACAAAGCTTGCCACAGATAAGAACGCAAGAATGACCCATCGCACATGGGTCCGGGGATAATCAGACGAAGCTGCTTTTGCGTTGTTCATCTCTTCTTTATTTTCATACCCGGGAATTCCGGGATGAACCTATCACACTCGAAACAACCTAGTCAAGGCCTGAATGTTGTGAATGCTGTGACCCCATTCAAATAGTTGACGTTCATCAGACTGCAATGATATTCTTGCGAAATGGCAGACCGGCAGTCTCTTAGGAGGATAAGATCATGAGACAAAAAATGAATCATGAGAACATCTATGTCAGAGTGCCGTACATGAGGCTCTCTGAGGGACAATGTCAACAAATACATGAAGCAAGTTTAGAGATTCTGGAGCGGATTGGAGTTTGTTTACAGCTTCAGGAAGCCGTTGACATGCTGGAAAAAGCAGGCGCAAAAGTAAAGGACGGTAATATTGTCCAGATTCCTCCCAAGTTGGTGGAGAAGGCGTTTCAAACTGCTTCCAAGCAGATCGTTCTCTATGATCGAAATGGGAAGCCGTCGATGCCTTTAGAAAAACACCGATGTTTTTACGGTCCCGGTTCTGACTGTCTCAATATCCTTGATCACAGAACGAGAGTGCGCCGTGATCCAGTAGTCAATGATGTTGCCGATGGAACAAGAATATGTGACGCGCTCCCAAATATAGATTTTTTAATGTCGATGGTTTTGCCCAAAGATGTGGATCAAGCGATGGCTGACACCTACCAGATAGAGGCGATGTTCTCAAATTCAATAAAACCGGTCCTCGCCGTATCTTATGAACTCTCCGGTATTATTAATGCCGTGGATATGGCGAAAGCGATCCTCGGGGGACTGGGACCACTGAGACAAAAACCCATTTTAGCATGCTATATTAATCTTGTTTCCGGATCCTTTCATAACCGAGAATCGCTGAAAAAGCTGCTTTATCTGTCCGGCGAGGGAATTCCCTTCTTCTATATCCCTGCTTCAACACCGGGAGCCACAAGCCCGATTACGGTGGCCGGTTCTGTGGCGCTTGATAATGCCGGAGTATTGTTGGGATTAGTTCTCTCGCAATTGAATCGGGAAGGCGCGCCCTACATTATTTCTGGAATGGAAGGCTCGCCCCTGGATATGCGCACCATGGTCTCCACGTATGCGTATCCAGAGAGAGGATTTTTTGAGGCGATGAGTCATTACTATAAAATGCCAATGTTCGCCTTGTCTGGTGCATCAGAATCGAAGCTCGTTGATCAGCAGGCGGCCGCGGAGGCAGCGCTCACATTAATGGCGGATACCTTCGGGGGAGGCCATCTTATACATGATCTAGGATATCTGGAATCAGGTAACACATTTTCTTTCACTCAGCTCGTTATTTGTGATCAAATCGTCAATTGGATTAAGGCCTTCTTCCGAGAAACTGAAGTATCAAAAGAAACCCTGGCCTTGGATCTGATAGAGCAAGTGGGGCCCAAGGGTAGTTATCTATCCACCGACCATACTTTGAGGCATTACAAGGAGCAATGGTATCCTGATTTGTTCGAGCGGGGTAGTTTTAATCATTGGGTTCAAAAGGGGAGCAAGAATCTTGAGGAACGAGCAGCCGCCAGAGTAGAAAAGATCCTGCAGGAGCATCATCCCGAACCTTTACCTGAAGATGTTAGAATGCGGCTTCGAAATATAGTAAAACGCACAGAGGTCACCCCTTAATTCGAAGAGGGGTTGAAAAGCGGTCCTGGCCCAGGCCTGGAGCAACTATCCAGAAAGTCTATAATAAAGCGGAGGAGAAATCGGTCACCACTGTCCGATATCAAGTTCTAAAACTGACAGACATAGTTTACACATTGAGTCTTCTCCCTTAATCTAAGATCCGAAAAGAGAAGAACATGCTGGAATAGGATCTTTTGAGAAACCAACAAAAGCGTCTGGCTGCTATCCGACATTTTGAAGAAATCACCCATAATGTTTCAAAGACCTGCCGCTATTATGGAACCAGCCGAATGGCCTTTTATCGTTGGCAGCATCGGTACCTCGAACTTAGTCTGGAGGGACTGAAAGACTATTTGTAAATGTCAAGTACTTTTCCCACCGTCGCGGTAAGGACATTTCCCCTTCTCCATTGGAATGATTCAAACCTCCTTTCTTGATTTCTTGATCCGGTACGATTCTCCGTCCAAGGTAAAGACTCTGGCATGATGAAGCAGCCGATCCAGAAGAGCCGTGGTCATCACGCTGTCGCCCATCATCTCGGCCCACGTTTCGAAGCTCTTGTTCGAGGTGACGATGACGGAGACCTTCTCATAGAGCTCGCTGATCATGTTGAAGAAGAGG
>Ga0315286_10000944_pt1 | contig 25629 bp, 21 predicted proteins | sample YL17G10_0_MG_FD_205038 | JGI IMG/M metagenome (GOLD analysis project Ga0315286, IMG submission 205038) | Sediment microbial communities from Yellowstone Lake, YNP, Wyoming, USA - YL17G10_0 | ecosystem: Environmental > Aquatic > Freshwater > Lake > Sediment | place: USA: Wyoming | collected...
GACTTCGAGTACATTCGCCAGCTCCGTGCCCTGGACGGGAAAGTCTGGTTCGAATTCTGGGCGCTGCCCCCATGGGTGGGCGAGGATGTGGACAAGTACGCCGCCGCGGTGGTCGAGTACTGCCGGGTCTCGCGCGACAAGACGGGAGTGCCGCCGGATATCGTGGGCGTGCAGAACGAGGTGAAACAGACCGCCGAGAAGTGGCACGCCATGACGCTGGCCCTGCGGCACAAGCTCGATCAGGCGGGATTCGGGCCCGTTCGCATTCACATGAGCGACAGCGGCTCGCTGGCCGATGGGATCGAGCGGGCCGGGGCGTTCCGCCAATCAGAGCGGGCCTGGAACGCAATCGACTACGCGGCGACCCACATGTACGATTACCAGGGCTTTTTCACGAATCCGGATGGGTTCGACGCCCGCTTGCGTCGATGGAAGGACTTGACCGGTGACAAGCCCTTCCTCTCGACCGAGCTGTGCGTCAACAACTCGAAGTACCAGTGGCCCACCTACCGGCTTGCCCTGCTCATGGGCCAGCTCTATCACAAGAACCTGGTCCTGACCGATGCCGTGGCGATCTGTTACTGCTGGACGCTGTTGAACGTGGTGCAGCCGTCCTACGGGTGGACGCGGAGCCTGTGCGTGCCGGATTGCGAGCATGGCTTTGTCCCAACGGCGTCGAGCCACCAGCTTCGCGTCTTCGGGGCCTACAGCCGGCGCATCCGGGAGGGCATGATCCGCGTGACCGCGACGAGCCCGGATGACGACCTGCTGGTCTGTGCCTTCAAGGGCGAGGGTGCGGCCGCGACGGTCGTGCTCCTGAACCGGTCGGCCGCTCCCAAGCGGGTGAAGGTCCTCTGGCCCGGGGTGGTCTTCGCGGAAATCGAAGTGGCAGACCCATACCATCAGAACGAGACTCGTCAAATCGACGGGGCGAGCGAGGGCACTTGTGAGACAGTGCTCGCCCCGGGATCGGTCGTCACCGTGACGAATCTTCCGTTGCGTCGAGTCCGTTGAGTTGGAGCGAACGCATGGCGCAAAACCAGTTCGATCGGACGCTGGCGGAGTCGCGGCATGAAGGTTATTGTGGTGACCTATTGCCGCAGTCCTGAAGAGCAGGCGCGCATCTACGATCGCATCCATGAGGTTTGTGTGTGAAAGAGGGGTCTGAAATGGAACGAGTGAAGTGGCGGTTCATCCTGTGTGTCCTGAGCGTTTGTGGGGCATCTGTCGCATCCGGAGCGGAGGTGTTGTACGACATCCGCGACTTCGGCGCCAAGCCTGACGGGCAGACGCTCTGCACGCAGGCCATCCAGGCGGCGATTGACAAATGCTCGGCGGATGGCGGTGGGACGGTCTACCTGCCGCCGGGGAAATTCCTGTCGGGGACGATCTACATGAAAAGCGGCGTGACGCTGCGCCTCGACGGTGGCTGCACGCTGCTCGGCAGCACAAGTCTGAACGACTATCCGCCGACGGTGCCGGCGCTGCGATCGTACACTGACAACTACACCGACAAGAGCCTGATCTACGGCGAGAAGCTGGAGCGGGTCTCGATTACAGGCCGGGGCGTGATCGACGGGCAGGGAGCGGCGTTCAAGGGACCTTACAAGGTCCGGCCGTACATGATCCGGCTCATCGAATGCCGCGATGTTGTGGTCGAGGGCGTCACGATCCGGAATTCGCCCATGTGGGTCCAGCACTATCTCGCCTGCGACGATGTCCGTATCAGCGGCATCACCGTCAAGAGCCACGTGAACCAGAACAACGACGGCATCGACGTCGACTCATGCCGGCGGGTCGTAGTCACCGGCTGCAATATCGACTCCGGCGACGACGCCATCGTGCTCAAGAGTTGCTCGGCGCGGCCGTGCCAGGATGTGGTCGTGAGCGCGTGTGTTTTGCGGAGCACCTGCAACGCCCTCAAAATGGGGACGGAATCGAACGGCGGGTTCCAGAACATCGTGCTGACCGGCTGCACCATTTACGACACCCGTCTGGCCGGCGTGGCGCTGGAAATCGTCGATGGCGGGACGATGGACCGCATTGCCGTGTCGGATATCACGATGACCGGCATCGGCGCACCGATCTTTATCCGCCTGGGGAATCGCGCCAGGCCCTTCAAGGAAGGCATGGACGCGCCCGGCATCGGCAGTATGCGGAATATCACGATCAGCAACATCGAGGCGACCGGGGCCAACCCGACCGGCTGCGCGATCGCCGGGCTGCCCGAGGCGAAGATCGAGAACCTGACCCTGAGCAACATCCGATTGTCGTTTGCAGGCGGCGGCACGGCCGAGCAGGCCGCTCGCGCGATCCCGGAGGAGGCAGACAAGTATCCTGAGTATGCGATGTTTGGCAAGCTCCCTGCCTATGGCATCTACTGCCGGCACGTGGCTGGACTGAAGCTCACGAACATACAGTTGCAGTTGGCGACAGGCGACAGGCGGCACGCCGTTGTCCTTGACGATACGAGAAACGTCGCGCTCGATGGTTTGGATGCCGCCTGGTCAAGCGGGGCGGCCTCCTCGCTTCGCCTGACTGACGTGCGCGACGTTTGGATTCGCGGTTGCAGGCCGGCGGACGGAATGGACGTGTTTCTGAAAGTGCAGGGGGCGCGGTCCGAGGGTGTGACGCTTGTGGGCAATGACCTTCGTCACGTGAAGAAGGCTGTCGAGGCGGATGCCGATGTCGCACCCACGGCCGTGGCTCAGATCGCAAATCGTATGGATTGATGGGAGGCAGGCATGATTTTGGGCAAGTACTCGTTCGGGATCGGGGATCGTTTCGGTCATCAGGGCAAGGCACAGTTAGCCGCGATTATGAAGGCCAAAGAGCAGGGCCTTGACATCACGCCGGTCTGGAACAAGTCCAACCGGGAGCACGGCATCATCGGCACAAGGCCTGCGGATGTTCGCCGAGAGGCGGACGAGGCCGTCGCGGTTTGTGGCTGGAAGGGGCCCTACGGCGTCGATGCCGACCACATCGGCCTGGCGAATGTCGATGGGTTCCTCGACGCGAGCGACTTCTTCACGCTCGACGTCGCCGACTTCATCGGCCGGCCGGCCCCCGACGCGGAGGTCAAAGCGTTCGTCGCAAAGCACAAGGACCTCCTCGGCTCCCACCGGATCGAAGGAATCGACGAGGCCACGGCGATCACCGAAGCCCGGCTCCAGTCCATTGCCGCGAACTACCTCGTCGCGGTGCAGCAAGCGGGCCGGATCTATCGGCACGTTGAAAAGGCGAAGGGGCCGGGGACCTTCATCACGGAAGTCTCGATGGACGAGACCCAAGAGCCGCAGTCGCCGGTCGAAATGCTGGTCATCCTGGCGGCGATTGCCGACGAAGGAATCCCCGCCCAGACCATCGCACCGAAGTTCAGCGGCCGATTCAACAAGGGCGTGGACTATGTTGGTAACGTGAGCCAGTTCGCCCGCCAGTTCGAGCAGGACCTCGCCATCCTTCGATTCGCGGTCAAGCGGTTCGGCCTGCCCGCGAGCCTCAAGCTCAGCGTTCATTCCGGCAGCGACAAATTCTCGATCTACCGGCCTATCCATAGAGCCCTGGGGCAATTCGATGCCGGCCTGCACCTCAAGACCGCCGGCACCACGTGGCTGGAAGAGCTGATCGGTCTGGCTCTGGCCGGCGGCGACGGCTTGGCCATCGCCGAGGAGGTCTACACCAACGCGCTCGGTCGGCTCGACGAGCTCTGCGGCCCATACGCCACAGTCATCGATATCGACAAACAGAAGCTTCCTGGTTCCGACGAGGTCCAGAAGTGGGACGGCGAGCGATTCGCCGCGACGTTGCGTCACGATCGGCGGTGCAAGCAGTACAACCCGAACTTCCGCCAACTCCTGCACGTCGGCTACAAGGTCGCCGCCGAGATGGGTCCCCGCTTCACCGAGGCCCTCGAAAAGCACGAGGCCATCATCGCCGAGAACGTCACCGCCAACATCTATGACCGGCACATCCGCCCGCTGCTTCTTGCGGACTGAAGTTTGCTGGTCAGGCATAGGTCCTATTCGTCTTATTTACTGGCGTGATCGGCTACAGGAACTCGACCAGTGCGGCGAAGGCGGTGAAGCCGGCTCCGAAAGACAGGAGCAGGCCCGTGTCGCCTGGCTTGGGCTTGGCCTCGCGGAGGATTCGGTCGAGCACGAACATCACGGAGGGGGAGGACATGTTGCCGTAGTCGCGGAAGACCTCGTAGGAGAACCGCAGCCTCTCGGGTGTCAGTCCGACCTGCCTTTGGACGGCGTTGAGCACCTGGGTTCCTCCCGGATGAACGACCCACCAGTCGATTGTCTCCATCGTCAGCCCATGCCGATCCAAGAGCCGGTGGACGACTTGAGCAACGGCCTTGGCTCCGATCAGCGGGACATTCCGCGTCAGAACGTTTCGCAGCCGGCCACCCTGCGTCGTGTAGCGAAGTTGCTCGCGGTATCGCGGCAGCGTCACCGATTCAAAATCGACGAACTGCACGATACCTCCGGGTGGCATCGTCAAGGCCGAAGGCCTTGGCGATGGTTCTGCCTGGCCGTGGGAAACCACCCTCAATCCTTCGACAAGCTCAGGAGAGGCGCTGCGCTTGGGGGTGCCACCCAGATCACCGCCGCTGAGGTCCGCGCGGAGGATCGCCGCGGAGGCGCCGTCGGCGAAGATGCTGTTGCTGACGACCAGGTCGGGGTCGGGACCCAGGAAGAACGTGGCGGAGCAGATCTCGACCGAGACGCATAGGACGGTCCTCCTCGCTCCGGACTGGATCATCCGGCAGGCAGCTTCCAGGTTGGGGATCGCCCCGCCGCAGCCCATGCCCATCAGATCGAGAATGGAGGTGAAGGCCGGGAGGCCAAGGTCTTCGAGAAGATACGAGGACAGCCCTGGGCACAGGTAACCCGTGCAGGTGTTGACGACCAAGCCGTCGATGTCTGCGGACTTAAGGCCGGCTTGGTCCAGGGCCGCCCGAGCCGCCTCGGCGGCGATCCGCCGGCTGTGCTTGGCAAAGCGTTCGATCAGGACGTCAGGGTCCTGGGAGCAAATCTCTTCATCCATATCGACGGCGATATGCCGGCCCCGGATCGGGCCGTCGGTCAGCAATTGCCTGTAGAGCTTCTTCTCGGCCGGCTGCATGTTGAAGTGCGATTCGAGGAACGCGTAAATCTCCGCCTGCGTCGCATATCGCTTCGGGTTCGCCGTGGCCAATGCCGACAGGACAGCCCTCATGCTCCCCCCTCCCGGTCGAATCGCACGACCCCGGTCACCCGGCGAAACCAGGCCCTGCGGACGACCGGCGGTGGATCGTGCTTCGCCAGCATCCGCGCCAGCTCGGCCGGCTTGAAGCCCCGTCGGATCGAAAGCAGGCCATCGTGCCGGATCGCCGGATCGACCCCGAGGGCCAGGATCAAGCACGCGATGTAATTCACCGGACAGCGATGAAGATCGTTGATGAGCACCGCCTTTCGTACGAAACCGCGAAGATGCGTGATGAGCCTGTCAATCTGGTCGTCCGTGAAATGGTGGAAGGTCATCGATCCGATGGCGTAGTCAAATCCGTGGGCGGGCCGATATGTGAGGATGTCTGCCTGCACCGCCTTGACGGTGTGGCAGTTGCAGCGAGCGATCTTGCGCTGCGCCAACTCAACCGCTTTGGCATCATGATCGAGACACATGAACTCGACCTTGTACCCTCTCTCGCCGGCCCACTGCGCGAGGGCAAGCGGGATGTCGCAGTCCCCGGAGCCGATGTCCAAGATCGTCACCATCCGACCGCTTGGGGACCTGGAAAGCTCTTGTTCGAGGAAACGGCGCACGACCCGAATCCCCCCACCGGTGCGATTGACGCCTCTCATGAACCTGTAGCTTTGTTCCACCAGCCGTGGGTCGGCATCGGGACGATCCAGCAATTCGGACTCGCGTGCACGCTGCTCAAACACCCCATAACCTCCCATCAACAAGCTGCTGTCTGGCGTCCCGCAGTTGTGCCAATTGCTCAGGCCGGAACAAGGCGTCGATCGTCACCGCTCGACTCGCGATATCCTCGCAGTACCGGCAATCCTCGCAGGACAGGCGGGAACAAGAACGTTGCTCGAACCCGCGAACGAAGTCGGCCGGGATCTTCGACGCGTCGATGTGGAAAGGATTGCGGTCCAGAGGGAAGAGCATGCCTTGCCTTTTCAGCATGGAGTAGAACGGCCTGAGCTTCAACGGGTTGACCTGCCCCGGCCGAAAGAAATGGCGCAGCAACCACAGGCTTTGCTTCCGGGGAGGCTGTTTGAACCCATACGGCAGAATCAGCTCGGCCAGATTACCGTCGAAGCACCGTTGACTGTACGCTTTGACCCGCTTGAGCAGCTCGGCCGAGGGGATGCCCCTCTCAAGGAGCTTGAAGTGCTCGTATCCCAAGCCTTCATAGAAGCCGATGTCTTCCGGCCTGATCCAGCCCGCCTTGATGAGCATGGACGGATCCTCCAGGCGCTTCGTGGTGCAGGTCAGAAAACAGTAGTCGATAAACAACTGATGCGCCCCGTCTGAGCTGTGGGCGAAGCCATTCTGGTGGTACGGCTGCATCGAGCAGTTCGGTAGGCAGGGGTGATTCGCAATCAATTGGAGTTCGCAATCCACGGCTTCGCGAATGGCCCTCAGCGCGGCGAAATCACGATTGATGGAGAAGCTCTCCAGAGTCAAGGCATCTGCACCAAGGTCCCGCCAGAAGCGAGCCCGCCGGGGTGTGTCGATCTGGGCATAGATCCCGATCTTGACGTAGAGCTCGGGGAAAGCGGTCTTTGCGCGTTCCAAGAGGTACGGGGTGGAGACTGTAAGCCGCCGGATGCCCATCGAGACCAGGCTTTCCAGCAGACGCATGAGCCTCTTCTGCCACCGCCGGTCCCACTCCCGATTGCCTAAGCACGAGCTGTTCAGGAGATAATTGAAAGCGATGCCGTGTTTGTTGAGGATAGACACATAGGCGGCCAAGTTGCCCTTCGTCAGAGGCGTGCCCATGTAGCTCGGCCGCCCGCCGCCGACCGCATCGGCGGGGAACTTGCCGTAGACCTCCGCCACCGGAAACCCTGCAAGCGTCGAGACCAGATCGAAATCGTAATTTGCGGCTACCGAGAGCTTCATAGTCCCTGTCTGTACGGGGCCGCGGGCACGCGAGTTTGCCCATACTACCGTCGCGGCTCTGGTGGCATGTCCAAACTCGCTGCCGCGCGTTCATTCTGCCTGCCACCATCGAACGCCCATGCCGACTACCTGTCAATAGGGAATCCCCTGCACGGCGGGCGCTTCGAGCTATTTCTTGGTCAGATAAACGTGCCGAAGTATGCAGAAAAGCGGGAAGGACTGCCGATATATACATGAGTCGGACTCGAATGGGGAGGGTACCGACACTTGAAATGCGGTTTTTATAGGACATTCCGCAGGAGTGGATACTGTGAAAAGGAACAAAGGATCACGACGGAACAAGGCGAGGGCAGTGTTCTACAGCGCGGGTTTCAAGGCGGCGCTGATGTGCCTTGGGGTCGGCGTATGCTTCGTGCTGCTGTTTGGCTGCCTGAGCTTCAGCATTGGCGACTGGCCCAGCCAGTACGTGTATCCGAACAGCAAGCCGACGGTGAACTGGTGCGGCTCGATCGGGGCTTTCTCAGCCTTCTACCTGCTGTACTACATCGGCCCCGGCGTGTTCGTCGTCCTGATCTCCGGCATCTGCTACTTCATCGCCAAGCTGGCCGGCCGGCCGGTCGGCCAGCCGACCTTCCGCATCGTCGGGCTGGTGCTGCTGACGGCGGCGGCCTCCGCCACCTTCTACTGCTTCTGGCCTCACAAGATGTACCTGTTCCCGATGGGGTCCGGGGGCGTGCTGGGCGTCTCCACCGCGGCGTTTCTCAAGGGCAATTTTGCCCGGCTGGGCGCGTTCCTCCTCCTCTGCGCCACATGGTTCGTCAGCCTGTCGCTGCTGGCGGACAGCCTGATCGTTGGACTATTCGCTGCCTGCGGTGTGGCCGTGCGGCGTATTGTCGGCGTTGTCGTGCCGGCCTGGGCGGTCGCTCGCGAGCATTCGGAGGCCCTGACCGACATCTGGCAAAGGCTTAGTGCCCGGCAGAAGATGCCGAAGCCCCTCCCGCAAATGAAGGCCGAGCCGCAGGTTATGCCGCCGCGGCCCGAGTCGAAAGAAGAGCTTCAGGAGACTGTCAAGACCGTCGAGACGCCCGCGCCGAAGCGGTCGGACGTCATGGAGGTCAAGCGTCCGCCGGCCAAACCGGAGAAGCCGCCCTTTGTGCAACCTTCGTACGACGACTACACCTTGCCGCCGCTCGATTTGCTGGCCGAGGCGGAGTACGGGTATGCCGCCATTCAGGAAAAGGTGGTCAAGACCAAGGCCGCCGAGTTGGAGAAGCTGCTGAGCGAGTTCAATATCAACGCGCGGGTCGTCGCCGCCGAGACGGGACCGGTTGTGACCATGTTCGAGCTGGAGCTGGGGGCCGGCGTCAAGGTGGGCCAGATCTCCAGCCTGGCCAATGACATCGCCCGGGCGCTGGGCGCCGGCGCGGTTCGCGTGGTGGCCCCGATCCCCGGCAAGCACACCATCGGCATCGAGGTCCCGAACAACGAGAAAGAAAAAGTCCGGATGAAGAGCATGATGCAGCAGGCGGGCGAGAGAGCCGCGAAGATGGAGATCCCGCTGTTCCTGGGCAAGGACTCCTCCGGCGAGGCCCTGGTCTCCGACCTGGCGAAGATGCCGCACCTCTTGATCGCTGGCACGACCGGCTCGGGCAAGAGCGTCTGCATCAATACGGTCATCGTGGGCATCCTGCTGACGAAGAGGCCGGATGAGGTCAAGATGATCATGATCGACCCGAAGATGGTCGAGATGGCCGGCTTCAATACCGTGCCGCACTTGATGTGCCCGATCGTGACCGAGACGCAGATGGCCGTGCAGATCCTCGAATGGGCGACCGTCAAGATGGACGAGCGCTACGCCCTGCTGGCCGAGGCGAGGGTCAAGAACATCGCCGAATACAACAAGCTGGGCACCGAGGAGATCATCGCCCGGTTCAATCCGAGCACGCCCGATGAAGAGGCGAAGATCCCCAAGAAGCTGCCCTATATCGTCGTCGTCATCGACGAGCTCGCCGACTTGATGATGACTGCGCCCAAAGAGATCGAGGCCTATATCGTCCGTCTCGCCCAGAAGAGCCGCGCAATCGGCATCCATATCATCCTGGCGACGCAGCGGCCTCAGGCAACGGTCGTCACCGGCCTGATCAAATCGAACATGCCGTGCCGGATCGGGTTCCGCGTGGCAGCCCGGATGGATAGCCGAATCATCCTCGACCAGAACGGCGCCGAGACCCTGCTCGGCGAAGGCGACATGCTTTTCCTCAAGCCCGGCACCAGCGACCTGATCCGCGCCCAGGGCACCTTCCTCGACGACGCGGAGATCCGGCGGATCGTCAAGCACCTCAAAGAGGTGGCCGAGCCGCAGTTCCATCCCGAGCTGACGCAGTTGCGGAAGGTGGACCCCGCCGACATGCCGAAGGACGACCTTTTCGACGAAGCCGTGCGGGTCGTCCTGGAGACCAAACGCGGCAGCGTCTCGCTGCTCCAGCGCCGATTGGGGGTCGGTTACGCCCGCGCCTCACGGATCATCGAGATGATGGCCGGCGCCGGCATCCTCGGCGAATACAAGGGTAGCCAGGCCCGCGAGGTCCTGATGACCCTGGAGGAATACGAGCAGGTCCGCGAGCAACAAATGAATGCGGACGCCGAACCGGGCCTTGACGGGGCCGAGATGGCTGACGACGAAAAGGTCCCCGAGACAGCCTACGCCACCGAGGGCCAGCAAGGCTACATGTCCACCGACGCTGACGAGGAGGATGAGTAGACCGGAGGACGGATCACTGAGGACAGAAAACAGCGGCGGTGGACTGGGTTCGCCATTCACCCACTGCCGAGTCCGTGCTATACTGTGGTAGGTGTCTTTTGGTGCATGGTGAGAGTCTCCAGCAAGAATGCGCGGTAAGAGCCTTGCGTCGCCGCAAACACGGGAGGTACTACCATCGAAGTGGAATTTGCAGGGCTGCACTTTGCATGGGAGGACAACAAGGCCCGTCTGAATCAGAAGAATCATGGAGTCGGTTTTGACGAAGCCGAAACGGTCTTCCTTGACCCGTTGGCCCGGATTTTTGACGATGAGGCTCACTCGGTGCAAGAAGAGCGAGAGATTATCATCGGTTGTTCCTCAAACAACCGGCTTTTGCTTGTTTGTTTCACCGAACGCGGGGATATGATTCGTATTATCAGTGCACGCAAAGCCACAAAGAAAGAGCGCAGCGATTATGAAGAGAGCACACTTGGTTGAATCTCGTGATTTGGTGTCGGATGATATGCGTCCGGAATATGATTTTGATTATCGCAAGGCACGTCCGAACCGTTTTGCCGAACGAGTCCGCAAAGACCATCGCGTTGTGATTCTTGATCCGGACATTTCCAAGGTCTTCCCTACATCGGAATCGGTCAACACAGTTCTTCGCGCACTGATTACTACAATGCCGAAACCTCGAAAAGCGAAGGCTGCCCGTAAGCCATCGCTGAGGTAGTGGTAAGCACAATGTCCTCTCACGTGATCTCACCAAAAGTGAAGCTCAATGTGTATTTCATCAGCTTCACATTTGGCAGATTCTTGCAGGCATAGACGACCCTATTGTCGAAGTCTGCTGCCACAAGAACGCCTCTGATTTGTCGGTTGATGGCCTTGTGGCACGAAAGGCAACCTACATAGCCAAGGAGTTGACCAAGGGCTCTATCTCCTGCTTTCCCTGCCTTGAGCTCGATAGCGACGAGTTGCTGATTGGCGTCGACGGCCAATGTGTCAACCCGACCTGCATCCGTTTGGTATTCAACCCCATCCTCGTGAAGAGTCAGTCCGGGCTCCAGCTCCGCCAAACGGGATGCAAGATAGCCATGGATGTCACGCTCTAAGGATGCTCTTGCTTCGAAGGACTCCTCGACATCAGCATTGATCGCAGGTTCATCCTCATCTACATTTTGACTACCCTCGGATACTTGATCCGGCAGTGGGATTTTTCCTGTCTTGATTTGGGACTTATACCAAGCATAGTGAGACTGCTGCCAGTGGCTGTGTGGGAAGAATCGCCTAACAAGGGATGTCAGTTTTTCATAACTGGGCATAGAGCCTTCTGACAGGCATGCATCCAGCACTAATTCCTTTATTGAGGAGTAGCTGTTCATGTATTACCTCCTGATGTAGGCCGGTTTTGAATACTCCAGCACGTCGCTCGTTTCCTGATTCAGGAAATCCGCATTTCGATTGATGATCTCAAGATCGCGGGTGTTCCGTTCAGTCCAAGTCTGCCGCTTGATGAAAGCCCCCCACAGCGGCTTCGATGAAGTCGGAGCGTGTCTTTTTCTGCTGCCTGGCGCGCTTATCAACGGCTTTCAGCAATTCCTTGGACAAGGTAACGAACATCTTGGCTTTCATTCGATAGAACCGTATCGGTCCCCAACAAAGCCTGTTCACTTGCCTTTGTTCCGTTTACCACGGCACATTCCGGAGATCACGCATATCGCAGGCGGCCGCGCGGGACAGGGATCTCACGGCCAAGCTCTTGGGCAGTCTGAACCCACTCGTCAACAATCCTCTCCGCGTTTGCGACAGCCTCGCGGTAGGTGGGTCCGTCCGCCATGCAGCCCGGCAACTCAGGCACCTCCACCACAAACGACTGATCCTCGTCGCTCCAGTAAATGATCATTTCATATCTACTCATTCTCGTCTACCCCGAGCTTATGCTTGAGTATCACATTTCGGACTTGCTTGACTTGATACGTCTTGGCCATAGATCCTTTGGGCCGGAGGTTCAGAATCTCCTCGACGCCGTTGCGGGTGAAGATATGATGGTCACCTCGTATTCGCTCATCGAATCCAAGGTACAACAGAAGTTGAACAAGATCGGAGAAGCGGATATTCGCATCGGACCTCCCATTGAGAACACGACCGAGAAGCTTCGCGTGTTTCCCCACGCCACATCCCTTCACCTTACACGGTCTGGCAATCGCAACTCTGCTGTCGATTTTAGCAGCGCAGGTCAAGCAAATCAATAGGTCGAGACTGAAATCCGGGGAGACTTGGATCGAACATTCCTCTGACATGCCCGTTGCTCTTTTAACTCAGCGTCTCGGCGCTGTAGCGGGCGATGAGGCCGGTGCGGACGGCGTGACGGTAGATCCGCGTGAAGAACCAGCCGGTCAGCAGGATGTACATCGCGGAAAGAGAGATGCCCCACAGCAGGCCGGTCCCCGAAGCAGGACCGCCGGCGAGGATCGCCCGCATGGACTCGAAGACGTAGGACGGCGGAAGCAGATGCGCGACGTATTGCATCCATTTCGGCAGCGTCGAGAGCGGGTAGAAGACCGCGGCGAAGGGCGAGAGGACCGCTGGGATAGGCCAGACGAACCATTCGGCCGCCGGCCCGTAGCGAAGCACCAGGGCGCAGGCCAGGACGCCCAGCGCGATGCCGAAGAGAAAGAGCACGAGCAGGAACGGGATGAGCATCAGGCCGTAGATGAAGAAGGACAGGCCGAAGGCGACGGTCGCCAGAATGAGCATCACGACAAGCCCGACAGAACTCGTCGCAATACTCGAAAGCACGAGGCCGCCGAGGTACTCCGAGATCGACAGCGGCGTCGCAAACAGATTCAGGAAATTGCGCGACCAGACGTCTTCGAGGAACGTCGTCGTCACGCCGAACATCACGCGCGTGAAGAAGTCCCAGAAGAGAACCGCCCCGAGCAGCGACGGGACGAAATCGAGGCCGGACGGGGCGATGGCGTTGAGGTACCGGGTGATGAATCCCCACAGCACGATATCGACCGCCGCCCACACGAACAGCGGCAACAGGCGCGCAGGGCTGCCCCGGATGAGGTAGAATTGGCGAAGCAGAATGGCGGCGATCCGGTGGAGATGCATCATGTCCCGTTGCTTTCCAGCGTGAGCGGCTCGCGCGCCACGGTAATGAACAGGTCCTCGAGCGTCTCTTTGCCGTACTCGCGGGGCAAGGTTTTCGGGTTTCCCGCGAGAAGAATCTTGCCGTGCGAGAGGAACAGCACGCGGTCGCACACCTTCTCGACCTCGACCATGTTGTGCGAGGTCCACAGCACGCCGACGGCCTCCTGGCCGGCGAACGCGCAGATTTTGGTGCGGATGTCCCGCGCCGAGGCGGGATCGAGCGAAGCGGTCGGCTCGTCGAGCAGCAGCAGGTGCGGCTGATTGAGCATCGCCTTGGCCAGGCCCACCCGCGTCTGCTCGCCGGAGGAGAGGACGCCGCACTTGGTGTTTCGGAATTCCGCAATGCCGAACTGTTGGAGCAGCTCGTCGATCTTCCTGGCCAGATCGTTCACGCCGTAGAGCATGCCGAAGAAGCGCAGGTTCTGATACACCGTCAGGTTTCCGGGCAATGGGGCATAGACGGCGGTGAAGTTCGTGCGCTCCAAGACCCGGCCACGGTGCCTCGCGATGTCCATCCCTTCGATCAGGACCGTACCGGCGGTCGGCTCGAGAATGCCGAGCACCATATTGATGATCGTCGTCTTGCCCGCCCCGTTAGGACCGAGGAGCCCCACGATCTCATTGCGGCCCACGTCGAATGAAACCCCATCCACCGCCACGGTATCGCCGTAGGCTTTGCACAGGTCTACCACCGAGAGCACCTTCGTCGCCGAAGGTGCCTGCAAGGGCCCGGAATGCTCTGTTATCATGGCAAGATGATAGGCCCGCCTGTGGTTCCGGACAAGAGCGGTCCCGCCCGAATTCGACCGGGAGAGCAGAATGTGATAGAATGGCGGCATGAACAAGGATCTCAAAGACAAAACGCTGGAAGAGCTCGAAAAGGTCGTGGTCGGGCTGGGGCAGAAGAAGTATCTATCCGTCTACCTTTTCAAGTTCATCCATACGCAGAACGGCCGCGAGATCGCCGCGATCAGCACGCTGAGCAAGGCATTTCGCGACCAGCTTGTCGAGCAGGGCTATTTCATTTCGCGGCTTAGAGTCGTTGACACTTTGACCGACCCGGACGGCTCCGCGAAGTACCTGTTCGAGCTGGCCGACGGCGAGCGGATGGAGGCGGTGCTCCTGCCGGAGGACGACCGCAGGACTTTGTGCGTCTCGACCCAGGTGGGCTGTCCGATGGGATGCGCGTTCTGCGCCACGGGACAAATTCAGTTCCGGCGGAACCTGACGGCGGGCGAGATCGTCGATCAGGTCAACACGGTCGAGGAGCACGCCGGGCGGATCACCAATCTCGTCTACATGGGAATGGGCGAGCCCCTGCTGAACTACGACGCCGTGCTCAAGTCGATCCGGATTCTGAACCACTCGGCCAGCAAGAACATCGGCATCCGGCACATCACGATCAGCACCTCCGGCATCGCCCCCGCCGTCAAGCAACTCGCGGACGAAGAGATCCGGCCCCGGCTGGCGATCTCGCTCAGCGCGCCGACCGATGCGCTGCGAAGCAAGCTGATGCCCGTGACGAACAAGCACTCCCTTGGCGAACTGCTGGAGGCCGTGCGAGCCTACCAGGCCGGGACGGGCCAGCGAGTGACATTCGAGTACGTCCTGATCGACAAGGTCAACGACTCCATGACGCACGCCCGGATGCTGGTGAAGCTCCTTCGCGGCCTGATGTACAACGTGAACCTGATCGAGCACAACCCCTTCCGGGGCTGTGAGTTCACCGGCAGCAGCCGGGAGCGAATCCAGCGATTCGCGTCGGCCCTGAAGGAGGCCGGCGTGGAGACCACGATTCGTTTCCGCATGGGCCGGCGGATCAAAGCCGCCTGCGGCCAGCTCCAGGCCGGCTACGAGGTTCCCGAACAGACAAAGCAACGGTAAGGTCCTTCCTGTGGCGAGCGATAAGGAACAGAATCGCAGGACTACGAGCCCTTGGCGACCTTTTTCGTGGGGGCCTTGGAGCGGCGCTTGCGCGAAGGGCAAAGCGACTGAGCGGGAATGCCACGCGCCCCCTCGAAGACGGAAGACTGCCAGGCGTTGTTACGGAGCATCGCTTTGCGACGCGCCGGATCGGCCAAGTAAGGATTGCTCTTGAGCAGCGATTTCATGATATTCATTATACCGGCCCTGGCCGAGAAAAGAAAGACATGATCTTGATCGCGGACGTGCGACGGTGCGAGGACGAGATCAGAGCGTGGTTAGCCCGGTTGGTGTGCGGCGGTTGGGTAGGGTGACTTCGTGGACACAAATAGCAGAATCGTGACGATTGGCCTATCCCCGGCGTGGGATATCGTTTGCCGGGGCCGGGACTTGGACTGGGGCCACCACGCGGAGATTGATGGCCAGACTATTCGGCCGGCGGGCAAGGCCCTGAACGTCTCGTATGCCCTGGCGTGGATGGGATGGGGGAGCGTTGCCGCAGGTCTCTGGGGACGGGATGACTTTGCGGAGATGCAAGGGGCCGTCGCCCGGCCGGGCGGATTGATCGACGTCCACATGACATCGGTCGAAGGCAGGACCCGGCAGAACATCACGGTGGTCGATACCCGCAACCATCGGGAGATGCATCTTCGCCAAAAAAGTGGCTTGGCATCCGAGCACAGTCTTCGGCAACTCGACACCGATCTGGGCAGGCTCATTCGTGAGGGCGATCTTTGCGTGTTCGCGGGCGCGATGCCCGCTGGCGAGCTGTCGGAGCAGACGGTCGATCTCGTGCGGACTTGTCATCGCTCGGGGGCCCGGATCGCGGTCGACGCGCACGGCCCCGCTCTTAGGAGCATCGTGGATGCCGGCCTGCCCTGGCTGATCGCTCCCAACGTCGAGGAGCTGCGCGAGTTGCTCGGTCCGGCGGTCGAAGACACCCCGGAGAGGCTCGCCGAGGCGGGCCACAGGCTGCTGAACAGGATGGATATGGTCCTGATCAGCCGGGGCGAGCAAGGGGCGCTGATCGTCACGAAGGAGGGAGCCTGGACCGGTCGCTGCGAGACGCCGGGGAGAGTGCTGTCCACCGTAGGCTGCGGCGATTATCTCCTGGCCGGGTTCCTGGCGGGCATTCGTGAGACCGGCGATCCCCGCGCCGCACTGGCCAAGGGTCTGAAGGCGGCCACCGCCCGCGCCTGGGGCTGGACGGAGAGGGAATCCTGGGCGCGCGCCGACAAAGAGGTAGCCGTAGCGGTCAAGCTGGTGTAGAATCAAGCTTATTATGCCGTTTGGCATGTCAGACGGTCAGGTTGGATGTCATCCTTTTTGGAGGTGTAGAGATCATGTTGAGGCGGAGGTTTGGTCTGTTCGCGTTCGTCGCGGCCAGCGTCGCGTTGGTAGCCTTGTGCAGTACTGGTGCCGCGGTCGTTCAGTTGCAGTTGAAGCTCGACAAGGGCAAAACGTACTACCAGAGGATGATGGTCGAGCGGCACATGACCCAGACCGTCATGGGCCAGCAGCAGGTGATGGACCAGAGCATAGGCGCGGGCCAGAAGCTGGATGTTCTCGACGTGGATAGCCAGGGGAATATGCGGATTCGGTACACGTTCAACTGGTCGCTGTCCAAGCAGACCGGCCCGATGGGCACCGTCGACTACGATTCCTCGAAGCAGGCGACCCCGCCCGCCGGCGCCGAGGGGTTCGCCGCCCTGCTGGGCCAAAGCTACATTGTCAAAGTGAGCCCGAAGGGTGAGGTTCTGGACGTCGAAAGCGCTGAGCAGTTGCGGGAGGCGCTGCTCAAGACGCTGCCCCCGGGCGCCGATAAGGACCCGACGATGAGTGCTGTGACCCCGTACTTGGAGAAGAAAGGCATCCAGGAGATGACCGAGAACACGCTGGCCAAGTACCCCGGTAAGCCAGTCGAGCCGGGAGAGTCCTGGAGCACAAAGAGGGTTGTGTCGATAGGGTTCGGAATAATTGTGGAGTCCAAGTGGACCCTGCAGAAGCGGGAGGCGGGCGCCGCGATCCTCGGGGTGACTGCTTCCCTGCGGTCCAATCCTGATGCGCCGCCGATGGACATCGGTGGAATGAAGCTGATATTCAGTGTCTCCGGGACGCAGGATGGTACGATCCGGATGGATGAGGCCACCGGCCTGATCGTCCTGGAACAGGACCGCCAACAGCTCAAGGGCGAGATCAAGGTGGGCGAGCCGGGCCAGGACCCTCCCATGATGGCGATTCCGGTCGTTTTCGACACCACGATCAAGTTCGAGATCAGTGACAAAATGCCGGCATCCGCCGCCAAGTAGGGATTCGCAGGCCCAGGCACCGTTGGCGCTCGGCTCTTTGCACCATCCTCCCGCAGGATGTCAGCCCCCGAGCTTTCCGTGCAGGGCCTGCTTGAAGAACTCGCCGCCCCCGGTCAGCTCGTAGAACGCGATGGTGTTGTGGCCGCTGAAGTGCTGGGCGATGGTCCGCCAGGATTCGAAGGTCTCCTCCTGCGTCGCGTTGTACATGGGGTCCTGCAACCGCTCCATCTTCAGGTTGCCGAGGTGCCATGAGTGATGTCACGCGCATCTTGAACGCCATAGAGCGGGGGGACGCCCAGGCTACGGACGAGCTTTTGCCTGTGGTGTACGAGGAATTGAGGATTCTCGCCGCCCAAAAGCTGTCCCACGAACCGCCCGGCCAGACCCTCCAGGCGACGGCGCTGGTTCACGAGGCGTATCTTCGGCTGGTCGGAGACGAGTCCCAAAGTTGGGAGAACCGCGGGCATTTCTTTGCGGCGGCCGCCGAGGCGATGCGGCGGATTCTGGTGGAAAAGGCCCGCCGTAAGAAAAGTCTCAAGCATGGGGGCCACGAGCCGGCGGCGGTCCCGACCGGGCTGGAGACTGCGTGCGAAGCTGGCCCGGATGATCTCCTGGCTTTGGATGAGGCCCTTGCCCAACTGGCGGGATCGGAGCCCCAGGTGGCGGACTTCGTGAAGTTGCGCTACTTTGCGGGCATGACCATTGAGCAGATCGCCCGGATTCGGGGTGTTTCCGACCGCACGGTGTTCAATCACTTGGCTTACGCCCGTGCCTGGCTGCGCCGGGCGATTCTGAAGGACAGCGGCGCAGAATAGACGCCGGACTCTTCCTGGACGTCGCGTCGGACACCTTCGTAGGGTGGGCTGTGCGCACCATCCATTGCTCGTATCCAGGGAATCTGCAAACCGGCGACAGCCGCGCCGCCGGCCGTCGGAAGAAAAATTGCGGAATTCGCCTTTTTCTCTTTCAGGTTCATCCCGTGAATTTCGCATTGCATATCGAGAACCTTATCGAGAGGTAATCATGGCCGGTACGCCACAAGAGGTTAAGGCAATCTTCGCCGAAGCGATCGGGAAAGCGACGCCCCAGGAGCAGGCGGCCTATCTGGACACAGCGTGTGGTTCCGATGGCCGGTTGCGGGCGGAGATCGAGTCGCTGGTTTCGGCCCATCGCGACGCCGGGCCCTTTTTGCGAGTGCTCCTGGAAGATCAGGAAGCCGTCGGGGGAGGTCCCCTTACCGAAGGTCCAGGTACCGTCATCGGCCGGTACAAGCTGCTGGAGAAGATCGGCGAAGGCGGGATGGCGGTGGTCTATATGGCCGAGCAAGAGCAGCCCATCCGCCGCAAAGTGGCCCTCAAGATCATCAAGCTGGGCATGGATACCCGGCAGGTGATTGCCCGTTTCGAGGCGGAGCGGCAGGCCCTGGCCCTGATGGACCACCCCAGTATTGCCAAGGTCCTCGATGCCGGGGCGACGGAGACCGGCCGGCCGTACTTTGTCATGGAGTTGGTGACCGGCGTCTCGATCACCGAATACTGCGATAAGAACAGCCTGTGCACCAAGGACCGGCTGGCCTTGTTCCTCCAGGTCTGCCACGCCGTGCAGCACGCCCACCAGAAGGGCATTATCCACCGGGATTTGAAACCCTCCAACGTCATGGTTACGCATCATGATGGCAAGCCGGTTCCCAAAGTCATCGACTTTGGGATCGCCAAGGCCACGAACCAGCGGCTGACGGAAAAGACGCTCTTCACCCGCTACGCCCACATCATCGGCACCCCCGCCTATATGAGTCCGGAGCAGGCGGAACTGAGCGACCTGGACATCGACACCCGCTCGGACATCTACTCCCTCGGTGTCCTTCTCTATGAGCTGCTGACCGGGACCACGCCCTTCAGTGAAGAGGAGCTTCGCAAGGCCGGGTATGTCGAGATGCAGCGGGTCATCCGGGAACAGGAACCGGTCAAGCCCTCCACCCGGATCCGGACGGCTCTCCGTAGCATGGGCGTCCCGCCCATGAAGTCGCGGGGCCATCTTGGCCCTGCTTTCACGGGCGAGACGCCCGTGGTACTCATGGGCGGGACGCCCATGCTACGAGAGGTCCGGGGCGATCTCGATTGGATCGTGATGAAGTCCTTGGAGAAGGACCGTGCCCGGCGCTACGAGACCGCCAGCGGTTTGGCCGAGGATGTTCGGCGTCATCTGGAGCACGAGCCGGTCCTGGCCAGAGGACCGGGCACTGGGTACCGACTGCACAAGTTCCTCCGCAGGCACCGCTCACAGACCATCGCCGTTTTGGCGATGGCGGTTGTAGTTGGTGCTGGGATCGTCATCCTTTCGATGTGGAATCGGGACCGGCTCCAGCTCGTGGAGGCCGAAGGCTTTCGGCATCGGGGTATCCTGTCCCAGGCCCGCGAGCAGTATGCCAAAGCCGACCGCGACGCCGCCTTGGAAACGATCAAACCCATCCTCGACAGCAAGCACGTGGGGCTGGAAGCACAGCTTCTCCATGCCGGCATTCTCGTGGACAACCGTCGGTCCAAAGAAGCCGTGACGATCCTGAACGGTTTACTCAATGACCGCCCGGAGATTGCCGGGGCTGCTCATGCGCTCCTGGCCCGTATCCTCTGGGAGAGTGAATCGCCGGATGCGGAGAAGCTCAAGGAGATTGAGGAGCACCGCCGGAAGGCCGAGGCCATGCTTCCGGAGACCGCCGAGGCGTATTTCCTGCGAGCCATGACCGCCCTTACGGTGAAGGAGCAGCTTGCCTCGCTGGACAAAGCTTTGCAGCTTGACTCCGGTCACTATGAAGCCCGCCGGTTGCGAGCCTTTACGTACTACGCTTCCAGGAAATATGACCGGTTGCGGGATGATGCACTGGCCATGACCATCCTGCGACCGCGTGACCCGTTGGGGTACTCTCTGCGTGCAAAAGCGTGGCGGGAATCGGGCCGCTATAAGGATGCGATTGCGGACTACGATAGCGCGCTCGCGCTTACGGCCAAGGACAGCCCGGCGTACGTCGATTTGTCCACGCAGCGTTGCGAGACGCTTTTGCGGATGGGCGACTATGAGCGGGTTATTGCGGAGGCCCCGGTAGGGGCGAAAAACCTTTCGCCCCTACAATACCACGTCTTCTGCGCCCTGACGGCCCTGGGTGACTACGACAAGGCCACCGCCTTGTACCGCCAGATCATCAGCCCCGGCCAGGAACAACGCAGCCAGTTCGAGAACTGGTGCGGGAAATACGTCCTCGACAGTCTTCAAGCGGGACGATCCTGGCATCCGGCGGACCGCGAGCCTGCGGGACCCGCTTTCCTACCGATGGTGGAAGCCGAGGAAGTCTATGGTGAACTCTCCGCCAAGGCCCGGCGGGTCACAACTGATGGATTCGGCGCGCAGTGGTCGCCGGATGGTAAGAGACTCGCCTTCAGTCTGGGGGTCTACGGCTACAGCGGCATCGCGGTCTTCGATCCGGCGATAAAGGAGACCGATCTGCTGATCGTTCCCGGCCAGGACCCGAAGTGGTCGCCCGACGGGAAGCATATTGCCTTCGTCCGCGATCACCAGATCCTGCGGCTGGAAGAGCTGGCCACGGCCGAGCGCAAGGATCGCGAGCGCTTGCCCCGCGACGAGGAAGTCTGGGTCATGAACGCCGATGGCACGGAGCCGCGCCTGGTGGCCCGGGGCGGCTGGTCCGGCTGGGGCCCGGACTCGACCTGCGTCTATTATCTCTCGCGCCTGGACAACACGCTCTATTCGATCTCGCTCGCAGGCCCGGACGCGGAACCGAAACGGATCGCAGCGTGCCCCAGTCCCTGGCTGGCCCTGTCGCGGGATGGTCAACGCCTGGCCTACCTGGAAGGCGGATGGCTGGCGGTCAAGGACTTGACTTCCCAAACAGTTGCGGCCCAATGGCGGACACCGCCGAGTGTGGGGGAGCCCGTCTGGTCCCCGGCCGGCGACGAGCTTTGCACCGGCGGCAACGGGATATGGTTCTACCGTCTGGGCCAAACCGAGCCTGTTCGCGTCCTGGCGGGTGATATCGCGGTGGGCACGTGGACGACGGATGGGACAAAGCTAGTCTTCAGTCTGGGGCGGCCGTACCTCGAAATCTGGAACGTCGATCTCGACCCCCAGGCTCCGGCCGGCGCCGCGCTGGGTCCGGCCCAGTCCCTGAACGAACACCTCCGGCAAAGAATTGCTTTCTACACCCGCAGGATCGAGGCCGACCCGCAGGATGCGTATGCCCACGCCGCCCGCGCCCGCTACCATGACTATTTGCAGGAGAGGACCCAGGTCCAAGCCGACATGGGGCGTTGGCGGGCCCTCGTGGGCGGCGGGGCCTCTGCGAGCCCGGCGCGGACCGCCGGTCTGGAGCCCGCCCCCGCCGATGCCGACCTCATCTATGGCGAGCCCTCAAATCTGGGGCCGGCGATCAACACGGCGAGCAACGAGATCGCACCCTACCTCTCGCCGGACGGGCTGGAGCTCTATTTCTTCCGCGGGACCGATCCCGCCGTGGAAGTCTGGGTCGCCCGGCGCGCGACTCCGGACGGCGCATGGGGTCCGGCCGTCAAGCACGGCGCACCTTTTCGGGACTCGGGCGGCGACGGCATCGGGTGCATCACACCGGACGGCTTGACGCTGTTTATGGACTCCGACCGGCCCGGCGGTTGCGGCGCGGCGGACCTCTGGGTGGCAACCCGGGCCACCAGGAGCAGCCTTTGGGGCACTCCGACCAATCTCGGGGCTGTGGTCAACTCGGCCTTCGAAGAGTTCGCGGCGAGCCTCTCGACCGATGGACGGGAGCTCTACTTCACCTCGAATCGGCCCGGCGGGGCCGGCAGCAACGATCTGTGGGTGACCCAGCGCACCACCGTGCACGACCCCTGGGGCGCCCCGGTCAATCTGGGCCAACCGCTCAACAGCTCCACGGACGATAACTCCGCCAGCACCTCTCCAAACGGCCTGCTGCTGTTCTTTACCTCGCGCCGGTCGGGCGGCTATGGCACCGCGTACGGTCTTTGCGATGTCTACGTGGCCCGCCGGGCCACGACACAGGATCCGTGGGGCCCGCCGAAGAATTGCGGGCCGGTGGTCAACAGTCCCTACGTCGAGTGGATGACGCGCATCTCCGCCGACGGGTCGATGCTCTTCTTCCACTCCAACCGCCCCGGCGGCTTCGGCTCTTTCGACATCTGGCAGACGCCCATTATTCGCGTTGGTGACTTCAACGGCGGCAAGGTCAAAGGAAAGGAGGATTAGAGATGGCAGATTACTGGGGTGAAGTTGATTCGCCATAGGATGCCGGTCCGGCATCTTCTGGTCTCGCCTGATTGACGGTCGATTCTCCCACAAAAATCGGGGTAAGTCGCACAGCGACAGAATGGAAAGGGGTAAGGATTATGAGAAATCGCACGATATGGTTGATGGCCACCTTGCTGATCGGATGCCTTGCATCCGGATCCAGCCAAGCGCAACAAATCACAAACCTGATTGCAGAGCGCAACCCTGGTTTCGAGACCGGTACTTTGGAGCCGTGGTGGACCTTTGACAATTGGGGACAGGAGCCGCCGCTCACCGCGACCGTGGTGAAGGACTGTAATGGCGCTGCGGTGCCCGAGGACCCCATCGAGGGCAACTATTGCCTCCACGTGAAGGTTGCCGGGCCCAGTAGCAATTGGTGGAGTGTCTGTTTTGGGGTTGAAAGTCCTACTTTTGAGAAGGGTAAGAAGTACACCCTTTCCCTCTGGGTCAAGAGCAAGACGGGCACCGCGCGGATCAATTTCAAACCCGAGCAAAACGCAAATCCCTGGCCGGGATATGGGCAGCAGCAGATCACCGCCACGGAGAAATGGGCGGAATACCACGTGACCACGCCCGTCTTCGTCGCGGACGTGACCCCAACCGACCTCGTGTTCCACGTCGGCTTTGCCGCGCAGGAGTTCTGGGTCGACGACTGCAAGTTCTACGAAGGTGACTACGTCCCGACACAGGTCAAGAACAAACGCAGGGCTACGGAGCCGGTTCCAGGCGACAAGGCGGTGGACGTACCGCAGGATTCGGTCCTGAACTGGAAGGCAGGGCCGTACGGCAATACGCACGACGTGTACCTCGGGACCTCTTTCGAGGACATCAATTCTGCCGATCTTTCCAAGGCGGTCAGCGTGGGCCAGGTCGAGACCACCTTCAAACCAACCAGCTTGCTGGCATTCGGGCGGACCTACTACTGGCGCATCGATGAAGTCAATGCGCCGCCTGGTAATACGATCTTCAAGGGCGATATCTGGTCGTTCACCGTCGAACCGTACGTGTATCCGATCAAGAACATCACGGCCAAGGCCTCCAGTGCCCAGACGGGTATGGGACCGGAAAGAACCGTGGATGGATCGGGACTCGACAAGAGCGACGGGCATTCGACGGAGACAAAGGACATGTGGCTCAGTATGCTTGTGCAGCCGCACTGGATTCAGTACGAGTTCGACAAGGTCTATGCGTTGCACGAGCTGTGCGTGTGGAACTCGAACTCAAGCGTCGAGCCCTTCATCGGTTTTGGGGCCAAGACTGTCAAGATCGAATACTCCACCGACGGCACAACATGGACTCCCTTGACCAATGTGCCGGAATTCGCCAGGGCGCCCGGCCAGCCCGGCTACAAGCCAAACACCACGGTCAGCTTTGGTGGGGTCTCGGCCAAGTACGTCAAGCTAACGATCGAGAAGGGTTGGGGTACCACACCCTCCACCGGCCTGAGCGAAGTCCGGTTCTCCTACGTCCCGGTACAGGCTTTTGCGCCGCAGCCGGCGAATGCTGCCACGGGCGTCAGGGTGGATACGAGCCTGAATTGGCGGCCGGGCCGGGAGGCGGCTTCGCACCAGGTGTTCTTCAGTGTTGATCGGACGGCCGTGGCCGCTGGAACGGTTCCCGCCCAGATCGTGACCGATCATCGCTTTGACCCCGGTGTTCTGAAGTTCGGCACGACCTACTACTGGAGAGTCGATGAGGTCGATGCCATCACGCATCCAGGCGAGGTCTGGAGCTTCACCACGCAGCCATATTAGCCTGCGGACAGCTTCGAGAGCTACATCGACGACCTCGGCTTGCAGACCACCGACACCACACAAAGATGGAGGTATGAACCATGTTCCGCAACAAGATGACAATTTGGCATGCTGGTGCCGTTCTGCTGACCGTGATCGTTCTCATGGCGATGGTCGGCAGCAGCGCGAAGGCCGATTTTACCTTTGGCCAGCCGGTGGACCAGACGACCGTCATTCCGGTCCTCGACCCCAACTGGGAGATTCCCTTTTGTTTCTCTGCTGATGGTTTGGAGATGTACATCCTCTCGTTCCGTCCTGAGGCGACCGGCGGGTGTGATATCTGGGTGCTCAGACGCGACTCGATAGACGCGGATTGGCCTCCCCCAGAGCATCTCGGACCGGCCGTGAACAGCCCGAACGGCGCGTATGCACCTTACATCTCACGTGACGGTCTGGAGCTCCATTTCGGCGCCGAGCGGCCCGGAGGGTATGGGAGCATGGATCTCTATATGACGACTCGCGCGAGCAGGAACGATCCCTGGGGCGAGGCGGTGAATCTGGGCCCGAAGGTGAATGGGCCTTCCTTCGATGCCTTCTCCTGCGTATCGCCGGACGGCCTGGAACTCTACTTTCAGTCGAACCGTCCGGGCGGCCTTGGCGGTTTCGATATCTACGTAAGCAGGCGCGCGACCGCAAAAGATCCCTGGGGCGATCCGGAGAACCTGGGCCCGGTGGTAAACAGTGAATACGATGACGTTGGCCTCTGCCTTTCTCCGGATGGCCTACTGCTCTTCTTCCAAGACCTTGGAGGTGCTGTCCCCCGCCCGGGTGGATATGGCCGTGGCGACATGTGGATGACGAGGCGGGCCGGCCTCTCTTCGCCGTGGGGGCCGCCTGTGAATCTTGGGCCCAACGTCAACGGGCCGAACTTCCAGTCCTTCCCCCGCGTTTCTCCCGATGGCTCTTTGCTGTACTACTGCACGGACACGGACGGTGTCTACGATAACTGGCAGGCGCCCATCCTTCCCACCGTAGACTTCAACGCCGATAAGAAGGTGGACCTCGTGGATCTGGTGATGCTGATCGACAACTGGGGTACGAACAAGACGGTCTGCGACATCGGGCCCATGCCTTGGGGCGATGGCAAGGTGGACATTGAGGATTTGAAGGTCTTCATGACCTACTACGAGAAAGAGAACCCGCCGGTGAAGCCGTAGCATGGGCGTCCCCGCCCATGTGGATCCCGGGCGTCTCGCCCGTGCAGGCAGGGCCAAGCCCGCAGCGCCGCTGCGCGTCGGGGATGGGCCTGCGACTCATGGGCAAGATGCCC
>Ga0315286_10000945_pt1 | contig 25629 bp, 19 predicted proteins | sample YL17G10_0_MG_FD_205038 | JGI IMG/M metagenome (GOLD analysis project Ga0315286, IMG submission 205038) | Sediment microbial communities from Yellowstone Lake, YNP, Wyoming, USA - YL17G10_0 | ecosystem: Environmental > Aquatic > Freshwater > Lake > Sediment | place: USA: Wyoming | collected...
CTGCTGATCGTCGGGACGACGGCGCTGCTCGCCTCTCGGGGCTTCGAGCGGGACGGCCGGAGATCGCTCGAAGGCTGGGGGGCTGCGGGAGTCGGAGCCGTCTTCCACGTCGGCGGCATCTTCGGAGCCGCGGCCAGCGCGGACCTGCGCGCATGGCGGGACGCCGAGAAGCGTCCGCGCGTCCGCGCCTCACGCGCAGGAAGTGAGACGAGCGGCGCGCCGCACCCGGGTCCGGGCAATGCCGGCGTCTCCGCGGGCGACGGAGTGGACGCCCCGGCGATGGCGGGCTCGGGCGGCAGTCGCACACCCGGCGGCGACGCGCGCGCGCAGCCCTTCCTCGACCGCGGTGCGGCGGCGCCCGGCATCTCGCCGGCCACCGCGGTCCTGTTCTCGAGCATCGTGCCAGGCTCCGGCCAGATGCTCTCGGGCTCGCCCGGGCGCGGGCTCAACGCCCTCGTGCTGGACGCCGGCCTCGGGGCGGGCGTGGGCGTGCTGGCCCGCGATGGGCGAATGGTCGAGGCGGCGCTCCTCTTCGCCCTGGGCTTCCTGCGTTACTACCATGGCAACCTGTACTGGGCAGCGCGTCTGGCCACCGAGCGATCCGGGCGCCCCGGACCGGATCATGGCCACGAGCGCTGACACCCTCGCGACCGCGGCACGGGAGGTGCGAGCATGAAGGTCCTGATCGTCCACGCCCATCCCGAGCCGCGTTCGTTCGTCGGCGCCCTGCGCGACGTCGCGGTCGAGGAGTTGACGCGCCTCGGTCACGAGGTGCGCGTCTCGGATCTCCACGCCCTGGGGTTCCGCGCCGATTCCGGGCGTCACGACTTCCTCGAAGCCGCCGACCCCGCGTACCTCAAGCCCCAGCGCGAGCAGATGCACGCCAGCGAGCGCAGGACGTTCGCGCCGGACGTGCAGGCCGAGATCGAGAAGGTCCTCCGGGCGGACACGATGATCTGGACGTTCCCGCTCTGGTGGTTCTCGGTGCCCGCGATCCTCAAGGGCTGGGTGGACCGCGTCTTCGTGATGGGCGCCATCTACGGCGGCGGCCGGGTCTACGCGACCGGTGCACTCAAGGGCCGCCGCGCGATGCTCGCGTTCACCACCGGCGGGCCCGCGGCCTCGTACGCGCCGGGCGGGTTCAACGGCGACCTGAACGTGCTCCTCTACCCCATCCAGCACGGCACGCTGTGGTTCACCGGGATGGAGGTGCTGCCGCCGTTCGTGGTCTACGGCCCGGCCCGCATGAGCGACGGGGAGCGCGCCGCGGCGCTGGACGCGTGGCGAGAGCGGCTGCGCGGGCTCGAGGGCCTCGCGCCGCTGGGTCCCGACTGCGGCGTGCCCGGGGCGTGACGGGCTCGCGGGCGGGTCACACCCGCTGAGTCACACCCGCTGAGATCCGCGCCGCGCGCGGCTGCGCTATGCTGCCGGCCATGCGCGATCCCGCCCTGCTCGAGGAATGCCGCGCGCTGCGGCGCGCGGTCGAGCCCTACGCGACCCGCGAGGCGCTGCGCGACGCATCCGACTGGCCGGCGCTCGAGGCGCGGCTCCAGCGCCTGCTCGGCACGCCGCGCTTCCTCCCGGCGCCTTCGCCCCCGCCGCCCACACCCGATCCCACGCGCGTGCGGGCGGTGCACTGGAACGTCGAGCACGGCAACGAGTACGCGCAGGTCGAGCGGGCGCTGCTCACTCACGGCGCACTGCGCGACGCGGACCTGGTCCTGCTGAACGAGGTGGACCTCGGCATGGCGCGCTCCGGCAACCGCGACGTCGCCGCGGACCTGGTGCGGGCCGTCGGGCTCGACGGCGTCTTCGGCGCGCTGTTCCTCGAACTGACGCCCGGACGCGACGACGACCTGCGCTTCGCGGCGCGCCGCGAGAACCAGGAGAGCCTCTTCGGCGTCGCCGTCCTCTCGCGCTGGCCCATCGCCGCAGCGCGCATCGTGGACCTGCCCAGCCCCGAGCACATCCAGTTCGACGTCGAGCGCATGGTCGGACGGCACATCGGCCTGGTGGCCGAGATCGAGCGCCCTGGCGCGCCGTTCGTGACGGTCTCGGCCCATCTCGAGGTCCACCGCACGCGCGCCCACCGCGCGGCACAGGTGCGAGTCCTGGCGGACGCGCTGCGCGGCGAGAGACGTCCGGTGATCCTCGCGGGCGACTTCAACACGCACACCTTCGACCGCGGGCTCTGGCACGCGCCGCTGGCGGGCGCGCTGGCATTGCTGCTGACACCGGGCAGGGCGCTCAAGCGCCGGCTGCTCCATCCCGACAAGGGCCCGGCGCGCGAGCCGCTCTTCGACGAACTGCGCGATTCCGACTTCGAGTGGGCGCCGTTCGTGGACCACGAACCCACGCTCCGGCTGCGCTTCGAGCGGCTGGACGAGCTGCGCACGCTCTTCGGTCCGGCGCACGGACTGGCGCGGCGCGCCCTGGTCCGGGCCGAGCAGCGCGCGCGCCTGCGGCTCGACTGGTTCGCGGGCCGCGGCTGGCGTGACGGCCGCGGATCCACCGTGCCGGACCTCGACGGCCCCGGGCGCGCCAGTGACCACGCCCCGCTCGTGGCGGAGTTCAGGCTGTAGACAAAACCGACGCAACGGGGCGGGCGCGCGTGGCGCTGTCCCCCGGGTCCGGCATCACCGCCCCGCCCGCCTTGCCGCATCCGGCAGCACCCGGCTAGAGTCCCGGGTCCGAACCCCACCTTCCGGTCCACTTCCACACGCGGAGTCCGCATGCTCCTTCCCGCTGCCAACACGCTGGCCATCATTGGCGCCGGTCCGGTCGGGCTCGAGGCCGCCTTCGCGGCGCTCGACCACGGCTTCGACGTGCGGGTGTTCGAGCAGGGCGAGGTGGGCTCGCATCCGCTCGCCTGGGGCCACGTGCGGATGTTCACGCCCTGGCGCATGAACCTGGGGAGGCACTCGCGCGCGCACCTCGAGGCCGCGGGCTGGACCGCGCCCGAGCCCGAGACCTGTCCCGCCGGGGCCGAACTCGCCGAGCGCTACCTGCAGCCGCTCGCGCGCCTGCCCGAACTGGCCGGGCGCATCCACCCGTTCACGCAGGTCGTGCACGCCAGCCGGCACGGTCTGCTGCGCGGCGAGGGCTCGGACGCGGGCACGCGCCACACGCGGCCCTTCCGCCTGCTGGTGCGCGACCAGGGCGGGCGGGAGAGCTTCCATCACGCGTTCTCGCTGGTGGACGCCTCGGGCGTCTACGCCAATCCCGACTGGGCGGGCACCGGCGGCATCCCGGCGCGCAACGAGCTGTACCTGCGCCCGCAGCTGGCCTGCCACGTCGAGGACGTGCTGGGCCTGGACCGCGAGAAGTACGCGGGCCGGCGCACGGTGGTGATCGGCGAGGGAACGTTCGCGGCGACGACCGTCGCGGCCCTGGCGCGGCTCGCCGACGAGGCGCCGGGCACGACGGTGGCCTGGGTCACGCGCGCCATCGCTTCGGGCATCTTCCCCAACGCCGAGCACGACCCGCTGCCCGGACGGCGCGAGCTGCGAAGACGGGCGCACGCTCTCGCCACCGGCGCGCACCCGGCGGTGGCGCACGTCGGCGGCGCCGAGGTCGAGGAGTTCGAGTTCAACCCGGCCACACACCGCTACCGCGTGATCCTCGCCGCCGGCGCGGAGACGCGCGCCGAGGAGGCGGACCGCGTCATCGTCAACGCGGGCTTCGGGCCCGACGAGGCGCTCTGCCGCGAGTTGGACGACGACGAGCCGCAGTTCTTCTCGCTGGGCCACGAGCCGCACGGGCACGAGCCGGACCTGCTGCTCGAGACCGGCTACCAGCAGGTCGAGGACGCGGTCGGGCGGCTCGTCGACGCGGTGCGCGCGAGCACTCCCTAGACTCCCCGCGGTCCCGGCGCGCCGGGACCCGCCTGCCCTCCCCCGCTTGCCGCCCCCGCGCCGCGCGGTGCTACCCTGCGCCGCATGGACTGGACTCCCGGCGCCTTCGGCGAGCTGCGCGCCCTGCTGGGCGACGACGGCGTGCTCGACAGCGAGGCCGCGCGCTTCGCCTACGAGGCCGACGCGCTCACGCTCGAGCGCGGCACGCCCGACGTGGTGGTGCGGCCGCGCTCGACCGACGAGGTCGCGGCGCTGCTTCGCTGGGCGCACGCGAACGGCGTGGCGGTGACGGCGCGCGGCGCGGGCACCGGGCTCGCGGGCGGCGCCACGCCACACCGCGGCGGCATGCTGCTGGTGACGAGCCGCATGGACCAGGTGCTCGCGCTCGATCCGGAGCGGAGGTTCGCCTGGGTCCAGCCCGGGCTCGTGAACGCGCGGCTCTCCGAACTCACCGCGCCGCACGGGCTGCATTTCGCGCCCGACCCGTCATCGCAGCCGGTGAGCACCATCGGCGGCAACGTCGCCGCCAACGCCGGGGGCCCGCACTGTCTCAAGCACGGCGTGACCGCGAACCACCTGCTCGGCCTGGTCGTCGCGCTGTACGACGGCGGCGTCGTGACGCTGGGCGGCGAGGCGCCGGACTCCCCGGAGGCCGACCTCGCCTCCGTGGTGGCGGGCAGCGAGGGCACGCTCGGCGTCCTCTGCGAGATCTGCGTGCGGCTCGTGCCGCGGCCCGAGGCCGTGCACACCATGAGTCTCGACTTCGCCGTGGTCGAGGACGCCTGCCGCGCGGTCTCCGCGGTGATCGCCGCCGGCATCGTGCCCGCCGCGATGGAGTTGATGGACCGCCGGACCATGGAGGTGGTCGAGGCCTGGCTGCACCTGGGGCTGCCGCTGGACGCCGCCGCGGTGCTCCTCATCGAGGTGGACGGACCGGCCGTCAGCCTGCCGGCGCAGGTCGGGCGCATCACGGCCATCACCCGGGAACACGGCGCGCGCGGGGTGCGCGTGGCGAGCGACGCGGCGGAACGCGCGGCGCTGTGGCGCGGGCGCAAGTCGTCGTTCGGGGCCTACGGGCGCACCGGGCGCGCGTTCTACCTCATGGACGGCACGGTGCCGCGCTCGCGGCTGGCCGAGGCCGTCGCCAGCGTGTACGCGCTGGCGGAGGCGCGCGGCCTGAGCGCCGGCACGCTGATCCACGCGGGCGACGGCAATCTCCACCCGCACATCCTCTTCGACGCCGACGACGAGGCGCAGCGGCAGGTGGCGCTCGAGGTCTCGCAGGAGATCCTGCGCGCCTGCATCCGCCTGGGCGGGACCATCTCCGGCGAGCACGGCATCGGACTGGAGAAGATCCCGATGATGAGCGAGGTCTACGCGCCCGCCGATCTCGAGACGATGGGCCGGCTGCGCCGGGCCTTCGACCCCGGCGGCCTGATGAATCCGGGCAAGGTGTGGCCGGGCGAGGCGGGCGCCGGTGCGCCGCCGGCACACACCCGGCCGCCGGCGCGACCCGGTGGCGCGGAGGCCAGGCACGATCAGGAGGGACCGTGGAATCGAGGCAGCCGAACCTAGCGACACCCGCGCGCGAGCCCGCCCCCGAGTCGGCTCCCAACGCGTCGTGGCCGGCCGCGATCGTGCTCAGCATCGCGCTCGGTGTCGTCTTCCGGCTCACCGCGTGGCACGGCACGGGCGTGACCTTCCTGCCCGGCTACGTCTGGGGCCCGGCGGCGGGCGTGGCGATCCTGCTCTACCTGTGGCTGGCCCACCGCCGTCCTCGGGCGGATGGAACGTCCGGGGGCGGGACCGCTTCGCCCGGGCCCACGCAGGTCGCGTGGGCCGTGCTCGTGATCGCCGGCTTCGTCACGAACGCGCTCACGTTCGCGCCGGAGCGTCTCGGTTCACTCGCGCTGCTCAGCGCCATCCACCTGCCCGCGCTCACCTGGCTCGTGATGGGCGTGGCCGTGCTGGGCCGCCTGGAGGATCCGCTCGAGCGTTTCGCCGCGGTGGTCAAGTCCATCGAGGTGCTGGTGACGGGCGCGATTTACGCCGGCGTGGTGGTCATCTTCTCCGGCGTGACGGTCGCCCTGCTCACGGCGCTGCAGGTGCAGCCCGCCCCACGGGTCATCGAGGCGACCTTCGCGTTCCTCCTTGGACTCGTCCCCGTGCTGGCGGTGGCGAGCGTCTACGACCCCGGGCTGCGGCCCGGGTCCCAGCGCTTCGGCGCGGGCGTGACGCGGGTCTTCTTCATCGCGGCGCGCCTCTTCCTCCCGCTCACGCTCCTCGTGCTGCTGCTCGTGGCGGTCATCCTCCCGGCGCGCTTCGGAGCGCTCTCGGAGAACCGCGCGACACTCCTGGTCTTCAACGCGATGCTCTTCGCCGTGATGCTCCTGATCGTGGGCGCCACGCCGCTGCGCGCCGATGACCCCGGGCCGCGTGCCGGGACCTGGCTGCGACGCGGCATCGCGGCCGTCGCGTTCGCGGCCGCGGTGGTCGGCGCCTACGCCCTCGCCGCCGTCCTCTCGCGGGCGGTCCACGGCGGGCTCACCCCCAACCGCCTCACGGTGATCGGCTGGAACGTGGTGAATCTCGTCACCCTGTCCCTGCTCCTGCTGCGCCAGTTGCGCGCCCGCCGCGAGGGCTGGGTGCGCGCGCTGCACGCGGCCTTCGGGGAGGGACTCGCGCTCTACGCCCTGTGGTCCGCGTTCGTGCTCGTCGCCCTGCCGCACCTCGCGCGCATCGCCCACTGGCCCGTGTCCTCGGTACGCTGGATCTGTGACTGACGAGCGCATGAGCAGGTCCGCCGCCCCGCCCGACCGCGCCCGTCACGCCATCGCGGGCGTCGTGCCGTCGTCGGTGCGGCGGCCGGCCACGCGCGAGGAAGTGGCCGAGATCCTGCGCGGCGCCGGGCGCGACGGGCTCGCGGTCGTGCCCTGGGGCGGCGGCGTGTCGCTGGCGCGCGAGCGCGCCCCGGAGCGCTACGACCTGGCGCTCGACCTCACCGCGCTCGACCGCGTGGTGGAATACCGCCCCGAGGACATGACCGTCACCGCCGAGTGCGGCGTCACGCTCGGCGCCCTGCGCGAAGCGCTCGCCGCGCACGGGCAGGAGGCGCAACTCGAGGGCGGACGGGCGGAACGCGCGACGCTGGGCGGCCTGCTGGCCGCGAACGCCTCCGGCCCGCGCCGGCGGCGCTTCGGCGCGCCGCGCGACCGCATCCTGGGCGCGCACTTCGCCCTCGCCGACGGCACGCTCGCCCGCAGCGGCGGGCGCGTCGTGAAGAACGTCGCCGGCTACGCCGTCCACCGGCTGCTGTGCGGCTCGCGCGGCGGGCTCGCCGTGCTGCTCGAGGCCAGCCTCAAGCTCGCGCCGGCCCCGGCGCGGCGCGTGGCGCTGGTCTTCGGCGTGGGCGCCCGTGCGCTCTGCGACGAGGCGCGCTGGGCGGAGCTGCCGCGGCTCGAGCCGGCGCTGCTCACGGTCGTCGGCCAGGCGCTCGCCGGGGCGCTGCCCGTCGCCTCGCCCACCGACCCCTTCACCGTGATCGTGGGCCTCGAGGACGACGAGCCGCGCGTGGACCAGCAGGTCGCGGCCGTCGAGCGCCTGCTGGGCGAGCCCGACGCGCGGCTCGAGGACGACTCGGCCGCTGCGCTGTGGCAGGCGCTCGCCGACCTCGGGGACCGCGACGGCGCGCGGCTCTCGTTCACCAGCGCGGCGAACGCGCCCGCGGTGCTCGCGCCGCTGCTCGGGCGTCCCGGGCTCGCGGCCGGGACGCTGTTCCATGCCGCGGCAGGACGCTTGCACGTCTTCCCCGGCGCGACGGGGGCGCGGTCCGTGGTCGATCCGCTCGCCAGCGCGGGCTTCACGCTGATCGGAGCCGTCGCGGGCGACGGCGACCCCGCGGGCGTCGGCACGCTCGAGCCGCTCATCGCCCCGCAGGCCGCGGTGCTCGATCTGCGCACGCGCATCCGCACGGCGCTGGACCCCGCGGGAGTGATGGCGTACGGGACGCGCTGGCAACGGAACGGGCTCTGACGATCTCCCGGGAGAGGAGCGCCACGCACATGCCGCACCTGACTCTGGAACACTCCGACAACCTGCCCGCGCCGGTGGACTTCGGCGCGCTCTTCGCGCGCCTGCACGAGGCCATGGTGGAGATCGGCTCGTTCCGGCTCGCGGATCTCAAGAGCCGCGCGGTCCCGCGCCCGTGCTTCCGCGTCGGAGCCGGCTCGCCGGAGAGCGTCTTCGTCCACCTGACCGTGGCCATCTTCGCCGGTCGCCCGCCCGCGCAGCAGCAGGAGATCGGCGAGCGCCTGCTGGCCATCCTGAAGGCGGCGTTCGAGCCGGCCTGGATCGAGCGACCGTGCGACATCACGGTCGAGCTCCGGGAGATGCGGCGCGAGGGCTACTTCAAGACGGCGAACGACCGCGCTACTTCTGGAACACGTACGAGACCTTGAAGAACGCGGTGTGCCCCGTGGCGCGGTGCCGGCCGGCGATGCGGTCGGCGTCCCCGTTGTAGCCGAGGTAGAGCACCGAGCCGGGGTGAAGGACGTAGCCCAGCAGGGCGTCGGCGTCGAGGTGCCTGGCCTCGGTGTCGTACTGCGGGTAGACGCGCGCGTAGAGGCGGCGCGTGAACTGCCAGGTGGTCTTCGCGCCCAGCGTCCAGACGTCGGAGGACACGCCGCGGCCGTGGTTGCGCGAGAAGCGGCTGCGGTTCGCGGCAAGTTCCGCCGTGACCCGCGGCGAGGGCCGCAGCGTGGCCCGGGCCTCGTACTGCTCGCGCCAGCCGAGATAGGATTCGGCGTCGCTCTCCCCGTACCAGAGCCCATCGCCGACTTCGGCCTCGAAGGCCACGGTGAGGGCACGCCACAACGAGTTGTCCACGTTCATGCCGTAGCGGCCTCCGCCGTAGTCGCGGCCGTGCCAGCGCTCCTGCCAGCGGTCGAGCATGGTGAATGCGTGGGTCTGCTTCTGGAACTCCCAGTCGAGCATCGGGGCCCACCACCAGCCCTGGATCCGGCCCGCGTCGTCGTGGTCCACGGAGGCCTCGATCCTGGGTTGGATCGAGCGCAGCCAGGCGTTCTGCGGACGGACGTAGAAGCTGGATTCGAAGCCCGTCTGGCGGAGGTCCACGCGTTCCAGGAACCCGGTCTCGGCGCGAAAGCCGGGGCCGAGGTACTTCTGGTAGATCTCCAGGCCGCGCACGCCGTCCGAGTAGTCCAGCTCGGCATGGTAGGCGACGCCGCTGCGCGTGGCGCGGCGCGAATCCCCGACGAAGAGCACGCCGCCCGTGTCCGGCCGGGTCGCGTACGCGGTCGTGTCCAGGCGCGATCCGCTGCGCGCCACCTGCCCCGCGAAGAACCAGCCGCGCGACAGGCGCACCTTCGCGTCGGCGGCGAACACGGCGTTCGCGCCGCCGTCGGGCCGGGGCTCCCCACCGCCCTCGGCGGGCACGAGCAGGAGGGAGGCCCGGTCGCTCTGGTGCAGCGCGACCAGCGCGCCCACGCTCGAGTTCTCGCCGATCTCCCACGCCGCGCGACCGACCTGGAACCAGCCCTTCGTGGCCGTGCCCTCCGACGGGCCGCCGCCGACGCCTTCGAGCACCGCGCCGCCGTCGTCGCGCACCACGATGCCGCCGAGGCGCACGCTCCCCAGCCGGCCGCTGAGCTTCGTGCCGTAGGACGGATCGGCGATGCGGCGCGTGTAGACCAGGTCGAGCAGCGTGCGGAAGATGTCCGCGCCCTCGAGGAAGAACGGGCGCTTCTCCACGAAGTACAGCGGGTAGCGCCGGTTCACGTCGATCTGCAGGGCGTCGGCCTCGATCTGGCTGAAGTCGGGGTTCAGGGTCGCGTTGAGCGCGAGCGTGGAGGACAGCGGCACGCGCACGTCGAGCCCCGCGTCGGCCCTGCGCCAGCGCTCCCAGTCCCCGGCCGGCCCGCCGCCCCCGGCCTCACGCTGCGAGGACCACGCCGAGGCCGTGTAGGGCTGCAGGTCGAACAGACCGCCGCCCCGCAGGCCGCCGAGACCGGTGAGGTCGGCGGCCTGCAGCATCACGTCCCCGGCCACGCCCCTGCGGTAGAGCGGCCACGAGCACACCTCGTCGTTCTTCTGGATCTGGCGGCGGATCCACAGCCCCCAGGCGCCGGGCCCGTTCTCGGGGAAGCGCAGGGTGCGCAGCGGGATCGCCAGCTCGGCCGTCCAGCCCGCGCGGTCCCGCGTGGCCTCGGCATCCCAGACGCCGTCCCACTGCGTGTCGAGTTCGTCGCCGGTGAAGATGCCGTCGAACTGCACGCCGTACGGGTTCACCCCGAAGGCATAGGCCCGGTGCCGGTCGAGGTAGGGATCCAGCCCGATGCCGATGTTGTCGAGGTCGAGGATCTGGTCGCGCGGCGCGAGGCTCGCGCGGAGCGCCCCCGGGCCGCGGTTCCAGCAGCGGCAGCCGAAGTAGACGCGCGTGTCGTCGAAGAGCACGCGCACCTCGGTGGACTCGGACGGCGCCTCCCCTTCGCGATTCTCGATAAGCCGGAAGCCCGTGATGGGCGTGGCGCGCGCCCAGTCGGCCTCGTCGAGGACGCCGTCCACGCGGAGCGCCCCGGTCGCGCGCACGGCGGCCACCTGCGGGCGCTCGAGCGCGCGCGCCGCAGGTGCACACGCGGCGGCCAGGCCGAGGGCGAGGAGGAGCCGGGGGAGGTGGTGCACGGGGGCACAGTCTCCACGACCTCCGCGCGGCGGGCAAGCGCCCGCACCCGGCAGGTGAGGTGACCGGCCCCCGCGGGGCTGGTAGCCTCCGCGAGGGAGAGTCCTTCTCAAGGAGGTCGTCATGTCCTGGACCACGCTGCTGCCGGTCGCGCTGCTGGCCGTCTCACCCGCCTCGCCCAACGCGCCGTCGCGCCCCGCCCCGCTCGCACACACCTTCTCCATCGTCGCCCGCGATTCCCTCACCGGCGAGCTGGGCGTGGGGGTGCAGTCGCACTACTTCTCCGTCGGCCCGGTCGTGTCCTGGGCCGAGGCCGGCGTGGGCGCGGTCGCCACGCAGTCGCTCGTGCTCGTGGACTACGGCCCGAACGGCCTCGACCTCATGCGCTCGGGGAAGTCGGCGCAGCAGGCGCTCGACTCGCTCCTGCGGGCGGATCCGCACAACGAGGGCCGGCAGGTGGCGATGGTGGACGCCAAGGGAGGTGTGGCCGCGTACACCGGCCGGGCCTGCATCCCCGAGGCCGGCCACCACCGCGGAGCGCAGTACTCCGTGCAGGCGAACCTCATGGCGAACGACCGAATCTGGTCCGCCATGGCGAAGGCGTACGAAGGCGCGCCGGGCGACCTGGCCGAGCGGCTGCTCGCGGCGCTCGACGCCGCGCAGCAGGCGGGCGGCGACGTCCGCGGACGGCAGTCGGCGGCGATCGTGGTGGTGAAGGCGCGATCGAGCGGCCAGCCGTGGGCCGACCGGCTCTTCGATCTGCGGGTCGAGGACAGTCCCGAGCCGCTCGTGGAATTGCGGCGGCTGGTGCGCCTGCGGCGCGCCTACAATCTCGAGGACGCGGGTGACAACGCCATCGCCGGGAAGCGGCCCGAGGAGGCGATGCGTCACTACGAGGAGGCGATGAAGCTCGCGCCCGACGTGGTGGAGCTCCAGTTCTGGGCCGCCGTCTCGATGTACACGAACGGCCGCCGGCAGGAGGCGCTGCCGCTCTTCCGCAAGGTGTTCGCGCGGAAGGCGCGCTGGGTGCCGCTGGTGGAGCGACTGCCGAAGGCGGACCTGTTCCCCGACGACCCGAGGCAGATCGCCGAGGTCCAGGCACAGGCGACGGAGGGGGCGAAGTGGTGAGCAGGGCGCGCGCCGCGAGGGAGCGGACCGGCCAGGCCGCCGCGCCGCGCCCCGCGGTCCACGGCCGGTCGAAGGCACTGCCCGGGTTCGGCGCGTGAGCCACCTCTTCGATCACGGGCCGTCGCGCTTCGCCGAGCGCCGCCCGCGCGGTAGACTCGGCGGCATGGACGCTTCCACGACGCGCGTGCGTCTTTCGCAGGCGTGGCGCGACGCCCGTGACCTGGTGCGCCAGCACCGCGGCCGGCTGCTCGTCGGCTTCGCATTGATGCTGGTGAACCGGGCGGCGGGGTTCATGCTGCCCGCCACGCCCAAGTTCGTGATCGACGACGCCATCGGGAAGCACCGCCCCGAGCTGCTGCCCCTGATCGCGCTGGCGCTCGGTGTGGCGACCCTGATCCAGGCCGGGACCTCCTTCGTCCTCTCGCAGCTTCTCGGCGTGGCGGCGCAGCGCGCCATCACCGACATGCGCAAGAAGGTGATGGCCCACGTCACGCGCCTGCCGGTGCGCTACTTCGACGCCACCCAGACCGGCGCACTGATCTCGCGCATCATGACGGACGCCGAGGGCGTCCGAAACCTGGTCGGCACCGGGCTCGTGCAGCTCGCCAGCAGCCTGGTCACCGCGGCCGTGGCGTTGGTCTGGCTCTTCGCCATCTCCTGGCAGCTCACGTTGCTGAACCTCGTCTTCCTCGCGATCTTCGGCGTCGGCATGACCGTCGCCTTCGGCACCCTGCGGCCGCTCTTCCGCGAGCGCGGGAAGATCAACGCCGAGGTCACCGGGCGGCTGGGCGAGACGATCAGCGGCGTGCGCGTGGTCAAGGCCTACACCGCCGAGCGCCGCGAGCAGCTCGTCTTCGCCCGCGGCGCGCACCGGCTGTTCCGCAACATCGCGCGCACCATGACCGGCGTCTCCGCGATCGGGGCGGTCTCGGGACTGATCGCCGGCGGCATCGGCATCCTCATGATCCTGGTGGGCGGGCCCGCCATCCTCGGCGGTCGGATGTCGCTCGGCACCTTCGGCACCTACGTCGCGCTGACCGGCATGCTGGCCGCGCCGCTCATCCAGCTCGCCTCGATCGGCACGCAGATGAGCGAGGCCTTCGCCGGGCTCGACCGCATCCGCGAGGTGCTGGGCACGCCCACCGAACGCGACGGCGGGGGCCGCGGGACGCTCGACGCCCTGCGCGGCGACGTCTCCTTCAAGCACGTCTCGTTCGAATACACCGCGGGCGAGCCGGTGCTGAAGGACGTGAGCTTCACCGCGCCCGCGGGAGCCACGACCGCCCTCGTGGGCTCGAGCGGCTCGGGCAAGAGCACGCTCATCAGCCTGATCATGGCCTTCAATCAGCCGCAGTCGGGCCGCATCCTGGTGGACGGGCGCGACCTCGCGGGCCTGAGCCTGGAGGGCTACCGGACGCGGCTGGGCGTGGTGCTGCAGGAGAACTTCCTCTTCGACGGCACCATCGCCGAGAACCTCGCCTTCTCGCGCCCGAACGCGACGGCGGAGGAGATCCGCGCGGTGGCGCACCTGGCCCACTGCGACGAGTTCGCGGACCGCTTCCCCCAGGGCCTCGACACGGTCGTGGGCGAGCGCGGCATCCGGCTCTCGGGCGGGCAGCGCCAGCGCATCGCCATCGCCCGCGCCATCCTCGCCGATCCGCGCATCCTGATCCTCGACGAGGCCACCTCGAGTCTCGATTCCGAGACCGAGCAGATGATCCAGGACGGCCTGCGGCGCCTTCGGCACGGGCGCACCACGTTTGTCATCGCGCACCGGCTCTCCACCATCCGCAGCGCCGACCAGATCCTGGTGCTCGAGGGCGGCGAGATCGTCGAGCGCGGCACGCACGATGAGCTGTTCGCGCTTGGCGGGCGCTACCGGCAACTCCACGACAAGCAGTACCAGATCGAATTCGACCGCTTCATCAACCCGGGCGAAGACTTCACCCCCGAACCGTCAGGGCACGAGCCCGCGGCGGCCGGGGCGCCCGCGCGGGAGGCCTTGTGAGCCGTGTCCGAAGCATCGCAGTCGCCCTCGTCACCCTGGGCTGCCTGGCGGCGGCCTGCACCCCGCTCGCGCGACGCGACGATGCGCACCTCGCTGCCGTCTCGGCCCACCGGCGGACCTTCCGCGTGCCCGCGCCCGCCGGCATGGTCTCGGACCTCGGCCGCGATCCACGCGCCGACGTGGCCTTCCGCAAAGCAGTGCCATCGGACCTCGAGATGCTCGCGCACTTCTCGCCCGAGGACACGTCGCTGAGCGGCTGGCACGCCTCGTTCGAGATGGCGCGCAGCCTGCCGGAGGACGACGCGAGCTCGCTGGCCCTGTTCGCGGAGATGCGCAGGTTCATGCCGCTGCGCTACGAGCGGACCCGGGCCGCCGCCCGGCCCGAGATCCGGACACTGGCCCTGAGCCTGCGCGATGGCGTGAGCGACCCCGCCGGGGCGGACGTCACGGTCCTTCCGCGCGAACAGGTGCCCATCGCCGTCACGCGGGACGACGCGAGGGCGATCATCGGTTTCGCACTGATCGGCATGCCCGAGTCGGCAGACGGGCTCACCGGACCCCGCGCCGCGCTCGTCGGCACGGCCGTGCTGCTGCTGAAGAACCGGCTCGCCTATCTCTATTACGTGGGCCGGCTGCCGCAGCAAGGCGACCCCCTGGCAATGGTCCGCCCCGCCCTCGAGGCCTGGACGGAGAAGGTGCTCGCCGCGAACCGGTAGGGGGACGGGGCGGAGTGCAGCGGGCTTCCGCGATCGCCGTTCCGACACTTCGTCAAGGATCTGCAATCCGCGCGTGCCGCGGCCGGCTTTGGAGCATCTGCTCCTTATGTGGCCGGAACCCGCGGGGAACGTGACGCTCCTCGTACCGCAGGGCCCACGGGCCCGACGGAGACTCCCTGACATGAGATCGCCCCGCCTCGCAGTCATCGCCCTCGCCGCGCTCACCCTGGCCCTGCCGGCCGCGTCGCGCGCCCCGGCGGCGGACCGCAAGGAGGCCCCTGTGCCCGCGACCACCACGACCTCGCTGCCCGCCGTCGGCCAGGCCGCGCCGGACTTCACGCTGCCCTCGACCACGGGAAAGGACGTCACGCTCTCGCAGCTCAGGGGCAACACAGTCGTGCTCTACTTCTATCCGAAGGACGAAACGCCGGGCTGCACGAAGGAGGCCTGCGATTTCCGCGATCACACCGCAGATCTACAGAAGGCGGGCGTCATGGTGCTGGGCGTCTCGAACGACGGCCTCGAGTCACACCAGCACTTCAGGGAGAAGCGGAAGCTCCCCTTCCCGCTGCTCTCGGACATGGACGCGAAGGTGTCGAAGCTCTACGGCGTCCACGGGAGGCAGAGCGTCTACGGCATCCCGTACACGGGCATCCAGCGCACGACCTTCGTGATCGGCCGGGACGGGCGCATCGCGCGCGTCTGGCCGAAGGTGAGCGTGAACGGCCACGTCGACGAGGTGCTGGAGTTCGTCCGCGCCGGCAAGCCTTCGCGCGACGATCCGGCCTGGAAGGCGGGGAGCCCTGCCGGGCCCTCGCACGACGATCCGGCGAAGGTGGTGAAGAGCGACGCCGAGTGGCGCAGGATCCTCACGCCCGAGCAGTACCGGGTGCTGCGCGGCGCCGACACGGAGCTCGCCTGCTCGGGCAAGTACTGGCAGGAGCACCGGGCGGGCACCTACCGCTGCGCCGCGTGCGGCTACGACCTCTTCGATTCGAAGACCAAGTTCGACTCGGGCACCGGCTGGCCCAGTTTCTGGTCCCCGATCGCCGCCTCGCGTCTCGAGATCGTGAAGGACGCGAGCCTGGGGATGGACCGCGACGAGGTGCGCTGCGCCCGCTGCGGCTCGCACCTCGGCCACGTCTTCGACGACGGCCCCAGGCCCACCGGCCAGCGCTACTGCATGAACTCCGTGGCGCTGAGCTTCGTGGAGGCGAGGAAATAGAAGACCGCACCGGGCACGCGGCGGGCCTCCGCGCCCGGCCCTGTGCTAGCGTGGGCGCATGGATCCGAGTCCGGCCAGCCCGCCGCCCCGCCGTTCGCTGCTGCCGCTCATCGTCGCGCTCGCGGCGTTCATGCTGAGCATGCTGCTCGCCACGGCCTTCCCCCTGCTCGACCCCGACGAGGGCCGCAACGCCGAGATCGCGCGAGAGATGGCCGTGGACGGCGGACTGCTCGTGCCGCATCTCGCGGGCATGCCCTACCTCGACAAGCCCCCCGCGCTCTTCTGGGCCGCCGCCGCCGCGATCCGCGTGGCCGGCGACGAGCCCTGGGCCGCGCGCCTGCCGGCCGCGCTCGCCGCCGCGCTGACGCTCGCGCTCCTCACCCGCTCCGCCCAGCGCCGCGGCGGCCGGCCCTTCGCCCTGCGCGCGGCCGCGCTGCTCTACTTCGCACCCCTCTTCACCGTGCTCTCCGCCTACGTCATCTTCGACATGCCGCTCACCCTCTGCGTGACGGTGGTCTGGCTCGGGCTCGCCGCGGAGATGACGGAGGGCGCGAGCGGCCGGCGCCGGCTCTGGATGTTCGCCGCCGTGGCCGCGGGCGTGCTCCTGAAGGGCCCGGTCATGCTCGCCTGGGCGCTGGGGGGCAGCCTCGGCGCAGCGCTCCTCTCCCGCCGACCCGGCTCCGCCGGGTGCCCGGCACCGCTGCGCTGGCTCGGGTGGTGGCCCGGCTGGCTCGTCGTCCTCGGCGTGGCGGGCGGCTGGTTCGCGCTCGCCAGCGCGCGTCATCCCGAGTATCCGCGCTACGCCTTCCTCGAGGAGTCGCTCGAGCGCCTGACCAGCGGCTCGTTCCGGCGCGAGCAGCCATGGTGGTTCGTGCCCGTGGTGCTCGCGGCCGGTGCCCTGCCCTGGTCGCTCGCCACGCCCTGGTGGCGCCGGCGAACGCCAGGAGAAGAGAGCATCCTCTCGGTCGAGAGCCGCGTCGGGCTCGGCTTCGTGCTCTTCGCCGCCGTGTTCTTCTCGCTCTCGCACTCGAAGCTCGTCACCTACCTGCTGCCCGCGCTGCCGATGCTGGCCTGGACCGCGGCCGAGGCGTGGTCCGATGCCGGGCGCGCGCGCCGCGCGGCCTGGGGACTGGCCGCCATCTTCGTCGCGATCGCCCTCGCGTTCGGCCTTGCAGGCTTCGGCCCGTGGCTGGGACGCGCCGGCCCGCCCTTCGACACGGCCGGCACCGCCGCGAAGATCGTCGCTGCCTGCTTCGCCTACGTCGCGCTGCGCTCGGCGGCCGCGGCCCTCGGCCACCCCGACCGCGCCTTCATCGGCATCCTGCTCTTCACTCCCGTCGTGCTCTTCGCCGCGGGCCAGCCGCTGCTGCGCTACGCCGACTCGCAGTCGGGCGAGCCGCTGGCGCGCGCCATCACCGTCATCGCGCCCGGCGGCTTCGTGCGCTATGAGTCGTGCTACAGTCCCGGCACCGATTTCCGGCTGGGGCAGCGCTCGGCGCTGGTGAGCACGCTCGGCCACGAGACCACGAGCACCTACCAGGCCCGCTACCGCACCACGCTCGTCGCCCGCAGCCTGTGGACGCCGCTCGCCGCGGCCCCGGACTCCGACCGCGTGGACGTCATCGTGCGTCCCGTGCGTGGCGGCCTGGCGCCCCCGGCCGGATATATGGAATTCTTCCGCGACGACCGCTTCGTCGCATACGTCCGGCGGTAGCGCGCAGCAGCGGAGGGCCGGCACCCTCCGGGGCGGCGGGACCGACCCTGAAGATCGAAAGGCAGGCTTTCGAATCTCATGGTAGCCCTGTAGCGCAAGAAGCCTGGAGGTCAGCGAACGATATGTGCGGCATCGCCGGGCTGTGGGCGCCCGATCTCGCCCCCGCGGAGCGCCGCGCCCTAGTCGAGGGCATGCTCGGCGTCATGCGCCAGCGCGGCCCCGACGGCACCGCCGTCTGGCAGGACGGCGGCCTGGCGCTCGGCATCACGCGGCTCGCCATCGTCGCGCCCGAGGAGCCGACCCGCGTCTACTGCAGCGAGGGCGAGGACCTGCACGCCGTCGTGAACGGCGAGATCTACAACCACCTCGAGCTGCGCACGCTGCTGGCCGCACGCGGCCACCGCCTCGAGCCGGGCCCGGACACCGTGGTCGTGCCGCACCTCTACGAGGAGCATGGTCTCGACTTCCCCGCGCACCTGGACGGCATGTTCGCCGTGGCGTTGTGGGACGCCAGGACGCGGCGCCTGATCCTGGCGCGCGACCGCGCGGGCGAGAAGCCGCTCTTCTACACCGCCACGGCAGGGCCCGCCGCGCGCTTCGCCTTCGCCTCGGAGCCCGGGGCGCTCGCGGGACTGCCCTGGGTTTCGCGCGCGCCAGCGCCGGGGGCGTTGGCCCGCTACCTCGCGCACGGCTTCTTCGCCGGCGACGACTGCGCCTTCGCCGCGCTGCGGCAGCTGCCGCCCGCGCACGTGCTCGAAGTCGCGCCGGAGGGCCCGCGGCTGCAGCGCTACTGGCGCCCGTGGGACGGCGTGCACCCCGCGCCGCAGATGGGCGACGACGTGCTGGCCGACGCCGCGCGCGAGACGCTCGCCGAGGCGGTCGAATCGCGCATGCCCGGCGACGTGCCCTTCGGCGTCTTCCTCTCGGGCGGCGTGGACTCGGGGCTGGTGGCAACGCTCGCCGCGCGGCGCGGGCATCGCTTCCCGGTCTTCAGCATGAAGCTCGCCGGCCAAGGCTACGACGAGACCGGCTTCGCGCGGCAGGTGGCCGGGCAGATCGGCGCCGAGTACCACGAAGCCGAGATGGACCACGCGGGTGGCGAGGAGGCGATCGAGAGCTTCGCCGCGACGATGGATCAGCCGCTCGGCGATCCGAGCCTGCTGCCGACCTGGGCGCTTGCGCGGCTCGCCGCGAAGCACGTGCCGGTGGTGCTCACCGGTGAGGGCGGCGACGAGCTGTTCGCGGGCTACCCGACCTATCTCGGCCATCGCCTGGTCGCCTTCTCCCGTCGCGTGCCGGACGCGCTCGCGAACGCGGCACTCGCGCTGGCGCACCACCTGCGGCCGAAGCACACGCACGTCAGCATCGCGCACCTGGTCGAGCGCTTCCTCGAGGCCCGCACCATGGACCCGCTCGAGCGGCACCTCGCCTGGTTCGGCACCGCGACCCCGGACGCGGCGCGCGCGCTGCTCGCGCCGGAGCTGCGCGGCGCGCTCGGCGCCGGCGAGGAGCGCGGTTACCTGCGCGACTTCGCCGCGCGCGCGACCGAGGCGCGGTTGCCGGGCTGGCCGGAGCGGCCGGGGCTCATGGTCTGGCAGTTGCTGGACTTCGACCTCTACCTGGGCGGCGGGCTACTGACCAAGGTGGACCGCTGCACCATGGCGCACAGTGTCGAATCGCGCGCGCCGTTCCTGCGGCACTCGCTCATCCGCTTCGCGCTGGGGCTGCCCGAGGACGCGAAGCTGCGCGGCAAGACGGGCAAGCGCGCGCTCAAGCTGGCCGCGCGCGGGCTGCTGCCCAGGGCGATCCTCGCGCGGCGCAAGCAGGGCTTCTCGCCGCCGTTCTCGGTCTGGGCGCGCGGGCCGCTGCGCGGGCTGGTCGAGGCGCGGCTCGCGCCGGAACGGATCCGCCGCGCGGGCGTGCTGGACGTCGAGGCGGCGCGCCGCGTGCTCGACGACCACGTCGCCGGCCGCACCGAGCGCGGGCGCACGCTCTGGACGCTGCTCAGCCTCCAGATGTGGGCGGAACGCTGGGTGTCGGGGGGCGGGCCGGGCGGCTGACCGGGGCGGGTTTCCCCCGTGACCGGTCGCTCCGCGCTGGCCTCTGACGCGCTGGCCCCCCCGCGCTTCCCGCGCTATCGTGCGCCCGCGCCACCGTCCACCACCGAACGCCCGGAGTTCCCATGAGCGAACCGAAGAAGCCACGCCATCTCTCGGGCCCGCGCATCGAGCCGCCCGCCATCACGGGCCGCGAGAGCGCGGCCGAGCTCATCGACCAGGCCTTCCTCGCCTACAACGCGGCCCGCCTGCGCGAGGGCGCCCGGCTGCTGACCGAGCGCATGCTCGCCCCCGACGTCACCGTCGGGCTCTCGGTCTCCGGGGCGCTCACGCCCGCGGGACTGGGCATGAGCGCCCTGATCCCGCTGCTGCGGGCCGGCTTCGTGGACTGGGTGGTCTCGACCGGCGCGAACCTGTACCACGACACCCATTTCGGCCTCGGCCTGCCGCTGCACCGCGGCACCTTCCAGGTGGACGACGTCGAACTGCGCGACCAGGGCGTGGTGCGCATCTACGACATCTTCTTCAACTACCACGTACTGCTCGACACCGACGCGTTCTTCCGCGAGCTCATCGGCGGGCCGGAGTTCCAGCGCCCGATGAGCACGGCCGAGTTCCACTTCCTCTGCGGCAAGTACATCCGCGCCCGCGAGCACGCCCTGGGGCGCACGAGCCGCTCGCTGCTCGCCGTGGCCTGGGAGTGCGGCGTGCCGGTCTACACCTCCTCGCCGGGCGATTCCTCGATCGGCATGAACGTGGCGGCGAAGGCGCTCGAGGGCAACGCCCTCGTGCTCGATGTCAGCGCCGACGTCAACGAGACCGCAGCCATCGTCTGGACCGCGAAGCAGACCGGCGGCAAGAGCGCGGTCTGGATCCTCGGCGGCGGGAGCCCGAAGAACTTCATGCTCCAGACCGAGCCGCAGTTGCAGGAGGTGCTGGGCATCAGCGAGAAGGGCCACGACTACTTCCTCGCCGTGACCGACGCGCGCCCCGACACCGGCGGGCTCTCGGGTGCGACGCCATCGGAGGCGGTCTCGTGGGGCAAGATCGACCCCGACCAGCTCCCGGGCACGGTGATCTGCTACACCGACTCCACCATCGGACTGCCGCTGCTCACCGCCTATGCGCTCGCGAAGCACGCGCCGCGCCCGCTCAAGCGGCTCTACGACCGCCGCGCGGAGATGATGGAGGCGTTCCGCCGCGTCTACTTCACCGAAGGGCGCGGGGCGAAGAAGAGCCCATGAGAGCGATCGTCTTCGAGCGGCACGGCGGTCCCGACGTGCTCGAGCCGCGCGACGTGCCCGAGCCCGCGATCCGGCCCGACGAGGTGCGCGTCGAGGTGAAGGCCTGCGGCATCAACCACCTCGACCTCTGGGTGAGGCGCGGGCTGCCTGGGATCGCCGTCGAGTTGCCGCACGTCCTGGGCAGCGACGTGGCCGGCGTGGCCCTCGAGGTCGGCGCCGCGGTGCGGCACGTCCGGCCCGGCGACCGGCTGCTGGTGCTGCCCACGCTCTCCTGCGGCGTCTGCCCCGCGTGCCTCGCGGGCGACGACCACCTGTGCCGCCAGCACGACGTGCTCGGGCGCCGGCGCGACGGCGGCTACGCCGAGCAGGTGGCCGTGCCCGGCGTGAACTGCCTGCCCTGCCCCGGGGAACTGACCTGGGAGCAGGCCGCGGCCGTGCCCCTGGTCTTCCTCACGGCCTGGCACATGCTGGTCGGGCGCGCCCGGGTGCGGCCCGGCGAGGACGTGCTGGTGATCGGCGCGAGCGGCGGCGTGGGCAGCGCGGCCGTGCAGGTCGCAAAGCTCCACGGGGCGCGCGTCATCGCCACCGCGGGGAGCGCCGAGCGGGCGCGGCGCGCGCGGGAACTCGGCGCCGACGAGGTCATCGATCACTCGAGCGAGGACGTCGCCGCGCAGGTCCGGGCGCTCACCGGGAAGAAGGGCGTCGAGGTCGTGGTCGAGCACGTCGGCGGCCGCATGTTCGAGCAGGCGGTCGCCGCGCTCGCGCGCGACGGGCGGCTCGTCACCTGCGGCGCGACCATCGGACACCAGGTCGCGTTCGATCTCAATCTCCTCTTCGGCCGGCACCTCTCGCTGCTGGGCTCGTGGATGGGCCGGCGCGGGGAGCTGGTCGAGGTGCTGAAGCACGTTCGGACGGGCCGGCTCCGGCCGGTCCTGGACACGGTCCTGCCGCTCGCCGAGGCGCGCCGGGCGCACGAGCGCATCGAGGCGCGGCAGATGTTCGGAAAGGTGGTGCTGGTCCCGTGAGCCGACACCGGCGACATGGTCCGCTGATGGAGCTGGAGCGCAAACACGAGCCCCTGCTGCCCTATTCCACCTTCCTGCGCCGGCTCGGCCGGAGCGTCCTGGCCGGCATCGTGATCATCTTCGGCTCGCTCGCGATCGGCGTCGTGGGCTACCACTGGAGCGGACGCCTCGGCTGGCTCGACTCGCTCTACAACGCCTCGATGATCCTGGGCGGCATGGGGCCGGTGGACGACCGCGGGCTCGGCATCCCGGCGGCCGAGAAGTGGTTCGCCTCGGCCTACGCGCTCTTCGCCGGCACGGCGCTGCTGGTCATCGTCGGCGTGATGTTCGCGCCGCTCTTCCACCGCTTCCTGCACCACTTCCACCTGGTCGAGGAGGAGGAGAAGCAGGCACGATGAACGACGCGCCCGGCCACGCTTCCGGCAGCGGCCTCGGCTGGTTCGACGCCGAGGACGCCCCGGCGCGCGTGGACCTGCGCGCGTGCATCCACTGCGGGCTGTGCCTCGCCACCTGCCCGACCTACCGCACGCTCCGGCTCGAGCCCGGCTCGCCGCGCGGGCGGCTCTACCTCATGCGCGGCCTCTCCGAGTCGCGCATCGCGCCCGGCCATCCCCTGCTCGAGTACCTCGACCAGTGCCTGGGCTGCCGCGCCTGCGAGACCGCCTGCCCGGCGGGCGTGCCCTACGGCCGCCTGCTCGAGGTGGCGCGCGGACAACTCGAGCGGCGCGTGCGGCAGCGCTCGCTCTCGCGCCGGCTCGGCGAGTGGGCGCTCGCGCGGCTGCTGCCCGACCGCGCCGCCATGCACCGCGCGGCGAACCTCGTGCGCCTGATGCAGAACCCGGTGTTCGGGGCGCTCATGCGCTCGCGCGCCGCGCGCGCGCTGCTGCCGGACTTCGCGGTGCGCGGCTGGCGGATGCTCCCGCCGCTGCTGCCCCGCCGCGAGCGCGCGCTCGAGCGCGTCGCGGGGGCGCTGCCCCCCGGCGCGCGGATGGAGGCGCGCGCCGACGGGCTGGTCTTCCATCCCGCGGGCGTGGCGAAGGCGCGCGTCGCGTTCTTCACCTCCTGCGTGATGGAGGTGATGTTCCCGCGCCTCGACCGCGAGTCGGTGCGCCTGCTGGTGCTCGCGGGCTGCGAGGTGACCGTGCCGCGGGGGCAGTGCTGCTGCGGCGCTCTCCAGGCCCACGCCGGGATGCGGCGGCTCGCGAAGGACCTGGCGCGCGCGAACGTACGGGCCTTCGACCCGGGCGGCTACGACTTCGTGGCCAACGACTCCGCGGGCTGCGGGGCCGCGCTGCGCGGGTCGGGCGAGTTGCTGCACGACGACCCGCTCGCCGGGCCGGCCACGCGCTTCGCCGCCCGCGTGCGCGACATCTCGGAGGTGCTGGAGCAGGTCGGCCTGCCCGGGCCCGCCGTGGCGCTGCGCTCGGCCCGTGATCCGGCGCGGCCGCTGCGCGTCGGCTACCACGACCCCTGCCACCTCGCGCACGCGCAGAAGGTGCGCGCCGAGCCGCGCGCGCTGCTGCGGCGCCTGCCGGGCATCGAGCTCGTGGACCTGCCGGACTCCGACTGGTGCTGCGGCAGCGCCGGCGTCTACAACCTCGCGCACCCGGTGATGGCCGACGCCCAGCTCGCGCAGAAGGTGGACTCCATCGCGGCGATCGCGCCCGAGGTGGTGGTGGCCTCGAACCCAGGCTGCGCCATGCACCTGGCGCGCGGCGCCACCGAGCGCGGGCTCGACGTGCAGATCGTGCACCTGGTCGAGTTGCTCACGCGGGCGTATCCGGCGCCCGCCGCCCGCGGATGAGCACCCACCACCCGCTCCCCCGTTCCGCTGTCGCCGCGCTCTTCTTCGAGCGCCAGCACCTCGACCGGCCGCGCACGCGCAGGCTCACCGCGGCGAGCCTCGTCCGCTTCGCCGAGGACGTGGGCGGCATCCAGCTCGACTCCATCAACGTGCTGGAGCGCGCGCACCACCTGACGCTCTGGAGCCGCTTCGGCGCGTACGATCTCGAAGCGCTCGAGCGCCTCGTCTACCGGAGGCGACTGCTGTTCGAGTACTGGGCGCACGCCGCCTGCCTGGTGCCCACGACGCACTTCCCCATGTGGCGGCGCGCCATGCTCGACTACGAGGTCCGCCACACCGGCTGGACGGCGTGGCTGCGGAAGCACGGACCCACGTTGAAGCGGGTCGAGCAGGCCTTCCGCGAGCGCGGCCCGCTGGGCAACGCGGACTTCACCGACTCGAGGCCGGGCCGGCGCATGGCCGGCTGGTGGGCCTGGAAGCCCGAGGCGCACGCCATGGACTACCTGTGGAAGAAGGGCGTGCTCGGGGTGCGGTCGCGCGTCCACTTCCAGCGGCGCCTCGACCTGCTCGAGCGCCTGCTGCCCGCAGCGCTCGCGCTCGAGCCGCTGTCGCGTGGGGCGTTCCGCCGCTGGCACGTGAGCCGCTCGCTCCACGCGATGGGGGCTGCGAGCACCACCGACCTGCGGATGTACCTCTCCTACCCGCGCGCGACCGTGGCCGAACGCCGCGTGACGCTCGAGACGATGCTGGGCTCCGGCGAGATCGTCGCGGTCGCGGTCGAGGGCGAGCGCGCACCGTGGCTCGCGCTGGCCGGGGACCTGCCCCTGCTCGAGGCCGCGGCGCGGCGCCGCTCCCGTCCCGGCCGCGGCACCACGCTCCTCTCCCCCTTCGATTCGTTCCTCTGGCACCGCGAACGCACGAGGACGCTCTTCGGTTTCGACTACCGCATCGAGGTCTACACCCCCGGTCACCGGCGCGTGCACGGCTACTACTCGCTGCCCATCCTGCACGACGGGGCGCTCATCGGCCGGCTCGACGCGAAGAACCACCGCGAGGCGAAGTCGCTCGAGGTGAAGCGCGTCCACTTCGAGGACTGGTTCGCGACCGGGGGCGCGCCGCCGCTCGACGGGCGCGGCCGCATCGCGCTCGAGCCCGCGCTCACGGGCGTCGGAGAATCGATCGCCTCACTCGCGACCTTCGTCGGCGCGGAGCGCACCACCCTCGGCCGTGTGAGCCCGGTGAAGCTCGCGAAGCCGCTGCGCCGGGCGGTGGCGGCCGTCGCGGAGCTGGATGGCTGAAGCGGGCGGCGTTCTCGGCTAGACTCCGGGGCAGCGTTCGGGTTCCTGGCGCTGCGCACCGGTTTCCACCGGCTCGGCTACAAGGGAGCTTCGCATGAGACCCACCGTCGTCGTTCTCGGCGGCGCCGGCCGCGCCGGCCGCGTCGCGGCCCGGCTGCTCCTCGAGCACACCGACGCGCGGGTCGTGATCGGCGGCCGCAGCCGCGAGAAGGCCACCGCGTTTGCCGCCGAGCTGGCACACGCGTTCCCGGGCGGTCGCGTGGATGCGGTGGCGGTGGACGCCACCGACGAGGCGAGCCTGATCGCCGCGCTCGATGGCGCTCGCCTGCTCTTCGACTGCGGGCCGACCACGCTCTTCACCGCGAGGATCCCGCTCGCCTGCATCGCGGCAGGCGTGGACTGCCTCGACATCCACCCCGGCCATTCGCTCGCCGTGCTCCGGCCGCTCGCGGCCGAGGTGGCCCGCGCCGGCCGCTGCTTCGTCACGCAGGCCGGCCTTCACCCGGGTCTGCCCGCGACGCTCATGCGCCATGCCGCCTCGCTGCTCACGCGTTGCGACTCGGTGGCGGCCGGGATGCTCATCAACATCGGCGAAATGCCCGGACCGGAGTCGGTCGTGGAGCTGATCGAGGAGATGGGTGTCTACCGGAGCCTGGTCTGGAGCGGCGGCGCCTGGCACAAACCGTCGTGGAACCACACCCGCCGGTTCGATTTCGGCCCGGGGCTCGGCCCGCGCACCTGCTACCCGATGTGGAGCGACGAACTGGAGGGCCTGCCCGAGCGCATCGGCGCGAAGGATGCAGGCTTCTACGTGGCGAGTTTCAACTGGTTCGCCGACACGGTGGTCACGCCGCTCGCG
>Ga0315286_10000946_pt1 | contig 25625 bp, 20 predicted proteins | sample YL17G10_0_MG_FD_205038 | JGI IMG/M metagenome (GOLD analysis project Ga0315286, IMG submission 205038) | Sediment microbial communities from Yellowstone Lake, YNP, Wyoming, USA - YL17G10_0 | ecosystem: Environmental > Aquatic > Freshwater > Lake > Sediment | place: USA: Wyoming | collected...
GGAGGAGGATTTTTTACACAGTACTCTGTCGGGTTCATTCCTACCGCCGGTGTGAATTTCAAATTCTAATTCATCGCGCTTGCGGTCTTCGCCTCCCACGCAAGAAACAGTTTCACGAAACTCGCCAGACTTTCACCTTGCACCCCTCGCCCTATTTCAGTAATTTGTCCTTCAATGGCGCGCACCAATCTCAAAGGTTTGTCAATTCAGGAGCTTCAGTCGTTCGTTGAATCGCTCGGCGAAAAGAAGTATCGCGCCGCGCAGCTCTATTCATGGATGTACGCCAAGTCCGCCCAATCGTTCGAGGAAATGACAGACGTCTCGAAGAGCTTTCGCCTTGTCCTTCGCGATGTCGCAAGCATTGACAATCTTATGCTTGTCACTACGAAACGATCGACCGACGGTACGACCAAATTCCTCTTCAAGTTAACCGATGGGCTTGCGATTGAGAGCGTTTTGATTGTTCCGGACAAGAAATCACCTACAGCTGACACAAGACTCACGCTCTGTGTATCGACCCAGGTGGGCTGCCCGCTGGACTGCAAATTTTGTGCGACGGGGACGATGGGATTTACCCGGAATCTCTCGTCCGGCGAGATCATCGACCAGGTTCTGCAGGTACAGCGTCAGATCAATCGGCGGATCACGAATCTCGTCTACATGGGGATGGGCGAGCCAATGTTGAACTACGACAATGTGATGCGGTCTGTCGACATCATCAACGACGACAACTCGCTGAATATTGGAAGCCGTCACATCACCATTTCCACGGCCGGCTACGCCGACAAAATTCGACAGATGGCTGATGAAAACCGAAAGTCCAAACTTGCCCTGTCCCTCCATTCACTGGATAATGCCAGGCGAACCCTCCTCATGCCGATTACGAAAAAGTTCAGCGTCCAAGAACTTGTGGAAGCATTGGAGTATTACTACCGCAAGACACAGCAGCGTCCAACATTTGAATACATCCTGTTTGACGGATTCAACGATACCGAAGCAGATGTCAAGAAGTTCATCCAGCTTTCAAAGCGAATTCCGTGCAAAGTGAATATCATCCCTTTTCATTCGATTGAATTCACACATCCCAAAGGTATGGCCGCGACGTTGAAGCCGACGCCAAAGCAGCGTGTCGAGGAATTTGCCGAACGGCTCAGGAAATCCGATATTACCGTCATGATACGAACGAGCTCAGGTGAAGATATTCAGGCAGCATGCGGTCAATTAGCCGCGGAGGAGGGGGGAAGTGCCCGTGCCGAAACGGGATCGACATATCACGTGCAAACCAATTCTTCTGGCGTCGTTTCCTAAAGACGCAGTGACTACCACCACGAAAGACACCTCGCTATGCGTCTCATACTGTTTGGTCCTCCTGGTTCCGGAAAAGGAACACAAGCAAAGCTGTTATGTGATGAATTCAGTATTCCGCACATCTCAACAGGCGACCTCTTAAGAGCGGCGGTCTCGAATAAGACACCGCTCGGAATCAAGGCGAAACAGTATATGGAGTCCGGCAATCTTGTTCCCGACGAGATCATGATTGCGTTGATCCACGAGGTACTCGAATCGGAACGCTCGAAAAACGGATTTGTTCTGGATGGTTTTCCCCGGACCGTGCCGCAGGCGGAGGCCCTGGATGAATTGTTTGCTGCCATGGGAATTACACTGGATTATGTGATCAGCCTTCGGGTCGAACATGATGAAATCATTCGCCGATTGACCGACCGCAAATCGTGCTCTTCCTGTGGGCGCATCTACAACTCATCACAGCTTGCACCCAAGGTACAAACCAAATGTCCCTACTGCGGCGGAGAGCTTTTCCAACGCAAAGATGATACTCCGGAGACGGCGCGGCATCGATTGGACGTCTATCTGAGTGAGACGAAAACTTTGAAAGACTTCTATCGCAAGACCGACCGGTTCATTCAAATTGACGGCATGCAGGACATAAACAAGGTGCAGGGAGAGATCATCGCATTGATTCACAAAGGGAAGTCCAATCGCAATCGGCCGTAGTCTATGAGCCCGTTTGATCCAACACCGAAGACTGGAGCCCGCCCACTCTTGGCGGCCCATCGTGGGATTTCCTCCAAAGCTCCGGAAAACACACTTGCCTCGTTTACGTTGGCGCTGAATACTCCGGGCATCGATATGATCGAGCTGGACGTTCGCCTCACAAAGGACGAGCAGGTCATCGTTCTTCATGATCGCACGCTGCAGCGCACGTCGACAGGAAACGGGTTCGCACGAAAATATACCCTTGACGAAATCAACAAATTCGATGCCGGGTCATGGTTCAGTCCGGTTTTCAGTTCTGAACGTATTCCGACATTGCGGTCGGTTCTTCAGCTTGTTGGAAAATCGTTATGGGTCAATGTCGAGATAAAATCGGATCTCTTCCACAAAGAACCTGCCGGACTCCTTGAACGACGGACTCTCGAGGTTCTGGAAGAATGCGAAATGAAGCACGCTGTACTCGTTTCATCATTTGACCATCAGCTTGTGGCCAGTATCAAGCGCATGGCACCGGAGATCAAGGTCGGTGTCCTCTATAATTTCTTTCGTGACTTCGGGCGATTGCCGTCCAAACTCGCGCGTCGCGTCGATGCTTCCGCATTCATTTGCGGCCGGCAGGAAGTGAGCCAGGCAATGATTGACGACGCTCACAACCATAGCATTGCGATCTATGTCTACACGCTGAATTCCATCCATGATGCTGAAAAAATGCTCCGTTTAGGGGTCGACGGAGTCCTTTCCGACAATGCTGATGAAATTGTGTCCCACGTCAAGGGGCATATTCCGATCAATTGATTCTTTCTTTCGAAATGTCGATATTGATCCGAGTTCAATCACTAAAAACCTAACAACAAAACAAGGAGAGGTTCTATGACAAAAACATTGAGACTGTCCCTGCTCGCAATTTGGATGACAGCAGTTCTTTGCGGCTACGCCATGGCGCAGACGACGGGAAACGACCTCCCTGCACAGCTTGCCAAGATCTCCTCCACCAATCTTCCCGGATACATCGGACCGTTGACATCTGGCCTGGGTGCCTCAATGAACAGCGGATTTTACCATTCGGCGGATCTTCACAATATCCTTGGCTTCGACATCGGGGTCAAGGTGGGTGTCACGATGCTCAAAGACGAGAACAAGACTTTCAATTTTGTCATGCCAAGTCAAGTGAGGGTTAATTTACCTGTCGTTGGCACTGTGACTTTGAATTCGGGCACCGATTATGACGCGGTCATTTCGTCACCGACTGCAGTGGGTAACGCTAAAGGAGTAGACGTGAAATTGAAACCAACGTCCACGCGCTATAATGCAGGCACAGCCAATTCTGTTATCTTCAAGACTCCTGATGGTTACAACTTCACGTTTCCCGGCTCGCCGGTCACCGGTGTCCCAGCCGGAGCGCTACAGGCCTCGATAGGCTTGCCGTTGGGATTCGAAGTTATCGGGCGGTTCATTCCTACCGTCAATGTGGGAGACGCAGGAAAACTCGGTCTTACGGGATTCGGTCTACGGCATGACATCGACCAGTACATTCCGTTCATGCCGGTTGATATCGCCGTTCACTTCATGACGCAGAAGCTCACCCTGAATGACAAGAACGACAACAAGGTCTTCTCCGCGAGTGCCACTGCCTACGGGATTGAAGTGAGCAAGAGCCTCGTCCTTTTCACACTCTACGGTGGATATCAGATGGAGAAGTCTTCGTTTGAAATTGAACCGTACAAGTACACGGACCCGGTGACGAGTACATCCGCTACTCTGAACGGAATAACGATTGATGGCGAGAAGAAGAATCGCGTCCATGCGGGGGTTCGCATATTGCTCCTCTTTATCAATTTGCACGCGGATTATGCGTTTTCCTCCTCGTATCCTGTCGCAACCATTGGGGCAGGGATTACGTTCCGCTAACTACCGATGTTGTAGAGCGGCGAATTCTTTCTTATATTTTCCCGTCCCGTCTTCAGCGGGACGGGATTTTTTTTGTCAAAACAAACCACCCATGAAAACCCTCGCCGTCCTTTTCTTTGTCTGTTCTCTGAATTTTGTTGCGTGCGACATCGAGGAAAGCCCGCTCTCGACACCGGCCGACTACTTTGACCGCGGTGTCATTTACTTCAATGAAGGTTCATACAAGCAGGCAGAAGGTTGTTTCGACAGAGCGGTGACAATGACGGGGGAGCGCACGGGTTTTGTTAATACGGGTGAGGCCTACGGTTACCTTGGCCGGACTAATTTGAAGCTCGGAGAATATCGGGCTGCGCTCAACAATCTACAAAAGGGAATCGATAAAAGTGGGCAGGAGAGTGATTATCGGCTGCAGGCCCAGATTTGTACCTGGTTGGCCGATGTCAATAGTCAAATGATGGAGTACAGCACTGCCGCGGAATACTACAGGAAATCGATGAAGCTATCGTCCGCTCTCAATGATGCGGTATCCCGCGCCCAAACGGAAGTCCTTCTCGGCTCGACCTATCTTGCAGCGGGAAGGCTCGAAGAGGCTGCGAGTGCACTCAACAACGGCTTGACCGTGCTGCTCACCAGCGGTCGCCATGCCGAGGCAGCCGAGGCTCTCCGTGGACTCGCCGAGATCAATCGCCGCCGGGGGAAGCTACCGGAAGCACTCAACACCTACACACAGGCTGTGGCAGCGATTGGTCAAACCGATCATCCTCTTGTCCGGGCGAAGCTGCACATGGGAATGGGATTGGTCCGGCGGGTACAGAAGAATGCCAATGCCGCCATCACTGAATTTCGAGACGCCGTCAACATACTTCGGCGGAAACAGGTCAACAATGAATACGAGGTCTTGCTGGTTTTCTTTATCGGGCGCATCTATGAGCAAAACGGAAGACTCGATGACGCCAAAAAATACTACAGCGAGGCGCTCGAGATCGCCCGAGCGATCGGTGACAAAATTGCTGAAAACTATCTTTCCGTCTTTATGATTCGTTGTACTCTGCAATCGATGAATGAAGAACAACGAAGCCAGGCGTGGGGTAAGATGCGGCAATCATATGAATCGGTGGCACGAAGATTCCAGGAGTGCGGTCATCGAACGGGCGAAGCGTTTATCTACACGGAACTTGGTTCATCCTATTTGTTCGCGGGCGACCTCCCTACCGCCCGAAAGATGTTCACGAAAGCAATCGAAATTGACCAAACGACGATGGGAGAGTACCTCGATGCCGATCTCCATGTTCCGTATCAAGAAGAATTGGGATTGGGCCGGGACCATTCATTGTGGTACGAAAAGCTCGCCTCGATTCTCCTACAGTTGAACTTGAGAAACGATGCCGCCATCATGTTGGACATGCTTCAAATGAAGTTGTACAGGGACGCATACGAAAATCTGGCGGTAACAGTCCGCCACCCAAAGCTCAAGTCAGACGTGCAGGAGTGCCGGTCAAGGATTCGGTTAGCCAAGACGGTTGAGATAGAATTGACGGATCTTCTCTCCGGAAGGCATCGATCGATCGACAAGAAACAGGTTAATGAAGTTCAGACACTTCTGACTGGTCTGAAGAAAGATGTGAAGGATCGTTCTGAGCGGATCATACGGTCTCACCCGAACTATGATGCCCTCTTACGACCTTCCGCACTGGATCTGCAGAATGTGTTGCCCTACCTTCAGGATGGTACGGTCGTGGTGCAATTTCTCGCGGCGGAGAAAGAACTCAATATCCTGGCCATGACACGCCGCGGACTTGACGTCCGCCGTGTGCCGATATCAAAGGACAGCTTGCTCTCCCTTGTCCGCGAATATCAGACGTTGCTACAAGACCCGGGCGTCTATGCCGGAGTGGGTGGAGAATCGAGCATCGGATCCATGACCACCTTTGCGAAGCTCTCAACGCGGCTCTACGAATGCTTCATCCGCCCTATCGACAGCCAACTTGACCGAAACCTTGTCATCGTCACGAGCGAAGAATTCAAAGACTTCCCGTTTCACGCCATTGAACGTCAGGATGCCAGGGGAGGATTGAAATATCTCATCGAAATCACAAGTGTTGACTATATACCGACGCTTTCCTCGTTGCGGTATAGATCCGTAACGGCGAACCAGATACGGAGCGTGGTTGCCTTCGGCAATCCGACGGGCAAAAACTGGTCGGTGGACTATGAACTTCGCGACATCCGGAGTTTCTTCAAGGGCGCCAGGATTCTCATTGGCCTTGAGGCCTCATGGAAATCGCTCCTGGATGTTCAAGCAGACGTCCTTCAAGTCTCCACAGATTTTTCGAGTGTTCAAGGGGCCTTCGATCTCGGTGGATTGGTTGCGTCGACCGGAAAAACGCTAGGTGAGACGGAGATTGTTTCGTTTGAACGCCTCACAGACAGCGAACCGGTTCCCATCATTGTTCTCTCAAATCAGAAAGGACAGGGAACCGCTCTTTCTTCCCGTCATGCCTTGTTGCTTCGTATCAATGGGACATCCGACATCTTTCTGAGCGCATGGTACGCCGATCGGAAATCGGCGAAGTTCTTCAGCGAGTACTTCTACTCAAACATGGCGAACGGTCTGGCTCCCGGCGACGCCTATCGTCAGGCGCTTCTCAACCTGATTCGAACGCGAGAAGTGAGTCATCCTCGCTCCTGGGGTCAGTTCTTTCACTACGGCGTCGGCTAGATTACATCACCAATCGCTTGGTTCAACGCAGACCATTTGTTTTCGCCTTTACGGCAGTCCTTGTACTCCTCTCCAGGATTCCTTTCCTTGATGCGGGTTACGGGACGGATCCGGATGCATGGAGGGTTGCCTGCGCCGCGAAATCAATTTCCCAAGATGGTGAATACAGGGCATCGCGTCTCCCGGGTTATCCCGTCCAGGAGTACGTCTATTCGCTCATCTCTTCGCAGTCACCCTTGTTCTTCAATCTCTGTACAGCGATCCTGAGCTCGCTGGCCGCGGGTTTATTTGCACTTGTTCTTCACGCACGAGGATCAAAAGACTCAATCCTCGCAGCCATTGCCCTTGCCTGCACTCCAATTGTGTATATATTCAGTACGACCTCAATGGACTATTGCTGGGCATTGTCAATGCTCCTTGCGAGTGTGTACTGTGTATCGGTCCAAAAACCAGTCCTCGCTGGCATCCTTCTGGGTATTGCTGCAGGGTGTAGAATCACCTCGTTGATTGTTGTGGCGCCGCTCTTGGTTCTTCTTGTTGAAGGCAGTCAACTCAGGAAGCGCATCCTGCCGTTAGGGTTGTTTCTCCTGTCCGCTTCAATCAGCGCTGCGCTCGTCTATAGCCCTGTGATTCGAAAATATGGAACGGGCTTTCTCACTTTCTACGAACATGGCTATCCGTCCATGGTTGCCATCATCAAGAGCATGACCATCGATATATGGGGTGTCCTGGGAACGGTCGCAATTCTCGTTGCAGTGGTTCTCACACTTTTCCGGAGAGTATTTCAAAAAGAGAGCTCATCCCAACAGAAACCGATTTCAACTTCATTGGTCGTCGCAAGTGCGGGAGTCGTGTCCCTTTATCTTGTCATGTTTCTGAGGCTTCCAGTGGAGGCGGCGTACTTGATTCCGGCAATACCATTTGTTCTCATACTCTTCTCTCTGTGGATGGAGCGTACCCTCTTCAGGGTTGTCTGTGTCTTACTCGTTATCTCCTCGTTCATTGGAGGTATCGATTCAGGAGATCGTCCATGGAGCCCTTCTCCTTCCGTCGCAGCAACAACGCTGAGAGTGAAGGGAAGACAGATTGTCTTCGATCCATTGAAGGGGCCTATTATCAATGATCATGAGCGGAGGATATCAAGAATGCAATTTGTCAACAAACTCCTGGCCTTCAGTGATAGTCTCAGGACCAGAAGTGTTATTGTTGCAGGGGTATGGCTTCCGGAGATCATGGTCACCGGCGGATGCTTCTCGTCGGAAAAAGGAGAACAAGACGACTTGTATGACCGAGGGAATGCAAAGTTTGTCGGATTGCTCGATACATCGGCAGTCGAGCAATGCCGAGCGTCGGAAACGCCGATCTATTTTGTGGGAACCCAGGACGTCTACAATCGAGAAATCTTCGGAATCAGCCTTCAGGCAATCGGTGCTCAAGAAATCAAGTAAGCGTTCCGCCGGAAAAAAAGAAACCCGGCCACGTTGTTGTGGCCGGGTTTGCGGGAATACCTGGGTTAGGCGGTGTCTACTTCCTTCTCACCTTGACGCTGCCCAGCCCTGATTCGATCTGAATCGTGAGCTTCGAATCGCCCCCTTTGTAATCCTCTGTTTCGTAGACGCCACTCCTTTGCTTCTCAAAATCATCGTCAAGATCGAAGCTTGAGAAAAATCCTGCGTCGTACAGCAGCCGTGTCGGCATTGATTTTGGAATGGAGACGCTGACTGATCCCAGTCCTACCTCAATATTCGCATTTGCATCCTGCTTCAGGCTACCCCCGAAGTCGAGTTTGTACGCGCCTACGCCGCCGCTAAACTTGAGTTTCCTGAAGTTCGTGTTGCAGAGATTCGTTGCGGTGAACTTGCTGACGCCTGACTCGATTTCAATGTTCTGCGCTGCTATTCCGTTCGGCTTGTCGCAGCGCATCTCGACACTGCTTGCACCGGTCGAAATCTTAATATCTTTCACAAGCAAACCGGACATATTGAGATCCCCACGACCCGCTCCAAGCTCGACATCAAATGAGATCGGGATCTCGTCACTAAAGCGTAGTTTCAGCTTGCGATGCTCGACATTGTCCGATTCATCATCACCCCACACGCGGGAAGTTTTTTTCAGCCGGATTCGCAGTCTGCCTTCATCGTCTTTGATTTCGTACGAGACCTGAAACTTGTCTTTGACATCAGAATCTTCGTCATAGTCGATCACGACGATTTTGTCCTTCGAACCTCGCTCGATGTAGATGCTGCCGAACGAAACATCAAGGACTGCGCGAAGTGCCTTTTCTCTGGTCCTTGTGATCTCCTTGTGGACAGACTGGAATCCGAGGGCTTGTGACAAGCCAAAGGCAACGAGTGCCGCACACAAGAGCGTTCTATGTCGATGGGTGCTGTGCATGGTCGGACAAATGGGGTGAATACCTCTCCTATCTACGTCGATGAAACACCAGAGTTGCAGCGGGTCTCAATAATTCCTCATCTTGTCACGGAGTTTCTTGTAGAGCAGCTCGCGAGCGCGAAAAATGTGGGCTTTTACGGTTCCAAGGGGCAATCTGAGCAGTTTTGCAATTTCCTGATACTCTTTTTCTTCCACGTGACGCATGATGATAACCTGGCGGTACCGCGGAGGGAGCGAGGCTATGGCGTTTTCCAGGAATTGCCTGCGTTGAGTCGAAATTACCTCGCCATCCGCTTCGTAGGTTGTATCGGGGATCTCGAATGTGTAGTCGCTGTCTTTTGATTCGATGGGCTTGTCGATCGAAAACGTGTGGAGTTTCTTTCGGCGAATGTAGTCAATCGAATTGTTGGTAGCAATCTTGTAGAGCCATGTGGAAAAAGCGTATTCATCGTTGAAACTTGCGAGGGAAGTAAAAGCCTTGATGAAGGCCTCCTGCGTCAGGTCGGTGACCTCTTCTTTGTCCCGAACCATGCGGTAGATCGCGTTGTAGATGGCGTCATAGTATTTTGAGCGGAGCCGTCTGAATGCGCGCTGATCTCCTTTCAGGGCGCGTTTAATCAGCGTGGCGTCCTCTTCTCTCGATTCCGCACGCTTGATGTCAATCTCATCTGTCGTTCTTGGTGCAGGGGCTGGAACGCGTAGGGTATGTTTCTTCTGTGCTCTGGGCATCCTTCGTTCGGTATGACGGCGTGCTGCTTCCGACAAAACATACCAAAAATAACGATGAGCCGCAATGAGTCTCTTGTTTGCAAAACTGTGTGAATTTGTTTACTTTGCGAATAGTTCAAACAAATCACTTCCAGCACACTCCATGTTTATTACGTTCGAAGGTCTTGACTACTCCGGCAAGTCAACCCAAGTCAAGTTGTTGGCAGACGCACTCAAACACGCACATCACAACATTCTCGTCCTTCGCGAACCGGGAGGAACTGAAATTGGTGAAAAGATCCGGGCGATTCTCCTGGACAAGAACATTACCGGGATGACAAATGTGTCGGAACTGTTCCTGTTTTCCGCCAGCCGGTCACAACTCGTGGAAGAAGTGATCAAGCCTGCTCTGGAAGGAAATCTGGTTGTCCTGTGTGACCGCTTCTACGATTCGTTGACGGCGTATCAGGGTTGGGGAAAAGGAGTATCCCTCGAAGCCGTGCGAGTCATCAACCAGTGCGCCACCGGTGGCCTTGTGCCGGACCTCAGTTTCTTTCTTGATCTTCCTATCGAAGAAGTTGAACGGCGAATGCATCGGTCCCACGCCGCACGGGATCGAATGGAATCCAATGGCAGGTCGTTCTATGAGCGGGTACGAGAGGGCTATCTCAATCTCGCGAAGTCCGAAAAGCGCTTTCACATCATCAATGGTATGGAATCAATAGAGACAATCCAGGAAACGGTCTGGAATGCCGTTCTTGAATTGCTCGAGCATCGCAAGAAATGAAGAATGTGCCGGAACCCGGAGCACTTCTCCCTGTTTACAAGGAAAGAGATTGGTCATCAACTTATTTCGGAAAAAGACACACATGAAAACAAGTGGTTTCAAGAAGATACTCATCCCGGCAGCACTCGTGTTTCTTGTGAGTGTATTCTCGCTCGGGATGTGGGAAGCGACAGATTCGGATCTGATGTTCAAGATCTATCGAAGCGTCGATGTATTCAGCAAGGTCTACAAGGAAATCGCAATTAACTATGTTGACGAGGTCGATCCGGACCGTTTCATGCGTGCGGGCATTGACGGCATGCTGAAGACTCTCGATCCCTACACAGTGTTTGTCGGAGACAAAGAGGGAGATGAACTTGACCTCGTAATCACGGGAAAGTATGCCGGTGTCGGAATCACGATCGCTGTTCGTGACGGTATGGTGACTGTCATCAATCTGGTCGAAGGATACTCCGCGGCGAAGCAGGGAATCGAAATCGGCGATCATATTCTCGAAGTCGACGGAAAAAGCATGGTGGGGGCAAAGCCAGAAGATGTTCGTGCTCTTGTGCGGGGGGCGCCGGGAACAGAAGTGAGAATGAAGATCGATCGGGAAGGCGAAACTGCACTACTTGAATACGTTCTCCTGCGCGAAGAGATCCCGGTCAAAAACGTAACATACGCCGGATACATCGAACCGGGGATAGGATATATTCGTCTCGAACGGTTTTCTCGCACGGCTGGGGATGACGTTCGCAGTGCTGTTAAGGATCTGATGTCCCAGGGGAGCTTGAAGGGAGTCATCCTCGATCTTCGCAACAACCCGGGGGGCTTGTTGGATATCGCCGTCAATATTACGTCAAAATTCGTCCCTGAGAAAAGCCTCATTGTAACGACAAAGGGAAGACGCAGCGAGGCGGACCGGAAGTACTACTCTGCAGAAACGCCGATGGCTTCCGACCTGCCATTAGCGGTCCTGGTCGATCGTGGAAGCGCGAGTGCGAGCGAGATCGTCGCCGGTGCAATTCAGGACCTCGACCGAGGCATCATTGTGGGTGAACGGACCTTCGGCAAGGGCCTTGTGCAGACCATATCGCGGCTGACAGAGAACTCTTCCGTGAAAGTCACCACAGCACGCTACTACACACCGAGTGGCCGCTGCATCCAGGAAGTCGACTACTCACATCGGTCCAAGGACGGAGTTTTTGCGACGATTCCCGACAGTCTGAGGCGTGAATTCAAGACAGCCAGCAATCGCAAAGTGTATGACGGTGGCGGTATTCAGCCCGATTCTCTTGTCGTGGAAGAGGAATATGGACGAATCGTTGACGAACTTCTTCGAAAAGCCATGTTCTTCAAGTTTGCAAATACCTATGCGGCGCAGCACGCATCGCTTCCTGAGAATTTTGACATCACTCCAAGTTTGCTCAAGGAGTTTGAACAATTCCTCAAGGAGAAGAAGTTCGTATATCAGGAAGAGGCCGAACTGAAGCTGAAGGAGTTGAAAGGAATCGCAGAAAAGGCGCGCTACAACAAGGCATTCCTCGGTGAATTGGCACAACTTAGCGGACTTGTCGAATTGGAAAAAAGCCGCACAACCGAGCGATATGAAAAAGAGATGCGGAGCTTCCTGAAGACCGAGATCGTGGGCCGGCTGAAGGGCGAACGAGCGAGGATTGAATCGACATTCGGCGATGACAAACAGCTCAACGTTGCCGTGAGCTTGCTCAAGAACAAGAAGCTGTACGACAAACTGCTCAGTGGGCAACCATCGAAGAAATGAGACTCGACGATGGGCCGTACATTCGGCTACGATTCGAAGAGCTGAAGCTGGGGCAGGACACCTTTGACGAGCGAGATGACGTGATCGAGATCTTCCTTCTTGTTGACGAAATCCAGGTTGTCGCTGGGAATAACCAGAAGCGGTCCGAGTTTGTAATTGTCGATCCACGCGGTGTACAACCGGTTTAGCTGGTCAAGGTAATCTCGTTGAATGCCTTGCTCGAACGACCGGCCCCGTCGGGCAATCTGCTTCACAAGAGTATCGACAGACGCCTTCAGATAGATCATCAAATCGGGCGGCTTGAGATACTCCATCATGACATGAAACAGCGAGACGTAGTTGTCGTAGTCCCGCTGTTCCATCCTGCCGATGTCATACAAATTCTTCGCGAAAATCTCGGCGTCTTCATAAATTGACCGATCCTGGATGACCGACTCGGAGGACTCCACGATGAGCTTGTGGCATTTGAAACGATTGGCCAGGAAGTAAATCTGGAGGTGAAATGACCAGCGGTGCATGTCGGCATAAAAGTCGGACAGATAGGGATTGTCATCGACCGACTCGTAGTACGGTTTCCATTTGAATCTGTCACCCAGAAGTCTGGTGAGGGAAGACTTCCCAGCGCCGATATTGCCGGCAACCGCGACAAAAAGAGGAGTTGAATCTGTCAGCATGAGTCTGTCTACGATGAGGAATCGAGGGCAGGATCGATCCTGCGGGTTCTCTCAAGAGCCTATTTGAAGGCAGCGACGGCGTGGTTCACGTCTTGATGGATATCAAAGACCGTCGTCAGTTTGGTCATTTTCAGCAGATCTTCAATCTTTTGTGATGCGCGGGCAAGCTTCATATCACCGCCGCTGTTCCGCAGCGTGGTCAAGCCGCCGATGAGCATGCCCAGCCCCGAACTGTTGATGAACTTGACTTCCTCGAGGTCCACGACCACTTTCTTCTTGTTGCCCTCGATCAGTTTGTGGAGTTGCTCGTTCAGGCTCGTTGCGTCCGGTCCTCCCATCACGTTTCCTGTCAATTCGATGATGGTGACTCCTTTTGATTCTCTGCTTTTGAATTTCATACGCCTTTCCCGTTATTTGGTCGTGGATGCGGCAACGGCTTTTGAAGCTCTCGCCTGGATTCTCAGTTTCGCATCGTGCACAAATGCGCTTGCCACATAGATGGAGGAGTACGTGCCGGTGATAATGCCGAACGCCATTGTGAATGCGAATGCCCTGTTGACCTCGCCGCCGAACACGAGCAACACAATCAGCACAAGGAAAATCGTGGCTGATGTAATAACCGTGCGGCTCAGGGTCTCATTCAGACTTTTGTTCATGATCTCTCCGAGCGACAAGCTTCGGTAGATCTTCTCGTTTTCACGGATCCGATCAAAAATCACAACGGTGTCGTTCACAGACACACCAATCAACGTCAGGAATGCCGCGATGACTTCCTGGTTGATTTCGAGATTGAGACCTGGTATGACTCCCTCGAGGATGATCAGAACGCCGAATGTCGTGAACACGTCGTGGATCAGGGCGATGACAGCACCGAGTCCGTACGAGAACTTGAATCGGATGCCAATGTAGGCCATGATTGCCACGAAGGACCAAAGAACCGCGTAGATTGCATCCCGACGGAGTTCTTTGCCAATCTTGGGCCCGATCTTGTCTTCTTTGAGCACCTCGAATTTCCGGTCAGGAAATCCCTGCTGGAGTCCGGAGCGAATCCTGCTCGCCACGCCCGTTCCTTCTTCTTGCTCGTTTGTACGGATCAGGACTGAACCTTCCGTGCCGTAAGACTTGATTTCACTTCTGCTCAATCCGACTTTTCCAAGTGCGGTACGAAGATCACCCGCTTCGACCGGTTTGTCAAAGGCCACGACAAGTTCCGTCCCACCCTGGAAATCAACACCAAATCGGACTCCCTTGACAGCGAGAAAAACCATCCCAATAAGAATGGTAACGGTTGAAACGATGTACCACGTCTTTCGGGCCCCGAGGAAATCAATACTTGTCTTCTTGAATAATCTCATTGCCTGTGTCTCTCCTTTACTTGCATTGTGTCAAGACAACCAACAGTTGTCAAATCTGCTTATCCAAAGTTTGGATTAAGGCCCCTATCCGTCATCATGTTGAAGATGAGGTGTGTGATGATGATGGCGCTGAACATGGAAGCTGCGATACCGATCATCAGTGTCAAGGCAAAACCCTGGACTGGTCCGGTGCCAAACTGATACAGAATCACTCCGGTCAGGAAGGTCGTGATGTTGGAATCGGCAATTGCAGAGAAGGCTTTTGAATAGCCTGCGTCGATTGCAGCCCGCAATGTTTTTCCACCCTGGAGTTCCTCGCGGATGCGTTCGTTAATCAGTACGTTGGCATCAACGGCCATGCCGATGGTCAGCACGATACCGGCGATGCCCGGCAGGGTCAACGTGGCACGGAAGCCCGCCAATGTGCCAAGAATGAACAAAATGTTGAAGAGCAAAGCAAAATCAGCAACAAATCCTGACGAGTTGTAATAGATGACCATGAAGAGGACGGTCAAAATGAACGCGTACAAAGAAGCGTTCAATCCCGATCGGATGGAGTCTTCACCCAGCGATGCGCCGACGGAACGCTGTTCGATGATTGTAAGGGGAGCAGGAAGTGCGCCGGCTTTCAAGACGATCTCGAGCAGACGGGCTTCGTTGGCGTTTGCCATTCCGGTAATCCGTGAATGCCCCCCCGTGATCTTGTTCTGAACTTCGGGGGCCGAAAACACTGCATTATCCAACGAGATAGCGATGCGTTTATTGATATTCGCTCCCGTGATCCGAGCCCACTCGCGCGAGCCTTCGCTGTTCATTTCCATATTGACAATAGGGCGATTGTCTTCCTGGTCGACGCTGGCTCTCGCGTCGACAACATAGCCACCTGTTAGTTCTGGTGTCCGCTTGACGGGATAAATCGTGTAGAATTTCTTGCCATCCGCATTGGTGATAGTCTTCGCGGACCACAAGTACTCAAAGTCATTCGGAAGCAGTTTCTGGATGTCGGGACGTGAAAGGAGCTTAATGACCTTGTCGCGGTTCTTATCCTCGACGTATCCCTCCCCCGTGTTTCCCCTGTCGTCGGGTCTGACAAAGCTGAAGAAAGGATGTTCTGACAAAAACTTCGCTTCGGAGGATGTATCGGATGACGCACTCTGTGTCTTACCCCCCGTGAGTTCTGAGAGAGCGTCGGCCGGTTTTTGTTCTTTGATTGCCGTTTTTGTGCCTGCAACGGCGGTGTCTGCTTCAACTTTTCCGGACAGGAACTTATCGACGGCGTCCATCACTTTGTAGCTGACCTGGGCATCCTTCAGAAGCCGGAACTCGAGCTTCGCCGTTCCCTGCAAGAGTCCGCGGACTTCCTGTTCATCTTTCACCCCGGGCAACTCGACGATGATGCGCCGTGCTCCCTGTTTCTGAATATTCGGTTCGGAAACTCTGTATTGGTCGACACGATTGCGTACGATTTCGATGGCCCTATCGACAGCTTTTTCGGTTTCTGACCCCAACTCACTGATGATTCGTGCGTCTTCGTCACGAATATTGTAGTAATAGCGCCTCATCTGGATGCCACGCTCCTGGAATTTACTTGCCAGGATCGGAATAACAGACGCATCCGATTCACTGATCGTGTTTCGCATATCCGCGATAATAGCCTTGAAGTTATCATCCTTGTTCTTCGCCAGGTCGTCGACCAGCTGTATCAAATCGACTTCCAATACCACGCGCATGCCACCCTGCAGGTCTAATCCCAGCTTAATCCGTTTCTCCTTGTTGCTCAGGATGGATTCGAGGTTCTTTTCGAGATAGGCCGCGCTATCGGCTCCCCGCAATGCGCTGAGTTTGTGTCGATGACTGTAATCCTGGTAGGTAGGCCACAGAAAGACGAGGGACAACGCCACGGCGGCAACAATAAAAAAAATTCTTGTTGTTTGGTTTTTCACAACATCTCCAATGTGTACTGAATATGAGTCAGAAGGAACGAAAAACGAGAGGTGGTATCCCTCTCGCGTGCACATGTCGAGCTCAGTTCGAGGTGCAAAAAAGCAAAAAAATATACTCCAATGTGCCACGAAAGTCAATAAAAATCCTTTGCATTTCTTGCGATTCAAGGGTATATTTTTAAGAAATTTTTTTCCGCAACTGAATGAAGGAGTTTTACCAGACATGCCGTTGATGACTGATATTCGCAACAACCTTTCAAAAGCATTTGCCGTTTTTGCTGTCCTCTTCATCGTCTACATTGTCCTCGATTGGGGAATGGATTTGACCGGACGGAAAGGCACAGGGAATGCTGGCGAAGTCCTCGGTGTGGTCGATGGGAAAGAAATCAGGTACAGGGATTTCTCGGAAGCCGTCCGAAGGTCCGTGGAAAGTCAAAAAAAACAATCCGGAGCCGAGACGGATGAGGAGACCGAGCGTCAAACTCGATCGCAGGTATGGAATTCCATGGTGGATGAGATCCTGATCGATCATGAAATCAAGAAACTAGGTCTCGCAGTTACCGACCAGGAAATTGTCGACTGGGTTCAAGGGCCCAATCCTCCGGATTTCTTGGTGAACCAGTTCAAGGACTCAACCGGAACGTTTCGAAAGGATGCCTATTATCAGGCCATGAGAGATCCTCAGAACAGGCAGGCATGGGTCCAGGTCGAAGAAGTTCTGCGGCAACAACGAAAACGAGAGAAACTACAAAGTCTCCTTCTCACGTCCGTGAGAGTGACCGAACAGGAAATCAAACAGCGCTACGTGGACAGAAATCAGGCGATGGATGCGGAGTATGTTCTCTTCGACGTCAATCGGATGGTGCCGGATTCGGAAGTGACTGTCAACGACGATGATTTGAGGAACTACTATAACACCCATCAGGAAGATTTCAAGGTCAAGGCGGCACGCAAGCTGAAATACGTGATATTCAGCCAAAGCCCGTCTGCCGAGGATAGCGCAACGGTGTTCAATGAGCTGAGACATATCAGCGGTCAAGTGAAGAGTGGAATTGACTTTATCGAACTTGCGAAGACGTATTCCGAAAGCCCGGTGACGGAAGCATTTTTCAAGCATGGGGAACTAAGTAAAGTCAAAGAGGATGCTCTGTTTTCTGCCAAGAAAGGGGACGTCGTTGGTCCCTTGGCGGATGTGGATGGATATCACTTGATCAAAGTACTCGATGAAAGACAGGGAGTGGCGGAATTCGTAAAGGCCAGCCATATACTGATCAATCTGGTTACTGGTCCGGATAGCGTCAAGGCGATTCAGAATGTGCAGGAAATCTTGAAAAAGACCCGCAGTGGAGCGAATTTTGGCGAACTCGCCCAAGCGAACAGTCAAGACTTTGGTTCAGCGCGGTTGGGAGGAGAACTGGGGTGGACAGGCAAAGGCGGGTGGGTGAAACCATTTGAGGATGCTGCCTTCAAGGCAAAGGTCGGTGAGATTGTGGGACCTGTGCGATCTCAGTTTGGCTGGCATATCATCAAGGTTACGGGCAAAGACAAGCGTGAAATCAAGATCGCCGACCTCGTGATGAAGCTGAAGGCAAGCAATAAGACGATTGACGAGGCATATCGTCAAGCGCAGGATTTTGCTATTCTCTCGAAAGATGAGGGTTTTGAAAGATCCGCCGAGATCTCACGCTACGAAGTGAGAGAAACGCCCGAGTTTTCGAAGGGGAGTTTTGTCCCTGGCGTTGGAATGAATGACGGGGTGATGAGTTTTGCGTTCTCAAAGAAAATTGGAGCGATCAGCGAGCCGATTTCCGTCACGAATGGAGTCGGAGTCTTTAAGATTTCCGAAGCGCGGGAAGACGGCGTCCGGCCTTTCGACGACGCCAAGGCCACGGTACGTATGCCGGTGCTGAGAGAAAAGAAATTGGCGAAGATCAAGGATCAGGTTGATACGTTCTACAAGACACTTTCGCCAACGTCCGACCTTCTGGCTGCCGGAGGGTCTATCCCGAATGTAACTACGATGAGGACCGGTATCTTCATGCCGATGAATGTGGCAAAAGGAGTTGGCCGCGACCCAAAGTTCACAGCCGTGGCCATGTCGGTGAAGCCGGGAGAACTATCGAAGCCCTTTGATGGGCTCCGTGGTTACTATGTTATCAGGCTTGTGTCGAAAACGGAGATCGACACCACTCGATTCGCGGCAGAACGAAATACCCTAAGGGATCAGATTCTTCAGGACAAGAAGAGCAGGCTGCTTTCGGATTGGTTGACCGGGCTGCGTGAGAAGGCTGAAATCGAAGATCATCGAGACAAGTTCTACCGTTAGTCCCACAAAGGAACCGCTATGAGGCGTTGGTGGATGATGACACTCATCGGAGTGGTTGCCATTCCCCAACTCCTTCTTTCCCGCCAACTTCAGACACGATCCTCGTTCACTCTTCGAGGGACAATCGTGTCCGCTTCCAAAGTATTTGAGAACCCGGATGCTCCCAGCATCGACGATCGAAACCGTTTTGAAGCTGTCGATGGAATGATCGGCGCCGGAGTCGAATACCGTTTCGCCTTACCGGGACATGCGATCTTTTTTTCTCTTTCCGTCGAGTATACATCGAAGGTAAGCTCGAAAGATCAGTCCATTGCGCTCAACGGAGACATCCGTCGTGTGCCGATAGATCAAGGGATCCATTTCGTCCCAATCGAACTTGGAGTCAATGCGACCGTTCCTTTGAGCAACGATGAACTGTATCTGACGATGGGAGGCGGTGCTGGCCTCTACTATGCTCAGCGGGTGTTCGCGGTTGCCGGGGTCCGTTCAAAACCCGAATCGTTGCCGTATGGGTATGGTATTCACATTGAGAGCGGTCTTGAATTCAAGCTGACCAATGGACTGTGGCTGAGGGCCGAAATTCGGTTCCGGGATCCTGAAGTGCGAAGTAACAATCGTTTTGAACAAGACTCGATCGTAATCGAGGACACCACGATCCCCTTGACGCAGAGCCTGATGAACACCAAGATCAATGTGCATGGTGCAGCATTTGCGTTCGGCGTGGTACTGGATCTGGACTAGCGAGCGTGGATTTCATGGAAGACGGAATACGGAGAGAGTCTCACTTGCGCTTTGTTCTATCGGCCGGCGGACGGAGGGAATTCTGCGTCAGCAAGATACGGGGAGCGTAACAAGCTTGGACCACAAGGAACAACGAAAAAAACTCGTTTTCCTGACGGGCTTCATGGGAAGCGGGAAGAGCACAATCGGCCCAATTCTCGCGAACGCCCTGGGGTGGGATTTTGTCGATATCGACACGAACATCGAGAAGAAGACCGACCAGAAAGTCATCGATATTTTTGCCAACCAAGGGGAACAGGTGTTCCGGGCATTTGAGCGGCAAGAATTACACGACGTCGCGGTCCGGGAAGAATGCGTTGTATCGCTCGGTGGCGGCACGCTCGTCAACGATGAAAACTTCGACTTCATTCGCAAGAATGGAATCATTGTGTATTTGCGGCTTTCGCCGGACAAAATACTGCAACGTGTCCGCCGCAAATCAGACAGGCCGCTGCTAAGAGATCCCCTCGGCAATGTCCTGGAGGGGGATGAGCTCTACGAACGAATCAACAGTTTGTTGGAGTTGCGGGAGCAGTACTATTCCGAAGCCGACATCATCATTCCTGCAGACGATCTGAAGGTGGGGATGACGGTCGACGAAATTGTCAAAAGACTGCGTATCGCACTGCGGGAGTGAGCCAGCGCACCATGATCAGAACAACCATTGACGTACGGCTTGGGGAACGGTCCTATCCCGTCTATTCGGGGTATGGCATGGTATCATTGTTGGCGCCAACGATGGTCGAGCACAAGTTGTCCGGGCAGATTCTCATCATTACGGACTCCAACGTTGCAGTCCATTACCTCACGCCTCTCGAAAACCACCTTCGCCATTTTGGTTTCATCCCTTCTTCAATCATCATTCCCCCGGGAGAGAATCAGAAGACACTGCGGGGGGCAAGCGCACTGTACACGAAAATGATTGAGGGAGGAGCGGAACGGACATCGACGGTCCTTGCACTGGGCGGAGGTGTCATCGGTGATCTTGCCGGATTTGTCGCGGCAACGTACCACCGCGGTCTGCTTCTGGTCCACGTTCCCACGACTCTTCTGGCACAGGTTGACAGTTCGGTCGGGGGGAAAGTTGCCGTGAACCACCCTCTCGGCAAGAATCTCATCGGGGTGTTCCATCAGCCAAAACTCGTCTGGTCGGATGCGGAGTACCTTCGAACATTGCCACAGCGGGAGGTTGTCTGTGGTTTGGGGGAGATTGTGAAGTATGCCATTGTGGGTGATGCGGACATGTTCACGTTCGTCGAATCGAATTTGGACAAGATTCTTGCGATAGAGTTGGAGACAGTTTCCAGTATTCAGGCACGATGCCTCCAGATCAAATCCAGCATCGTTTCGCAGGATGAGCGGGAAACAGGACTCCGGATGGTTCTCAATGCCGGGCACACGATCGGCCATGCGCTTGAAGCAGCCGGCAAGTACCGGCAGTTGAAGCATGGCGAAGCAGTGCTCCTGGGTTTGATGGCTGAGAGTTTTATCGCCACGAGACTCGGGATGCTCGACAGCGGCATATACGATCGAATTATCCACCTCATCAATCAAATTCCGTTCAACCATCGGATGAACGGTCTCACCGTCGCTGAGATCAAGCGTGCGTTGGGTCGCGACAAGAAAGCTGTTGGCCGGAAGAACAGGTTCATGCTTCCTGTACGGCTCGGAGAGGTGGTTCCGGTGGAGGGTGTGGACGAAAAGCTCATCGATGATGCGCTGAAGTATCTGAAGAAAGGCAACGGCCAAAGCCGGTCGCTGGCGATCCACTGACGTCGGCTATCCGGGAACGAACAGGTGTTGGGGTGAGTTGAAGTTGTCGTCGCTCATAAGCTGCATGTTGGCAGCTTCATGGTGACTCCACCGATCAGGAAGCTCCGGTGCCGAGATCCTCATATCTGTGCGAGCTTCCTTACCACGCAATCTTACTCTTCGTCGCGGGTTCTTTCCCTTCGTTCCAGTTTGCGCTGGTGTGTTTGTCGCAGAGGGTCGTGGGGTATTTCACGTTGAAGATCTCGGTCATCCTGTTCGGGCACCACTCGCGAGCTTTCTTCTTTGTTTCCACACAGAGCGTATCCGTTACAATGCCGGGGGGTTGTTCAAAGTATTCCACCGGCAAATTGATGAGCGGGTCTTCGTACGTAAACTGCATGAATTTGCCGAAAATCGGGGCTGCTGCCCTCCCTCCCTGGCCATTGGCGCTGCCGAACTTGATCTGGTTGTCATCGAAGCCCACCCACACACCCGCCGCAAGCTGAGGAGTGAATCCAACAAACCAGGCGTCTCCGTAGTCATTGGTCGTCCCGGTTTTTCCGGCAGCTGGCACACCGGTCAAGTAGGATCGAACACGTCTGGCGGTTCCTTCGTTCACGACTCCCTCGAGTAGATTTGTCATGAGGTAGGCGGTTTCCTTGCTCAGAACTTCATGCTTCTCGGGGAAATTCTCTTCGAGGATGTTTCCATCTTTGTCTTCAATCTTGAGTATTGCGATTGGATCAACCAGCACCCCTTCGTTGGGAAAGACACTGAATGCTGATGTGAGCTCGAGCGGAGTCAGCTCGGGTGTTCCGAGCGCAATCGATTCGTATGGAGGCACGGGAGAGTGAATGCCCATTCGCCCTGCCATCTTGGAAACTTCCTTCGGCGGGGCGATTTCAAGAATGGCCCGCACTGCAATCAGGTTGATTGAATTTTTTACTGCTTCTCGGATGGTATATTTCCCGCCGATGTCACCGTCGAAGTTACCGGGTTGCCAAAGTGTTCCGTCCGGCATCGGAATCGTCACTGGCTGGTTCAAGAGCTCATAGCTTACCGGGTAGCCATTGTCCAAGGCAACTGTGTAAACGAAGGGTTTGAACGCCGAACCAGGCTGACGATGGATTTGTGTTACATGATTGAGCCCGTATCGGAACGTGCGGAAGTTTCTTCCACCGACCATCGCCAGGATATGTCCGTTATGCGGATCAATGCAGACGAATCCGACCTCGATCGTCTTGGCTCGCTTCTTGACGGTGTCGATAAACGCCGCACTCGTTCGGAGCACATTCGTGATACTGTCTTTTGCGTCCTGATTTCGTGACCGGCGATACGCCTCAGTCTCCCGAATTGACTTTTCGATATTCTGCCGAAGGACGTCGGGATACTTGTTCCAGCTCCATGTCGAATCGAACAGGCGCTGGAATTCATCGAGATGCTCTTCGACGGCGCGATTAGCGTGCCGCTGCAAACGGCTGTCGAGCGTTGTATAGATGCGCAGACCGTCACGATAGGGGTCGAAGCCATACGTCTCCGCCTTTCTGTCGAGGGCTTTGCGGATCATTTCGGTGAAGTGGGGGGCGATTCCCGTCAAAAGTGCTCCATCATTGTACTTGAAGGTCAGAGAATCGGCACGGTAGAAATCGGCCATCTCCTTTGTGATAATTCCTTCCCTGATCATTTGGCCGAGAACAATGTTTCTTCTTCTCAAGGCACGATCGAGGTTTGAAATGGGGTCGTAGTAGCCGGGTCCTTTCAGCATGCCGATCAGGAGCGTGTATTCCGGAACCTGCAGTTCCGACGCCGGTTTGCCGAAGTACAATTGGGCCGCAGACTCGATACCCCAGGCACCCCGTCCAAAATTCGACACATTGAGATAGTATTCGAGGATTTCCCGCTTCGTGAAGTTTCGCTCGAGTTGTACCGACGTAACCAGCTCCCGGAACTTGCGGGTCACCTTGTTGAAAAATCCGCGGTTATTTCTTGAGTAGAGGTTATACAAGTTGCGTGATAGCTGTTGCGTAATGGTGCTCGCCCCCTCCCGATCCAGACTCAGGGCCATGATATTCTTCACCATGGCTTTTATCACGCGCGTGAGGTGAACCCCCCAATGGTTGTAGAATTCCTTGTCCTCTGTTGCAATCAGGGCTTCAACAAGGCCCTTGGGAAGGATATCGAGTGAAACGTTGGTGCGGTTGGTTTTGGCAATTTGGTCCACGACCTCCCCGTCGAACGAATAGATCTTCGTTGCAAGGTCCGGTTTGGGATTTTCGACTTTTTCAAGAGAAGGAAGTCCGGAAATAATGTACGACGCATACCACCATATCAGCACGAGCAACACGACAAGAATCGCCGACGCGATGAGAATTCTGCTGGTATCCCAAAAGCCCTCTTTCATGAGCAGCTCTCTGCGATATTCGGGATCATTGAAATATCGCTTCATCTTATCTGAACTGTACTTCGATTGTGTCATCCTCGTTGTGCGCTCTGCGGTAGAATTGCTGAAACAAAACTCGGTTCCGGATCACGCCGGCTGGGGCTTGCGGGATGGTGTGTGTCTCGGCGGATACGACATTTGCCCGCTCCATCGTTTCAACTGGATCTTGTTGCCGTCGAATACGGCATACGTGTTTTCGTGGATCCAGTCGCCGAGGTTGACATAAACGCCCTTGCCAAGCTCGCGGAACTGAGATTGGTGATTATGTCCCATGATGACGACATCATAGCCTTCATGGATCTTTTTCTTTGCAAAATCGACCATATCATTCCCCTCGAACTGTTTCTTCGAGGTGTACGCACGACTTTTTCTCGACGACCAGCGGGCAATCCAACTTGTTATGTCCGGATGGAGGAGCGAAAAGAGAAAAATATTGACCTTGTTCCGAAGAACACGTTTCAGGACTCTGTAGCCAATGTCCTTCTTCAGGAGTCCATCCCCGTGATGGAGGTAGAACTTCTTACCGCTCAGCGTCCGTTCGATTGGCCCTGGAAAAATCTTGATGCCGAGTTCCTCCGACAAATAGTCTTTCAGCCAGAAATCATGATTTCCCGCGAGATAGGAAATCTGGATTCCTCGATTTCGGAGATCCGAGAGCTTGGACAGAAGCCGGAAGTATCCTTTCGGAACGACGGACCGATATTCGAACCAGTAGTCAAACAAGTCACCAAGGATAAAGAGTTCACCTCCATCGTGTTTGACCATGTTGAGGAATCGGATGACTCGTTGCTCTTTCTTGCGTTCGTGATCTTTCGAACCCAATCCGAGGTGAACGTCTGAGAAGAAATAGGTCTTGCGTTGTGCCGTGGGGGGTCGTTTATGAAACGGCATTCAGAAGCTCCGGATGAAATTCACTTGTTAGATAGCGAAAAAATGAGGGAAAATCAAGGAACGGGATGCCGTCTCAGGTTGCATCCTAATCCAAGCATGTCAACAAAAAAATGCCCGGGTATCGCATGGGACACCCAGGCATTTTGTACTGCAGACAAACGGTTGTCGGGCTATCTCATGAGTATCAGTTTGCCCGAAGTTGTAAATACCTTTTGCGCAGTTGACGGTGCCGCGATGAACCGATAAATGTATATTCCGCTTGCGACGTTCGCCCCCGATTCGTTCGTTCCATTCCATATCGTTGTATGATATCCTGCCTTCTTGTACTCGTTGAGCAAGGACGCAATTCGTTTTCCTGACATGTCAAAAATCTCCAGCCGGACATTGGCATCTTCCACAAGCTGATACATAATGGTCGTCGCTGGATTGAATGGGTTCGGGTAATTGGTGACACCATACTCAGTTGGAAGTGGTGCGGTCTTGAAGATCTCGTCGAACTCACCGTTCATTTTCGCATCTCCAAGCCGAGCAGCAACGCCAGTCCAGTAATCTGGGTCGGAATATGTCTCATTTGGCTGGTAGTATGACCGAACGTCATAATTCAACATGGCATCCGAGTATGATGCGGTAACCACGTAGTCCCAATCGATCCAAGAAATGGTCGTCCTTCCCACCGTTGTCATGAGCTGTGGATCACCTTGGTTGCCCCCGGGTGGTTTTACGCGACGCCAGATCTGATATTGTGTTACCCCCGCATCTGGGTGCATGGACCATGTGAGATGCACATAGCTTCCTACAGAACCACCAGCGGCAACGTCTGCGGGGGGCAATGGCTTCACGGGCGTGAAGTTTGCTGTATATGTTATCGTGCCGGGCGGGTAGAATGTCTGGTCTGCACCATAGTATAGCTCTTCATCTATGCTGTTTGACCAATGGCTGAATGTGTACAACACGCGATTGTATGTCTGATCTGTTATCGCCTGAGCAGACACCGCTTGATACTGCGGTAAGATTTCCGTATGCCCGGACGAATAGTCGGTATTTCCCACCCTAATTAGTCCAGCACCGAATGAGTTGACAAAAATTGCCTCATATCCAGCTCTGAATACAGCTGTGAAATTGTCTAGAAACTGATCTGCCAAATATGGATTCACTTTTAGGATGCGACCAGTA
>Ga0315286_10000948_pt1 | contig 25600 bp, 26 predicted proteins | sample YL17G10_0_MG_FD_205038 | JGI IMG/M metagenome (GOLD analysis project Ga0315286, IMG submission 205038) | Sediment microbial communities from Yellowstone Lake, YNP, Wyoming, USA - YL17G10_0 | ecosystem: Environmental > Aquatic > Freshwater > Lake > Sediment | place: USA: Wyoming | collected...
CATCGACGACATGGTGCAGCACTTCCTCGCGAGGGAGGGCATCGTCGCGGCTCGCCGCCTCAAGAAGAGTGACATGGAGGCCCTGGCGAAGGCGACGGGTGCCAAGGTCGTCAGCAGCGTCGACGAGCTCAGCGCCTCTGACGCCGGCTACGCCGACTCCGTCGAGGAGAAGAAGATCGGCTCGGACAAGCTGATCTTCGTGGAGGGCTGCAAGAACCCGAAGGCAGTGAGCATACTGATCCGCGGCGGCACCGAGAGGATCGTCGACGAGGCCGAGAGGAGCCTACACGACGCCCTATGCGTCGTCAAGGATGTCGTGGAGGAGCCGAAGATCGTCGCCGGCGGGGGCGCCGTGGACATCGAGATCGCTAGGAGGCTCCGCGCCTACGCCGAGAAGCTCAAGGGCAGGGAAAGACTCGCCGTCGCCGCCTTCGCGGACGCGATCGAGGTGATCCCGATGGTCATCGCCGAGAACGCCGGCATGGACCCCATCGACGCGATGGCTGAGCTGCAGAGCCGCCACGCCAAGGGGGAGACGTGGGTCGGAGTCGAAGCCGTCGAGGCCAAGATAACCGACATGGAGAAGATCGCGGTCATCGAGCCCATGGTCGTCAAGGCCCAGGCGATAAAGTCCGCCACCGAGGCGGCTACGATGCTCCTCAAGATAGACGACGTGATAGCGTCGACGAAGAGCAAGGGTCCGCCGCCCGGCGCAGAGGGCATGGGCGGTATGGGTGGCATGGGCGGCATGCCCCCGATGATGTAGGTGAACCATAATGGCATACCAAGGTAACCAGCAGGTCATAGTCCTCAAGGAGGACACGAAGAGGAGCCGCGGCCGGGACGCGCGCCGCAGCAACATGATGGCGGGCCAGATAGTCGCCGAGGTACTCAAGACCACACTCGGCCCCCGCGGCATGGACAAGATGCTCGTCGACAGCCTAGGAGACATCACAATAACCAGCGACGGCGCCAAGGTACTCGAGGAGATCGATGTACAGCATCCCGCGGCCAAGATGATAATCGAGGTCGCCAAGACCCAGGACAAGGAGGTAGGCGACGGCACAACCACCGCCGTCGTCTTCGCGGGCGAGCTGCTGAAGAAGGCGGGCGAGCTTCTCGAGCAGGAGATCCACCCGAGCATCATCATCAGTGGCTACCAGAAGGCCGCAGACAAGGCCCTCGAGGTACTCGGCAAGGTCGCCCTACCCGTCGACCTAGACGACAGGGAGACCCTGATCAAGCTCGCGAGCACCTCGATGAGGAGCAAGGCGGTCTCAAGCGACAGGGCGCACCTGGCGGAGGTCGTAGTCGACGCTGTCAAGCAGATCGTGGAGAAGCGCGGCGACGAGATCATCGCTGACGTCGACAACATCCAGATCGTGAAGAAGGAGGGCAAGAGCCTCAAGGAGACTACGATGATCAAGGGGATCATCGTCGACAAGGAGGTCGTCCACGACGGGATGCCCAAGAAGCTCAAGGGCGCCAAGATCGCCCTCCTCAACGCCGCGATGGAGATCGAGAAGACCGAGATCGACGCCGAGATCAGGATAAAGACCCCCGACGGCGTCAAGGCCTTCCTGGACCAGGAGACCGCGATGCTGAAGAAGATGGTCGACCAGGTCTCGGCATCCGGCGCAAACGTGCTGCTCTGCCAGAAGGGGATCGACGATGTCGCCCAGCACTTCCTCGCCAAGGCGGGGATCATGGCGGCTCGCCGCCTCAAGGAGAGCGACATGGAGAAACTCGCCAAGGCGACCGGCGCAAAGATAGTCAACAACCTCAAGGACCTGAAGAAGACTGACCTCGGGACCTGCGGACTCGTCGAGGAGAAGAAGGTCGGCAACGACAAGATGATCTTCGTCGAGGAGTGCAAGAACCCCGCGAGCGTCGCCATCTTCATCCGCGCAGGGTTGGAGAGGATGCTCGACGAGGCCGAGAGGAGCCTCAACGACGCCCTCTACGTCGTGAGCGACGTCGCCGAGGTGCCCAAGATGGTCCCCGGCGGAGGCGCCATCGAGATGGAGCTCGCGAAGGAGGTACGTGGCTACGCGCGCCAGGTCGGCGGGCGGGAGCAGCTCGCCATAGAGGCCTTCGCGGACGCGCTTGAGGTCATCCCGAGGACCCTCGCCGAGAACGCTGGCCTCGACCTCCTGGACACGATGGTCGCGATGAAGGCTGCCCACGAGAAGAAGAACGGCCTCAAGATGGGGGTCAACGTCTTCGAGGGCGGCGTCGCCGACATGCTCAAGGAGGGCGTCATCGAGCCCATGGTCGTGAAGCAGCAGGCGATCAAGAGCAGCATCGAGGTCGCCAGCATGATCCTGAGGATCGACGACGTAGTCGCGGCGAAGAGCGGCGGCGGCCCAGGCGGACCCGGCGGTAGGGGCGGGATGCCACCCGGCGGAGACGAAGAGTAAACCCAGCCTTTTTAACCGGAGCCAATAGGCTCCCCCCTCAACAACGATCACTGAGGGGTGTACTTTCTTACGCCGGCAGAGTCGTCAGCCGACGACCTGTTTGATCAGTCTGAGATGGTTCCCGCCGAGGATAAGGCGGACGTAGTCCTCCGAGTACCCGCGTTTGACGAGTTCCTCGGTTATGGCGGGCATCTTGGAGGCATCCTCCAAGCCCTTCGGGGTGCCGGGGATGCCATCGAAGTCGCTGCCGAGCCCCACGTGGTTCGGGCCGACGAGGTTCACTATGTGGTCTACGTGGTCGACGAGGGTCTCGACGCAGGGCTTGGTCTTGTGGACGAAGTCGGGGGCGAAGTTCATACCCATCACTCCGCCGCGCTCGGCGAGGGCCTTGATCATATCGTCGGTCATGTTGCGGGGGTGGGGGCAGACTGCGCGGGCGTTGCTGTGGCTCGCCGCGACGGGGTCCTTCGAGACCTCCATCACGTCCCAGAAGCCCGCGTCGCTCAGGTGGCTGATGTCGACTATCATGCCGAGCCTGTTTAACTCCTCGACTACCTCGACGCCGAACTGGCTGAGGCCGCCCCTTGTCCGGTTGTCGGCGACGCCGTCGGCTAGGAGGTTGCGTAGGCTGTGGACGAGGCCGACCATCCTGACCCCGAGGCGATGGTAGACTCGGAGCATGCTTAGGCGCCCCTCCAGGATGTCGGCGCCCTCGATGCTGAGCATAGCTGCGATCTTCCCCTCCTCGTTGGCCTGCATGATCTCGGCGTGGCTCGTGACGGGTTGGACGAGTTTAGGATACTTTTCGCACTCTGTGTAGAATGCCTCGATCATCTCCATGGCTGTGCGGAGGGCGTAGGCGGGTGTCGGGTCGCGCTCAGAGCTTATGGCGAAGACCTGTAGGTCGACGCCGCCCTCTCTGAGGCGGGGGAGGTCGATGTGGCCGAGCTTCGACCTCTTGCCAAAGCCTACCTTGCTCCTGTCCTCCCACATGCTGTCGCGTGGGCGCGTGAACTGGGGGAGGAAGCACTTGAGGGTGTCGCAGTGGGTGTCCACGACGAGCGCCTGTCTATGTAGTCTCAGTGGGTACTCATCCAACGCAATCGAGGAGGAATATGGCTAACGCGGTAGATGAGACTTCGGCTCCCTACCCCTTATTTGTTGGCAAGTCTTTATTGTGACCTGACCGTATATAATCCACCGGTCATCGCCGGGTAGGGTGATGTTCTGAAGCCTCTGCACGTGCTGCTGCTCGTCGCGGTCGTAGTGGGTTGCTCAGCGGTCTATCTGTGGAGTCGTCCCCCCGAGGTCCCCCCCGTCGTGGAACCCGTAGTGAAGCCCTTAGTGAAGCCCGTCAACGTGACGCTCGGCGTCATAACCTATAATCCGGTTGCGAAACTGCACTTCGACTACATCGCAAACACGACCCTTAACGACGTGAACGCCTACTCTGCCTCGAAGGGGTATCCATACCGGTTCGATTTCCTGTCGCGGAACACCGCTAGCATCGCCGAGGGGCTGGAGAGGGGAGTCGTCGACATGAGCCGCACGGAAGGCGTGAAGATATTCCTAGGCTTCGACTCGACGGAGGTCATGTGCGCCTCCCTGAGCTTCGCCATAAGCAACCACATGATCCTGATGGGCGTGCCCCTCATCCACCACGACAGCAGCGCCCTCCCCGGCGACATCATGTTCAGGGTCGCGCCGAACCTGAGGCAGATCCACATCGCCTCGGCAAAAATAGTGAAAGGGATGGGCTTCAAGGGGGTTATGGTCATACAGAGGGGTGACAGCTGGGGCGACGGCATCGTGATCGCGCTAGAGGAAGCGCTCGGCTCGGGCAGCGTGATGAAAGCGCGATACGACATGGACTCCACCGACTACTCGGGGGCCCTCGACTCGGCCGCCTCCCAGCTCCCCGAGCTTATCGCAAGATACGGCGCGCAGCGGACGGCGATAGTCCTCGTCAGCGCCGCGGAGACGAACAAGGTACTAGAAGAAGCCGCGAAACGTGACGGGCTCATGTCCGTCCCTTGGGTGATCCTGCAGGAGTCCCCTGACCCGTACAGCATAGCGGAGGAACTGCCCGACATGCTTGGGGTATCCGTCGTAGCCGGGGCCAAGTTAATAACCCTGAAGATGGCGCCCATCACCGATAACCCAGTCTTCGCAAAGCTCCAATCGGGTTACTCGGGGACCGATTCACTCGGCTTGATTGACGCCTCCTTCCACGACTCCATCTGGGTCGCTTGCCTCTCCATCTTGGAGGCGAATACGACGGACTCCGAGGTCCTCAAGGGCGTCATACCGGGGGTTGCCAATGAGTATACGGGTGCCTCGGGTAGGGTGCTCCTCGACGCCAACGGGGACCGGATGGTGGACTACGAAATCTACGAGGCCACATTCACCGGTAGCGCCCCCACCTGGGTCAAGTCAGGGAGATACGACGCCGCGACGGGGCAGGTCACGTTCGGCGGCGAATGATTCATCAGCGATGGGGCACCCATTAACTGGTTCAACATGGTCAAGGTCCCACCCGAGGTAAAGGCGATCTTCGAGAAGCAGCGAGTCATACCCATGGCGACGGCCGACAAGTCGGCGCGCCCAAACGTCATCCTCGTCGGCATGTGGTACTGGGCTGACGACGAGACACTTATCGTCTCCGAGAACTACCTGAACAAGACGAAGGCGAACCTGCTCGAGAACCCCGTCGTGGCCTTCAACGGCTGGGCGGATGGGAAGAGCTACCAGATCAAGTGCAGGGTCCACTGGGAGACCTCGGGTCCACGGTACGAGCAGATCAGGAAGATGGCGACCAGCGGGACGCGCCAGTTCCCGGGTAAGTCCGCCGTCGTCTGCGCCGTGGAAGAAGTCTATCAGGGGAACGGCGGAGACGGGGCGGGTAAGAAGCTCGCCTAGATCACGAAGTGGTTGCCCCGATCTTCCTGCTCGCGCTGCTTCGCGACGCCCTTCTGCATCCCCTCGTTCGTTATCTCGATGTCGTACTCCACGAACTTCTCCACCATGCCGAGGATGGTCTGGCTCATCTCCTCAAGCTCCTCCTTGGTGAAGTTACTCATCACCTCTGGGCTGTTGACCCACTGCATCCAGCCCGCCAGGCTCTGGCCAAGGGCCATGAAGCCGAAGCGCATGGCGCGGACCCTGTCGAGGCGATCCTGGTCCTTCTTCTCCCTGAGCTTCTTCAGCTCCTCCAGGGTCTTCTCGCTGCGCTCCACCCAGTTGACGTTGAGGGCTTCCATTGCGTAGAAGCCTCACCGCTCGCCCCCTAAAAACGTCTCCGGTCCGGCGGGTAGGGTTTAAATCAATGATCTCTCGGGTATTTGGTGGAGCCGGGGTCTCCTAGCTCGGTAGGGAGCCAGCCTGGAAAGCTGGTGTCCGTACGGACTCGAGGGTTCGAATCCCTCTCCCGGCGCCAACCATTCTACGCCTTCTGAATCTACTCAACCAGGACGTGGAGGCGCCGTTCGCCCTCGTAGGTGGCGCGTATCTTGTCGAAAGCGTCGTCCCCGGCGAGGGTGAGGACAGCTATGCTATCGTATAGCTTAGTGTCTCCGCGTTCCTAGAACCAATCGTATGTCGTGCTTGAGTGAGAGGCGTAGAGCCAACCCACAACCCATGTTGCCCGTCCCGGCGAGGATACCGATCTTCACCAGGACTCCCCAAAGGAGTGTGATAGTGGGGAATATCAACTATGAAGATTACCCTTCACGTGCCCTGTTGGCCATTAAAACCCTTATAAAGTAATCAGCGAATTGTTTAGAAACATGGCCAATCTTGGGCGCCTCTTGTCCGAAGGATCGATCATCCTCCTGGTGATGGCGCTGGAGTATTTCACGATCCGGCCCCTATTCGGGGACACCCTTGGCTGGGGTTTACTCGGCGTAACCGGGTTAATTCTGATTGTTGACGTGTTGAAGAATATCCTCTGAGCCGTCAACCAGCTGTGGCGCCACTACTTCATGATCCGCTGCATGAAGTGCCCTATGCGCCAAGACCCGGAGCAAGGGCCCAACCTCTTATTCCTCGACCCTGAGGATCGTCGCCCCGAGGCTCACGGCGCTAGATTCAACACGATGCTCTCCCCCCAGATCATCGGCACATAGCGGACGCCCGTGTCCTGCGGGATCACGTGTTCGAGCCAGAGGTGGCCGTCCCGCTCCTGCTCCAGGACGTCTCTGAACTTGCAGTCGAGGGTAGCCCTGCCATGCCCGAACTCGTAGAGGTGCAGTGGAACCAATACGCGGCTCTGTGGCGCCAGCTTGTAGTAGTCTTCAGCGAGCCTCTCGTCAACGTAATGAACGAGGTAGAGGTCCACCCGCTTACCCGAGAGATCCGGTTTGGCATTAGAGAAGCAACCGTCCCCCATGTGGAGGATACCGAAGCCTGATGCCTCGACGTAGAACCAGTCCGTCGGCGTCGCCTCGAAGCCAGTCAACGGTCCATATGGATCGCTATGCTCCGCGGGATAGGCCGTGATCCTGACACCCTTCACCTCAATCGTCCCCCCCAGCTCCACACCGACGAGTGCCTGGGCTGCCAAGGCGGACCCGGCGAGGACTTTGACCATGCTCTCCCCTTCGGGGTCCCTGACTAGGTTGTTCTGATTTGAGTAGTCGATCCTGACCCTCTCATCGGCCACCACGATCTTCACCCCAGCCTTCTCCGCAGCGGCCGCGACCTTCGCGTCAATGTGGTCTCCATGAGGGTGGGTCACTATGAGGATGTCGAGGAGGCCGCCGACGTCGGCGATGGAGGGCGCCACATAACTCCCCGCCACATCAATTCCGAGGACTACGTCCGCCGTCTTGACGACGACTCCCATGTTGTAAATGTACCAGACCCTCATACTCCCCTCCGGGACGATGGTGGAGCGGATCTCCTCGATGACTCGCCTCGTCCTGAGCTCGAGCAGATTCGCCACCGCGCCCTGAGTGACTACGGTCACGGGGAAGTTCGTGGAGAGGAAGTCATCGAAGCCTAGAAGCAGGTCCCTGCGACCCTCCGGGCTGCTCCCCGGCGGCGTCTTCACTATCTGTTCATCCATGGCGTCGGCGGGGACCTTGGTGAGCTGCTCGGGCGGGAGGGGGGCCCGTAAGTATAGAGCTGCGCCGAGCAGGACGATCAGGGCAACCGGGATCAATACGAGATAGTGCCTGTGGGGGTCCATACCGGTTACCTACTTCATGATCCGCCGCATGAAGCGTCCTATTCGGTCAAGACCCTGAGCGAGGGTCTCCCCCCGTGTCCCGATGTTGATCCGTAGGTGCCTCTCGACGCCGAAGTGGTCCCCCGGGCTCACCATCACTCCCTCCTCTTTAAGGAGCCTCTCAGCGAACTTTGATGAGCCGAGGCGGTTCTTGTACCGGGGGAAGACCGTGAAGCCACCCATGGGATCGGCGCACTTCACGAGGTCGGGGTACTCCTTGCACCAGTTGTTCCACGTGTTTATGTTTGCTTGGCGTATGGACTGGTTCCGCTTTATGTACCGCGCCCTGTTCGCCAGCAGCTTCTCCGCTATCTGCTCACCGATGCCGCAGTGACTCAGGGTGGTGTAGTCCTTCATCACCCAGCAGCGCTCTATGATCTCCTTCTCCGCCACTATCCAGCCTATGCGTGGGCTCGTCGCCCCGAGCTTGCTTATGCTCCCCGTGATGACGCCCCTCTCGTAGAACTCCGGCGTCGCCGCGGGCTTCCCATCCGCCTCGGAGCCGCGGAGGGCGTTGTTGCAGTGGACGTAGGCCCCCACGTGCTCGGCTATCTCGCAGAGGGCCTGCATCTCCACCTGCGTCATCACGGCGCCGGTGGGGTTGTTCGGGTTGTCGAGGAAGACCAGCCTAGTGTGGCGGTTGATCTTCTCCTTAAGCTCCTCCAGATCCGGCGCCCACCCCCTCTCCTCGACGAGGTGGAAGGGCTTCACCTTCGCCCCGAGCATCCGGGCGAAGCCCGTGGTCTGCTCGTACTGGGGGACCTCCGTGAAGTACTCGTCCCCCTGTTCGAGGAGGGTGAGGTTGACCAAGAGGTTCGCTTCGCTTGTCCCCGAGGTGATGAGGACGTTCTCGGGCTCGACCCTGTACCAGTCGGCGACCTGTGCCCTGAGGGCCTCTGAGCCGCATGTCACCCCGTACCTCATGATGGTGTCGGGGGACATCTGGGGGACGACCTCCCTGAGCTGGAGCTTCGCCACTCCGCCCCCGCCGAGGTCGATCTCAGCCTTCTCGAGAAGCCAGCGCTCCAGCCTGAAAGGGTTAATCTTCAGACACGGGGCCTCCCTTATCTTGCATGTAGCGGTGTAGTTTAAAACATAAATGGAGGAAGGGGGCAGGTTACTTCCTCTTTGTGAGGCTGAGGTACTTTACCGCGAGTTCCTCACTCATGCTCTTCAGGTTGTAGCCTACGTCGTCCGTGGTCAGTATGCCGGCGACGTGGTCCTTGTCGTCGATGACGACGAGGCGCCTGATCTTGTGCTCGTTCATGGTGTCTACGGCGTCCTCGACCTGGCAGTGGACGGAGACGGCGATGACGGGCTTGGTGCATATGTCGGCCGCCATGAGCTTCTTCGGGTCCTTCCCCGGGGCGAGGACCCTGTGGACGAGGTCACGCTCCGTGACTACTCCCACGGGTTTCCCGTTGGTGACGAGGATGACGCTGCTTATCCCCTTCTCGCGCATGATGTTGGCGACCTCGTCGGCCCTCGCCGCGGGGGAGATGGTGACGGGTGCCCTCGTCATGATGTCGGAGACTCGCATAAGAATCGAGTAGATGTTGGGAGGGGTGATAGTAAAGAGTAACGATCAGGCCTTCTCGATTCGCATGGGGGCGCCCTTGGCGACCCTGAGGGCGAAGGGGAACCTGTCCAGGCTCATGGCGGCGTGGAAGTCCCCCTCCCTGAAGCTGGTCTGGGTGGGGTCGAAGAACTTGGCCCCCTGGGGGTTCGCCCTGATCCTCCGCGCCATCTCGGGGAAGTCGAGTCTCTCGCCTCTGAGCCGGGCCTCTAGGTACTCTGCGCAGAGCTCGTCCTCGATGGCCTTGGAGTCCCCCTCCCACCCCATGGCGACTATGGAGACGACGCGGGGGCTCCTCCTCTTGATGTAATTCACCGTGGCCTCGGCTATGACGAAGCTGCCGAGGAGTATCTCGTCGGCACCCGATGCGGCGAGTATGCCCTGTACGCCGCTGCTGGTCCGCTGGATGACCGTCTTGCCCGTGAAGTCGACGCCGCTGATCTCGTCTGGGCTGTTGCCGTAGTCGAAGCCGGGGACCCTGTGGCCGTGGACCTCGCCCATGATGAGCCAGTCGGGGTTGCGGCGGCGGAGTTCGAGTGCCTCCTCGACGCCTCCGACGGGGAGTATCTCCTCCACCCCGTTTGCCATGACGAAGGCGGCGGTGGTGAAGGCCCGAAAGACGTCGATGATGACGGCTGTGCCCGTCGCCCTCCGCGCCCCCTCGAGGAGGCTTAGCCGCCTTATCTCCATAGGCTAGATGCCCCTGTTTACCTCGACGTTGCCCGCCTTCACGACGAGGCGGATCTTCGCCTTGTCCTGCAGTATCTTGACGTCGGCGGTGGGGTCGCCGTCGACCACTATGAGGTCGGCCCACTTCCCCTTCTCGATGGTTCCGGTCTTGGCTCCGAGCCAGCAAGCCTCCGCGCCGACCTTCGTGGCGCAGGTTATCGCCTCGATGGGCTTGAGGCCGGCGGCGACCATCAGCTCAAGCTCCTTGGCGTTGTCGCCGTGGCGGTTGAAGGGAGTCCCCGCGTCTGTGCCGGCGGCCACCTTGACGCCCGCCTTGTAGCAGAGCATGAGGCTCTTCGGCGGGTACTCGACGATCTCCTCCGCCTTGGCGACGGCCCACTCGGGGATGCCCGCGGCCGTCCCCTTCTGGACTATGTTCCAGGAGGCGACGAGGGTCGGCACCTGTATGACGCCGTGCTCCGCCATCGCCTTCACGGTCTCCTTGGTCTGGATGCTGCCGTGCTCTATGCTCTTGACCCCTCCCATGATGGCGTTCATGATGCCTGTGGGGCCGTGTGCGTGGCTCGCGACGCATTTACCGACGTGGTGGGCCTCGTCGCATACGGCCTTGATCTCGTCGACCGTATATTGGGGTGTGTCGACGGGGTCGGTGGGGCTCATTACGCCGCCGCTGGTGCATATCTTTATGAAGTCGGCTCCCTCGCGGAGGTTTACCCTCGCGGACCTTCGTGTCTCGACGGGGCCGTCGCTTATGAGGCTCATCTCGTTGTAGGTGACGCCGCTGGGGAGGTAGAAGTCGGCGTGGCCGCCCGTCATGCTTATGATCCTGCCTGGGGCGACGATCCGTGGGCCCCGCGCGACGCCCATCTCTATCGCCTTCTTGAGGCTGAGGGCGAAGCCGGATGGGGCGCCCATGTCGCGGATCGTGGTGTATCCGGCGTCGAGGGTCTTCGCCGCGTTATGGGCGCCGAATAGCTGGATGAGGCCCGGCGTGTAGCCGAGGGCCGACATGACGTTGGCGTCGCCGTTGCTGCAGATGTGGACGTGGGCGTCGATGAGCCCCGGCATCACCATCTTCCCCGCGGCGTCTATGACCTCCGCCCCCTTGGGGGCGTCGACGGTCTTCCCAACCTCCTCGATGGTGTTACCCTTGATTACGATGGTCGCGTCCTTTACGGGCTTCTTCCCCGTGCCATCCAACAGGTACGCGTTCTTAACCACTTTCACCGGTGCGTTCTGGGCCATGAGGTAGAAATCTAGGCCTGATGATTAATTGTTTTCCTGCCTAGAGGGTTACTGGAGGCGGGTTATCTCCTTGCGGAAGTCGATGTCCCCGCCCTTCCCCACCTTGGCGAGGAGCTCCTGGACTGTGCTGTAGGCCTCGTCGACGGAGCCGCTGTGCTCCTTCTGCGTCTTGAGTAGGTGCCAGGCCCACTCCAGCGCCTCGAAGGCGCCCATCTGGTAACTCGAGACCGACTCCAAACTCTTCACAGCGAGACTCGCCCTCTCAGCGTTAAAAGGGGTTGCGCACCACGCGGCGGGGGAGACCCGGGTGAAACTGAGGGTCTGCGATCACTTACCGCTCTTCTTCATCGGCAGCCTGAGCTTCTGGTAGAGCTCCGACCCCTTCTGCGACTCCCAGATGGGGAATACCTGCACACTCGCCACCTGGCCGTACTCCGTCACGTAGTGCATCATATCCTCCTCGCTGTCCGTCTCGAAGATCGTGAAGCCGGAGTAGCCCTTCGGGGTGTTCGCCATCGTGTGGGGTGGGAAGAGGGTCTTCACCGTGTGCCCCGCCTTCATCCTCCTCTTCCATATCTCGATGAACTCGTCGAGGTCATCGGACTCGCACTCTAGAAACGCTATAAACTTCAAGCAATTCACCGTGTGTTCTTTATGATCAGCGGATAATAAACGTAGTCCAGGCGGCGCAGTGGTTAGGGTGGTAACTTCTAAATTCATCCACATAGTGATGGATACGTGCGTGACTGCAGTTGCTTGACATCAAGCTGATCAGGGAGAACCCTGAGATGGTGTGCGCCAACTTGGAGAGGAGGCACCAGCCGGAGAAGCTAGAGCTCCTCCAGCAGGTCATCGACGCTGACAAGCGGTGGCGCGAGCTGACCGGTAAAGTGAATGGGCTCCGCAGGAGGCGGAACGATGTGAGCCAGGAGATCGCCCAGGCCATGAAGGCCGGCAAGGACGCCTCATCGCTGAAATCCGAGGCCCGTAGTATTCCCGAGGAGATCAAGACACTAGAGTCTGAGCTCGAGGAGAGGCAGGCCTTCGTGAGGAACGGCTTGATGAGGCTGCCGAACCTCCTCCACGAGTCCGTGCCTTACGGGAAGGACGACAAGGACAACGTCATCGTGAAGGTCTGGGGTGAGTCTCCCAAGTTCGGGTTCTCGCCGAGCAGTCACGTCGAGCTCTCCCAGTCCCTTGGCATAGCCGACTTCGAGAGGGCGGCGAAGGTAACCGGGACCGGCTTCTACTACCTGCGCAACGAGATGGCTCTCCTCGACTACTCCGTGATGAGGTACGCGATGGACCTCCTCCTCAGCAGGGGGTACAGCCTCATCGAGCCGCCGTACATGATCCGGCGGAGCTTCTACGAGGGAGTCACCGATCTGGGCGACTTCGAGAACGTCATGTACAGGATAGACGACTCGGAGAACGTGAAGGATCCCCTCTACCTGATCGCCACGTCGGAGCACCCATTGGGGGCGATGCTCAAGGATGAGATACTGAACGCCGACCAGCTGCCCGTCAAGATGTGCGGCGTCTCCCCCTGCTTCAGGAGGGAGGTTGGCAGCCACGGCAAGTACACGAAGGGCATCTTCCGCGTCCACCAGTTCAACAAGATTGAGCAGTTCATCTTCTGCCTCCCCGAGCAGAGCTGGGAGCTACACGAGGAGCTGCAGCGTAACTGCGAGGCCCTCTACGAGGGGCTCGGCATCCACTACAGGGTGGTGAACGTCTGCACCGGTGACATCGGCAGCATCGCGGCGAAGAAGTACGACACGGAGGCTTGGATGGCGGACGGCGAGTTCAGGGAGGTCGGGTCGAACAGCAACTGCACCGACTACCAGGCGAGGAGGCTGAACGTCCGCTACAGGATGAAGGAGGGGCAGGCCCCCGTGGGCTTCGTCCACACCCTGAACAACACCGCCATGGCGACCTCGAGGACCATGATCATGATAATGGAGCAGTACCAGCAGTCGGATGGCACCATCAGGGTGCCGAAGGCGCTCCAGAAGTACATGGACATGGAGGTCATCGAGGGCAAGCTCAACAAGATGAAGATCTAAAGCCCCTTTTTCCTCATTTCTCCAATTTGGAGAACACCCTGCATATGGCCAGGGTCACCCAGAGCCTATCCTCCCCCGCATTCTCCGTCTCGATCTTCTTCGCGCCCTTCCTGTACGAGTTCTCCCAGAGGCCGTCCTCTGACTGGTGCCCCGCGAGCCAATCCAACCCCTCCTTCACGTGGGGGTGGTCGGCTGTGAAGCCGATGTGGGAGAGCGAGTCGAGCGCCATGGCGAGGTTGTTCCACCAGAAGGGGTACTGGAACCTGACCCAGTAGTCGGCGGCCTTGTAGGAGTTGTAGGTGTCGGGCTGGAAGAATCGGGAGGCGAGTAGTTCACCGGCCTTGGTCGCCTCCTCCGAGTGTGCGTATCTGTGGTGGCAGGCGAGGGCGCGTATCGCCATCCCCGTTACGCTGTGGCTGGAAGGGTGGCTGGGGTCGAATTGCAGCGTCTCGGCGTGGTGGCTCGATATGTAGACCTCATCCTCCCAGCTGAGCTTCTCCGTTTGACCCGGGTAGGCCCAGCCGCCGTCCCCCTGCCTGACCCTGATGAGCCACTTGACTGCCTCCTCGACGCGTGGGTCGTCGCCGTAGCCTGCCTTGACCAGGAGTTCGACGAGTAGCCCCGTGTAGTGGGGCGTGTACTGGTCGACGTAGAATCCCCTGAAGTCGCCCTCGTCGCTCTGGCAGGTGAATATGTACTCCGCCGCGGCCCCGATGGCGGGGTGGGTCACGTTGAGTTCGTACCTCCCCACGAGTTCGCGGAGGCGCTTGAAGGTCTCGATCAGGCCGTACTTGACGTCGGGGTGTTTCTCAAGTTTTTCCCCCGAGGCGCCCCACGAGCCGTCGCCCCTTTGGCTCCTGAGGAGCCGCCTAGGCTCTGGTAAGTCCCACAGCGTCCTCACAGAGCCGGCGTCTTCCCCGAGGAGGTCCCTCTTGGCGTAGAATCTCATCACGTCGGACCCCGAACCGAGAAGTGGTTTTAACGGGTCGAGTCTCAGCCTTTCTCTCCACGCTGGCACGTTGGAATCCCCACCGCGGTTTCTAATCCACTTAGTGTGCGGAGTGGTTTAAGGCAGGATCGACGGGGCGCCGTCTACTTGAATATGTAGAGTTCCTCGTCGTATCTCCTGTCGAGGATCTGGCCGGGGGGCAACTTATCGATCCTCCTCGAGGCCAGGTGGTCACGTAACCGGGTGTTCATCTCTTCGAGGCTCATGTCGCCGCATAGCCAGGCTATGGGGACGTTGACGTTCATGGGTCTGGCGGGGATTATGTGGCGGGTCGTCTTCTGGGAGAAGACCTTGCCGGCGAGGGCCGTCTCCACGACCTCCCTCTTGGTGACGGTGGGGGTCATGAGTTCAGTGGAGTACTCCCCCGAGGCGATGCGTGCGGGGGCGTCCCTGTCTGTGCTGTACCCCATGTTGTGCCCCCTCGCTTGTAGGAGGTTCTCAACCCTCTTGATCGCGGCGTACCTCCCCTTGATGTCCTCGGCGGTGCCTAGGGCGGCGAAGCTCCACGAGCGGGAGAATAAAGCCGTCACCGCCTCGCGGCTCTCAACCATCTCGTGTGCCTGATCGTAGGTCTTCTCGACCGGGCTCAACCCGGCCTCCCTAAGCGCCTCCTTGGCCTCACTCGCACCGCTCAGATCCTTGAACATCCTGTACCAGCACCCTATATGGATGTGGGGGTTGCCGTAGTCGACGAGGCAGACGGGGATGTAGCGGAAGCCTATATCCTTCGCCGCCGCGACGCGGTGCATGCCGTCGAGGACTACGAGGCTCCCCGAGTCGACGATGATGGGGTGGATGAACACTCCGTCCCCGGGCATCTTGTCCACGAGCTCCCTCATCTTCACCGGTATGATCTCCTCGTGTATGTGGAGCCTGCCGAGCTCCTCCAGGGCGATCTCAAGGGTGATGAGGGGCGTCCTCAGGGTGAATCCGAGTCGATGACTCCCCAAGCAGCCTCACTCCTTGAAGAGGTCGGCACGGCCAAACCGGCGGGCGTCGACGGTCTTCAAGCGGTAATTCCTCATCTTGGATCGTTCAACGTGGTGATAAGCATATTCCCCGAATACTGGCGCAAACAGCACATGGGCTAGACGGCGAGAAACATACGTAGGGGGAGGGGTCCCCCACATAACATGATTCCTTTAACCGAGAAATGTTTGAAAACGGCTCAATTACCTCGCCGATCTACGCTAAAGGAGCGCGTATTCCCTACCAAGCCGACAGTAAAGGACCGCCGCTATACCTGGTTGCGCCAATACTCTGACCGTCAATAACCATATACGGCGACGCGCCCAATCTAGGTCGAGTTGACCGACCAGAGCATGAAAGAGATGGCGGACATGCTCCGCCAGGGCGCCAAGATGCTGAGCACGACGTGTCCCGAGTGCGGAGCACCCCTCTTCCAGCTCAAGACCGGAGAGACCTTCTGCCCACGCGAGAAACGCGAGGTGAAGACAGTAAAGGAAGGAGAGGACCCCCAGAAGGCGAAGCAGGACGCTAGCCTGGAGAAGACGTTCCTCTCCAAGCTCCAGCTACTCCAGCAGAGGCTCGACTCGGCGACGGACCCCGTCGAGATCAGGGAACTCACCCAGACCATAACCGTGGTCCTCGACGCATTCTCAAGGCTGAAGCCTAGAACAGGGTGACCACGGTGACACCCGCCACAATGGCGAGGCACCCCGCCACCGTCCTGGCGCCGATCTTCTCATTCCGTAACAGCAGCCAACTCAAGAGGAGGCTGAAGAGGGGGTTCGCCCCCACGATGACGGAGACGACGGAGACCGACCCCAGATCCATCGCGGTGTACATAGCCACCCAAGCGGCGCTCACAACTACGCCGGAGCCGACGAAGTAGGGGAGGCACCCCCTCGTGATCTTCACCTGCCCGAGCTCCCGGCTCGCCGTCAGGTAGAGGAGGTAGCTGAGGAAGCTCGCCGCCGAGCCCACGACCGCGCCGAGGATGGGCTCGGGGAGGACCCGGAGCCCCGCCTTCAGGGTGGGTGACGAGGCGCCGTAGAAGACGGCGGAGACGACGGGTATGAGGAGCGCCATCCCCCCGAGCCTCCCCCCGCCGCCGGTGAAGCTCGTTATCACTACGCCCCCGACGATTAGGACCGCACCGAGCATCACAGGGAGCGATACGTCGTCGCCGAGGAAGAGGATGGCGAAGAGGGCCGTGAATAGGGGGCTGCTCCCGATGATGCTCGCGCTCACGGCGACACCGAGGCGCTGTATGCTCAGGTAGTTCGTGATCCTCCCGAGGGTCGATGAGAGTATCCCGGACGCGGCGAAGAAGGCGACCGCAACCCAGTCGAAGGCGAAGCTCCCCCTCCCCAGGATCACTGCGAGGATGACCATCTGGACCCCCGCGCCGACTATCGCACCCGTCATGGGGGTGGAGTCCCGCATCCCACGCCTGATCAGCACGGCGCTCAACCCGAAGCAGAACGCCGTGAACAGTGATAGCGCCTCGATGATCAAGCCGAGAATCCTCCGGGCACCGCCTAAAGGTCGATGCCAGTGAGCTCCTCGACGAGCCTCTGGACCTCGGCTTCAACCTCGTCGACGGGGCGACCCGTGTCCACGAGCCTCATCTCCCCCGCCCCCGCGAAGCCGAGGTAAAGCTCCCGAACCCTGCTAAGATAACTCCTGTTCTCGAAGACCGTCAGGGTCCTCCCCGAGACCCTCATCAGGCTCCTCTCGGGGTCGACGTCGAGGAGGATCACGAGGTCGGGCTTCAACGCGAACTTCTGGAGGTCCCTGAGCCAGGCGACGTCCACGCCAGCAGCCCCCTGGTAGGCGAGTGTCGAGTGGTAGTACCTGTCACAGACGACGATCGTCCCCTCTGCGAGGGTCTGCTCGATCCGCTTGCTGTGCTCGAAGCGGTCCGCCGTGAAGAGGAGCGCCTCGGACTCTGGGCTGAGGTACCTGTCACCAGCCTCCGCGTATTCCCTGATGAATCGGCCTATGCTGCCGCCGCTCGGCTCCCTCTCCAGAACGTGGTCGACGCCCTGGTCGCGCAGCTTCATGCTCAGCAACTCGATCTGGGTGCTCTTGCCGCTGCCGTCGACGCCCTCGAAGACTATGAACCAGCCCCTGGGAGCCATCGAGTGGAAAAGGACGCGGATGGCGTTAAATGCCTTCCTAGATCTGGAACTGGTCCCTGCTGTAGGTTGTGAGGAACTCGGCCTTACCGTTCCTGATGAGGATCATGTCCTCGACCCTGAGGTAGTACTCACCCTTGCTCCAGAGCTTCGGCTCGATGCAGAAGACCATCCCGTCGACGAGGGGCTGCGTCACATCCGGCCTGAGCCAGGGGTCCTCGTGGACCTCGACGCCGATCTGGTGGCCGACGACGCCCGTCTTCAGCCTGTTCCTGAGGAAGCCGCCGTAACCCTCCCTGTCCAGCGCCCTCTCTATGAAGGGGTAGAAGTCGCAGAGGCGCGTTATCTCTCCGCCCACGGCGTCCCCCGCCTGGACGACGGCGAGCTGGAGCGCCTGATATGCCTGCAGTATGTCGGGGCGGGGCTGCCCGTAGTAGACGCTCCTCCCCCAGTCGCTGCAGTATCCGTCGACGACGAGGCCGAAGTCGAATGCGATGCTCGTACCCTTGGCGAGGCCGGCCTCCTTCGGGTAGATGAAGGGGTCGTTCGCGGGGATGGTCCCCGTCTTCAGGTAGCCGCCCGTCGGGGGGAAGCTGGCGTCCGTCGCCCCCAGCCCCCTCCCCATCATCTCCATCATTATCTGGAGGTTCCTCTGGGTCAGCCCCTCGATGATGCGTGGGGAGATGAGTGCCATGACCGCCTCGGTGACCTCGGCGGCCCTCTTCAGTTTCACGACCTCCTCGGGTTCCTTGATCATCCTGATGCCGTCGAGGAGTCCTTCGCCGACGCGGAACCGGGACCCGGCGCATGCCTTCGCTAAGTCGAGGCTCGTGCTCCCCCAGCAGAAGTCGCCTATGGCGACGCGCCCCGGCTTTACACCCAGATCCAGCACCACCTTCTTGACGAGATCACCATAGGGTTGCGCCCTCTCGGCGACGCGCACGTCCTTTATCCAAGTCCCCTGGGAGTGGCTCTGGTTCTCGGGGTTGAGGGTGAGGACGGGCTCCCCACTGCGGGGGACGAAGACGTTGTCCTGGGGGTAGAGGAGGTCCCTGCCGCGGCGCCACTCCAGGTTGACTCCGGTTAGGTACTGGAGGTCCGGGCTGCCCCCGTAGACGACGAGGTCGAGTCCCTGCTCCTCCATCTTCGCCTGGAGTCCCGTGAGCCGCCTCTTAAAATCCATATTGAATCTACAATGGCGTCATGCGATAAATCGGTTGCCCTAAAAACGTGGGTCAGGCGGCCTCTACGATCCCCTCGTCGCCGACGACGCGGAGCCTCATCCCCGTTTTCAGGGTCTTCAGGGGGTCGCCGTCGAGCTTGTCCACTAGGGGGATGCTGGAGATGACGCAGCCCGTGGCGAGTATCGCCTCGGTTTCGACGTTGATTATCGCAGCGGGTGCGGTGCCCTGCTTCTTCATCCTGTAGATGATGTAGCTGCCGACGGTGCTCCCCTTGCCCGTGGGGAAGACGAAGACCTTGCCCGAGATGCACTCGCCGCAGCAGGCGTGGCCCGGCTCGGTGATGATGCCCGTGTCGGGGTCGACTCCGCCGTAGAAGCTGACGGGGTCCTTACTCACCAGTGCCTCTCCCTCGGCGGTGCCGCCGACGACCTTACGCCCCCTGAGTATCACTTCAGAGCCTCCTTCACCAGCTCCTTCGCGGTGCCTACCCTGGTCTTGAGCCCCATGTTGGCGCTGTACTGGGCGCCCTTGAAGCTGTTGAGGGCGACCTCCCTCCACCCCATCTCCTTCAATGGGGCGACGACCATGCACGTATCCACATATACCTTACCGCCGGCGTCCTCTATCTCCCCGACGTAGCCCCTCCTCTCCGCCTCGGCGTAGACGCCCCGGCTCGTGAAGACCCAGAGCTTCCCCCCCACCTCCTTCCCCTTGCAGAGGCCGGCGACCTCGCCCACCTCGTGGAGGCTGCAGTGGGGGCAACCGATGCAGGTAACAGGGTCGGCCACTTCGCATGTGAACCTTTCCCGGGCCTCTTTGAGGTCCTTTTCCCCAATCGTGACCTTCTCGACCTCCCTGAGGTGGGGCTTGACCTTCTCCGCCTCAGGGGTGACGCCCTCACCGTGCCAGAGGGCGACGCCGCCGCTAGTCGCGAGGGCCGCCCCCAGCGTCTTGAGGGATTCAAGGCTCGGCTTCCCGAGCCCCCTGAAGTATGGGGCGGTGATCCCCACGAGCTTCCCCGTGACGTAGCCGAGGGCGCTGTAGTCGAGGGGGTCCGTGAGCTTCGCCTCGACCTCCACCAGCCTACCGGGGAGCCTGTTCTCGTCGAGCCTGTACGAGTACAGGGGGGTGAGGCCCGTTATGGCGCTCGCGATGGTGGTGGGGCCGGACTCCCTGTTGGTGCGGGCGCCGAGGACGGAGTTCGAGTAACAGATCGCTGACGACTCCGCCCAAGCTATCTGGGCGCCAAACCTCGGCACGTGCCCCACGAGGTAGGGTGTACAGGTGCACGTCGGCTCTATGCCCAGCGCCTCGAAGGCGCGGATTACCCTGAGCTGTCCATCCGCGAACCTCTCAGGGACACCCATCTCCCGCCAACGCTCCAGGTCCATCCCCGCCGGGTTGAGCGTCGCCCTGACCTTCGTCTTGGCGCCGAGCCTCGCCTGATCCTCGAGCCACTCAAGCCCAGCGTCGCCGAGGTTCTTGTAGCTCACACCGGAGACGTGGGCGCCCTCCACCGGCACAAGCTTCTCCGCCCCGAAGACCTCGCCCAGAGCCACAAGCAGCTCAAGCGACTTAGCCACGCCGGCGCCGTACTCCCCGGCGAGCATACGCTCCTCCTCCCTCGTCAGGTACAAGGATGTTCACAGAAACAGGAAAACCGAGGGATAAAAGGTGTCCCCCGTTTACGCGTACTTATCCAGTATCTTCTTGACGCGGCCCGAGACCGTTACCTCGGCCTTCATGAACTTCTCCTTAGGCTTGCCGAGGGGCCGGGTGGCGTCCACCCCGACCTTGCATCCCAGCTCCGTCTGCTGGTCCGCGGTGGGGTCGAGGCTGCTGACCCTGACGCCGGAGACGATGAGCAGGTCCTCGTCGCCCTTGAAGCGCGTGGCTATGGCCCACTCGACCTCCTGCATGTTCGTCGGGTCGATGTCCCCGTCCACCACTACGGCGTGCTTCAGGCTGGGATGGGCAGCGAACATCGCCATCAGGACGTTCTTCGGGTCCCCCTCCCTGACCTTGTCGAAGGAGACGACGCAGTGGAGCCAACCGGTCCCACCGAGGGTCATGTTGACGCCCCTCACGGTGGGTACGATGTTCATGCAGTACTCCCATATCCTGACCTCAGGCGGCATCCCCATAAGCAACATGTGCTCCGACCCCGCCGGGAGCAACGCCTGATAGATGTAGTCCCTCCGATGCATGACGCCGACGAGCTCCACGACGGGCTGCTTCCGCTTCACGTCGAAGGTCCCTGAGAGGTCCACGAACGGCCCCTCGTCAACGTCCTCGTCGAGCCTGATGCGGCACTCCAGCACGAGCTCCGCGTCAGCCGGGGCGAGGGCATCCACGTGGGGGCATTTCACCAGCTTCAGGGAGCCACCGAGCAGGTTGTTCGCCACATCGTACTCGCAAACCCCCCAGCCCGCGGGCATACTCGCGGCGAGCAGCACGGTCGGGTGGAGCCCGATGCTTATACAGCAGTCGAGCGTCTTCTTCCCCGCCTGCCCGGCGAGCTGCGTCAACCTGTGGAGGTGCCGGGGGACGATCCTGATCGTCATCCGCTGGGAGTCCAGAACCATGAGCCTGTGGAAGCTCACGTTCTCGACCTTCCCGTCGTGGCTCTTCGCGTAGAGTATCCCTGAGGTGATGAACGGCCCGAGGTCCCCTTTGAAGTGGGTGAGCACCGGTATCTTGGTCAGGTCGCCCTCCTCGACGACCTCGGTGACGGGCCCCCCATCCACCACCTCGCACCGCGTCGGGTTCTTTATCGCCCGCTGAAGACGCGTGTAGAGGTCCTTGGCCTCTATCCCCAGGCCCCGCAGGATACGGTCACGCGTCCCGCAGACGCCGCCGACCACCTTCGCGTCGTAGCCATCCACCTTCTCGAATAGAAGCGCCTTACCAGAGTCGAACCTCTGGAGCGCCGCCGCCACCTCGAGCTTCGTGCTGAGTGGCTCCTTGATCCTTATGAGGTCGTCTCCATCCTCCAGCTGCTTCAGGAATGTTCTGAGATCGCTCAACTCTTCTCCTCCGTCACACGCCTAACCAGGTCGAGAAGCGTCTTCCCGACCGCCTCCGAGTAGCCCTTTGACAGGTGGGTCGAGACAAGGGACATCTTCCCGTACTTCGCCGCGATGTGTGTTCCCAGCATCTTGCCGAGCAGCTGGTCCCTGTCACCGAGGAGCTGCGATGACGCCATCCCGGGGAGGGTCACCGTCGTGGAGCCGAGTTTCGGGTCGGCACCCTCCCAGAAGAGAGCGAGGACGGCGTTCTCAAGCTCAACCACCCCACAGTGGAGCGTCTTGCCCTCGAGCTCCGCGTCGAAGACCCTGAAGGCTAGGCTCATTACCCCGAAGTAGCCGCGGCATGAGTTAAGCCTATCCAATCACGCGTGGAGTACAATTCGACACCCGTTGAAGGTCCTGGTCGTCTCCGATGTCCACAGCAACTTCACCGCGCTCGAAGCTGTCCTCGACGACGCGGGTCCCTGTGACGCCAGCATCTCCGCGGGCGACATCGTCGGCTACGGCCCCCACCCACAGGAGTGCATCGACAGGCTCTACTTCAAGGGCTTCAAGTGCGTCGCGGGGAACCACGACGGTGCCGTCGCCACTGTGGAGACCGACTGGTTCAACGACGACGCCCAGGAGGCTATAAGGATCAACAGGGGGCAGTTAGCCCCCGCAAGCATCAAGTGGCTCGGCTCCCTCCCCACGGAGCTGAGGCTTGAACTAGACGGGCTGAAGATCGTGGTCTACCACGGGAGCCCCACAAACCCCCTGACGAGCTACATCTTCCCAGGCGACGCTGAAGCACACGCGGACCGTTTCCTCCACATCACTGGCGCCGACGTGCTCATCCTCGGACACACCCACATCCCCTACAGGGTCGAGAGGAGTGGCTGCCTCATGCTAAACCCCGGCTCGGTCGGTCAGCCCCGAGACGGCGACCCCAGGGCCAGCTACCTCATCCTCGAAACTGACCCCCTCAGGGCAGAGCACAGGCGGGTCGAATACAGCATAGACGTCACCGCCGAGGCCATAGACTCCGTCGGCCTCCCCCACAGGTTCGCCACGCGCCTATACAGGGGTACGTAGCCCGGTGATAGCTACTTAAATAAAAGCGTAACCTCCCATATGGTTGACAACTAATGGCCGAGAAAGGGAAAGCCGCCGATTCTAAGAGGGGGGAGCAGAAGAGCGGAGGCTTCCTATCAAACATAAGGCTCAGCAGGGCGACGGCAATCGAGATCTCCGTCCTCGGCATCGTCCTCGCCGTCGCCATCATCATAAGGGTCATGCTCCTGAGGTGGGGAGACTACCTCAACGAGTACGACCCCTTCTTCTGGTACAGGATATCCGAGTACATAGCGAAGAACGGATACGCCTCATACTTCACCTGGCACGACACACTTAGCTGGTACCCCAAGGGACGCGATATAGCCCTCAGCAGCTACCCGGGCAACCCCTTCAGCGCCGTCTTCCTCTACCAACTCCTGAACGCGATCCAGATCAAGGTCTCCCTCTTCAGTGTCGCCATGTACTTCCCCGTCTTCATGGCGACCATCGTCTGCATACTCGCCTACTTCTTCGGTAAGGACTTCGGCGGAAAAGCCGTCGGAATATTCACCGCCCTCTTCATGGCGATAAGCCCCACCTACATCAGCAGGACCGTGGCCGGCTTCTTCGACACCGAGAACATAGGCATCTTCGGCATCGTGGCGACGCCCTTCTTCTTCCTGAGGAGCATACGGAAGGAGAACTCCACGCAGAAGCGCGTCATCTACGCCGTCGCCAGCGGCCTCGCCATGGGATACGCGTTCGCCTCATGGGGCGCGGCACGCTACATCTCAAGCCTATTGCTCCTCTACATAGGCGTGATGCTCATCCTCGGGAAGGTGGAGATGCGCCACATAATCTCATACAGCATCACGATGGCGGTCGGTTTCCTCGTAGCCATCCCCATTCCACGTCTCGGCGTCGGCTACGTGATGAACATCGAGAACCTCGCAGCACTAGGCGCCATAGGGCTCCTGGTCGTCTATGAGGTTACAAAAAGGAAGATACCGGAGTCTCAGGCACGGCTCGCGACGATCGGCCTCGTCGTGGTCGGCCTCGCCGCCTTCATAATCTTACCCTACATGGGGATAGGAAACCCCATCGTGGGCAAGTTCGCCAAGGTTCTCAACCCCTTCGAGGAGGCAGGCGCCCTCTATACCTCGGTGGGTGAGAACAAGGTATCGAGCTGGGACGTATTCTTCACCGACTTCGGGGTCACCATAATCCTCGCCGTCCTCGGAGCCTACATGATCCTGAAAGAAGGAGGCGACGACCGGCACTACATGCTCCTCTTCTTCCTAACCTCCGTCTACTTCACAGGCACGGTAGTGAGGCTCAGCCTCATCCTCGCCTTCCCCGCCTCACTCCTCGCAGCCTACGCGCTGGTCAAGCTGGTCGCGTCCTTCCGCCCCGTCATAATGCGCAAGGAAGATACTCGGAGCAAGCGGCGTAAGGCCCAGGCATTCGCCGTGAGCAAGGGCCTCAGCATTGTATTCATCATCCTCTTCGTCGGATCGCTCGTGCCCCACGCCCTCAACGCGACCTCATCGGCAAGCAGCCCCGGCCCACTCGTCCAAAGCGGCGTACCCGTCATCCTAAACGGCAAGTACGCGAATGACTGGATCGAGACACTCTCATGGCTCAAGACCAACACAACGGAGGACTCCATAATCTGCTCCTGGTGGGACTACGGCTACTGGATAGAGACCATGGCCAACAGGACGACCCTCGCCGACGGATCCACGATGAACAGGACACAGATAGTCAACATAGCCAAAATGATGATGAAGCCCCAGAACGAGTCACTCCCACTCATGAAGAGGTTCGGCGTCGACTACGTCGTCGTCTTCGTGACACGCAACCCCAACTCACCGAGCACCGAGTGGCCCTACGGCGACAACGCCAAGTGGCCTCAGATGGCCAATATAGCCGGCCTCGACCTCACCCAATACTACACATACGATTCGGCATCCGGCTCGTACCAGTACACCCAGGCATTCGTCAACACGACCATAGCTGGCCTGATGTACGGCAGAGCCGACCCTACCCACTTCGAACTCGCCCACCAATCCCCGTTTGGATGGGTACTCGTCTACAAGGTCGAGTACTGACCCACCCAACTCTTATCTCCGGCAATCGCCTCGAAGATGTTAGAGATGTCCACAAAGGCTAGGGCTTCCCACATACTCGTCGAGAAGCAGTCACAGGCACTCAAGGTGCTGGAGGAACTGAAGGCGGGGGCCGACTTCAGGGAGCTTGCGAGGAAGTATAGCACGTGTCCCTCGGGGAAGAAGGGTGGCGACCTCGGCCAGTTTGGCAGGGGGCAGATGGTCAGGGAGTTTGAGCAGGCCGCCTTCGTCCTCAAGGTGGGGCAGGTCTCGGAGCCCGTGAAGACGCAGTTCGGTTACCACATAATCAAGAGGACTGGTTGACGCCGAGGCGATTCCCGCACTCTGATGCGAGGCCCTTGAGAACCGCCGTCGCCAGACCAACCCTGTCTCTTCGTATATCACGCATCGTTTCGCATTCCACTAGGCACCCGGGGCAACACCCCTCGGATATCCGCTTTCTAACGTCCTCGGCCTCCTTGGATCCCCATGTCTCGGCGAGGGGCTTTTCCCTTATGTTGCCGATTCGGCTGTCTACGAAGAGGCAGGGGTACACTGCCCCGTAGGGGTCGATGAAGAGCGAAGCTGAGCCCGCCGAGCAGGGCAGGTTCCTTGAGCCCGTCGATACGTAATCTGGGATGCGTCTAAGGTAGCTGATCACGGGCGCCGCTCTCAAGGGGCCCTTACGTCGTGTACTGTGATCCGCGACGGCACTTAGACCCGCCGACAAGACCCTTAGGTCCCACTTCCCTCCAAAGCCCCTGTTCCTATAATAGACCTCGCTGATGTTTACGGGTCTCACCGTGAAGTCTGCGCCGTGGTACTCGGCGACGCGCATAACTTGTTTGATCTGGTGTTGATTCTGCGGCGTTATGGTCATCCCTATGGAGAGCCGCATCTCCGGGTG
>Ga0315286_10000949_pt1 | contig 25594 bp, 24 predicted proteins | sample YL17G10_0_MG_FD_205038 | JGI IMG/M metagenome (GOLD analysis project Ga0315286, IMG submission 205038) | Sediment microbial communities from Yellowstone Lake, YNP, Wyoming, USA - YL17G10_0 | ecosystem: Environmental > Aquatic > Freshwater > Lake > Sediment | place: USA: Wyoming | collected...
CCCCAATTTCGTCCAAAAAAAATGTCCCCCCGTGGGCTTCCTCGATGAGGCCCGTCTTGTCTCTCAGCGCCCCGGTGAAAGCGCCGCGGACATGGCCGAACAGCTCGCTTTCCAGAAGAGGGTCGGGGATGGCTCCGCAATTGACCGCAATGAACTTCCCCCCGGACCGGCTCCCCGTCTCATGGATGCTCCGGGCGATCAGCTCCTTTCCCGTTCCGCTTTCGCCCGTGATCAGAACGGGCGCGTCGAGGTCCCTGACCTTCTCGATCAGGCTCTTGACCTGGCCGATCTCCGGCGATTTTCCGATGATCAAAAACGGCTGTGCCGGTCGGTCTGGGGGGATTTCTGGCATCGAGGTTACCTGAACACAAAGGATAACGATCCGCTTCGCCTTTTTTCTCACGCCGCGGGCAGGCCGGATTCAAAGAAAGAACGGTTCAGGCTGCTTCCGGTGGGAGTTCGGAGGAGACGCAGAGCATTTTTCTAGAGCAGGGAATAACTCTCCCTCCTCGTTTTTAAAGAAAACCGAACTTGAAAAAATCTAGCGCCGGCCGCCGAGGATCGAACCCATGATGCCGCGCATGATCTGCCGGCCGACCTGGCTGCCCATCGACCGGACAGCGCTTTTGGCCATCGCCGTGAGGAGCGTATCGCGCGGCCTCCCGGCCGGACGGGGAGCGCGGGGCTCTTGGGGAAAGGGAAAGCCCATTTGCGGAGGTTGAGGATATCCTCCCGGATAGGACGGCCCGGGCTGAGCCGGGCGTGTCGGGGATTCAAAGGCTTTTTCGGCCCTCGATTTCAGCAGCTCGAACGCCGACTCCCGGTCCACGACCCGTTCGTAATGGCCATAAATCACAGACCGGGATATGATCTGACGCCGGGTATCGGAAGAGATCGGCCCGATCTGGCTCTTGGGCGGAAGGACGAAGGCCCGCTCGACGATTCCCGGCTGGCCCTTCTCGTCGAGGAACGAAACCAGGGCTTCGCCGACGGCTAGCTCGGAAATCACTTTTTCGACGTTGATTTTGGGATTGGCCCGGAGGGTTTCGGCCGCGGCCCGGACCGCTTTCTGGTCGCGCGGGGTGAAGGCGCGGAGCGCATGTTGAACGCGGTTTCCGAGTTGGCCCAGGACGATGTCCGGAATGTCGAGCGGATTCTGCGTCACGAAATACACGCCGATGCCTTTAGACCGGATCAGCCGGGCGATTTGCTCGATTTTCTGGAGAAGCGCGTCGGGAGCGTCGGCGAAAAGGAGATGAGCTTCGTCGAAAAAGAAAACGAGCTTAGGCTTCTCGAGGTCGCCCACTTCGGGCATCCGTTCGAACAATTCGGACAGCATCCACAGCAGAAAAGTCGCGTATAATTTGGGCGAGAGCATCAGTTTGTCCGCGGCGAGGATATTGATCACCCCCCGGCCTTGGCCGTCGGTTTGAATGAAGTCTTCGAGATTCAGGGCCGGCTCGCCGAAAAGCTTGTCTCCGCCCTGGCTTTCGAGCTCGAGAAGCGCCCGCTGGATGGCGCCGATGCTTGCCGCCGAGATATGCCCGTATTCGGTCGTAAACTGGTCGGCGTTGTCCCCGGCGAATTGGAGCATCGCCCGCAGATCCTTGGCATCGAGGAGAAGCAGGCCGTTGTCATCGGCAATCTTGAATACAAGTGAAAGGACCCCGCCCTGGATTTCGTTGAGGTTGAAAAGCCGGCCGAGGAGGAGCGGCCCCATCTCGCTGACAGTCGTCCGGACGGGATGGCCCTCTTCGCCGAAGATGTCCCAGAAAGCGACCGGACAGCCGGAAAAAGCGTAATCCCCGAGTTTCAGAGCGGAGATCCGCTCCATGATCTTGGGCGTCGGGGAACCGGGCTGGCTGATGCCGGCAAGATCCCCTTTGACGTCGGCCATGAAGACCGGGACGCCGATGCGGCTGAAATTCTCGGCCATGACCTGGAGAGAGACGGTTTTTCCCGTGCCCGTCGCCCCCGCGACGAGGCCGTGGCGGTTGGCCATCCGCGGATTGAGAAAAACGTCATGCTCTCCCTTGGCGATCAATAACAGGGATACGTTGGCCATAGTGACCTCCTTCTCTTCCATCTTTCTTTATAAATGCCGGCTCGGTCATTGTCAAGAAGAAGAGCGAGCCGACGACCGAGCCGGTTTCCGCGCCGGGGAAAATCCGCGTGGTGACGCGGGGCTTGCCCCGAGCTCCCCCCTCTTAACAATCCCGCCCGAATAACGATATACTTCTATGTGAAATGTCGGATCAGGAGAAAGACCTCGTGGAACGCGTCTTAAGCGGCGATACCGCGGCTTTTGAGCTTTTGATCGCTCCCTACAGAAAGCCGTTGCTCGGGCTCGCCTACCGGATGTCGCGCAACTCCGAGGACGCCCGGGAGATCACCCAGGACGCCTTTCTCCGGGCATTCAAATATCTGCGAAACTTCGACGCCGACAAAAGCTTCAAGAACTGGCTCTATAAAATCCTCGTCCATGCCGCCCGGAATTTTCAGAACAAACGGGCCCGGGAGGAGCGGGTCCTGGCGTCGGGGCCGGTGAAAGAGGCGGCGGCGCGGGGCTCTCTCGGACCGGAGAAGGGGCTTGAGCGCCGCGAGCTTCGCTCCCGCTTGATGGACTGTCTGGACGTTCTGACGCCCAGAGAAAAGGAAGTCTTTCTCCTCCGGGACATCGAGGACCTGACCATCCGGGAAAGCGCCCGGATTCTCGGGTGTTCCGCGATCTCCGTCCGGGTCCATCTGTCCGCCGCCCGGAGCAAAATCAGAAACAGGATCAAGAGCAGGCATCCTGAGCTCATGGAGGGAAATAAATGAACTGCCGGAGAATGAAAAAATACGTCCCGCTTCTTTCCGGCGGCGGCCTGCCGGCGCAAAAAGGAAAAAGAATCAGGGCTCACTTTGAACGCTGTCCGGGCTGCGGACAGGAAGCCCGGGAATTCGAAGCCGCGCTTAAGGCCGCGAAACACCTGGCCGTCGCGGACACGCCCGAAGACTGGAGCCAAGCGGGGTGGCGGAAAATGATGGCCGTCATCACTTCGGAAAAAGTCGGGAGAAGGAAAGTTGTTATAGCCATTTCGTTCAAGCCCGTCCTCGCCGCCGGCCTCGCCCTCGTTCTCCTCGCGGCCGGAGCCTTTTTCCTCCTGAAAAAACCGGCGAACGAACCCGGCCGGCCGTCATCGCCTTCCGCCCTTGCCGCCGCGGCTCAAGTCAGGCCGGAAGAAATCTCTTCCGTCACGATCGTCTCTCAAGAAACCGGATTGAAGATCATCTGGTTCTTCAACAAGGATCTCGATTTGGAGAAATTCGGAAAATGAGGAAGGCGGCCCGGCCGGTTTTACTCGCCCCCGCGCTTGCTCTCCTCATGGCCGGCGCCGCCGGCCAGACGAAGGAGAACCGGGCGCAAGACGCCGGCGTCAAACCCGCCGCGATATTTTTCCAGGTGCAGCTCGTCCTCGGCTCGGAATCGGAGAAAGAAGAAACGGACAAGGCCCTGCGGAACGACCCGGTCATAAAGGAACTCCGGAGTCTTTTGAAACTGAAGAGCTTCGCCCTTCTCGACGACGACGGATTCCGGGCGAAAGAGGGGGAAACCTCGCGGCTGCCGCTGGGCAAGAACGATGAATACCTCCTCATCATCAAGCCCCGCCTCGGCAAAGGCGATAAAGAAGGGACGATCGAGGCCGAGGTCCGGTTCGGCTACAGCTTTCCCGGCCAGCCGAGAATGAACCTGATTTCGAGCCTGCTGACGATGACGCCGGGTCAAAAGACGGTCGTCGGCGTATCCAAAACGCCGACCCTCTCCTTTCCGCCGAACCCGGACAGGGGTTTGATCCTGATCATCACCGGAAAAATCGTGGAATAAAAATCGACGGGTTCCGCTCTCTCTCCGAATTATTTGAGAGATTTTTCAAGCGCCTCGATTTTTTTGGCGGTGTCCCGGAAGGTCGCGTTCCACTTCCGGATCTCGCGGAAAATCTCGAGGGCTCTCACCTCATCCCTTGTATCTTCATAAAGAACGGCCAGGTCATAGGCCAGGGCCCAGCGCTGATGGGATCCGGGTTGGGCCAGAGGAAGCGCCTTTTCAAGCCAGGCCGCGGCTTCCTTAAGGTCCTGCTTGATCCGGCAGCAATGGCTGATCAAGGAAAAGCAATCCGCGGCCAGAGAGGGTTCCTTGGCCGCCCGTTTGAACTCTTCGATGGCTTCGTCGATCAGGTCCTGTTCCATGAAGACGAGGCCGAGATTGTAGCGGACTTCGGCGTGCCCTTCCCCGACTTCGGCGTCAACCTGCCGCCGAAAGTCCGAGACGATTTCCGAAAAATCCCGTTCGGGGGACGGGGTGGTCCCGAATGGCTCCGGACCGGCTGAAGCCGCCGCGCCGACGTTCTCCCCGCCGGCCGGGGAATCCAGTCCCGCCGCTCCGAAGATCTCGGAGGACGAGACGGAGCTCGCGCCGGTGTCCTCTCCGGATAATGGGCTCTTGGAATGGGGCGCCCCCTGGCGGCTCTCCATCCCTGCCTCTCTCTGCGAAATCAGCCCAACACGCTTGGCGATGTCCTCCCGGCTCATCCCGTCCGAAATCGGCCCGAAGCGATCCAGGCTTTGCTGGATTTCGGGAAGATCGGGATAGAGCATCAATAGGTTTTTCAGGATCCGACGCGCATTCCGGACCAGGCCCTCCTGGAAATACAGATCCGCCTTGGCCATGTTCATCCGGATCACAATCCGGTCTTCGTCCTCAAGGAGCGGGGCCTTGGCAACCATCCCTTCGTCGAACCGCGGTTCAGGCTTCTTCCCGGCTACTTTTCCCGGCTCTTCAACGGTATCCCCTATCGACCCTTTCCCGGGTTCATCCTCCGGCTCGCCTTGGGACTGAAGGGCGACGCTCCCCAGGATTTCAAGCTCTTTCAAGACCGCAAGTCTTTTTTCCTCCATTTTTTTTGCGCCATATTCAAGGAGGAGGACCCGGTTAACGGTCTCGAGCTGCGCCGGCCTGTTTTTCTGCCGATAAATGGCCGCGAGCTTCTCCAGGCTTGGGATGTGCATCGTCCCGGACATGAGAATGAGGCCGAGCAAACCGATGGCCTTGTCCTCTTTGTTCTTGTTCAGGGAGAGCGCGACCAGCGGCTCGAAAAGCTCGTAAGCCCGGTCGAGCCGGCCGTTCCGGACCTCGATCATGCCGAGCCGGGCGCGCACTTCGACATTCTCGGGATCGCTCTCAAGGATATTCTGGAGGATCTCCTTTCCCTCCTTCTCCCGGCCGGCGTCCAAATAGAGGTCGGCGAGCAGCTGGAGATATTGCGGCCGTCCGCCGTGCTTCCGAACCCCTTGTTCAGCCAAAACAAACGCCTCTTCGATCCGCCCCGTTTTTTTCTTGAGGAGGATGAGATTGGATATGGTCCGGGCATCGTCGCTGCTCAGCGGCCGCGCTTCGAGGAGAATCTTTTCGGCGCTCTCGAAGTCATCGCGGGCAATCAAGATCTCGGCGATATCGTTGAGCTCGTCCAGGGCTTTATCGATCAGGCCTTTCTTTATGAACAACCGGGCCAGTTTCAACCGGATCGAGATATCATCGCGATCGAGCCTCATCAATTTTTGGTAGAGGGGCAACAAGCCGGAGACGTCGTCCTTCGCCTCGAGCTCGGCGGCGGCCTTCAGATATTCAGCCCGGGCTTCCGGAGCAAAACCGAGACGGGTGTAGAGATCCCCCATCCGGATGAAGATATTCGCCCCGGCGAAACCCAATTTGCCGATTTTTTTTAAGATAGCCAGGGCCTGGGCGTAGGCTCCGTTTTTCTCGAGGGCCGCGGCATTGGCTTCGAAGAACCTGACCGCCCTCTCGGGCATATGCAAGCGGAGATACAGGTCGCCGATGATCGTCCCGATCGATACGTCCCGGTCTCGCTCGCCCATGAGCTTGGCGTATTCGGCGATCGCCGCTTGGAACTTCCCGGCCCGGACGAATCGCTCGGCGGCTTCCGTGATTTTGGCTCTATCGATCATCCGAACAACATCCTCTCCGGGAGGAGCTTGAAGCTTTTCCGGTGAAAAGGGGTCGGGCCAAGCTCATCGAGCGCCCGGTAATGGTCTTTCGTCCCGTAGCCCTTGTTCCGGCCCAGCCCATAGCCCGCCGCCAGACGATCGCAATGGACCATGATCTCGTCGCGCAGAACCTTAGCTACGATGGACGCCGCGGCGATGGTCGCGCTTTTCCTGTCGCCCTGGCGAATCGCCTCCTGGGGGTAAGGAAGATCGCGGAGAGCGAACCCATCGACGAGAACCAGGTCGGGAACACGGGACATGGCCGCCACCGCCCGGCGCATGGCTTCGAGCGAAGCCCAATAGATATTTTTTTGGTCGACTTCAAGATTCGTGCACGAGCCCACCCCGACTGAATCCGCTTCGGCGAGAATGGAACGGGCCAACTCGCGCCGCTGCAAAGGGGTGAGGAGCTTCGAATCCTTGGTCCGTTTGAGCCATCCCGGCCGGGTCCCGGCGATCCAGGCCGGCGGGAAGATCACGGAGACGGCGACAACGGGACCGCACAGGGCGCCCCGCCCGACTTCGTCGACTCCGGCGATATAGGCGCGGCCTTTTTCAAAATACGTTCTTTCGATCTCGAAATCGGCCACGGCAATGGGTTATTTTTCTTCGCGCAGCCTGGCCGACTTTCCTTTCAGCGCGCGCAGGTAATACAGCTTGGCCCGGCGGACCTTGGTGCTTCGGACGATTTCCACTTTCTTGATGGACTTGGAATGGAGGGGGAAGATCTTTTCGACCCCAATGCCGAAGGAAATTTTTCGGACGGTGAATGTCGTATTCAAACCCCGGCCCCGTTTGGCGATCACGTCGCCCTGGAAAATCTGAATGCGCTCCTTGTCGCCTTCTTTGATGATCACGTGGACTTTGATCGTATCGCCAACCCGGAAGGGCTCGGCGTCTTTTTTCGCCTGTTTGTCTTCGACCGATTGCATCAGGTTCATCGCTTGTTCCTTTCGTTTCTTATCTGATCGAGGAGCGCCGTGTCCTCGGCAGACCATTCGCGCCCGTCCAAAAGGTCGGGTCTCCTCTGCCATGTCTTCTCCAGCGCTTTCCTTCGGCGCCAGGCCCCTATCTTCTTATGGTCCCCGGAAAACAGGACGTGCGGGACTTTCATCCCCCGAAATTCCCGGGGCCGCGTATACTGCGGATAGTCCAGGATCCCGGCATAGAACGAATCATGCCGGACGGACTCTTCTTTGCCCACGACCTTGGGGACGAAACGCGAAACCGCGTCAACCACGACCATGGCCGCCAGCTCTCCGCCGGTGAGGACATAATCGCCGATCGATATTTCGTCCGTCGCCAGCTCCTCTGCGACGCGCTCATCCACTCCTTCGTAGCGGCCGGAGATGAGAACGACCTGAGGATGGCGGGCCATTTCCCTGGCCAGACGGGTGCTGAACGCTCTTCCCTGAGGAGAGAGGAGGACGACGGGGACATCGGCCGCCGCGCGGACCGCTCCGACCGCGGCGAAAATGGGCTCCGGTTTGAAGACCATCCCTTCGTCGCCGCCGTAGGGGCGGTCGTCGACCTGGCGGTGCTTATCCGTCGTATAGTCGCGCAAGTTGTGCACGTTGACCTCGATCAATCCTTTTTTGAGCGCCCGCTTTAAGATTCCTCCCGAATAAAAGCCCTCGAACATTTCGGGGAAGATCGTAATTATATCAAATCTCATTGAGGTCCAAAAGCCCGTCCGGAGGGTCGATCACGATCTTGTGGCCGGCCTTGTCGATGGTCACGCAGATCTGCTCGCTGAGGGGAATGAGAATTTCCCCGGACCCGGCCTCGCTTTCGACCGAAAGAAGCGTCGACGGGCCGATGGAGAGGACGTCCCTCACGACGCCGACATACGCTCCCTTGACCGTCTCGACCGAACAGCCGGCCAGCTCAAAATCGTAAAACGCGTCCTTTTCCGGAGGCTTCAACGCCTCCTCCGGAACCATGATATCCCGGCCGACAAGAGCGTCGGCTTGGGTCAGGGTTTCTATGCCTTTGAGCTTCAGGATGTGCGCATTCTTATACGGCACAATCCGTTCGACGTCGAACTCCTGAAGACCCCCATATCCGCTCAGAAAAACTTTAAAAAAAAATCGTCACGGAGAAGGTCAGCCCGCAGCTTGACCTTGAGCTCCCCGTCTTTGCCGTGACTCCTTTGAATCGTCCCGATGCTCTGCAACTCAGCCTTTTTCAATAATTTCGAGGTTAAATCTCCTCTTGAGCTTCATCCCGGCGGCCCCGAGAATGATGCGGATGGCCCGCGCGGTTCTCCCCTGCTTTCCGATCACTTTGCCGAGGTCCTCTGGCGCGACTTTGAGTTCCAGGATCGTGGTTTGTTCTCCTTCGAGCAGGGAAACTTGGACTTTGTCGGGATCGTCAACGAGCGCTTTGGCGATTAATTCTACGAGTTCCTTCACGGTAACCTCCTTTGAGAATAGAGTCGTGTTAAGCGGTCTATTTCGAGGACTTAGCTGCTTTTTCGAGTAAAGATTTAACGGTGGGAGAAGCCTTTGCCCCTTTATCAAGCCAGGATTTGGCTTTTTCCAGGTCAACACGGATCTCCGGAGGTTCCCGGAGCGGATTGTAGGAACCGATATAGTCCTTCGCCTTGCTTTCCCGCGGTTTCCTCGAGTCGACAACGACGATCCGATAGCTTGGCCTGTTCTTGGCCCCGAATCTCATCAAGCGCAAAGTCATCATGAGTGGTTAATCCGTTCTAATAAAATGATTTAAAGATGATATCCAAATTCGAGCCCGAAGTCAACCCCCATTTCGGCTGACCGCATTACAGTTTTCAAGAGAGGGTACAGGCAACCCTGTCCCATGGCTATGAACGCAGGCCGCAACTTATTATCTTCGCATATCGCCGGGGACAGGGATGAGCGTCCCTGAAAACTGTACGACGGTCAGCCATTTCGAGCCGTTTTTGACTTTTCCGGGGCAAGTTGATACGTTCGACGGCGCCAAACCCCGATTTTTAAATCGGGGTAAAAAGCGCCGCTCAGTATTAACCCTGAGCATACCCCGGGCTTCAGCCCGGGGAGTCAAATGGGTTGATAAGTTTTTTCCGTGGCCGCCGCCGAATGGGTCGTCGTCGTCATTTTCTGTCTGATTTCTCTCCTCGTCGGCCTCTATTTCACCATAGAAGCCGGAAAGGAAAGCGGCTTATGGCTGATCCGTAGGATTCTGATCTACAATAAAGAGGAGAGCGATGCCTAGGAATATTTTATTCGCCTCGGCCATGGTGTCCATAGCATTGGCCGCAGGACTCATCGCCGCGACCCCGGCCTCGAACGGCCAAAAAGGTTCCTAAATAGCGATGACCGCACGAAGCGAAGAATTCGGCGGGCCGCCTCTGACCCTGCGTCTCGCCTGTCATCGCCTGGACGACAGAATCTTCTGGAAGGCCGATTTCTTCATCATCGACTGCATTTCGGCGAACTGCTTGAGGAGCTGGTTGACTTCATGCACCGGCCGGCCGCTTCCCCGGGCTATGCGCTGGCGGCGGCCGCCGTTGAGGATCTTCGGGTTGATGCGCTCTTCGGGCGTCATGGAATTGATGATCGCCTCGAAGTGCAGAATTTTCCGGTCGTCGATCTGGGCCTGGCCGAGATTCTTGAACGGCCCGACGGACGGCAGATGGCCGATGAGCCCCGAGAGCGAACCCATCTTCTTGAGCTGACCGAGCTGCTTCTTGAAATCCTCGAGGGTGAACTCCTGCTTCCGGATCTTGCGGACAAGCTCTTCGGCCTCCTTCACGTCGGCATCCTGCTCCGCCTTTTCGATCAAGCCCAGGATGTCGCCCAGACCCAGGATGCGCGAGGCCATTCGCTCCGGGTGGAACACCTCGAGCTTGTCGAATTTTTCGCCGACGCCGACGAATTTGACCGGCGTTCCCGTGACCGCGACGATCGAAAGGGCGGCGCCTCCCCGGGCATCGCCATCGAGCTTGGTGAGGATGATCGAGGTCAGGCCGATTTTTTTGGAGAACGCCTGGGCGCTTTTCACCGCATCCTGCCCGGTCATGGCGTCCCCGACATAGATGACCTCGGTGGGATTGAGAATGTTCCCGACGAACGACAATTCGTCCATCAGCGCCTCGTCCACGTGGAGCCGGCCGGCCGTATCGACGAGGAGAAGGTCATGGCCCCGGTTCTTCGTGAAGGCGACCAGCTCGCGAAGCGCGTTTTCCGGCTTCGCCATTTGCCCGGAGGTCATTTCGCAGAAGGGAAGCCCGAGCGAGCCGGCGATGATCCTGAGCTGCTCTTGGGCCGCCGGCCTTTTCAGGTCGAAGGAGACAAGCAGCGGATTTTTGCCGCGGGCCACGACCCACTTGGCCAGCTTGCCGCAGGTCGTCGTCTTTCCACTGCCCTGGAGGCCGACGAGCATAAAGATCGACGGCGGCGCTGCGGCGAAGGTCAAGGGCTTGTCCGTCGTGCCCAGGATCTCGGTCAGCTCATCCCGGACGATCTTGATCACCTGCTGGGCCGGGGTGAGGCTGTCGAGAACGGCCTGGTCCAGGGCTTTGCTTTTGATCCGGGCTTCGAAATCCCGGACGACTTTGTAATTGACGTCCGCCTCGAGGAGGGCCATCCGGATCATTTTCAAAGCTTCGGCCATGTTCTTTTCGGTGATCTTGCCCTCGCCTTTGAGGAACTTCATCACCTTCTGAAATCTCTCGGAAAGCTGGTCAAACATGGGCCGCTCTATCCTAAATTGAATTCTTGGAGATTTCAATCCCGCGCAGCCGGGCCAGTGATGGCGTTGAACTTTGAGGCCGCGGGTGCTAGACTAAGGGCCGCCATGTCAAAAAAAAACTTCCTGATTCTTCTCCTTTTGCTGGCCTGCGTTTCCCGGCTCCCGGCGCTCGAACCTCCGAGTCCGGCTCAGATCCGGCAATACGCTCTTGATGGTTCTCTGTCCTGGCGGCTGCAGAATGCTCTCGCCCTGGGAAACCATCTGGTCGCGCCCGAGCTTGCCTGGAACTTTGCCCGTCGCCTTCGTCAGACGGGACTCAGGACATCTGCGCTTCCGGACACGGGAGACGCGTTCACCGGCCTTCCTCCGGGCACAACCAATGTCCTGAAAAGCCGGGGAACGGCCGAGATTTTTGCCCTGCTTGTTTCGTTTCCCGATTACGTCCCCGGCAACAGCTCTCAAACGATTACCTCAAAGTTGTTCGGCGACGGCGACGGAGGATTCCCTTACGAGAGCCTCCGCAACTACTACCGCCGCGCGTCCTATAACCAACTCGAAATCCAGGGCAATGTCCTCGGATGGTATACGCCGGCTTATCCGCGGACGAGTATTTCGATGACGACATCCGGCCGCGAAAATTTGATCAAAGAAGCGCTCCGCGCCATCGACGCCCAGGGCCACGATTTCTCTCAGTACGACAACGACGGCGATGGAAAAATCGATTATTTCGTCGTCATCTGGACGGGCCCGAACAACGGCTGGGGCAATTTCTGGTGGGGATACCAGACGTCGTTTTCGAGTTCGTTCTCTCTCGACGGCAAAAGCTTCACCGGCACGCGCTATTCCTGGCAATGGGAATCGCGCTCCTATCCCCCGCAGGGCTACGACCAGGTCGTCGTCATGCACGAAACGGGACACGCCCTCGGCCTGCCGGATTACTATGACTACGATGCCTCGGTCGGCCCGCAGGGCGGCGTGGGCGGTTTGGACATGATGGACGGCACATGGGGCGACCACAACGCCTTCAGCAAAATGCTTCTCGACTGGATCGCGCCCCAATTTTTCAACTACGGAAGCCGGCCTTCCTCGCTCGGCGCCTCCGGGAACACGCAGGATGCGCTCATTCTCATGCCGGAATTCGCGCCGGCGCAGCCTTTCGACGAATTCTACATGGTCCAAAACCGGTTCCGGGTCCAGAATGATACCCCCTTTCCGAACGACGGTCTTCTCGTCTGGCACGTCGACGCCAGGCTGACCGGCGGCGGATCGTTCCTTTACAACAATTCTTATACCGAACACAAGCTGTTGCGGCTGATGGAGGCCGACGGCTTGGAGCGGATCGAATCCGGGGCACGGGCCGACGCGGGCGATTACTATGTCCAGGGCAGGGAATTCAAGCCGACCTCGGCGCCCAACAGCCGCCGCTACGACGCCACGGACTCCGGCGTTTCCGTTTACGAAATCGGGCCGCCGGGCCAGACGATGAGTTTCGCCGCCGATATTCACTACACCCTCCCGGCTCCCCAGTCAGCCCAGGTCCTGAGGCAGACCTTCGACTACATATTCTTTCGGATCTGCACCGACACGCTGACCTGGCAGCCGAGTTCCAGAAACCACACCCGGATCGTCAAGTATCTGGTTTATCGAAAGCCGAAGACGGCGGGGCAGGAGGCCTTCGTCCTTCTTGCCGAGATTCCGGCCGAAGGAAATGCGAACGGATTCACCTTCCAGCAGAGAAACATCCCCTTTGAGAGCGCGTTCACGTATCGGATCATTTCCGTGGACTCCTTCGGCGCGACAAGCGAAGCCGCGGACGTGAGCAACCAATGATGAAAAAAATCACGATGACCCTCGTTTTACTCGCTCTGACCGCGGCCGGAGTCCAGGCCGCGGCGCTTCGCCTCGGGCTTTATTACGGTCCGCAGACGATCAACGAGGCTAAAATAGATTCAGCCTACCTTGAAGGGCGAAAAAGCGTGTTCTCCCCGTGTTTCGAAGCCGAAATATGGAAAGGATTGACGATCGGCGCGGGAACCGAATTCGGATATGACCGCCGCGGCCGGCTCGGCCCCGAACAGAGCCCGGCGACTCTCGGCATGAGCGGATGGAATGTTTTTCTCGGATATGAGATCCATCTCAAACAGGTCGGGATTTTCGTCCACGGCGGATATGTCCGGGCATCGTATCGACAGACGATCGACAATCCCGAGCTCAGCGCGTTTCCCGTGGATCAAAAAAAGAACTCGTTTTTCGGGAGCGCAGGCCTCAAGCTGTATCCGCTCCGCTTTCTCTATCTTTCGCTGAAATGCACGTACGTTCCCCTCAAGGTCAAGCCCTACGATATCGAAGTCGATCTCGGAGGCTTCCGTTTTCAGGGGGGCCTGGGGTTTTCGCTGAATTTATAAAAGGAGAGGCCGCTGCGTCGCTTCGCTCCCGGCGATGAAAATTTCTGTCATGAGCTGGCCATCTCATGAAGCTTCTCAAAATCGGCATTTCGGGCGTCCGCGGGATCGTCGGCGATTCCATCACGCCGAAGCTCGTCATGGATTTTGCCGCGGCATTCGGCACGCACCTGGATTCGAAACCGGTCTGCGTCGCCCGGGACACACGGATCACCGGACCCATGCTCCATGCCGCCTGCTTGGCCGCTCTGGCTTCGGCCGGATGCGACGTCCTCGACCTCGGCGTTTGTCCCACGCCCATTCTCCAATATGCCGTCAGGAAAAATAAGGCATCCGGCGGAGTGTCGATCACGGCCGGCCATAACGACATCGCCTGGAACGCCCTCTCCTTCATCAACAGGGAAGGCATATATCTCAATCCCTTCCAGGGCGCGGAAGTCCTGGATATCTACCATCTCGGGAAATTTAAGAAAGCCGCCGTCGACCGCCTTGGCGAAATCCGCGAAGCGGACCGCCCCGCGGACGATTACTTCCAAGCTCTGCGGTCTTTTCTCAATGTCGAGGCCGTGCGCTCAGCCGGGTTCAAGGTCGTCATCGACGCCTGCAACGGCGCCGGAGCGTATTATCTCAAGACCATGGCCGACGCCCTCGGATTCGAGCTCATTCCCGTCAATCATGAGCCCAACGGGTTCTTTCCCCACGACCCGGAGCCGAGGCCGCGCAACGCCCAGCAGGTCGTCTCCGTCCTCAAAGCGGTCAAGGCCGACATCGGCTTTCTTCTCAACAGCGACGTCAGCCGGGTTTCCGTCGTGACCGAAACCGGGGAAAGCCTGTCCGAGGAATTCACCTTTCCCTTGGTGGCCAACGAATATCTGAAGCGGAAATGCGGCCCGGTCGTGACGAACTTCTCGACATCCAAGATGATCGAGGACGTCGCCCGGCGGCGGGGCTGTCCGCTCGTCCGGACAAAAGTCGGCCAATCCTATGCGATTCATTCTCTCCTTCAGGAAGACGCGGTCCTGGCTGGAGAAGGAAGCGGGGGCGTCGCCCTTGCCGCTTTCCAGCCTGCCTTCGATGGATTTCTGACTATGGGGTTCATCATCGAAACGATGGCCGCGCGGGGCAAGGCCGTCTCGGAGCTGGTCGGCGAGCTTCCCCGCTATCACATCGTCAAGGAAAAAATCTACTGTCCGCCGGCCAAAGTCCACTCGGTGGTCAGCGAAGTCAGAAAACTCTTTCGCCGCCAGGAGGTCGACACCTCGGACGGCATCCGGGTCGAGGATAAAAGCGGCTGGGTCCAGGTCCGCGCCTCCGGCACCGAGCCCATGATCCGGATCATCGCCGAGGACCGGGTTAAGGAAAGAGCCCGGGCGAAGGTGGACGAAGTCATTAATTTTATCAATGCCTTGATCCCATGAAAAAAATCTCGTCGCTCAAAATCAGCATCTCGGGCGTCCGGGGGATCATCGGCGACAGCCTGACGCCCCAACTCGCCGGCTCTCTCGCCCAGGCATTCGGGACGTATGTCGGAGGAGGGCCTGTCGTCGTCGGCCGGGACGCCCGGCCTTCAGGGGCTATGATCAAACAGGCCGTCGTCGCCGGGCTTTTGGCTTCGGGCTGCCAGCCGGTCGAAGTCGGGATCTGTCCTATTCCTTCTTTCCTGATCTATGTCAAAGAATCCAAGGCTTCGGGCGGAATTTCGGTCACGGCGAGCCACAACCCGAATGAATGGAATGGGTTGAAGTTCATCAGCCGGGACGGCCTCTATCTCACCCCCCACCAGGTCGAAGAATTCCTGGACATTTATCACCAGGGCGAGTTTGTGAACGCCGAGCCCGGCCGGTATAAAAGCCTCGAGCTCGAAAGGCAGCCGACCGAAGCGCATCTTCGCAAGCTCCTGGGCTATTTTGATGGGAGCCTCATCCGCCGCGGGAAAATCAAGGTCGCGATGGATTGCGGCAACGGGGCGGGGGCCATTCTCGCGCCGAAGCTCTTCGAAGCGCTCGGATGCGAGACCGTGTTCATCCATGCCGTCCCGGACGGCACCTTCGCCCGCCAATCCGAGCCGGTGCCCGAAAATATCCGAGAAATCTGCCGGACGGTTGTCAAGGCCAAGGCCGATGTCGGGTTCGTCCAGGACGCCGACGCCGACCGCCTGGCCATCGTCAATGAAAAGGGAGCGCCCCTCGGAGAGGAGATGACGCTCGCTCTTGCGGCGAAATATACGCTGAGCCGGCGGAAAGGCTCGGTCGTCTGCAATCTTTCCACGACGCGGGCGATCGATGAAATCGCCGCAGCAAAAAAAGCCAAAGTCTTCCGGACCAAAATCGGGGAAATCAACGTCGTCGAAAAAACCTTGACCGCCGAGCCCAAGGCCGTGATCGCCGGCGAAGGAAACGGCGGCGTCATTCTTCCGGACATCCATTATTGCCGCGATAGCTTCACCGGGATATGCCTGATCCTGGAAGCCATGGCCTCTTCGGGGAAGAAGGTTTCGAGCTTGCGGCGCGAGATTCCCATTTATGTCATGCTCAGGGACAAGATCGAGGGATCGGCCGAGCAAGGCTTTCGTCTGGTCAACCGGCTGCGTAAGTTCTACGAGGGACGAGGGAAGGTCGATCTCACGGACGGTCTCAAGGTCGACTTTCCCGACCACTGGATCATGGTCCGGCCGTCGAACACCGAACCCATCATCCGGATCGTAACCGAAGCGAAAACAAGAGAAAAAGCCGCGGGGGCGATGCGCCTTATAAAAAAGGAAATCGCCGAGCTGCGGAAAACGATTTAAACAGATCAGTCCTTCTTTGTCTTTTTGGGGACTGATGATCCGGGAACCGCCGCTGAGGTCGTTTTTTGGGGAATCTCTTCGAATTGGATCGAGACATCCGGAAGGCCATAAACACCACGCGGGGAAATGATCTGATCACCAGGCATTCCCGGCATTCTGAAAAAGCCGTCCCGTGAGCCGGGCGTTCTAAAAAATCCGACAGGTGGAGCTTGCCGGATATTGAAGATATCAGGCGCTCCCGAAAATCCGAAGGGCAGCATCGTCCGCGGATCCGAGAAAAATCCCGGGCGGTAGGCGGAATCCGGCCCAAATGAATCGGCGTAAAGAAGCGTGTAGGTTATTTTTGCCGGAAGCGGCGATTCGGTTTTCATACGGAACTTCTGGACGCGGTGATTCCTCGTATCGACGACATAGACATAGCCGGAGCTATCGACGGCAAGGGCACCAGGGTTGTCAAACTGTCCGTCACCGCTCCCCGGGCTGCCCCATTGGGTCAGGAAACCTCCGGTGGAAGTGAATTTTTGGATGCGGCTATTATTCGTATCAGCTACAAACACATAGCCAAAGTCGTCAACGGCAATTCCCATAGGTGTGTTAAACTTGCCAATGCCTGTCCCGGAACTTCCCCATTGATCCAAGTAACCTCCGAACAAGTCGAACTTCTGGACCCGATGATTACTTGTATCGGCCACGAAAACAAAACCGGAGTTGCTAACGGCGATTCCTTCAGGAAAATTGAATTGGCTATTCGCAATTCCCTGCTGTCCCCATTGAACCAAAAAACTCCCTTCCAAGCTAAATTTCTCGACGCGATGATTATTCAAATCGGCCACGAACACATTTCCTGCGGCGTTAATCGCAATTCCTCGGGGGGAATTGAACTGGCCAGAGCCGCCTCCTATGCTTCCCCATCGACTTACATATCCACCGCCCGAAGTGAATTTCTGGACGCGATGATTGTCCCATTCCGTGATATAGATGAATCCTGTACTGTCGGTGGCTATCCCACCCGGAGTCTGAAATTGGCCTGCGCCGCTTCCGCCGGATCCCCATTTGCTCAAAAAGCCGCCAATCGAACTGAATATCTGGACTCGGCAATTTTCATCGTCCGTCACGAAGACATTACCGAGGCCGTTGACGGCAATTCCCCTTGGGTAATTGAATTGTCCATCCCCGGTTCCCAAGTTCCCCCATTTCGTCACGAATTCATATGCATAGCCGGCTAGCGTCGCGGTAACATTCGCGGTCTGGCCGCCGAGGACCTGGATATTCCCTTCCCACTTCCCGTAGTTGTCAAGCACGAGTTTAAGAACGTGGGGGCCGACCGCAATATTCGTCAGCGTGCAGTTAGTCGTCTGGCCGGTATCCGTCCCGTCCAAAAAAACCTTAGCCCCTGTCGGAGCGGAGGTGATGGCGATATTGCCGGTCGTGGACACGGCCGGCGTAGCCGTCGTTTCTTTTTTCATAAGCAATATCGCCACGACTCCACCCGCAACGGCGACGCCGCCGGCGATCAGCCACGGAAATTTGCTTTTTTTCCTGGCCGGAATCTCCTGCTTTCCCCGACCTGCGGCCGCGGGCGGCTTTTGCTCTTCCGGCTTCTTCTCGATTTTCTTGTCGGGCTCTTTCTTCTTCTCGATCTTGGGTGGTTCGACTTTTTTCGCAGCCTCGCCTTTCAGTTCTTCTTTCTTCCCGGGTTCCGCCTTCTTCTCCGCCTCGATTTTCTTTTCTTCGACTTTCGCTTCGGGTTTCGCCGGCGCTGCCTTTAAAACATCTCTCTTCGTCTGATAAAAGAGCCCGACAAACCGGGGAGGAAAAAGCCGCTCATCAATGTTTTTCTCCGGGTCGGCCTCGAACGCCTTTCTCAAATAGGCGAGGCTGTTCTCGGATTCGCCCAGGGCGTAATAACACAGGGATATATGAAAACAGGCTTCGGCGAGATCCCTCTTTTCTCTTGCCAGGTTCTGGGCTTCGAACAGCCTGATAATAGCTTCTTTGTGTTCCCCCGACTCATAGAGCTTTTTCCCCGCCTCGAGCGCTTTTTGGAATTCGCTCTGGGCCGGCGCAGCGGCCTGAGGAAAGAGGTCAATCCAAAGGAGGCACAAGAATGAGAGGATGACTCCGGACGCCGAAATCTTCTTTTTCACCCAAACTCCCGAGAAGAAGTGACGAGGCGTTATTTGAGGCTGACGACTTTGCTCTCTCCAGTGACCATATTGACCCGGAGCTCCTTGCTGTCTCCGCCGGCGATCTCGACCTCGACGGTCACAGTCTTGTTCAATCCCGAAGAGACGCATTTCACCGTGTATTTCCCTTCCTGAAGCTGCTGCGTCCGGAGAGGCGGGACTTCGCCGACCAACTGGTCGTTGATGTAGACATCGGCGTAGGGATTGATGTTCAGCCGGAGCTGGCCGGACTGGAGCCTGGCCAGATCATAAGTCTTGGTCAGATCGGTTTCGACGACGAGCGTCTCCTGCTGGATTTTATACCCGTCTTTTTCCAATCGGATCGCATAGGTTCCGGGCGCCACGGGCCGATTGGTTATAGGCGATGCTCCGGCATTGGCATTGCCGATGAACACGTTTGCTCCGGCCGGGTTGGTCCTTATGGTCAGCAAACAGCGTGTTTTTTTCAAGTTCCTCTGGATGGTGTTCAAGCCCGGCTTCAAAGTCACTGCTTCGGCAATCGCTCCATAATCCTCGCCCATTTTCAATTCGATTTGGGCGCTGTTTTTTGCCAGGATCGATCTCTGCGGCGTCTTCCCCTTGGATTCCCCGTCAATAAAAAGATCCGCGCCTTCCGGCGTGGTGTTGATATCGAGGATATACTGCGGGGTCAAGGGATAGGTTTTGGCGACTTTATCGCCGCTCTTGAGAGTCAGGGATTCCTTGTGTTCCAGATATTCGGGAGAACGCGCGATTCTGAGGTCGTATGTCGCCGGCGGCAGGTCGCGGTTGAGGGGAGATTTTCCCGCCAATCGATCATTGATATAGATATCCGCGCCCGCCGGAATGGTCCTGATCTCGAGACGTCCGGTCGCGACGACCGCTGCGGCAGGTTTCTGAACGGGCGGGATCGATGTCGTCCCTTGGGATGTGGTCACGGGTTGGGAGGTCGTGGATTCGGCGGGTTTCGGCGGAGCGGGTATCGCCGTTTCGTTTTTCCTGGCCAGGACATCGCTCCGCGTCATGTCCGCGCCGGATTGGACGGTCCCGCCTTTATTCTTCGTCCCCGTGCCTAAAAGGAGATACCCGACCACCAGCACGGCGACCGCCGCCGTGGCTATCCCGCCGATGAGCAGAGGCCGGCGCGAGCGCCCCGGCGCGGCGAGAGCGGCTTTCTCCCTGGTCCCGGAGGTGTCCTTGAGAAGGATTTCTTTATCGAGCTTTTCAAGGTCGGCGTAGAGAGCTTCGACATTCTTGTATCTTCGCTCTTTGTCCTTTTCGAGGCACTTGAGGATGATCCGGCTGATTTCCTTGGGGAGATGGGTCGTGATCTTGCGCGGATCGGGGGGCGGTTCCAGTTTCTGCTTCATGATGATGCTCAGCGTCGTGTCGCCCTCGAAAGGGACCTTTCCCGTGACCATTTCGAAGAGCATGATCCCGAACGAATAAATATCGGTCCGGGCGTCGACTTTGCTGGCCTCCGCCTGTTCGGGAGAAATATACTCCGGCGTGCCGATCATGATCCCTTCGGCCGTGATCCCCCGCGCCTGCATCGACCTCGATATGCCGAAATCCATGATTCTCACGTTTCCGTTCTTGTCGACCATGATATTCTGAGGCTTGAGGTCGCGGTGAATGATATCCAGATGATGGGCGGCGGCAAGACCCTCGCAGATCTGCTTGGCCATCGCCACCGCCCGCTCGAGGTTCAATGATCCGGCCCGGCGGATGGTGTTCTTGAGATCTTCGCCGGGGACATATTCCATGGTAATGAAGTGACTTCCCTGGTCTTCGCTCAGGTCGAACATCCGGCAGACGTTTTTATGGGAAATCATCCGGGCCAATTTCAGCTCGTTTTTAAATCGCTCGATGGTCTTCGGATCGGCCGCAATCTCCGGCTTCAGAAACTTGAGGGCGATCTCGACGTCGAGCTTTTTATCCACAACCCGGTAGACCCGCCCCATCCCTCCGCGTCCGAGTTCCTCCACGATGAGATAGCGTCCGGCGAAGAGATTTCCGGAAACGAGCTCGCCCCAGCGTTCCTGAATCGTCTGGGTGCGGGTCGCGGATATCTGCTCGGTCGTCCGTATTCTCGTTCCGCAGCTCCCGCAAAAACGGGTGTTGTCCGGGTTTTCGTGCTGGCATCTCGAACAGGTGATCGTCAAATCTTCCCTCCGTTCCTGTCGATATAACATAACAATTCGAGGCACGGCTGTCAATCAGGCTCTTCGGAAATCCCTCCAGCTGTTACAATTTTTTACGGCGCTCTTCACCGTCCCTGACGGCGTCGCGGGGATTGGGCTATGCTTTCCGCGTGCCGGACATTGATAAGAAGTTGCGCGATACTCCACGTATTTCGATATATCTTATACGGTCGAAATTCTTGACAGCCTCGACCTTTTGCTGATAAGGTAGAAATAATTTTCCGCGAAAAAAAAGATAAGATGAAGAAAACAAAGGACTTTTCCGAACCCGAGGAGGAGGCGGCAATGACGCCCAAAATCGACTACGAAGAAATCAACAGGATAATAAAGCTCCTTGAAGATAAAAATTTAGCCGAGTTCGAGCTCGAAATCGAAGGGTTCAAGATCAAAATATCTCGGGGGAACCCGTTTGTGATCGCTCCGGCTCAGTCCCAGGCTCCGAACGTCGCTCCTTCATCCGTTTCCTCGGCAAATTCGACGACCCTTCTGCCGAACGAGCACCCGTCTCCGGAGGCCCCGGGGAACCTGCGTTACATCACATCGCCCATGGTCGGAACCTTCTATCGCGCTCCGACTCCCAGCGCTCCGCCGTTCGTCGAAGTCGGGTATCCCGTCGCGAAGAAGCAGACGTTGTGCATCGTCGAAGCGATGAAGCTCATGAACGAGATCGAAAGCGACGTGGATGGGATCGTCAAGGAAATCTTGGTCGAAAACGGCAAAACGATCGAATTCGGCCAGAAGATCTTCGCCATTCTGCCCACCGCGTGAGACGCCATGTTCTCGAAGATCCTCATCGCCAACCGAGGTGAAATCGCCCTGCGGATTATCCGCGCGGCCAAAGAGCTGGGCGTCAAGACGGTCGCCGTCTACTCGGAGAGCGACCGGACGTCCCTCCATGCCATGCTCGCCGACGAAAAATTCTGCATCGGGCCAGCCAAGGCGAGCGACAGCTACATGAACATCCCCAATCTTCTGACCGTGGCCGAGATCACGAAAGCCGACGCCATCCACCCCGGTTACGGATTCCTGGCCGAAAATCCGCGCTTCGCCGAGATTTGCGAAACGTCCGGGATCACATTCATCGGTCCGCCGGCGTCGATCATCCGCCTGATGGGCGATAAGAACCGGGCCCGCCTGGAGATGGCCAAGGCCAAGCTGCCGATTATCCCGGGAAGCGATAAGATTATCGAGGACGTCGAAGAGGCCAAGAACGTCGCCCTGAAGATCGGCTACCCCGTGATCATCAAGGCCTCGGCGGGCGGCGGGGGGAAGGGCATGCGGATCGCCCGCAATCCCCAGCATCTCGAAGAACAATTTCCCATCGCCCGGAACGAGACCAAAACCGCGTTCAACGACCCTTCCGTGTATATCGAAAAATATCTGGTCAACGCCCATCACATTGAAATTCAGGTCATCGGCGATAAAAAGGGGAACATCATCGTTTTCGGCGAGAGGGATTGTTCGGTCCAGAGAAAGTACCAGAAAGTGATTGAGGAAACGCCGTCGCCGTTCGTCGACGAGCGCCTCCGGAAGCGGATGATGAGCGCCGTCCAGGACGCGGCGAAATACATCGGCTACGTCAGCCTGGGGACGTTTGAATTTCTCGTTGACGAGAAAAAACACTTCTATTTCATGGAAGCCAATACCCGGGTCCAAGTGGAGCATCCGATCACCGAAATCGTCTACGGCATCAACTTGGTCAAAGCCCAAATCCGGGCCGCGATGGGCGAGAAAGTGACGTTTCCCTTCGAACTCGCGATGCGCGGCCACGCGATCGAATGCCGCATCAACGCCGAAGACCCGGCGACATTCGCCCCTTCGCCGGGCAAGATTGATTTCCTGGTCTTACCGGGCGGCGAGGGTATCCGGGTCGATTCGGCGGCTTACGGCGGCTGGCAGATTCCCCCGGATTACGATTCGCTCCTGGCGAAAATCATCGCCTACGCGCCCAACAGGCAACTGGCGATCAAAAAAATGTTCACCGCCCTCGACATGACGACGATCGTCGGGGTCAAAACCAATATTCCCCTCCATCTGAGCATCCTCGCCAACTCGAACTTCCTCCGCGGAGAATACGACACCCAGTTTCTGGAAAATTTTCTCAAGACGAACGGCGAGCCGAAGTGACACGAGCCGGCGGCCGCGTGTTACTGGACCTTGGCATAAATTCTCACTTCATACCCGCCGTCGTTATCGCCCGGGACGTTTTCGTTGAGCCCGAGCATTAAGCGCCCTGCCGCGGAAACAACCTGCCGATTTTTACTGCCGATAAAAAAGACCTTGCCGATGTCGCGGCTCGTCTTTTCCTTGGTCTGCTGATCCTCGACGATTTCGATTTTCTCCCGGACCAGGCCGATCAGAGCCCCGAGATTTTGCTCGGGAATCGGTTGCTGCATCGTTTTCAGTTTCAAGCCTTCCGGTCCGCAGTTCGCCACGGGATTGTCTTTCTGGAGCGAAGCTGAGCCGGCCGCGTCAAAATAGATTTCCTGCCCGGCCCTCAGGTCGATCCCCGAGTCCGTCCAGGCGACGTTCGCCGCGACCTGAATCGTCTTGATGAGCTCGAAGCCGGCGGGGACGTCCTGAAGCACGGCCGGGCCGGGCGCCGCAAGAAGGGCGAAGCCCCATGCGATCCACATCGGTCTCGAGATCGTCATGATTCCAGCCTTAAAACCTCGAGCATGGCCCGATGAACGAGCCCGTTGCTGGCGACCACTTCCGGATGATAGATATCGACCGGGTTTTCATCGAAATCGGTGACCCGGCCGCCCGCTTCTTCGACGATGATCGCGCCGGCGGCCGTATCCCACGGGTTGAGCTTTTCTTCCCAGAATCCGTCGAAGCGGCCGCAGGCGACGAAACAGAGGTCCAAGGCGGCCGAGCCGCAGCGCCGCACCGCCTGGGCCCGGACGAGAAAACGATTATGGTTGGTGATGTTGGTTTTCGTCTTGCGGATATCGTAGGGGAAACCCGTGGCCAGAAGACTTTTATTCAGATCGTCGATGGTGGAAACGGCGATTCTTCGGTCGTTGAGAAAGGCCCCGGCTCCGCGTTCGGCGGTGAACAATTCCCCGCTCATCGGGTTGAAAACGACGCCGCAAACAAGCCGGCGGCGGTGTTCCAATCCCAGGGAAATCGAAAAAACGGGAAGGCGATGGGCGAAATTGGTCGTTCCGTCGAGTGGGTCGAAGACCCAGCGGAAATCCGAACCGGACAGCTCCTTGAGCCCTTCCTCTCCCAGGAAGTCGTGGTCGGGATATAACTCGGAAAGCCGTCCATATATAAGGTCCTGGGAAGCTTTGTCGCTCCTCGTCACGAGATCGACTTCCCCCTTGAAAAAAACCTCGCCGGGTTCGCCGAAATGCCGCTTGAGCAGTTCCCCGGCTTCCCGGGCGACGTCCACGGCCGATTTGAGATATCGCGCATACTCGCCCATGGCCGAAATATCTTATCAACTCTCGGCGTCAAGGGCAAATCGCCGAGCCGGTTTCCGCGCCGGGGAAAATCCGCGTGGCTCCGAACGGTTTACCCCGAGCTCTCCCCTCTGAACCTTTTGCCTTTTAGGCCGTAATATACTATGATACTCGGATTCGAAAGGTGTAGGTCTATGAAGAAAGTCATCCTTATCCTCGGAGTTCTTGTCGTCATCGGGCTGATCATCGTCCTCAATCTCAATTCCAAAAGAGAGAAAGCGGTCAAAGTCACTGTGGAAAAAGTCCACAAGACCGACCTGACTTCGGTGATCTCGGCTTCCGGCGAAATCAAACCCAAAAAAAGCGTCAACATCAGCGCTCATATCCCCGGCCGGATTGCCAAGATAGGGGTCAAGGAAGGGGAGAACGTCAAGGCCGGCGATTTCCTCTTGAAGCTCGATTCGACTCAATACGAAGCCAACGCCGAGCGCGACCGGGCTCTCATTCAATCCTACAAGGCCGAGTTGATCAAGGCCGAGACGATTTTTCAGAAAAACAAAAACGACTACAACCGGCAGAAAAACCTCTTCGACAACGACCTCATCTCCCGGGAACAGCTCGAGCAGGCTCAATCCCAGTTGGACATCGCCGACGCCACGTCCCGCTCGGTCAAATTCCAGATTAACCAGGGTGAAGCCTCCCTCAAGAGCACTCTCGACAACCTGGGGAAGACCATCTTCACCTCGCCGATCGACGGGATCATCACCAGCCTCCGCGTCGAAGAGGGCGAAGTGGCGATCATCGGAACCATGAATAATCCCGGCACGGTGCTCATGACCATCGCCGACTTGTCGGTCATGGAGGCCGAAGTCGAAGTGGACGAGACCGACGTCGTCGGAGTGAAGCTGGGCTTAACGGCCAACGTCCGCGTCGACGCCTTTCCCAATGACGTCTTCAAAGGAAAAATCACCGAGGTGGGAAGCTCCGCCATCCAAAAAACGGGGCTTTCGACCTCGACAACCCAGGAAGCCAAGGATTTCAAGGTCGTGATCACCCTTGATGATCCCTCGAAGCTTTTGAAGCCCGGGCTTTCGGCCTCGGCCGATATCATCACCTCCGAGAAAAAGCAAGTCTTAGCCGTCCCGATATCGGCGCTCGTTCTCAAAGAGATAAAAACGGAAGGGACCACGGTCGAACCATCGAAAGACAAGACGCAAAGCGAAACCGAAGGCGTCTACGCCGTCGAGGCCGGCCGGGCCAAATTCGTCCCGGTCCACAAGGGCATCATGGGCGAGCTGATGATCGAGATCGCCTCCGGGCTCAAAGAAAACCAGGACGTGATCGTCGGTCCTTACGAAGCCCTCCGCCAGATCAAGGACGGCTCCCTGCTCAAAGGGGAAGTCAAGAAGGAAACTGCGAAGAAATGAGCTCCGAGAACAATATCGTCATCGCCGTCGAGAACCTCAGCAAAACCTATGAGCTCGGAAAAATGCAGGTCAAGGCCCTCTGCGGGGTGACGTTCGCGGTCCAAAAAAACGAATTCATGGCCATCATGGGGCCGTCGGGCTCGGGAAAGTCGACCCTCATGAACCTGATCGGCTGCCTGGACACGCCGACCGACGGGACATACCTTCTCAGCGGCAAGCTCGTCAGCACCATGACCGAGAACGAGCTCGCTTATATCCGCAACCGGGAGATCGGTTTCGTCTTTCAGGTCTTCAATCTTCTGCCCCGCGCGACGGCCTTCCGCAACGTGGAACTGCCGCTCATTTACAAAGGCTTGAAGAAAAAAGAACGGGAAGAGAAAGTCCGCCGGGCGTTCGAACTTGTCGATATGGCGGGACGGATGACGCACCGGCCGCCGGAACTCTCCGGAGGCGAACGG